>Ga0335397_10007470_pt1 | contig 13923 bp, 17 predicted proteins | sample MAT04_FD_205740 | JGI IMG/M metagenome (GOLD analysis project Ga0335397, IMG submission 205740) | Freshwater microbial communities from Lake Fryxell liftoff mats and glacier meltwater in Antarctica - MAT-04 (spades assembly) (version 2) ...
AAAATAAGCTAATTTAAACCGCCCCGTCTTCAACCCGCGGAGGCGGGTTTCGTCTGTGTCGCCGCGGTTTCAACCGCCGAGTCTTTTTATCCCAAGCGTAATACCTCATATTCTAGATTGCCGTAAACCATTTGCTTGTCAACCGCCGACAAAACTTTATGATTAGCAGCATCAGAAACTAAACACTGACAAACTAACTGCGCGACATCCGCCCGGTGAATAGTTCCCGCAACTCGACAATCTTGTGTTAAAACACCATTGCCCGTTGCAGGTTCCGATTTCAGTCCGCCGGGACGAATCACAGTATAAATCATCCCGCTTGCTATCAAATGATTTTCAGCTTTTTCCTTTTCAATTAACACCGGGCGTAAAGTTTCTAAAGCTGGCGGTGGCAAAGCACCGGCAGTGTTACCGCTACCGATAGATGAAACTAAAATAAACTTTTGCACGCCTGCTTTGACAGCCGCATCAATCAAGTTTTTGTTGCCCAAATAATCGGCTCTTTCGCCATCTTTTGGCAAGCCGCCAACGGTGCTGATTGCGGCATGAATTGGTTCGCCGCCAGCCATCGCAGCTTCGACAGCCGCAGCGTCCAAAGCGTCGCCAGTCATGACTTTGATGCCCATTGCTTCTAATTCGGGGCGCGTTTCGGGCGATCGCAAAAGTGCGGTTACTTGCATATTTTGTGCTACCAGACATTTCGCAATTTCTAGGCCAACGCCTCGGCTAGCACCTGCTAAAAAGATGTGGGATTTATCTGTCATATTTATTTTGTTTGAATTTGTGCAGAAATTGGTTTTTTTGACTATGGAACAGTATACAACAATCCTCTGTAATTTTTTGAATTAGTTTTTTTTACCGCAGAGGGCGCAGAGGGCGCAGAGGAAGAGAGGGGAAAGATTCGCAATTTCCAATTTACGTTAGATTTTTTTGCCGACGATTACTACCCAAGATTGGGCTTCGCGCGGCAAGCCGGGAGGGCGATAGTAGTGGCTGACAATTGCAAATCCTGCTTGTTCTAAGCAAGGCGCTAAAGTTTCGTATTCCCATCCCGCAGTATAGCGTTTTCCTGTCGGCCGCTCGTCGTATCCTTCCCAATTTCCCCGACACATTGACATGACAATTGCACCGCCAACCACTAAGGCTTTGTGCAAATCTTGCAGCACTTTCACCATCTTGTCGCTGGGAACATGAATCAGCGAAGCATTGGCGAAAATACCGTCAAATTCTGCCTTTGGTAAGTCGAGATTCAGAAAAGATTGCTGCAAAACTTCGCAGCCGGATAACTTCTTTGCTGTTTCTACAAAAGCCGGAGTTGCATCTAAGCCTATAACTGTATGTCCTTGGCTCTTGAACGCCACCAAGTCTCGTCCCGGCCCGCACCCTATATCGAGAATTTTACCGGGATTGCGGGGCATGGCCGCGGTGAGTGCATCGCGATTTTGGGATACGTCGTGGTGCCATGTTCCTTGCAGGAAAGATTCGGCGGTTGCTTGGTATTCTGCGATCGTAATTTCTTCGCGTTTATCCACAATTTCCCCTATTGTATTATTTTAGATTGGTTAATTCAGAAGACCCGGCGAATAGAATTCGCGGCTACACAGACAAAACCCGCCTCCGCGGGTTGAAGAATGGGCGGTAAAAATATGTTATTTTCTTTACACCGCGGAGGCGGACATCGTTTGTGTAGACGCGGTTTCAACCGCCGTCTTATCTTCAACCCGCGGAGGCGGGTTTTGTTTGTGTAGGCGCGGTTTCAACCGCCGTCTTATCTTTTGAATCACTTTCTAACATTGAACCGTCGGGGGATTCGATCGCAAATCCCGCATCTCGAATCATATCCCAATCTTGATTGGCCGCTTGTCCGGGAGTTGTGAGATAATCGCCAACAAAGATCGAATTAGCAGGGTAAAGTCCCAGGGGTTGCATCGATCGCAAATGCACCTCTCGTCCCCCAGCAATCCGAATTTCTTGGCTGGGAAGCAACAATCGGAACAAGCAGAGAATCCGCAAACATTGGCGCGGATTTAAGCGATTAACGTCTGCAAAGGGCGTTCCGGGGATGGGAATGAAAAAGTTGACTGGGACGCTCGTAACGCCCAAATTCCGCAACGACAGCGCTAAATCGATCGCATCATCGTCCGATTCGCCCATCCCCAAAATTCCGCCCGAACAAGTGGTGATTCCGGCTGCTTTTACGTGTTCGACGGTTTCGACGCGATCGCCAAAAGTGTGAGTTGTGCAAATCTCCGTGTGGTATGATTCGGAAGTGTTGAGATTGTGATTTACGCGATCGACTCCAGCCTTTGCCAAACGGTGAGTTTGCTCCTCGCTCAACAACCCCAAACAAGCGCAAATTTTCAGGTTATGATTTGCCTTGACGGTTTCTACAGCATCCAAAACGCGATCGAAAGTAGATGCGTTGGGTTGGCGGCCAGAAATTACCAAACAAAACGTACCAGCTTTTAAATCTGCGGCGCGCCCGGCCGCTTCCAGAATTTTCTCCTTAGCTAAAAGCGGATATTTTTCTATTTCCGCAGTTGAAATTTTGGACTGAGAACAATAATGGCAATCTTCAGGACAAAGGCCACTTTGAGCGTTTAACAAATAGTGCAATCTGACGCGGTTTCCCCAGTAGTGGCGGCGCACCCGATAAGCTGCGTTTAGTTGTTCCAGCAAAACCTCATCCGGCGCGCGCAATACGGCTAAAGATTGCTCGCGAGAGAGACATTTCCCCGCCAGCGCGTCGTCAGCCAAATCGTTCCAATTGGGTAAATTCATCACTAAAATTAAAGAGTTTACAAAGTATCCAAAACTTGACGAATTACCCGATAAATCGATTCTAATTCATCAGGAGAAATGCAGTAGGGAGGCATCACATAAAGTGTGTTTCCCAAGGGACGGAGCAAAAACCCCGCTTCGAGAAATCTGGCTTTCAATACAGGGCCGATTTCATTAAAATAACCGGAACTGCTTTCGGTTTTGACATCCATTGCTGCGATGGTGCCGCAAGTCCGAATCCGTTCGAGTTTAGGATGATCTATCAGCCATCGATTCAGGTATTTGTGGTGCAGTTTTTCCATCCCTTCATACATATTTGGATTTTGCTCCAAAAGCTCCAGGGATGCTACACTCACCGCACAAGCTAAAGGATTTCCGGTGTAAGAATGACCGTGATAAAAAGCTTTGTCCGATTCATCTCGCCAGAAAGCTTGATAAATATCCTCCGATGCCATTGTGACAGAAAGTGGCAAGCAGCCACCAGACAATCCCTTAGACAAACACAGAATATCCGGCGCAGTTCCAGATTTAAGCGAAGCAAACAGTTCGCCCGTGCGGCCAAAACCCGTCATCACTTCATCGTAAATCAACAATACATTATACTGACGGGCCATTTGTGCGATCGCCCGCAAAAACTCAGGGCGGCACATCCGCATTCCAGCAGAACCTTGCACCAAAGGTTCAATAAAAATGCCCGCATAGCCCTTTCCATGCTTCAACAAAGACTCCAGTTTCTCCAAACACCGCGCCTCCTTGCTTTCCACCTCCTCATCGCCGTCAAAAGTCGCAGGAAAAGGCACAACATCGCCAGGAAACATTAAAGGCGCAAAAGGTTCCCACCACAGCGAACTTCTGCCAGCAGACATCGCGCCCACAGTATCACCGTGATAACCTCCCTCAAAACCAATAAAGCTAGTGCGGTTAGTTTCTCCAAGATTTAGCCAATATTGAAACGCCATTTTCAGAGCAACTTCAACAGCAGTCGAACCATTATCAGAAAAGAAAATCCGCGTCAAAGAATCAGGCGTATGAGTTATCAATTTAGCAGCCAGTTTCTGCGCCGGTTCGTGAGTAAATCCCGCAAAGATTACGTGTTCTAACTTTTTGGCTTGTTCGTAAAGAGCCTCAGCCAGAACCGGATGACTGTGACCATGAATCGTCACCCACCAACTAGAAATACAGTCACGAATTTGTCGCCCATCTTCTAGTTCCAGCAGCGATCCTTTACCGCTAATTACCTTCAGCGGCGGGGGAGCAGTTTTCATTTGCGTGAATGGCTGCCAAATTGGTGAACTCGAATAATTATCTTTCTGACTTGTCATAACTTCTGCTTCTTAGCTAATCTTAACTTGCATTCCAATAGAGCAATTATAACTCAAATATCAACTTTTTATTCCTTCTTCTTTCCTCTTCTCTTTTCTTCCTAGCGCTTACGCGCCGCTTCGCTAACGCGTCCTTAGCGTCTAAGCGCTTCGCGCAGGCTACGCCAACGCGGTTCATTCAAAAACAATCTAGTCGTAGGGTGCGTCGCCCTAAGAAAATCCCAAACAAATATCGACAATCTTATAGCGACGCACCTAACAAACATGGTTGAGGAAACAAACCCACTTATTTTATAGCAAAGCTTTGCAAAAATAGTATGAGTGGCTCTCCTGATTTTGTGGTGATAAGCAAACCGCATATCCTTACTCCGAGGGCATCATAGAATCACAAACAGTTGTGCTTGATACCGTATACACCATAAACCCAGGAGAGCCGTATGAGTTACTTACAAACTCAACCGGTGCGCAGTGCACACCCTACAAACTACCAAATTATACTAGCTACCAGTTACAATTTTCGGCAAACTAAGAAATAAGTAATCATTGCCCCTTTACCTTTGACATTAATCAAACCGCGTTTTTCCAACAAATACTTATCGCACAGCAACTTATAAGTTGAGCTGCTAACTTGAATTTTACCGGGAAGTCCCTGGGATTCCATGCGACTTGCTGTATTCACCGCATCTCCCCACAAATCGTAAATAAACTTTTTAGTGCCGATGACACCTGCTACAACAGGCCCAGTATTAATGCCAATGCGGATGTTGAGAGGTTCGCCGCATTCGTCGCTGAATTTTAGAATTTCTTGCTGCATTTCGATCGCCATTTCGGCAATAGATTCTGCATGATTTTTACAGGGAAGCGGCAAACCGCCTGCTACCATATAATTGTCGCCGATCGTCTTAATTTTTTCTAAGCCGTATTTCTCGCTTAAGCAGTCGAAAGCTGAAAATATTTTGTTCAGCAATTCGACTAATTCTGCCGGAGACGTGCGGGAGGAGATTTCGGTAAAGCCGACAATATCAGCAAACAGCACCGTCACCTCGGCAAATCCGTCGGCAATATTGATTTGACCTTGTTTTAGGCGATCGGCAATGCTTTCTGGTAAGATATTTAGCAATAAACGTTCAGATTTTTCCTGTTCGGCGCGCAATATTTCCTCAGCTTGTTTGCGTTGGGCTATTTCTTTATATACTAGACAAAACATTTGATTAAAAGCGACCATTACTTCTCCTAATTCATCATCTCGCTTGACAGAAAAAGAGTAGAAAGCTGGAGGTTCTCGATCTTTGATCAAAGCATCTCCCGCAGCTATCAAATCATCCCGCAGTCTCAAAATAGGTGCAATTACTGTGCCACCTAAAAACAGCATAGTTACAGAAGTCACAAATACTGTGATAATCACAACTAAAATTGCAATATGCCAGATAAATGCGTACAATTTTGGTTCGACAGATGAAGCATCGTGGCGAACAATTAATATGCAATTCTCTCCAAGATAAGCATCACTGAAAGCAACATCATAGCGTTTGCTATCTAGATCGTGTTTGCGTAACATCCTCTCTTTTTTGACTTGATATAAACTAATTTCTGGTGGTTCGCCAAATGTATATATTAGCTCGCCATGTAGATAAATAGATAATCCTAAGATGATTGTAGACCTTTTAATGGCATTTTTTACTTTTGTATCCAATAAAGTGCGATCGGAGATATCTTGTTTTAGCAAAAGCACGAGAGAATCTATAGTCGCGCGAGATACTTGTTCTAGTTGCATTAAGAGTTCATCTTCGCGCCGAAAATAAGAGGGAACTAAAATAATTGCCTCTATTACTAGAATGCTAGCAAATACCCACAAAGCGATTTGTCGAGATAAGCGAGATTTGAAAAAACCAAAGAATGATAAAATCCGCAATGACATAAAATTTACTATTGTGCAAATGGCTAATTTAGGACATAGGAAAAGAAACCTGGTTTCTCGTCATGAATTTTTGGTTGGTCAACGAATCAACAGATGCAGACGGCGGTTGAAACCGCGCCTAGACAAACAAAGTCCGCCTCCGCGGACTGAAGAAAGAAGATAACATAATTTTAACCGCCCGCTCTTCAACCCGCGCACCATCCGGGTTTTGCTTGTATAGAAGCGGTTTCAACCGCCCGGTCTTCTTATCTAGCAGACCCCTTAATCATATAATAAACAAATTAAACCAAAACTGCGCTGACTAACCGGCCTGCAAGCAAATAAGTATTCATATCGCCCTTGCCTTTGACGTGGATAATTCCTCTGTCTTCAAACAGATACTTATTTTGCAAGATATCGTAAGTTGATTTTGTAACTTAAATCGCGCCGGCAATCCCGTGGGATTCCATGCGGGCTGCTGTATTGACGGCATCGCCCCAGAGGTCGTAAATGAATTTTTTAGTACCAATCACCCCGGCAATCGCAGGCCCGGTATTGATGCCGATGCGAATGTTAATCGCTGCATGATGTTTGGTATTTTGGCGCAACCTGCTGATAGCTAAAGTTAATCCTGTGATGCCTAAAATCGAAAGTCCTGCTAACAGTAAAAATAGGTTTTACAGTGCGCTGTGAGTCTTTTGAGTAATGGTGTCCAGAGGTTGAGTAATTTCTAAGATCCCGCGCATATCTCCCACTTTCCAGTCTTTTTTAGGACTGTCGCGGTTAGTGTTCCGTATAACTACGGATGACTTTATAGTGCGATTGGGCCAAGAGGGATAGCTGTGCTTGACGCACTTTTGGTTTTATTTGGGTTAGGATAGCAATTGTAGTCTCTGGTTGGCGATCGTGAATTCTGACTCTACGGCCTCACCTGTGTGCAACGAAATTTTTCCGGGAGAAGTTTTCGTCAATACTGCGGATTTTGATACCGGCATTCGGCGACTTTTACCTAAATATGACGAAATGCTGGATGTATTAGCAGGCTGCATTGCTAGCGCCAACCACCGCATTTTAGAACTCGGCTGCGGTACGGGGGAACTGAGTTTAAAAGTTCTGCAACGCTACCCGTCTGCGGAAATTGTTGCTGTGGATTACTCGCCGCGAATGCTTGATTTTGCCCGCGCCAAAATAGAGTCGGCAGGATACGCATCTAGGTGGACTGGTATAGAATTGGATTTTGGAGAATGGGCGAACAATCCAAATTTTTCTGGATTGGGCGATAAATTTAATGCTGGCATTTCATCTCTGGCAATTCATCATCTTGAGGATGATATGAAGCTGAAATTGTTTCAACGGATTCGCGAAAGTTTAACCGCTGGTGGCTGTTTTGGGAATGCTGATCCTGTTTTGGCAGAATCAGCAGCAATCAAGGATATTTATCAAGCGGCGCGAGAAGATTGGGCGCTAAGTCAGGGGGAAACTTTAGCACAAGTTCGGGCGAGTGTGGGCACGAGTGTGTCTTATGGCTATTCTAATCCCGATCGCCTAGCGACACTTGAGGCACAGTTGGAAATGCTGGCAAAGGCTGGATTTGAGACTGTGGCAGTGCCTTGGAAATACTATGGTATGGCGGTGTTTGGGGGATTTGTTAATTAAAAAAAGATCAGATTCGGCGATTGAAATCGCTTCTTGTCAAACGATGTCCGCCTCCGCGGACTAAGAAATAAACGGGGTATTTAAGGATTAAGATTCGGCGATTGAAATCGCTTCTTGTCAAACGATGTCCGCCTCCGCGGACTAAGAAATAAACGGGGTATTTAAGGATTAAGATTCGGCGATTGAAATCGCTTCTTGTCAAACGATGTCCGCCTCCGCGGACTATAGAAATGAGCAAACAGGAGTTGTAAATTTAAGGGATAGGGGCGGTAGTTTCTGTAGGTGCGATCGCCCCCGGTGCAGGTACTGCTTGTTTTTCCAGTAGTTGGCGCTGTTTATTGCGAAATTCTGCGGCCGCATCGTTCAAATTTTGGCGCTGTTCGCTATTGAATTCTTCCATGCTGCGGCCACCTCCCAATTGGGATCTGTGAATTAAGTCAAATATGCCGGTACCGCTGCTGCGGCCGGAAAAAGGGTCGGTGTTGTCTTTAGTTTGAAAGTCTTGCAGCGGTTGGGCGCTATTATTATTTAAATTGCTGGCTTGAGCGAAGGTTGCTTGTGGCGATAAAAGAGCACAGGTGGCGATCGCACTTGCTGCAATCTGAATCATCAATTTACTTGATTTAGAAGTTTTGGTGTTCATGATTTATTAGTTCAACTTTCAAAAAAACAATTGCTAAGAAGACCGGGCGGTTGAAACCGCGTCTACACAGACAAAACCCGCCTCCGCGGGTTGAAGAAGACCGGGGATTTGAAATTACGTTATTTTCTTCAGTCCGCGGAGGCGGACATCGTTTGTGTAGACGCGGTTTCAACCGCCGTCTGCATCTAAGCAAACCTGCGCCGTAGCAGCGGTTGAATGCTCAGCAGCGCCACCAAATCAAAGGCTAGCAGCACCAATAGCGCTCCTCCAAAACTAACTGTACCCCAAGGAGCTTGCATCACAACGCTAGCTAGCGACCAATCGCTGTGCAGGTACAGGTAGCGGATGGGTTCGATCGCGTAACTCAGAGGATTGAGAGTGACGACAACTTGCAACCAGTGTGGCATAAACGACAGTGGCGCGAGGGCTGTACTCGCAAATAACAGCGGCAAGTTGGTAACAAAAATCACTGCGATTAATTCTACGTGGCCCGGGAGAGCGAAGGCTAAACCTAGACTCAAACCGGTGACTCCCAAAACTAATAGTAGGACAATCAGGGCGATCGCCGCTAGTCCGGCAATTCCAGGTAATCCCGAACCCAAAAATGCTCCCGCTGTAACGATTGTGCCTGTTTGGATCAAGCTGAGGGTGACGATGAAAATAGCCGAAGCGAGGACAATCGAAAATCTCGAAGCCAGTGGCGCGACTAATAAGCGGTTGAGAAATCCGAATTCGCGATCGAACATAATCGGTAAACCGGCATTCAGTGCCCCTGCAAATGCAGTAAACACGATCACGCCAGCGCCGAGAAATTGTCCGTAATTCTGGCTTTCGCCGAACAAGCCGGCGGGTGCATTTTTAAACAGAGCTCCGAACAGTACCAACCACATCAGCGGCTGAATGATTCCTGCAACTAGCGTCGAGGGGCGGCGCTGTAGTTGAATAAACAGGCGCTTGGTTAGGGCGAGTGTTTCTTGTATAAAGTCGGCCAGCAGGGAACTGTTGGGGGGTGTAACAGCCGTTAAGGGCGATCGTTGCTGGTTGAGGTTGTTGGGGGATGTGACAGTACCGCTCATAATTGCTTGTTGATTTTGACTGTTGTGATTATTTTTACAGGAAATATGCTGAATGGGATTTTTGCAGGCTGCTTTGATTATAGGCTATTTGGAGTTGAGATGGCGAATATAATTAGCTTTCGCGATCCGAAAGAATGCGATCGAAGTATTAATCTGTTGGTGTTATTGCGAGCGAATAGCGAAGCAATCGCAGTATTAAAAAGTAAGTATGGAAGACCCCAAAATTTGTTGACTTACGGTTGCGAAGGTTGCCATACAATTATCGATCGCCTTGCCAACAGAAGTGCAAGCTCATCAGCTTTTGGGCGGTCATCTTCCCGATATGGTAAACCGATAATACTTGCGTGAGATGAAGAGTCGCGAACTAAATCTAGACCTATAGATCGAATGTCACCTGCTGTAATACTAGCAACTCCTTCACAGTTCCTAATTGCACTTAAAGATTGTTCGATGGAAAAATTTACAGAAATGCCTTGCTCGTTGATACGTTTGCGTAAATAGTAAGCATCTGCTTTGACTATCGATCGATCTTTATCTATCCATCCTTTTCGCAGCGCTCGGTAAACAATAGCAGGATCTGGTAATTGTTCCAACTCTGACGCACTCGTTAAAGGTTGTTCTATCATGTCTCGTTGAACCACTGCAACCGGTAGACTAATGTTGCTGATGAAATAATATCCTCTACAGCATATTCATCTTCCGTATGGTGAAAAATGTCAACTGGTTGCTCCTGACTGAACGGACAAAACAGGCGGACTGTACGATCGGGTTTTAAGCTTGTCCAATCTAGCGTGATACTACCTCGATCGTCTGTAGCAGCCGATGCTTTGGGAAAATTACCACCCAAAACGTCATAAGCTTCTACGATCGATTTCATCGCTGTTTTAAAAGCGTACTCTGTGGGTTTCAAAATTCCATATTCGTCGTCGTCTTCTAAATCTAAAAGTTCGATTAGACGTTCCACTGTAATCCTGAAGTTTAATAATCCCTTACTGCTACTCTCAGCAATTTGTTCGTTAGCTACAGTCATAAGATATAATCCTCAAGCCGATCGCCAGTTTAATTTTAACACGGTTTTTGCAGCCTGCTTTGATTATCAGCTATTTGGAGTTGAGAGGGCTGGGGTAGTGGGTGGTATCGTTGTTCGTGGAGGAGGTGGGATAAAAAGATAAAATTGTGGTAAAATTGGTGAACGCTACATATTAATAATTTAGTTTCTCGACTATTAAGAAAATTGGAGGATAAGTTGATGTCATCAAGTGCGATCGCCACTTTGGTCAAAATCATGGAATCTCTGCCAACAACTGTGCAAGATATAGTTGTTGAACACTTGCAAGAATACATTCGTAAATTTAATATTACTGTTGTTGTGAGTCCCGACGGTAAGCTGGAAATTCCGGCTGAGATTGAAAGTCAACTGAAAGCGGGCGATAAATACACAGTTACAGTTACAGCAGATAGCATTGTTTTTGATAAGCTGAAAGCAGGTTTTGATTGGGAAGAGTTGCGGCGACGTAGAGACTCATTACCACCCGATCCTAATCCGATGACAATGGAAGAAATTTGCGAACTTGTGCGGGAAGTTCGCCGCGAAAAAAAGTCTAAAAAAGAGTCACAGGTATGAAAGTTGTACTGGATACCAATATCTTTTTGTCAGGGTGGTTGTGGGGAGGTACGCCAGACTTGGTATTAAAATTAGGAGAAGATCGTTTGATTGATGTCTGTGCTTCTGAAGTATTATTAAATGAACTTCAAGCAACATTAAGTCGCAATAAGTTTCGTTCCAAGCTTCAGATTTTGGGAGTGACGGTGAGTGATTTAATGGCAGGAGTTAGATATCTGGTAGAAGTTTATCCAATTTCGGAGATCGATGTACCTACTTTACGCGATATTAATGACAATATGATTTTAGCCACGGCAATTGCTGCTGATGCTGATGCGATCGTTACGGGGGATTTGGATTTGTTAGTATTGCAGGAATATGAAGGGATTGTTATTGTTACAGCGAGGGATTTTATCGATCGTTATTTTCTAGAAAATTAGCAGGCGATTACCTACAGGATAGCTGCGCTTTACGCGCTTTATTACGAGAAGGGGATCGAAAGTCTTAAAAATATAGCTAAATGAGAATCAACCATGACCGCAACTCCTACCAAACTTAAGCAGAACCTCACTTTTGAGCAATTCCTCAAACAACTTCCCGACGAAGACGGCCGCTATGAACTTGTCAATGGAGAAATTTTCAAAATCTTACCAACAATCAGACTGCACGAAAATGTAGCTGATTTTATTGAAAATACCTTCCGAGACGAAGTGAAACGCCTCAACCTGAATTACAGGGTATCTGGCAGAATTGTTGTCAGGACTTTAACCTCAAATGGTAGAGAACAAGGCCGCCATCCTGATGTTAGTGTAATAGATAAAACTCTCTGGGAATCGAAGCCTTTCGCCCACTCAGCCATAACTGAACCGCTGCAATTAGTTGTAGAAGTTGTATCGACAAATTGGGAAGATGATTATATCGACAAGCTGGATGAATATCAGCGACTGGGAATTTCTGAATACTGGATTGTCGATTACTTGGCTTTGGGAAGTCGCGATTATTTGGGTAATCCGAAAGTTGCCACAGTTTTTGTTTATCTGCTTGATGAAAATGGCGTTTATCAAATGACTGCTTTCCGAGGGAATGAGCGAATTGTTTCCCGAACTTTCCCAGAATTAGCGCTGACAGCAGAGCAAGTTTTAGATGTGTAAAAAAGAAACCCGGTTTCTTAGGAAAATCTGGTTTGGCCGCGAGAAATATGTGAAGAAACCGGGTTTCTGACTCACGACTCAAGGCCCAAGAAACCCGGTTTCTTAGGAAAATCTGGTTTGGCCGCGAGAAATATGTGAAGAAACCGGGTTTCTGACTCACGACTCAAGGCCCAAGAAACCCGGTTTCTGTGGAAAATCTGGTTTGGTGACGATAAATCTGTGAAGAAACCGGGTTTCTGATTCACAATAGGACTCAAAGCCAAAGAAACCCGGTTTCTGTGGAAAATCTCGTTTGGTGACGATAAATCTGTGAAGAAACCGGGTTTCTGACCCCGCACGGAGCTTCCTATTAAACTAATTTAAGACCGCATCGCCTGTTTTTGCTCTGCCTTCAAATCGCGGTTGCTAGCCGCCGCCAACTCCGCATCCAACAGCGTTTTACCAGTCGCAGCCAAATACACATCGTCCAAACTCGGCCGAGATTGAGCAATTCCAAAAGTAGGAAGTCCGGCATCTTTCAATGCTTGCTGAATGCTCACAAGCGCGTCACTTTGGGCACTAACTACCAAATTGAGAGAATTTCCTTGGGCGCTGTTGATAATTACTTCTTGTACAAAAGGCAGAGATTGCATTAAAGCTTGGGCTTTTTGGGCTTCTTCCAGTGGCGAAAACTCCCGAATTCGCAAAGTTACCCGATCGCCCCCAACCCGATTTTTTAACTCCTGCGGCGTTCCCTCTGCAATTACTGTACCCTTGTCAATAATCGCCACGCGATCGGCCAAAGCATCCACTTCTTCGAGATAATGGCTGGTAATCAAAACCGTCGTACCTTCCTCCCGCAAGCGCCGCAGGAAATCCCACACCACCAACCGACTTTCAATATCGAGCCCCACAGTCGGTTCGTCTAACACCAAAACATCCGGCTGGTGAAGCAACCCAGCAGCTAAATCCAAGCGCTTGCGAATCCCGCCGGAATAAGTGCCCGTCTTTTTATTTTCCCACTCCTCCAAACCCAGGAGTTTCACCATTTCGTCAATCCGCCCTTTGATGGTATGGCGGGGTAAATGGTAAAGCGCCGCTTGCAATTGCAGGAGTTCCCGCCCAGTCAACACCTTATCAAGAGCGACTTCTTGGGCGACATAGCCGAGTTTCTGTCTGGCCATTCTCGGCTGACTGACTGCTGAAATGCCTGAAACTTCAATCCGTCCGCTATCGGGCGCGCTCAATGTACAGAGTACCCGCAGGGTGGTAGTTTTGCCAGCACCGTTGGGGCCGAGCAAACCAAATATTTCCCCCGGTTCTACCTTGAAGGAAACATCTTTAACGGCTTCTACGGTGCCGTAGCGTTTCTGAAGATTTTCAATTAAAACGGCGGGAGCCATATATTTTAAGCATGAACTGGTTGTTAATATTTTGACACTTCTGGGCTGAATTTGCCGAAATGGACGATCGCACATTCCGACTTCCTGTGCTTGTGGCGATCGCACATTCCGACTCAACGGGAAACTGGTGATAGTTTTGATGCTTGATACCCGTTTAAAAAATCTCAACAGTTCGCGATCGCACGGGTGGCCAGAAACCGGGTTTTTTTACGAAAAGACGCGCTGTAGTCCACAGAAAGAGTAAAAAACCCGGTTTCTTTGATCGTGGTGCGTAAGTCCCGATCAACTTTATAGCGGTTTCCAACCCCGATCGCCATCAGTCTTTCCTAATCTCAAATATAAATTTTTACATCCAAAAAGTTATGAGTTTTGAGTTAATTCTAACTTGGAAGTTAGCAACTCAAAACTCATA
>Ga0335397_10007476_pt1 | contig 13906 bp, 6 predicted proteins | sample MAT04_FD_205740 | JGI IMG/M metagenome (GOLD analysis project Ga0335397, IMG submission 205740) | Freshwater microbial communities from Lake Fryxell liftoff mats and glacier meltwater in Antarctica - MAT-04 (spades assembly) (version 2) ...
CAGCCGTATAGCCTGGAGCGCTTACACCTTTCAGTGTTGCCACTTACATTGGCGGTTACGCGGTCCTTTGTCGAGCTTCGGCCAGAGGATAGCGTACACTGGACAGATGTTGATGTTCCCCACGAGGCAGGCCAAATGGCCAATGGCGTGGTGCTAGGGACGGCGGCTATCCTGGGTACTCTGGGGATCGCCTGGGCCAAGAAATGGGTGTCAGCACCAACCTGGGGATGGGCGCAGGTCGAGCCTGCGACACTCGCGCGATCGATGGCGTTGATCACCGCTGGGCATTTGGCTGTAGCTTGTAGTGAAGAGCTGGTCTTCCGAGGCTATGGCTATAGGACCTTGCGACACGCAATGCCAGCGCCCCTAGCCGCAGCAGGCGTGACGGGGCTGTTCGCCTTAGCACATCCGCTCACCCTGCGGACGCTTGTCGGCGAGTCGGCGAGCGGTTTGACGCTTTTGGCGCTGCGCATTCACAGCGATGGTATCTGGCTTCCCATTGGCTACCACTGGGCGTGGAACGTGCTACAGACCGCTGTCTTCGGCCCCGCAGATGGTCCCCCATCACTTCGCCCGCTGCACGTCCACGGGCCATCTGTGTGGGTAGGTCGCCCGGGCCATCCTGAGCCGGGCGTGCTCTCGACCGTTGTGAACCTGGCACTGGCGCTTGGGATCGCCTTGTACACAAAGGCTCAACGCCAATAATGTCCCTTTGCGCGTGATGTGGACTATGCTGGGTTATCGTGTGTTAAGAAAGAAAAACCTTGCTGGCTCTCCAGGATGTCCCGGAGTAACCACTACATCTAGCACCGAAACCCAGGGGCAAGTTGTGATATTTGGCAGTGTGATGCGGAATAGCTAAACTGGCAATTCACGGCATCTAGTACGTACTCCGGGACATCCCGGAGAGCCACCTTGCTTAAACTAAGCGCCTAGGTTCCGCATTTGGAAGCACTTAAACGCACTTCGCTTTCAGGTTACCTCATGGCATGCTGACCGATCAGAACGCGCACTATAAGAGTGTCGAAACAACGCTAAGTACAGCGTTGCGTAAGTCCGTACCGAAATTGACGGCAAGGCACTCCAGCGCTATGCTCACCCTAGGGGCTGATGCAAAGTCGGAAAGGGGAGAGTGACAACAAAAGAACACCTTGCTGGTAGGATGGAGGCGCCAACTCACCATCTGCCCACCGAAAGGTGTTCACGATGAATGCTACCACACTTACGGTCACGCCCTTTGGCAGTGAGCGGAGCTTCACGCTCGCGCTTACCGCTGTGTACACGATGATGAACTACCGCTACGAGTCGGGCGTGCTTCCCAAGCAGGAGCTCCCCTACACGCTCGGCATCCAGTACACCACATTCATCGAAGTGCCTACAAACCTTGCCCTGGCGCGGCGAGCGCTAGGAGCGTTTGGTGAAGCTTACCCGTTCTGCGGACTCGATCATCTGACGAGCGAAGCGCCCGGACGTGAAGACTGCCGCGGTGACGCCGAGCGCCCCGCTGAACTGCGCCGCCAAGCCGCCCGCGCCGCCGAATGGGATGGTGCGCGGCGCGTTCAGCGGCGTAGCCGGCGATGAAGCACCTGTGCCGGCGCTCGAACCTCCAAAGTCCGGGTCAGCGGCAGGGCCGCGCTCGCTGCGCAGGCGCTTGCTGTATGCCAGCCGCGTCGGCGACACCGACGCGGCAACCTCCGCCAGTTCCACCGCGAAGTGCAGCGCCTCCGGCTGCTGATGCACATCCAGGCGCGCTATCTCGCCCGCGAACAAGCACAGGATGATGTTCTTCGAAAGCCGCAGGCTGGGTAGCACTGCAACCGGGCGCGCGCCGTCGGCGTCGGCATACGCGTCGATCAGCAGGCCTGGGTAGCCCGCCACCACATCGGAGCGGATGATCGCCCCGCTCACACCGCCCGCGATCGGCGGCAGCGGGTAGGCCGTGTCCAACTCCGCGTCGATCTGCGTGACGCGGCCGATGCTATAGGCCCCGTCACGCAGGCAGGCGATCCACTGACGGTCGATCTGGAGGAAGCGGATCGACTCGGGCGGCAGCAGGCGCTCGTCGGGAACCAGGTAGCGGAACGGCACGCCGCGCAGTTGCGTCAGCTGGTCGAGCCACGCGCTCACGCTGGCGGGCAGCGCGTCGTCGAGCGGCTGCTCCACAAGCGGGTGCTCGCGGTCGTACTCCGGCAGCGCGCGCTTGTGGCGCTGGTCGCGGCGCCGCTTCCAGGCGTAGAGCGCCGTGGAGAACGCAACGCTTTGCAACGCGAGCAGCCGCCCTAGCTCCCAGGCGGCGGCGTAGCTCACATCGAACATGCCCGTGTCGGCGTCGTAGCGCAGCAGGCCGTCGGCGGTACGCGCTGGCGGCAGCGGCGGCTCGTCCAGTGGGCCAGTCACGAACGGGCCGCGATACCACGCAATCGAGCGCCCGCCCTGCCGCATGCGATGTTGTATCGGCACACGCCCCTGCTCCAGGTGGGGCGCTGCCGCAGAGACGCCGCTATCCGCCAACCGGAAGGGGCTGCCGTTGTGGGCCAGCTGCTGCACCAGATGCACAAAGGTCTGGCCCGCGTCGACGCAGGCGAAGCGCCAGCTCGCCAGGCTAACGAGCCTGACCGTGGCGCCGCTGCCGAAGTTGAAGCTGCCGCCCGTGTAGCGCCCCTCGACCGAAACCAGGTGCATGGTGCTGGTGCCGCCCGGCCGCGCCAGACGGTTGCCGATGATCACGGCCACGTCGCCGTCGCTGGTGCGGCGGATGTGCGCGAGGAAGGGCAGGTCGTCAAAGCTGGGCATCATGGCGCGCAGCCGGTCGACTGGCACGTCGATCACCGTCACCCGGTCGTCGGGGGTGGGTGGCGGGTCGGCGTTCGCGCCGAGTAGATCCGCCAGCGCAATCACATGCGGCTCGGGGCGCTCGCTCTCGTCGAAGAGCAGCAGCACCAGCCAGGGCAGCGGCTTCTGCGCGCCGTCGGGGCTGCGCTCCCAGGGCAGCGCGGCCCGGCCGAGCATAATATGTGGCAGCACACTGGAATGGTCGCCCAGGCTGCCGTCGGGTGGGAAGACCGCCCCGATAGCCGCAGGCGCGAGGCTGAAGCCCTCGCCCGCAACCGTGAAGCGTCGCGTGGTGACAAAGGACTCCGTGTCGAGCGAGATAGTCTGTGTCACCGTGATCTGATACGAGCCGCTCTTAAGCGACGGCTGCTGGTAATCGACGAAGGTGATCCGCTCGGGCTCGCTTGCCAGTGCTGCGCTCATGCTGTACCCCTTTGATTCCGGCAACACCACCAGCCCTGCAGGGCGTGCGTGCCCCGCATCAGCCCCACGGCGGCTTGCGCAATCCAACGCAAACGCAACGAATTCTCTAGGCTTGCTACGCCAAATGCGCCGCCACCTGCGGGATCTCCAGAAAGTCGTAGTCGTCGAAGTCGCCCAGGTCGAGCGCGGCGCCGCGCAGCATGGCGGCGATGTTGGCGCGCTTCGTTGCCGCACCGATGCTGCCGCGAATGGCCAACTCGCGCGCGGCTGGATCGGCGGGCAACACGCCCACAAACGCGGTGGGCTGCGCCCAGTCGAAGGCGTCGGCCTCGCTGGCTACCGGCGTGGCGCTTTGCAACGCGCTGCGCGCGAGCCAGGGCTGGGGAGACGCCGGCTCGTGCGGCGGCAGCGGGCGGATCTCGTAGCCCGCCAGCAGCTTCTCTACCAGCTGCGGCTGGTTGACGCTCGGGCGCAGCTGGTCGCCCCACAGCGCGAATGGCGCGCTCTTCGTCAGCGGGTGGAAGCTGAAGCGATCGTCGGCGCGCTCATTCTTTGCGCCATACGTGATCTCGATGCGCTGCTGACTGGAGAATACCTCTGCGCCCTTGCCCAGCCCCAGCGGCCCGACGCCGAACACCAGCGCCGCGTCGTCGGTGACTAGCGGCGCGTCGACGGCGGGCTGGTTGTTGAGAGCGGCCGGGCCGCGCCGCGCGCCCTTGCTGGGGATCACCGAGTCGGTGGTCAACACCAGCTCGGCAGGGCTAACCACGCCCAGGTTATCCTGGTCGCCGCCGGGGCTGTCGGCCGACTGCGCGGCGCGGGCGAGGCCGCTGCGCACGACGACGGTGCAGATCTTGGCCGCGTCGGGCAGGAACGACGCGCGGAACTGCCGCCAGTCGATCGCCTTCAGCGCCGGCTGCTTGTCGGCGCCGAAGCGGATGGTGAACGAGACGACGCTCAGGTCGATGTGCGCCACGCCGCTGAACTCCGGCCCCCACATGCGCACGTCGGCGCCGACGTGGGCGTTGATGGTGTGGGTGCCGAAGGCGTCGAACGTGTACGACGCACCGACGCTGATGTGGAAGCTGGCCTCGTAGTGGTAGGGCTTCCAGGCGATCAGAAAGTCCATCGCGGCGTCGAACCAGGCCTTGAGCGAGCCGTCCTCCCAGGTCGCGTTCAGGCTCGCGCCCGCCATCAGCATCGAGGGCGTGAGCGCGTAGTAGGCCGCGCCCTTCAGCGTCAGGTTGTCGTTGACGCGCCAGTTGAAGCCGAGGCGCGGCACCACCGGGTAGTGCGGCGGGCGCGTGAAGCTGGGGTGGTAGCCGCCCACCGACAGCACGAAGTCGCCAGCGTTGGCCTTGTCGAACCAGCTGAAGAAGGCGAAGCCGCCCGTCAGGTGGCACGCGCGCGACAGCAGGAACGAGTTGGGCGTGAGCTGCGCCTGGATGCCGAAGAAGCCATCGTCGGGCGCGAACGTGGCGCGCAGCGCCAGCTGGATCTCGGCGATCGGCGTGAGGTCTTTGGTGTCGCTGCCTGCGGCGGGCAGGATCATGGTCGAGATGCCCAGGATGTTTAGCTCGAAGCGGTGCCCGAACGCCACCGTGAGCAGCACGAACGAGTCGATCATCTTGAACGAGCTGAAGCGCACGCCCACGGCCAGGAAGTAGTCGCCCACCGACGGCGGCAGGAAGGCCTCGAGCCGCTGGAGCTCGTCGGCCAGTGCGGCCGGCTTGGTTGTGCCTGCGGCCTCGCTCACCAGCGGGAAGCTTTCCACCTGCTCGATCGCAGGCGCGATCAGGCGGCGGTTGTAGCCGAAGCCAGCGGCGAGGCCGGTGACAAAGAAGAACGCTGGCCCGCCGAGCGGGTAGTTCAGCACGGCGTAGACGAACAGCGACGGCCCCTCGTCGAGCTGCACGTACGAGCCGATCGCCCCGAGCGTGAACGTGGCCGTGCGCAGCAGCGCCTTGCCGCTGTAGGCCGGGTAGGCCTTGCCCTTGTAAACGAGTGTGCTGGCGAGGAACGCGCCCGTGATCTCCAGCGGGCCCGACTTATAGTCGATGCCCAGGCCGTGCAGGGTGAATTCCGGCTTGAAGGCGTTGAGCGACGAGCCAAAACCCAGCCCATCGAGCGATAGCGTGAGACCGGCCACGGTCAGCGCGGCGTCGATCAAGAACAGCAGCGCGCCCTTTTGGAACTCCACGCCCACGCGATTGAGGTATACCGGCCCAAACGACTTCTGCACGGTGAGCCACTTGGCCGTATCCGACGAAGTGACGGCCGGCGGGGGCGTTGTGGGGAGCGGAGCGGGAGGCGCTATTGCCGCCCCGCCCCCCATAGGCACGGCCAGCGTACGCGGTACGCCGCCGAAGCTCAGCACCGCCGATGCGCTCGGCCCCTGGCCGAGGGGCGCCTCCGCAGGCAGCTTTACGATGCCATCGGGCAGCTGGTTATTGAAGATCGTAAGCAGGTCGAGTGTCACGGTTCGCGAGGCGACCAGCACGCGTAGGTTTTGCAGCTCAACCGACTGATCCTTGGGCAGCAGCTTGCCCACCAGCGGCAACCCCGTGAGCGGCGGCACGGCCGAGATGTCGATATCAAGCGCGAATAGGTACGTAGCACTGCTGGCGTCCTTCTTGTGGTACAACAGCAGCACATCCTGAAGGTCGATCTCCAGCGACTCGGGCACATATTTGGCTATATCCTGCGATACAGCGGCGACGAGCGCGTGGATGTTCTGGCGCTTGGCCGCTGCGGTGTGGGAGTAGGTGGCGAAGAAGCTCGTGTTCGTTGTATCTTGATCGAAGAACAGTTTAAATTGCAGTCCACCGATATGGATGAGGCCGCCGAAGCGCTTATCGTAGCCCCCAGCACTGTTTTTCGTGATGTTGATCGTTACAGTTATATCAACTTGCTGGTTTTCCACCTTGAACTTGGCGGCACAGCTCGCAGTGAATAGAAAGTTTTGACTATCTGTGTTGAACGTTACCGTTAAGTCAGAGATGAGCAGGCTAGCAATAGGTGCTGGCACCGCAAATGACGTAAAGCTCGCCCCTATATCCGTTACGAGAGCGCCGATCTTGATTTGTTGGCCTGGCCCGGTGCCACCCTGGTAGGACCAACCCGTTGCACCCTCCGCTTTTGAGGATTGTAAGGTAAATGTTACACCCCCAAGGTTCAGTTGCAATGCGACTGACCCGGCGCTTAGGCCACTTGGATTGAATTTAAACTGTGCCGCAAGCCTGTCTAAGCTGAAGCCATCCGTAACGTGAATTGGGCCGACTAAGTCCACATATACGGTCAGCGCCTGCTGCTGCGACTGATACTCGATCGCCATGCCCGAAACGGCGATATTCAAATAGGTATCAGGGATGTTGACTGGTACTGCAACATTGGTCAGGCTTTCGAAATCGGCCACCAGTCGATGGAATAATATGCCTAGCGTAAGCACTTCCTCGGGAACAATACTGCCACGTACAAACCATCCCAACGCTCGGTCGTACTCGGCATCCACTTGGAAATCGACCTGCGCTAAACGCACGCGGCCACTCATCCTCCAGTCGGTGATGCTCTGCCCATCATAGTTGGCCCACAGCCCGACCTCTTCGATACTCAACGTCTCACTACCCAGGCTCAACTCCCAATTTCCTCCGGCCTCAAGCGCGACCGAGTAGGTTTTTGCCAAGTAATTGGCGTCGAGGCCCAAGTCAAGCAGTACGATGGATGGGATATCGATACCTGGAATCAGGGTTTTGAATAGTTCTGCCACGTCCAGCGTTTGCTCAGCCGCCATACGGGCGCTGATATCGCCACTTAGGAGCGAGGCATACAGGTAGATTGTCGTCGTCCCTAACGTCCACAAACCCACAATCTCCAACGTCGTATTCCGCTCTGGAGCGCTGGCAAAGGGGTTGTTCATTGCCCAGCGAAACAGAGGGGTAACCGTGATCTTATCGCCGATGATGCGCCAGGGCTTTTCGGCAGTGATGCTGAACTCAATGGAGCGAACCTGAACGGGCGATAGGGAGAGCGCAAATCGCAAGTTACGAAGGCCGAGGTTGCCAAAAGTGGACTCGCTGGTGTTGGTTGGCAAGTACTGCGCGAGCTTCGCATCCTTCAGCCCCAGCATGCGCTCCATACGATCGAGCGTCACAACGTGCCCATCGTCGGGCGATCCTTCAATTGACAGCAAGTTGCTGCCAATATTGAGCGCCAACGTAACGTCGAAGGCTGGATCTTGCCCAATCTGGGCCGTAATGGCGAAACCCGGCAAGCTCAGCGTGCCAGCCGAGAGGCCGCTTTGCAGAGAAAGCCTTTTAAGTCCTAAGGTGATGCTGTCAGTGAGGCTAAAGCTGCCATCGCTGAAAACATGACTAGCTGATAGCATCAGCCCGTCCTGCTGCTGTGAAATATGTGCTATCAGCTGGAGCGAGCCCAAGTTGCGCTTGATCTGCTTGACAGTGTTCCAAATGCTGGCATCTGTTGCCACAACCGCCGTAAAGTTGACACCTGCACTGAGCGGCATTTCCCCCAGTTGCTGTTGCTGCTTGTCAAGCGAAGTGCTGCGGCTGCCTGGGCTACTCTCCAGGCTTTCGGCCAGCGTGGCGAAGTTGTACGAGGAAAAGACAAACTTGACATTCTGGAAATCGATGTCTTTGAGGAATGATGCTTGAAGCCCGCTGGTGAATTTGCCAGGCGAGTAATCCACATAGCCAGGCATGTCTGGATAGTCCTGTGCCATGTTCCAGCTGCTCACGGCGTTGACTGGCGACACCAGGCACGCAACAGCCTCCTGGGGTGACTCGTTGCTGTCGTATGAGGAGAAGAACGTAAGCTGCACCTGCACCTTGCCAAGCCGCATCCATGCGACCGTTCCCGAGACGGTGAAATTACCGCTAGCATCGAGATCTGACACAGCGGCGGCGGCGATTTTTAACGGGTCAGCGCCCAGGAACGTCTTCAACTGCGCGGCAAGACGCTCCGAGCGGAGAACGGTCGCGTCCAGAGACACCAGGTTTCCCTGCTGCTTGAGTGTCTGATGTAGATCGATAAGGAGTTGTGCTTGCATATACATAACCTCCACTCGCCGCATGTCCGTACAAATGGCGTTACTGTTACTGCTTTGGCACCTTCTTCAGCCAGTCCAGGTTTTGCTGGTAGTCTTCTGGAACGAAGCGGCTCAGGATCATTGCTTTCAGCGAAGCGATCGGCTGCTTGGTCTGCGCCAATTCCGATCCAAAACTCTTGACATCCGTGCCCTTCTTCAGGCTCAACTCTTGCGCCCATTGGGGCACGTTGAGCTTAAACTGAGCAAGCTTGGTGCGCTCCGCATCGATCTGCTTCGCTAGCGCAGCAAACGCGACATTGTGATCGAAGGCGACGCTGCTGGATTGGGTGCGGTAGTACAAGTTTTCAAGCAAATGGAACACGCAGATCGGGTCAAGCGACAGCAAGCCGCGCTCCCCTTTTATCGAGCAGCTCAATACCAGTTCAAACGCGTCGGCGTCGCCGCGTAGGTCGCTCAACAGTTTCGCCATAAACCTGAGCGGGCCTGTGCCTGGCGCGAAGCCCGTGACCTGCTCGGTGCAAGTCGCTTCCAGTGTTTCGGTCATGGTGTGATTGGCCGAGATGCGCTTGTCGTAGTACAGCCGCCACAGTGTGAACAGGCCGCAGGTAATGACAGCCGGACCCCACTCGGGAAATTCTTTATCGAGCGCCATGATCCAAAACTGGAGCCCACCTGCGGTATGGCCCGACGGCCCTCCCCACAACGGACAGAGGAAATGTCGATAGGTAATTGTTGCGTCGTGATACTCATCACGATTCCAGCTCCAGGTCAGATTCCAACCTTTCGACCCCCCGGCCGACAAGGACGGCACGTGCCTGGTGCCGGCGGACGGGACTACTTGGTAAGGAAGATCTTTAGCTTCCACTGGTAAAGGTAGCCACTTGATAATATCCGGTAGCCCCAGAGAAGCTTTAGCTGGAGCATTCGCTTTGGAAGTGAGGTTATCCACCTTACGCAGGTCATTCATCAGGATTGCGCACCGAATGGTATGGGGGATCACATTCCAAACGTCATCACACGCCTTGAGCAGCATGGGAGCTACCCCACCAGCCTTCGACGTTGGCTTATAAGTGCCATTAGTTGCTGCGGACAGCAGATGCTCAAACAGATACCAGCGGTCTTCTCCTTTTAACTCCCACACTGCCCCCGGCAAATAGTAGCGACAATATTCAAACCCTCCCCAGGGCTTATAACCCTTGTCCGGGTCTCGTGTGATCAACCCTTGAAGAAGCTTACCACGCCTGTTCATATAGGCGGTTAACAATTGGGACTGCATCCTTAGCAGCCCCTGGCTGCTGCACAGACGCAGCGCTAGAAGCTTTTCGAGGCGTCGGGTTGCCTTGCTCGTGATCTCGCCGATGATCGCCCGTGCGAGCTCCGTTATGTTATAGCAGATGCGCACCTGGTCGCGGCTGGAAGACTTGAGCGGCCCCAGGTCTTTGTAAAGCTTGTTCATCGCTAGCTTGGTCGGCTCGTCGATGAATGCGCAGGTATCCCAGTTCTGAATATATTGAAAAAAGAACAGCGCGGGGCGAACGGCTGGCGAGTTGGCAATATTGCCGATCTGCGGGTGAGCCCAGTAGAAGAACGTATCCCGCACGATTTGTTCCGTGGTTTCTCGATTGAGGGTGCCATTCTGCCCGGATACCTTCAGCAGCGGATCGATGCCGAACCGTGTTATCGCCTGCTGGATCAGGTCCAGGCAAACAGGATCGTTCGCCGCTACGTTCAGAACCATCGCCCGTAACTTGTCCAGCGTATCCAGGTCTGGCACCTCGTTCCAGGCGATGATCTGTATATCACTGGTGGCATACGGCTTCAAAGCTTCCGTAGACGGTGCCAAGATCAGCTTGTAATTCTTCCCCGCATGATGTTGCTTCAAGATAATGAAGAAGATCACGTCAGCCCCTCCACCTCTAGCGTGGCCATGCCCGCCCGCACCGCTGTAACCTGCGACGAGACCGTGCGTTCGTCGCGCTTACCATAGACAGTAAAACTGTCAGCGAGCAGAAAGCGCGTTTCTAGCTATCCGAGGCGCTCGTCGTTTCCCAGGCGAGCCAGTGCAGGCGCACCTGCTGTGCCCAGCCCGCTCCGCCTCGGTCTATCCGCATCACATTGACCTCGAAGCGCGTAGTGTCGATGTACCCCACGGTAACGGCGAAGGTGTCGTCGTAGCGAATGTTATCCTCGTTGCGCACCGTGACGATCACGAACGGCTTGTAGCGGAACGCCTGCGGGAAGGGGACGTTTACCTTCTTCACGCCGCCGCCGTGCGAGCCCAGGTAGGCGTGCCCGCCGAGCATGCGCCCGAACTGAAACCCACTATTGACAATCAGCGCGTCGGTGTAGGTGGTGCCAGCCCTTAGCGCGTCGCTGTAGGTGGTACCAGCAACGTGGAGGCGGTAGGCCGGGTTCGGCGCGGTGGTGCCAATGCCCACGCTGTTGCCCAACATGTTGATCGCCAGCGGCTTGCTGCCGTGCGACTGGATCCAGCTATACTCGGCGTTGTACCCCAGGCGCAGGTTCGAGCCGGTGGTCGGGCCGAGGATCAGCGTGTTGCCATTGGCGTCCTGCTGCGCGTTGGTGATGTTCACGCTGCCATTCAGGCTGATCAGCGGCCCGTTGACGATCACGCCGCCGGTGAAGTCGCTGGCAAAGTTGATCGTCAATCGGCTGCCGTTGTCCTTCACCAGCGCCCGCGAAAGGCCGGTGTTGCCGCGCGAGTTGTCGCCTATGCCCAGGTAGAAGTCGAAGCCGCGCTGCTGGATGTTGCCGGCCACGTCCAGGCGCTGGCCCGGGTCGCGCAGGCCGATGCCCACGCGCGCGCTGGTGTCCGCCAGGTTCTGCTGCCAGAACAGCAGCGGCGCACGCTCGGCCGTGATCACGAAGCTGCCGTTCTGGTAGCCGGGGATGTCCTTGTAGGCAACGACGATGTTGGCGTAGCCCAGCGCCGGCAGCGCCCGCAGGCCCGACAGCGCCAGAACCAGCGAGCCATCCGCCCCCAGCTCGGTGTCCGCCTGTGGGCTGAGCGTCCAGGCGAGCGACTGGCCGAGCCGGCTCTTGCTGGTGTTTGGGTCGCCCCACTTGGCGCTGACCTTGTTCGCGGCCTCCACGCGCAGCTGCGCCGAGCCAGTGTTGTCCGCGGCGACTAGGGCCCACTCGCGCGTCTCTCCGGCCTCCTGCAGGTCGAACGAGACGACGAAGCTAGAGGCGGGCGTGTCCGGGCCTTTGGCGTTCAGCTTGATCGCGGCGTCGCGCGAGGTGTTGGCGATCCGGATGCGCAGCGCGCTGTCGGTGCCGTTGTTGAGCGCCGTTGAGCCGCCCACGAAGCCGACGTGCAGCGGGATCTCGCGCAGCCCGCGGTGGTTGACGATGTCGAGGTACTGGAGCCGCGCGCCCGTCAGCTCGCTGCGCTCGCCCGCGTATTGCAGCGCGTGGTACAGCAGTTCGACCCGGCTGCCGCGCGACCCGGCGCGGCCATCGGCGTTCATGCCCTCCAGCCGCAGCCGCAGCGTGCTGCCCGGCGTCAGCGGCTCGGTGGCGCTGCGCAGCAGGTAGAGCGAGGCGCCGTCGGCGCTGCGCGCCAGCGACCAGCCGGGGGTCGCCACGCGCGGCTGCGGCGCGGCGGCCAGCGTTTGCCCGCGGAAGCGCAGCTCGAAGTGGTAGGCCTGCGGCGATACCGGCTGGCCGATCGGCGTGAAGGCGATGTCCTGGCGCGCCGTGCTCGTGATCTCGAGCGTCATCGGCTGCCCGGCCGGGTCGTCGTCGATGTACAGCACGTGGTGCTGGTCGGCGTTGTACAGGTTGAAGTCGAGCGGGTGCGTGCGCACGAACACCGCCAGCGCCGACTCATCCTCGGCCATGTCGCGCTGGATCTCCGCCGCCACAAGCGGCGCGTCGTACAGCCGCAGGTGCGCCAGGCGCCCGTTGTAGAAGTACTGCTGCTTGTCGTCCATGTCGCGCCCAACGATCAGCCGGTTCGGGTAGGGAACCAGGTCGCCGCTAAACGCGTACTCGCCGCTCAGCACGCCGTTGATATACGTTCGCGCGGTGCGGCCGTCGTTGGTGATCGCCACGTGCTGCCACACGCCCCACTGGATCGAGCCGACGCGCGTATCGAAGCCGTCGTTCGTGTTCGTCTTCGTCGCGAAGCGGTGGTGAATATAGCCTTGGCTATTGAGGTAGATGCAGTAGTTGCGGCCGGGCTTGCCGGCGATGCCCGTCCAACCAGTTGCGGGCGTATTCGGGTTGATCCACGCTTCGAGCGTGTAGGCCGTTACGCGCAGCAGCGGGTTGTCCGCCAGCGTCAGCGCGTCATTCTTGCCGTCGAAGGCCAGGCAGCTGCCAAACTTGGCATCGGGTGTGTCCGCCGGGTCACCCTCGGATATGCCGTTGAAGTGATTGTCGGTCGCGTCAACGGCGCCGCCAGCGATGATGTCCAGCGGCCAGTGTAGGATCAGCGTCGCGCTCATGGGATCCTCCTGACAGCCGGTTCAGCGTGGTTCGCCCCGTTCGCTTTGGGGGTGGTGAGCTGCGTCTGGGCCTGCTGCTGGATCTTGCCGATCAGCTCGTACACACGCACGTAGGGCATCTGCCCCAGCGCCTCTAAGATCTGGTTGGCCTCGCCGATCGTGATGGTGAGCGTAACTTCCTGCATCAGTGTGTTCCTCGCTTCTGCGGCGCCGGGCGCAGCTTCAGCCAGCCCTCGCGCGCGGTCGGTTGCGCCGGGAAGTGCGCCTCAGTCTGCGGCAGGTTGATCGCAGACTGGTCGAGCAGCGCCTCGATGCGCGCCTTCAGCGGCGCCTGCGCTGCACCCAGCGGCTTGCGCTGCTCGGCCGGTGTGACAAGCGCCGTCTCGGCGTCGAGCGGCGTCAGCCAGCCCAGCGCAACCAGCGCGTCCCACACCGTCGCGCCGCCGTCTATAGCCGCAACGAAGTCGCTGCGCCGCACGCTCGGCGCGGTGGAAAGCTCCCGCCAGCCAGCGCCCGCGCGCTCTAGCCACGACCAGACGAAGCCAGCCTCGTTGGGCAGTGGCAGGTCGAGCTGGTCGCCGTCGGTCAGCACCGGCGCGCTGAAGAAGCTGATCTCCATGCGCTGGAGCGCGTCGCGGTAGTGCTCGGGCGGGATGCCGATCGCTTTGCTAGGCAGCACGCCGCTTGTGGCATGCACCACGCCGCGCGGGTCTACCAGCATGGCAAGGTACTGCGCTGGCGCGTCGATCGCCTGCGTGATCGTGATCGGGTTGCCAGCGTAGGTAACGATGCGCGGCTCGTCGCTCGGGTCGCTTTGCACGGCGTACAACGCCTCGCTCAGCTCGCCCGATAGGTTTTCCAGCCAGTAGCCTACCAACCCATCGTCGAGCTGGCGGTGCTCGCCGAGCCGAATGGGGAAGCGCACCAGCGGGAAGTCGTTCGTTTCGCGCGTGCTGCGGCTCATGTCCAGCCGCAGCACGTTCCAGTCCTGATGCACCGCCGCTCGCCCCATGAGTTCGAGGTCTAGCTTGGCGCGCACCAGCGCCACCGGGCGGCCCATCAGCAGCGCCTGGCTTTGGTGCTGCGCGTAGTCGGCCGGGTCGATCGCGGCCAG
>Ga0335397_10007486_pt1 | contig 13897 bp, 5 predicted proteins | sample MAT04_FD_205740 | JGI IMG/M metagenome (GOLD analysis project Ga0335397, IMG submission 205740) | Freshwater microbial communities from Lake Fryxell liftoff mats and glacier meltwater in Antarctica - MAT-04 (spades assembly) (version 2) ...
CGGTAAACTGAAAGACGAGCGGATTTATCTGGGCGGGTTTGAGGTGTACCGCAAGTACAATGGCAATGGGCAGACGGTTGTGCTGGAACGGGAGACGCTACACATCATGGATGACAAGCAGCGGATTGCGTTGGTGGAGACTAAGACAATTACTAACCCTGATGATAAATCTCTTGTGCAGCTTGTTCGGTTTCAATTAGGCAACCATCTCGGCTCGGCGGCGCTAGAGTTGGACGACCAGGCGCAGGTGATTTCTTATGAGGAGTATCATCCTTATGGCAGCACGGCTTATCATGCGGCACGCAGTCAGACGGAAACGCCGAAGCGGTATCGGTATACGGGTAAGGAGCGGGATGAGGAGACGGGATTTTCTTATCATGGGGCGCGGTATTACGCGCCGTGGTTGGGTAGGTGGGTGAGTTGCGATCCAGCTGGTATCTCAGAATCGCCACATCTTTATGAATATGTAGGTGGTAGACCATTAGTTCTAGTTGACAGTTCTGGTCTCGCTTGGGACGATCTTCTCCATCAATTGTTTGAAGCGGTTGATAGTAATGCAAATATGGCTGCGCGTAACAAAGCGAGCCAAAAACCCAAAGAAGATGTAAACATTCCCCTAGCCGTTGCTAAAGAAGCTGTCACATCTGGCTATGAATTAGCTACAAAAGCGCCAGTCCGGGTGGCGATTCAAGCTGGCAAAACGTGGCAAAACGAATTCGTTGCGGCCGTGGTGACACCGAACTCAAATGAAGCGAAAGCACATGCGGTAAAGGCAGTGGGAGCAGCGGTTAGATTTACCGCAGCTTCCATTCTGGCTTATGAGGCAGCTAAAAAGAAAATAGCTCCCGTATCTCCCACCCAGATGGCCCCTGAGTCCGAAACACCACCGGACGCTCCCGTACCACCAACGCCTGCGCCTGATGCTCCTCCTGTACCACTTGATGCTCCTCCTAGCAGCGGATCAGCGGGTGGCGCAGGCGCGCTGCCTCCCCCCGGCGTCTATATCCCAATGGACGAACAGAGGAATCCAATACCACTGGCGCGGCAGAAAGCTAATGGCATTGATATTCCGCTGCCCCTCCCTGATGCAGAGGGAGCTCATACAGTCCTTGGTGGCAAGGTAGGAAGCGAGACAGGCGAACTCTATCGCCAATCGGCGACGTTTCCCGGCGAGTCGTGGCCGAAGGCGAACGGCATCGATGTTCCTAGCCATGAGACTCACTGGTCGCATCACGGCAGGGCTGACGAGCACGCAAGCCCGCACGCACATTCGTATGACTATGATAGCTTTAGGAGACAGTGGAGAAGAGGCGGGCCACAGGGATTTTCCTGGTAGACAGATCCTTGCCGCCCTCTTGCAAAGGGGAAGAAGTCCAACGCAATTCAATGAACTACTCTCCTTGAGCAAAGGGAGACCAGAGGTCACGCATGCCGTCACCCACCTACGAGTCCACCTTCGTCCATCTCTCCGCGCAGTCGTACAACGGCGGCATGGAGCCGTACTACGACTTCCTGCGCCTGCTCGTAGCGATGCTGTGCAACGAGGGGGGTATTCCAGGCAAAGCGCGGCTGGCCGAGCTGGCCTACCACCTGAACGACGAGCAGCGCCGTGGCCTCCAGCGGCTCGCCGCAGCTGCGGGCCGCCTGGACGACGCCGCGATTGTCGCCGAGCTCAGCGTCGAGCAGTTCCAGGCCCAGTGGCTGCGGCGCTTCGGCGCGAGCAACCCCGAGCAGATGGACATGCCCTTCTGGGTTTTTATGGTGCAACGTGGCTGGAACGCCTACACGGCGCGGAAGCAGTTCAACGTAGCCTACCGCCAGTATATGGACGCCTTCAGCGAGCTGCGACGGCGCGAAGAGGCCGGCGAGGTGGTGCCCGACGACCCCGAACTGCCGTTCCCCCCCCGTTACGAGGCGCCGATCTGGTGCTTCGAACGCTTCGGCATGGCGCTCACCCGGCTGCCCGATGGCCGCGCCCTCTTCATCGCTGGCGAGCACGAGGATTTCTCTGATCCTGACTTCTGTATCTACAACGATGTGATTGTGATCGATCCCGAGCTGCGGGTGACGATCTACGGCTATCCGGCGGAGGTCTTTCCGCCCACCGATTTCCACACCGCGACGCTGGTCGGCGAGACTGTCGTGTACCTGATCGGCAACCTCGGCTACCCCGACGATCGTCGCTCCGGTGAGACGCAGGTCTATCGGCTCGACACGACCACCATGCAGATCAGCCCGGTTGATACGACCGGCGCACCACCTGGCTGGATCTCGGGCCACAGTGCTGCATACGACGCAGCCCGCAACGCAATCATGGTGAGCGGCGGGCAGATCTTCACTGGCAAGCGTAGGAAAGGTAGCTGGCGCGACAACCGCCGCAGCTTCTGGCTCAACCTGACAACGCTGGCCTGGTCGCGTAGGCAGCCGTCGATCACGGAAGGATAACATCGATGCAGACCATAACCGCCCCCCTCGGCCCTGGCGATCAGGGTGACGCTGTGGCGGCCCTCCAAAACGCGCTGCTGCTTCTGATCGAGCGCGGCGTCTTCTTCCAGGACCAGGCCGCATGGCGCGATGAGCGCGTCGCCGCGTTGCAGCAGGAACGCGACGCACAGCAGTATGGCGAATCCACAGCGGTCGTGGTCGAGCATTTCCAGAGCAGCGAGCAGCTGGCGCCAGCCATCCAGGGCGCGGTGGATCAGCCGACCGCCGATGCCCTTAACCAGCGCCTTCTGGAGCAAGGGGCGCTTTTTCGAGTCCAGGGGCAGCTGCGCAACCCCGACGGTGCCCCCGGCGTCGCGACGCTGATCTTCGCCTACGACCCTGAGTACTGGGGCGGGGCTCAGATCGGCGAGGCTACGACCAACGCCGACGGCTTTTATCGCATCGTCTACGACCCGACGTTCTATACCCGCCTGGGGCCAGGCATCGATCACACCAAGGCGGGCCTTGCGCTGGTAGTGTTCGCTTTCGACGCCGCTGGCACGATCACCGCCTCCTCCGATCCCGTCGCCGACCCACCGGCTGAGCTACAGGTCGATCTTGTTATCGGCGAGCTGCGCTTTGTGCCGCCCGCGCTGCCACCCGCCGAGCCACCGGCTCCCGTGGTGGAATGGCTGGTGCGCGGCACGCTAACCGACCGCGACGGCCCGGCCGGCGGAATCGCCGTGATCGCCTACGACCGCGACTTTGGTGCGGCCCGCCAGCGCCTCGGCGAGGCTGTCACTGCGGTCAATGGGAGCTTTCGCATCACCTACATCGCCGACGCCTTTCTGCCAGCTGAGGGCGAGCCGCCACCGCGCAAGCCCGCCCCCGACCTGGTGATCGAGCTGCTGCGCGACGGCCAGCTTGTGACGCCCGAGGCGGTGGCCCGCGTCTTTGCGGCCGGCCCCGACCCGGTGGCTCCCGACGATCTGCTCGCCGGGATTGTCGCCCGCGTCGATGAGGAGCTGCAGATCAGCCTCCCCGCCGCCGCGCCGCCCGTCGAGCGCGACGAGTACACGCGGCTCTGGCAGGCCATCCTGCCGATGCTGCCCGAACCGCCTGCCGCCGACGCCGACGATGCGGAGCGCGAGGCCCGGGTGTGCACCGCGACGCTGGATCTCGACGAGGCCGCCCGCCGCGACATCACCTTTCTGGCTCGCGAGATTGACTGGCCCCGCCCGCTTGTTGATCGCTTTGTCGCCGCCTGCCGCCAGGCGGCCCAAGAGTTCGCCGCCGAGCTGGCGCCTGCCGAGCTCTACGGCCTGGCCGCCGCTGGCTTCCCCGACATCCGCGCCCTGGCCAGCGCCAGCATGGCCGACCTCGACGCCGGGCTGCGCCGCGCCGCCGCCGCCGCCATTATCCCGGCTGTCGACGCGGCCCGCGCGACCCTTGTCGCCGAGATCGTGCGCCGCATCGCGCCGCGCATCCTGCTGGAGCCAGCTGTCGGTGAGGCCCGCCCGGCCCTGGCCCAGTCGCTCGACCTGGCCGGACTCGCCGCCGAGCAGCAGGCCGAGCTGCTGCGCGTCGCCGCCGATTTTGTCGGCCCCCCCGCCGGCTTCTGGGAGGCGCTGCGTGAGAACGAAGCGCTGCGCGAGCACGTCGGCCAGGTGCAGTACGTGATGCAGCTCGGCGGGCTCACCGGCCAGAGTGTGCCCCTGATGCGCGGCATTGTTGAGCGCTTCCCGGCGGCGCGCACGCTGCGCGCCCTGGCGCTCCAGGCCGACGAGGCCCAACTGCAGGAGCTGGTCGCCGCGCCAGAGATCGAGCTGGCCCCTGATGCGCCGGGCGGCAGTGATGCAGAGCGACGCCAGCGGTTCGCCCAGGGTATGGCGGGGGTGCTGCGTGCCGCGGACCCGACCGCTGCAATCGCCCAGGTCGCGCAGGCGATCAGCGCGGCAGATCAGCCAGCGGTCAGCCCCGCCGGCGCACGTCTGCTCAGCCGCATGGCCGCCGAGCGCCCCGACTTCGACCTGTTCAGCTCGCCTGTGAGCCAGTTCGCCGACATGTTCGACGGCGACGAGGCCGAGCGCGATGCAGCTGTCGGCGACGTCAAGCGCCTGCAGCGGCTCGCGCGGATCAGCACCAGCGAGGTCAACTTTGCCGGGCTGGCTCAGACACCATTCCAGTTCGCGGGCGAGATCCCGGCCACCTTCACGCGGGCCGGCTTTCGCGCCGCCCACGCTGCGGCGCTCGGCGGGGAGGCTGAGGCCGATCTGACCTACCGGCGCGCAGTGGCGCTCTCGGCCGCCACCCTGACCGCCGCCATGCAGGCCCATCAGCTCGCCGCCGATGTCCAGCCCTACGCCGTCTCGGCGAAGCTGGCCGCACCCGCGAGCTGGGCCGGCATGTTCGGCTCGGTCGAGCTTTGCGAGTGCGAGCACTGCCAGTCCTGGTTCGGCCCCGCCGCCTACCTGGTGGATTTGCTGCTCTTCCTTGAAAAGCGCCACGGCGGCGCTGGCCCCACGCCGTTCGAGCGGCTCCGCGAGCGTCGGCCCGACATCATCCAGCTCAAGCTCTCGTGCGAGAACACCAACACTACCCTGCCGCTGATCGACATGGTGAACGAGGTGCTGGAAAGCTACATCGTGCTAGGCGAGCAGTTCGCCACATTTGGCGGCCACGATGTAACCGACGAGACGGCCGCAGAGCTGCGGGCCGCGCCACAGCATGTTGAGCAAGTGGCCTACGATCGACTGGCCGCAGCGGTCTACCCGATCAGTCTGCCCTTCGCGCGCTGGCTGGAAGTGGCCCGCGCTGTGCTGGCAAGCTGCGGTGCGCCACGCCACGCGCTCATGGCCGCCTTCGCGGCTGCGCCCGACGCACCAGTCCAGGTGGCCCATCTGCGCCACTGCGAGGGGCTGGGCATCTCGCCCCGCGAACACGAGCTGATCACCGGGCTGACACTCGATGGCGATCCCGCCGAGGCGCCGCTCGCCGCGCTCTACGGCCTGCCGCCCGAGCGCCCTGCCGCGGAGGTGGCCGCCGAGGTGGCCATCGCCCGGGCCATGCAGGAGCGTACCGGCCTGAGCTTCAACGAGTTGGTCGATCTCATGGGCTGCCGGCTGATTAACCCTGGCTTGCAGATCGCGGGCGCGTTGCAGCGGGTCTACGAGAGCTTCGCCATTGATACTGCCCAGTTGCGCGCCTTTGTCGCCGCCGGCCAGGTGGCCGACGAGGCTTTGAGCGCCTACCTGGCCGCACGCGAGCAGACGCCCGAGCAGCTTGGCGCCCTGCTCGACGAGCTGTTCCCGTCCGGCCAGGTCGCCCGGCTGATCATTTTTCAGGGCAAGGAGGGCGACCCGGCCCAGATCGAAATCCTTCACGCCGACGGCGCGCCGCTGGACGAGGCCGAGCTGCGGCTGATCAACGGCTTTGTGCGGCTGTGGCGCAAGCTTGGCTGGCCCATAGCCGAGCTCGACCGGGCGCTGCGGGCCTTCGGCTGCGCCGAGACGATCCTGCCGGCGGCGCTCGACGGTCTGGCAGAGCTGGCGGAGCTGCGCGGGCGCTGGGGCAGCGGTACCCCCGAGCTGCTTTCGCTCTGGGCCGACCTCGACACTCACGGCGCCGACTCGCTCTACCGCCGGCTGTTTCAGAGCCGCACCGTCGGCGGCCCGCCCGACCCGGACCTTGCGCTGCGCTTCGCCGGCCCGCTGTTGACCAACGCCGAGCGGCCGCTGGGCGAGAAGCGGCTGGCGCTTGCGCGGGCATTGCAGCTGCCCGCCCATAGCCTAGATGACCTGATCGCGGTCGCTGGGCTAACCAGCGATGACCCCACCAGCATCGCGAATCTTTCCCGGCTCCACCGCTTCGCCTTGCTGTCCCAGCTCATCGAGCTGACACCGGCCGAGCTGAACAGCCTGCGCGAGCTGGCAAACATCAACCCTTTCGACGGCCCCACTGCGAGTATCGCCTTTGCCCAGCTCGCAGCGCAGCTGCAACGCGCGGGCCTGAGCATAGCGCAGCTAGCCTACCTCCTCGGCCAGGGTGAGCTGCCGGCCGACACGCCCGCCGACGCCACCCTCGATGTGCTCGCAAGCGACCTTGCCGAGCGCCTGGCGGCCATGCGGGGCCAGCACGCCCCGCCCGAGCCCGAAGCGCTGAGCGCCGATCTGCTGCGTGAGAAGCTGCTGCTACTGCTCGACCAGCCGCAGGCGACACTCGCGGCGGAACTGGTGGCAGGCAGCCTGCTCGCGCCGCCAGCCGAGGAGCGCCTGCAGGCGCTGCGTGACGGGCTGATCGCGGCCTTCCCTACCGCCGCCACACTGGCAAGCCAGGCCGCTCAGCAGCTCACGCCGGCCTGGAAGCTGCTGCGCGAGGGCGACGAGCCCGCGATGACTGAGCGCCAGGGGCGCCTCGCCGCAGCGCTGGCCGCTGTTCTCCCCCTCGTCCACGAGCGACTGGGGCGTGCCATCGTGCGCGCCGCTGTGGGCGACGGGCTGGGGCTTGACCCGGACGCAACGGCGCTACTGCTGGAGGTCACGCCGACCCTGCCCGACGCTGGCGACGCGCCCTTTATCGGGCACCTGCTCCACGCCGAGCCGGGCGCTGCACCACCTCGCGCCGGGCTGCGGGCGCTGCACCGGGTCGCGCTGCTGGCGGGCGCGCTCGCGCTCAGCGGCGCCGAGTTGCGCTACATGGCGGCGAACGGGGAGCGATTCGACCAGCTCGATCTGGGCAACCTCGGCGCCGGCGAGCCTGGGGTGGCCGTTGCCCGCTGGGGCAGGCTGGCCCACTACGCTGCCCTGCGCGACCGGCTGACGCCACGCCGCCTCAAGCTGCTCGATGTGTTCCTCGCCCCTGAGGGCGAGCGGCCCGCCGCGCTCGCCACGGCGACAGGCTGGCCTGTTGCGGCGCTGCTCGACACCTTGACAGCCCTTGGCCTCGGCGCGGCCGATCTAGCCGATGAGCGGGCACTGGCCACCCTGGAGCCAGTCGTCACGCTGGCGCGGGCTGCGGGGGCGCCGCCCAGCGCTCTCAAAAACTGGGCCTTCGAGGCGCCAGGGCGCCCGCAAGCCGAGGCGATCGTGGCCGCAGCCCGCGCTCGCGTCGGCGAGGCGGCCTGGCTGGAGACGGCCCAGGCGATCAATGACCCACTGCGCGAGCGGCAGCGCGATGCCCTGGCCGCCTATGTGCTGACGCTCCCCGCGATCAGGGAGCGCGGCATCGCCACGGTCAATCAACTGTTCGAGCTGTTCCTGATCGACGTCGGGACGAGCGCCTGCGCCCTCACCTCGCGGATCGTCCAGGCCAGCGCTGCAGTGCAGCATTTCGTGCAGCGGATACAGCTCGGGCTGGAGCCGGAGCTATCGCCCGATACCATCGACGCCGAGCTATGGGACTGGGTGAAGCTCTATCGTGTCTGGGAGGCCAACCGCAAGATCTTCCTTTACCCCGAGAACTACCTGCTGCCCGAGCTGCGCGATGACCGCAGCCCCTTTTTCGGCGAGCTCCAGGCCGAGCTGAGCGAGGGCAATCTGAGCCAGGAACAGATCGAGCGGGCAGTGGTCGGCTATCTGGGCAAGGTCGAGGCCGTCTCGCGGCTGGAGATCGTCGGCAGCTACCGGCAGGTCGAGGCCGCGCCCCCGCTCGATGTGCTCCATGTGTTCGGCCGCACCATGAGCGGCGTGCCACGCAGCTACTACTACCGCCGCCTGGTCGACAAGGAGTGGACACCCTGGGAGCCTCTGACCATCGAGATCCAGGGCGTCGAGCAGGACGAGGACACCTTTTACAGCGGCGTCCACCTGCTGCCGGTGGTCTGGCGCGGCAAGCTCTACTTGTTCTGGCCGCAGTTCGTCAAGAAGATCGACAACGAGCCACCGCCGGAGGTGAACGGGCAGAAGGTCGGCGTCGGCTCGGGGCTCACGATCCGGCCGCCGGCACCGTACTGGGAGATCAAGCTGGCCTGGAGCCGCCGCGAAGATGGTCGCTGGACGCCAAAGCAACTTAGCGATCTGATGCTCCAGCGGCCGCTCACGCTCAAGACGCCGCCCACGCCCAAGCCGCCAGCAGCCCCAAAGAAGGCATTGGCAGCCCTCAGCAGGCCTCTGGATCGGGCACTCGACAGTGTGCTGCTCACAGTCCTGGAGATCTTCCGCGACCAGATCCCGGCGCTCCAGCTGCAAAGCGTCGTCGGAAGCGACGGCGGCCTGACGATCCAGTTCATCGACCGCGCCGATGGTCGCGCGTCCCCTGGCTCGATCTTCTTCGCCGATCTGTACGCCGGGCCTACTGGAGCGGGCACAAGCAACGTCCTCGCCAACGATCTCAAGGCCGGGGAGCCACACTACCAGGGCCAGTCGGGGAGCGGCGCGCTGGCGCTCGCGTCGGCGGCGGCGCGCATGCCTTCAACCGCCATCCTCGGTTCGATGCCGGCGGGGGGATGGATGGTCACGGCGCTCGCCCAGCACGATGCGGCGCCGCTCGACTCGCCTGTGTTCTTCCGCGACAACCGCCGGCTATACTACGTCGAGCTGAGCCACCACGGCGAGGTGGCCGCGCTGCCCGGAGTCGGCGGGCAGCTCAAGCAGCGCGCGGCCGGCATGATCAGCACGGTCGTTCAGGCGGCGCAGGCCAGTGAGCCCTCCCGCGATGTGCTGCTGCTGGCGAGCAGTCAGCTGCGCGGTAGTTCGCCCTGGACCCAGGCCACTGCCGAGCTCGTGCCGGCCGCGCTCAGCCAGGCCACGGCGCAGCTGGCAGGTCTGCCCAGTACACTGAGCATCGGGCTGGCCGCCAGGGTGAGTGACGACATGATCAACGCGCTGTCCCCGGCGCTCCGCTCCGCGCTTACCGTCGACCTTGGCATCCTGCCAGCGGCTACCTCGTCGGTGCGGGCTCGCTTCCACACCTTCTTCCACCCGCACATCGCCGCCTTTGCCGAGCAGGTCCGGCGCGGCGGCCTGCCGGCGCTCTTCACGCTGGAAAACCAGCAGCGCGGCGCCGAGCTCGGCTCGTTTCAGCAGCGCTATCAGCCAGTTGCCGGCCGTGTGCGCGAGCCGCTCCCAGGCCACGGTGTCGACTTCGCGCCGGAGGCGCCGTACGGGAACTACAACTGGGAGCTGTTCTACCATCTCCCGATGCTGCTCGCCGACGAGCTGCGCAAGGCCGGCCACTTCGCCGCCGCGCTGCGCACGATCCGCTACATCTTCGACCCGCTCGACGACACGCCGGGCATGGGCGTCGAGCGCTTCTGGCGCGTGCTGCCCCTGCGCATCACGCCCGGCCGGGTGGCCGAGCTGTTCGCCGCGCTGGAGCCCGGCGCAGACCCGCAGGAGCAGGAGCGGGTAGTCGATCAGCTCGCCCGGATCAGCGAGCACCCCTTCCAGCCGTTCCGGATCGCCCGGCTGCGGGTGGGCGCCTTCCAGAAGGCTGCGGTGATGCTCTTCTGCGACATCTGTATCGACGCGGGCGACGCGCTGTTCCGCCGCGATACGCGCGAGGCGGTGGGCGAGGCGCTGCAATACTATGTGCTGGCAGCCAACGTGCTCGGCAAGGCCCCCGAGCAGATCCGGCGCATGAATCGCGTCGTGCCACGCAGCTTTGCCGAGCTGCGGCCCCGGCTGAATGTCGCCGGCAACGCATACATCGAGGCCGAGAACGAGCTGCTCTTCGCCGGGGTCGGCGCCGCGTTGCCGGCGGATCCCGGCGTGGCGACGCTGCTCAGCATGGGCCGCACGCTCTACTTCTGCATTCCGCAGAACGACAAGCTGCTGGGCTACTGGGCGACGGTCGAGGACCGGCTGTTCAAGATCCGCAACTGCATGAACCTCGACGGCGTCGTGCGCGAGCTGGCCCTCTTCGCCCCGCCGATCGACCCGCTGCTGCTGGCCCGGGCCACCGCCGCCGGGCTCGACCTGGGCGCCGTGCTCGCCGACCTGAACGCGCCGCTGCCGCGCCGCCGCTTCGACATTATGTTGCGGCAGGCCCTTGAGCTCGCTGCCGAGCTCAAGTCCACGGGCGCGGCGCTGCTGGCAACCATCGAAAAGCGCGAGGCCGAGCATCTGGCAGTGCTGCGCGGCGACCACGAGTTGAAGCTGATGACCACCATGCGGCTTACCAGGGCCTGGCAGATCGCCGAGGCCCAGGCCGCCCTCGGCGCGCTGGCGGGCTCGCGCGACCAGGCACTGCACCGGCTGCAACACTTCTCGGCGCTGCTGGGCGTCGCCGTGCCAGAGGTGCCGGAGCCGCCGGGCCCGCCCCCTAGCCCCGACGCCATCGCCGCCATGGCTACGGTGGCACCACCCATGACTGAGCGCGGGCGCTTCGAGCTGATTAGCCCTGGCAAGATCATGCTGAGCGGGGCGGTGGTTGGCGCGGCGGCCGGCGGCGCGGTCGGCGGCGCGATCGGCGCGATTGTGGGGGCGGCCCTTGGCGATGCGCTCGGCGACATAGAGCTGGCCGACCTCGACACCGGCACAAAGATCCTGCGGGTTGAGCAAGACGAGATCTGGCAGTCATTCCTGGCCGCCGCCTACTCCATGGGCAGCACCGGCCTCGACGCCCTCGGCTCAGTGCTTTCCCTGATTCCGCAGGCCGAGATCGCGCTCAAGCCGATCGGCATCGGCGGCAGCATTCACTTCGGCGGTCACCAACTCAGCGCCGTCCCCAGCTTCGGCGCCAGCATTATGCGCACCATCGGCACATGGCATGGCTTCCAGGCCACGCTGGCTGGCAAGCAGGCCGGCTTCATCTGGCGTCACCAGGACCACATGCTCCAGCTGAATAGCGCGGCGCTGGAGATCGGCCAGCTTAACCGGCAGATACTCGCCGCCCAGATCCGGCTGAAGAGCGCCGAGAATGAGCTCGACGTCCACGACAAGCAGGCCCAGGCTCGCCAGGATGAGCTAGAGTTCCAGCGCGGCAAGTTCACCAACGAGCAGCGCTACGCCATGCTCGAGCGCAGCCAGGGGCGGCTCTTCAGCGGGGCCTACAAGCTCGCCCACGATCTTGCGCGCCAGACCGAACGGGCCTTCCGCTTTCAGATCGGCGACGAGCGGGCTAGTTTCATCAAGCCGAGCTACTGGGATGGCGAGCGGCGCGGCCTGCTTTCCGGCGAGGAGCTGTACCTCGACCTAAAGCGCATGGAGCAGGCCTTCCTCCAGCAGGACCGCCGCGAGTACGAGCTGACCAAGCACGTCTCGCTGCTCCAGCTCAACCCGCGGGCGCTGATAGCGCTGCGCAGCGGCGGCAGCTGCGAGTTCGAGCTGCCCGAGTGGCTATTCGATCTTGATTTCCCGGGCCACTACTACCGCCGGATCAAGTCGGTCGCCGTGACCCTGCCCTGTGTCACCGGGCCCTACACCAGTGTGAGCGGCACCCTAACCCAGCTCGGTAGCAAGGTGCGGGTCAGGGCCACCGGCGACGGTGAAGGCAGCTTCGTGGTAGACCCGGTGCCGATCCAGTCGATCGCGATCAGCGGCGCACAGAACGATAGCGGCCTCTTTGAGCTCAACTTCCACGATGAGCGCTACCTGCCCTTCGAGGGCGCAGGCGTCTTCGGCAGGTGGCGCTGTCGCCTGCCGACAGAGTTCCGGCCCTTCGACTACGAGACGATCGCCGATCTGGTCTTGCACATCCGCTACACCGCTCGCGAGGGCGGCGACCCGCTCGCGCAGCGACGTAAGGCCGCGCTGCGCGACGCCTTGAAGGGCACCGTGGGGGGACCGCCCTTAGCGCGGCTCTTCAGCCTACGCCACGAGTTCCCGAGCGTGTGGCAGCAGCTGATGAGTGCCGACGCTGGCGAGCGCGCCGCCTCCTTCGCCATTACGCAGGATCGCTTCTCCCTGTTGTTGCGCGGGCGCAAGATCACGGTCAAGCAGGTCGAGCTTGTGACGGTCGCATCGGCGGACAATGCAGCCGAGGTGGAGCTCCGCTCACCTGCCGGCGATATCGCGCTCAGCGACCTTCCGGAGTTAGGGGCAGGGCGTATGCGCAGCAAGCGCTCCGACGGCGACCTGAATGTCATGGTGAAAGACGTAGTCGGAGCGGCAAGCTGGCAGCTGAAGCTGACGTCGGGGCAGCAGCTGTCCGTGCTGGAGGATATACTGCTGCTGCTGTACTTTGCGGTGGAATAGTGGCGCAGGTGGTGCGAGAAGAGCTGGAGTCCGAGCATGAGTTGTCAGGTGGCAGCGGCTCAGGCGGTAGGCGGGGCCGCCTCAGCTGGTAGGCGCGCTGGGCGGTGGCCGTAGGCGCATCGCCTCGGCCCAGTGGTCGCTCTTCAGCCACGCCCGCACTACCGCCAAGGCGCTCGCAGGGCTGCGCTGCAACCTCGCCGACGCTCTGGACGGCACGGCACTAGTCGAGGAGCTCCGCCGCCGCCCAGGCGACCCGTCGGTGGACGGTACCCGTGGCCCCTGGCCAGTGAACGTGACCGACAAGCTCAGCATCGCTGAGGGCTGCTGAGCCTACATCGTGCAGTCGTTCACGTGGCTGCTCGCTCAATGGAAGCTCTCGAATACGCATTACTGCTTCTCCTTGTTGATCGCGTCCGAGATCTTGACCGCACGTAGGGCCAGGGCGAGTCGAAACCCCTGGCGAATGAGCTGCGCCACGCGCGCGGCGTGTGAAGGGTTGGTGAGCACGAGGTCTGCGTACTGCTGCTCCAGGTGCTGATGCGACTGCTGCCCGCCGCGTCTGCCGTGTGTGGCGGCGTTGTCGCTGGTGAACCGTGGCATGGTGCCCTCCGGGTTTGGTGAGAAACCTGGACACACCACACCAGCCGCAGCGCGGCTGGTAGGCACTGGGGCGGAGCAGCGGGCAAGCGGAGTGTGAGGGGAAAACCAAACAGCCCCAGCGGGTGGCTGAGGCTGTCGGATAGGGCGAGGAGCGGTTGGAAAAGGCTACACGCCCGGAGGCCCGGCCTGCTGGTCGAGCCAGGCAATCAGGTCACCATGGTCGGTGAAGTCGAGCAGCGCCTCGCTCAGGGTGAGCAGCCCGTCGGGGGCGAGGGCTGCCACGCGCGCCTGGAGCTCCTCGGTGAGTGGGCCGACCTTGCGGTTCAGTTGGCGCAGCACGAGATCGCGCTGGCCCTCAACGCGGCCGAACTCCTCGAAGCTGGTCACAAAGCCGGTCAAGATATACGCTCGTCGCTATTCTGGTCGAGCCAAAGGAGCAGGTCACCCTGGTTGGTGAAGTCGAGCAGCGCCTCGCTCAGGGTGAGCAGCCCCGCGGGGGCGAGGGCTGCCACACGGGCCTGGAGCTCCTCAGCGAGTGGGCCGACCTTGCGGTTCAGTTGGCGCAGGACAAGATCGCGCTGGCCTTCCGCTCGGCCCTCAACCCGGCCGAACTCCTCAAAGCTGGTTACGAAGCCGGTCACGATATACGCTCGTCGCTGTTCTGGTCGAGCCAAAGGAGCAGGTCACCCTGGTTGGTGAAGTCGAGCAGCGCCTCGCTCAGGGTGAGCAGCCTCTCGGGG
>Ga0335397_10007487_pt1 | contig 13893 bp, 10 predicted proteins | sample MAT04_FD_205740 | JGI IMG/M metagenome (GOLD analysis project Ga0335397, IMG submission 205740) | Freshwater microbial communities from Lake Fryxell liftoff mats and glacier meltwater in Antarctica - MAT-04 (spades assembly) (version 2) ...
GGCGTTGTCGGTGAGCGTGCGGCTCGAATCGACGGCGGCGAGGTACCGCGGTGTGCCTCCGAATATGCCGTAGAGTCGCGCACGATCCCGCACTGACCTGAACGGCGCGAGCTCGGCGGCGTGCCAATAGGTGAAGGGCGGCAACGTCTGTTGCCAGTCGAACCGTCCGTACAATGGGGAGCCACCGCCGGCGCGTGCTTCCATCGTGGCGACTGCAGAACCGGCCAGGACCACCAGCAAGGGAAGTTTGCCGCTGGCGGCGCGCTTGAGTTCGCGGCTCTCCCAGACCGCGTTGAGCTCGGACGCCACCGCCGCCACGCCGGACTTCGCGTCGGCCAAATACTGGAACTCGTCCAGCACAATTACGGTCGGCAGAGGTGGGTCGGCGACCGCACGGGTCGCGGCGATGTCGACCGCCAAGCGGAAAGCAGTACGCCAGCTTGGGTAATCGGCTGGATCGAGGATGTCACCGCCCCATTGTGCCAAATTTTGCACGAACTGCCGACGGTTGAGCTCGGCGGTGGTACGCGCCGCCGTAACAGGAACAGGTGTTCCGCAGGCCAGGCATTGGCCAGGAGGTAGGTCTTCCCGACCCGCCGGCGTCCCGTGAGCAAAGCGAAAGTCGGCCGCCCGCGCTTCAGGAGGGCATTGAGCTCACGACGTTCGGCGTGGCGATTGACGAGGTGCGGCGGGAGCGGAGCTGTGGAGCGGACTGTCATGAATGTAAGTTCAATTACATGTAATCATAATTGCAAGCAATCACGTATCCTATCAAGTGCGTATCGTCGACGCACCCCGGTCGATCGTCGCGTCGAGTGAATCCTGATTGACCGCAATCATTTCTTTGTTGAGGAGAATTTCTCGCGTACCAGCTCGCAACAGAAGCTGGCGTTGCGGCTTCCGGAGGGGGGGTGGCGCTGAACCGCTGTATATACCGGGCATATACTAAAACGATGACGGACGACTTTGGCGATATCGGTGCGATCCTTGCTGCTGCTCCTGGCTTCGACCGGGACGACGGGAACGCGCCGAGGGTGCGCGCGCGCCACGACGTGAATCCCGGCGAATGCGAGCAAGCGTTTTTCGGTGAACCATTCATTGTCTCCGCAGACGCGAAACACTCGGATAGGGAGCGCCGTTGGCGTGCGCTCGGTCGGACCTACGCCAATCGCTATTTGTTTCTGGTCTGTACCATGCGCGGCACGCGCATTCGTGTCATGCAGGCTCGCCGCATGAACCGCAAAGAGAGGCGCAGTTCTGCCGACGCCCAGGCGCGTACTCAAACGCATTCCGACGTTTAGAGCCGAAGCGGCCGAACGCCGCTTTTGGGCGACCGCAGATTCGATGGAGTACGTCGACTGGTCGCAGGCGCAGGCGGTCAATTTTCCCAACCCTCGTCCGTTGTCGACCGCGATCAACCACACGTTGCAGCGTGGGACTTACGGGCGGCAATTTCGCGCAGCTTGATTGTGCTGATGCAGGTCAAGGCGTTTTCCGTGCAGATGCGCGGCGGCTGTCATCGCTATTAAACGCAATCGCTGCGGAGACTTCGTGTGCCGGCGTTTGACAGCCTGGGCGAAACTCTGGTGCGGCAACTACGCGATGTCAGCGGCAGCCACGATCAAGTGGCGATCGATGCGGCGGCCGCTGAGGCATTTCGACTTTGATTGCTCTGGAGGAAGCACGGCGCTTGGTCACGACTATCGAAAGAAAGGTCGGCTCCATTCGAACGAAACATGTCAGCCCGAGACTTACGATTGTCGATACCGCGCGAACGAGCGACTACTTGGAACGAGCGCTGTTTCGCCGATTCGGTGCGCGTGGCGCTGAACTCCGCCCGGAACGAAGCCGCTCGCCTGCGTCACGAATACTGCGGCACCGAGAAGTTGAATACCTGCTTTTGGGCCTGCTCCTTGAAGCAAAGGGCATCGCTGGACAATTGTTGACGGAAACAGGCGTCCACATCGACGCCGCACGTAAGACCTTACCGACGGGTTCACCGGCAAGGTTGAGGGTGGAATTATCCGATACTTTCCGACGCCAGTATCACCGACCAAATCGTGAGGCAAATCGCAGAGGCCATGGCGACGGGCCTGCTGCAACCAGGCGAACGCGTGCCCACAGTGCGCCACCTTGCCGACTCATTGGAGATTGCACCAGGCACTGTCGCACGCGCCTACCGTGAACTCGAACGGCGGGGTGCGGTGGTGACCGACGGCGCGCGCGGAACCACCGTTGCCCGCCGTCCTGCACCACCGGCGCCCGAAGCGGCGCGCAAGCTTTCACTGGTGGCGCTGCTTCGGCCGGTGGCCGTGGAGGCGTTTCATCAGGGCTTCACGGCAGCGGGAGGCGATGGAGCAGGCCATTCATGGGGTGAAGTTCGAGGGGGCAGAGTAACGGTCGCGACCTTCCAGAAAGGCCAGGTCGGGTGACCGGTGAGCCGCTGCAATTGCGCCACTATCCAGTATGACGCGCAGTCCGACCATCGGCACACCTTCCAACCGCGCAGGCTTCTCCCAGCGGGGCGATGCCAACCGCTCGGATATGTCTTTTCAACAAATCTGCCGGACTCAACCAGAAGAAAGCGGCCGTCGCACGATAGACGGTTACGTGGCGGATACGCTGTACCCCAGCATGTTCCACCAGCGCTTCACGCCGGAGTGGACCGATGCGGTGTTGCTGCAGCACTTCCATGCGCCTCCGCGTGGTGCTCGTGAGCCATTCACGCTGATTGACGTGGGATGCGGTGATGGATACGGACTGATCCTGAATGCTGCGGCACATCCCGAAGGGCAGTTTCTTGGCATTGATGCGTCGTTGGCGCATGTCGAGCGCGGGCAAAGCCTTGTTCGCGAGCTCGGACTTCCCAACGTCGAGTTGCGTCACGCCACGTTTGCTTCGGCGGCACGCGACGTCACGGCCGACTACATCACGGCGCAGGGGGTGCTGAGTTGGGTAACCGCTCCCAATCGCGCTGCGTTGTGGCAATTCGCGCAGGACACGCTCAAATCCGGCGGTGCGCTCACGGTGGGCTACAACACCATGCCCGGTTGGGGTTGGCTGCTGACCTTTCAGCGTCTATTGCGCGCATTGGCCGAACCTATACCTGGCAACTCGACGGAGCGATTTCATGCAGCGTTGGAAACGTTGCGCTCGAGCGGCAGCGTCAGCCAGGACGTCCTCGCTCACATTGATGAAGACCGCAAGGGAACCGCGCGGGACTACTATGCGCACGAATACCTGAATGACGGTTGGGAACCGTTATGGTCGAATGATGTCGGTGCCGTCGCAGCAGCCCATGCATTGCAGTTCGTATGCAATGCCGATGCTGTTCGCTGGCGCGACGATTTTGCATTTACCACAGCGCAGCGGCAGGCGCTGGCCGCCATGCCGAACAGGCGGGCACGCGAGCTCACAGCCGACGCGATGTTGAACACCTGCTTTCGCCTTGATGTATTTGTGCGGTCGCCATCACTTGCGTTAACGGAGGATGCGCGAGATGCACTCAAGCTGGACAGTGTGTGGATGGCGCGAAGCAGTGAGGAAGAAGCGAAATATTTTTTCCACACGCAGGCGGGCAAGATCGGGTTTGACAACGCTGCTGCACACGCCATTTTGCGCACGTTGGCTCAAGGCCCGCAGTCACTGCGCGCGGTTTCCGGTTTGCGCGCGGCCGACTTGCTGAATACCATCGATGCGCTCGCGGTTGCGGGGCTCGTGCAACCGGCGCATAAATATGGAAGGACTCCGCATGCAGCGCGCATTCACACCATGGTTGAGAACGGCACCATCCCGATTGACACCGTGGTGACGCCTTTTGGTGCCATGCGAAGACGTGTAGAAAAGGGGGCTGCCGAAGTGTAATTCAAGCAGCGCATGGGGCTCACCGCATTGCCCGAAGTGCAGGTAGTTCGACGTGTGATGATACCGCGATAAGCCATTCATCCGAGGACGATAAGCCATTCATCCGAGGAAACCGTTCATGTCCAATTCCCCATCCGACAAGCACATTTCACCTGAAGGCGCCGTGCAACTCGACGAATCTGTACTGGAGCGTATTGCTGGAGGCCTGAATGTCGACCAAGAAAGAGCCAGCGGCCGCCAGTAAGGAAGCTGTGCCGGCGCCTTCCAAAAAGGAAACGGCCGGCGTGGCTGGTGGAGTTGAAGCTACCGAGTCCAAATCGACGCCGGCTTCCGATTCCAAAAAGGGGTCATAGGCGCACGCGTCCGCCGCATCTCGGAACGTTTCCAACAACCGCCGTATGCGCAGGTTCGCAATGCCCCTCCTGTTGCCGTTGTGCGCCTGCGAAAAGCCAGGCGAGGCAGCCAGCGAGTGCGTACCAACGGTCGCCTGATCAAGAGGTTGGGTCGAGCGCCCGATCTCAGTTTCGCCAGAGTGCGAACCGTTACGGCATTTCCCCCACTCCTTCTGGATATCGGCCTGATAATTGTTGCAGACCAAATGCGGACACGTGACCCAACAGGATTTCCGCTTCACAGCTTTCGGGTAAAACGGCGCGGACCTGAAATCGTTCGGACCTGACACGCCACAATACCGAGCTGATTTAATACTGATCACGAACCGATTCGCGGCAAAAGCAAGCAACGGCGGCGTTTGGTCCGTGGCGTCCGGGCGGGTTCAGGTGGAGCGTTGGGACCCTGCGCGCGGCATCAGATTGCAATCGGTCGCTATTCACTCGGAATGGTTCAAGGAACTCGCCCAATGGCCCAGTGTTGAGCGAACAAAAGCGCCTGCGGTCATTGAATCAATCTGGGAACACAACAATTGGGTGTGGTTGTTATTCCGGGTTGCCGATTATGAACGGTCCGCTCCAGGGCAGGCAAATATCGAGCGAAAAATTTCAGATGAAGAGTACGAAGCGACTTATGACTGGGTCATCGAAGCGGTCAATCCGCAAGCGGTAGCTGCCTTCGGCCGCTTTCTGTCCTACATTGATTGCACTACCACTTCCAGGTTCCCCCATGGAATACCGCGTACTCGGCCGTACCGGCGTCAAAGTCAGCCCCGTTTGCCTCGGTACCATGATGTTCGGGGCGTGGGGAAACAGCGACCATGATGACTGCATTCGCATCATTCATCAGGCGCTGGATGCCGGCATAAACTTCGTCGACACCGCCGACGTCTACTCGCACGGCGAATGCGAGGAGATTGTTGGCAAGGCGCTCGCCGGCCGGCGTGATTCAGTGGTTCTGGCCACAAAGGTGCACGGCAAGATGGGAGAGGGCAGTAACCGGCAGGGCAATTCGCGTCGGTACATTATGCAGGCGGTCGAAGCCTCGTTGTCCCGACTCAAAACGGATTGGATTGACCTGTATCAGTTGCATCGCGCCGATCCAACAACCGACATTGACGAAACACTGCGCGCGATGGACGATCTTATCACGCAGGGGAAAATTCGATACGTGGGAAGTTCGACATTTCCGGCACCGGATATTGTGGAAGCACAATGGTGTGCCGAGCGTCGCGGATACGCACGTCTGACCAGCGAGCAACCGCCGTATTCGATACTCGTGCGCGCGGCCGAAACGGATGTGTTTCCGGTATGTCGTCGTCAGGGGATGAGCGTGATTACGTGGAGTCCACTGGCCAGTGGCTGGTTGTCAGGCCGGTGGCGCAAAGGACAGCCGGCACCAGTAACGTCACGCGCGGGTCGCACACCGCAACGGTTCGATCTCACGCGTCCGGAAAATCAGCGCAAACTCACCGTTGTTGATTCACTGGCAATACTCGCCGAAAGCGCAGGGCTGAGTCTTGTTCAGATGGCCATTGCGTGGACGCTGACGCATCCCGCCGTGACCAGCGCGATTGTCGGTCCGCGCACGGCCGAGCAGTTGGCGTCGCAGCTTGGTGCGGATGGAGTCAAACTTGACGCGGTGATTCTCGATCGTATTGATGAATTGGTCGCACCGGGAACGAACGTGTCGCGGGAGGATGGGGGTTGGCAGAATCCGTCGCTTACGGTGAAGGCGAGACGGGGGTAGACGCTACGCGATTGTTCGTACTGTTACTAGATGGACAAACGAACCCTCCAAGTCGCCCGCATCGGGAACTCGCGCGGCGTTCGACTTCCCGCGGACACGCCCGAACGGCTCGGCATCCGCGATTCGGCGACCATGGAAGAACCGAGCGACGGGATTCCAGCTGACCGGCGTGTATCGTTCAGCATGACCAGCACCTGCCTCCCGATCACATGAGCACCTCTACACCGGCCCCGGACTCCATCAGCCGGGTCCGCGCCGCCCTCGCCGACCGCTACCGCATTGAGCGCGAACTCGGTGCCGGCGGCATGGCGACGGTCTACCTGGCAAACGACCTCCGGCACGATCGCGAGGTCGCGATCAAGGTGCTGCATACCGACGTTGCCGGTGCACTTGGTCACGATCGTTTCACGCGCGAAATTCGCCTCGCGGCCAGCCTCACGCACCCGCACATTCTGCCGCTGTACGATTCCGGCGAGGCTGACGGCCTGTTGTTCTTTGTGATGCCCGTGATGCGCGGTGAGTCATTGCGCGAACGCCTGCAACACGAAGGCCGGTTGTCGCTTGACGTCGCCACGCGACTCATGGACGAAGTGGCAGATGCGCTGGACTATGCGCATCGCCAGGGTATCGTGCATCGGGACATCAAACCCGAGAACATTCTGCTTCACGAAGGCCACGCGATTGTGGCCGATTTTGGCATTGGCAAAGCGCTCGCCGCCGCGCGCGAGACCAGCACCCTCACACAAGTTGGCATCACGGTTGGCACGCCCGCCTACATGAGCCCCGAGCAGGCCGCCGGTGAGGAGCTGGACGGCCGGAGCGACCTGTTCGCACTTGGGTGCGTGTTATACGAAGCACTGGTGGGTGAACCGGCATTCACCGGATCGTCAGCGGCCGCATTGATTGCGCGACGCTTTGTGCACACGCCGCCCAACGTGACCGCTGCGCGCGCCGAGGTTCCCGCCGCACTCGCGACGCTGGTGATGCAATTGCTGGCGCGTGAGGTGCAGGACCGGCCCGCCACGGCTGCGGAAGTGGTGTCGCGACTTCGCACACCATCGTCACCGCAAACCGCCGCCGCGCGACCCGTGTTCGTTTCAAAAAACAGCATTGCGGTACTGCCGTTCGTGAATATGAGCGCTGACGCCGAGAATGAGTTTCTGAGTGATGGATTGACGGAAGAAATTATCACCGATCTTTCGCGTATCAGCTCGCTGCACGTCACGTCCCGCACGTCGTGCATGCAGCACAAGGGAAGCGCCAAGGACTTACGCGAGATTGGTGCCGCGCTGGGAGTTCGTTACCTGTTGACGGGAAGTGTTCGGCGTGCAGGTTCGGCTTTGCGGATTGCTGCACAACTTGTCCAGGCGCTTGACGATCGCCAACTGTGGGGCGACAAGTTTGGCGGCACGATGGACGACGTCTTTGAAATGCAGGAGCGCGTGTCGCGCGAGATCATTGCCGCACTTGGTGTGACGCTCAGTGCCGAGGAAGAGGTGCGCCTCGGCGTTCGCGCGTTTGTTCACGCGCGTGCGTTCGAGTTGTATCTGCAGGCGCGCGCAGAGATTCGAGAGCTTGTCATGGGCAACCACTGGGTGGCACTGCTGGATCGCGCGGTCGCCATTGAAGGCGACGTACCCACGCTGCGCGGTTTGCGATTGTGGGCTGAGGTGAACACGCTGAAAGCGGGTATTGGCGAGATGTCACGGCTGGGCGACCTTGAGCGGCAAGCCTTCGAACTCGTGGCTGCATTTCCCGACGGGCCGTGGGGCTACGCGGTCATCGGGTACGCGAGTATCGAACGCGGCGACATGGCGCAGGCCATCCTCCAGTTTCGCGAAGCCATCAAGCGCGATCCGAACGATTCCGACTCACGCGGCTGGCTCATTTGTGCGTTGGCGTACGCCGGCTTGCTGAGTGAGGCAGACCGGGAGTTGGAAGAATTCAAGGCGCGCGATCCGCTGTCGCCGCAAACCATCACCTTTGGAATTGTCGGGGCGTTTTTCGGAGGCCGCGGTGGGGAAGTGGTGCCGCTTCTCGAGGGGCTGCTGAAGACGCATCCAAACGACTTCTTTGCGCGATGGGATCTGGCGTATGTGCAGACCGCGATCGGAGCCGTTGCCGCCGCGAAGATTCAGGTGGACTGGATGCTGTCAGCAGCGCCCGAGGTGCCGTACGTCGTGCAAGCCGATGCCATTCTTCGCGCGTTGTCTGGTGATGCTGTTGGTGCACGCCAGTTGATGCAGCGTCTGGACCTGACCGCGTTTGACGGGCACCTGACGTTTCACTTCGCGGAAGTCTTCGCGATGTCAGGCGACATTGAGCGCGGCATTGATCTCGTGGCATTGGCAGTGGAGAAGGGATTCACCCCGGTCGACTTTATCGCGAGGCATTGCGCGCTGATCGAACCCCTGCGGTCGCACGCACGGTTTTCGGGTATCGTTGATAGTGCGAGGGCGCGATCGGCGTTGGTCCGGCGCGCGGTGGTGCGCAGGTAGTCTGCCCCCCGGCGTCCCTTCCTGATCACCGGCGAAAAGAATGACTATCTGGCAATCACGATTCGCTTGACACTCGTCACCGCCTCACCCCTGATTTTCGCCACCGACATCACCAGGTCGTAGGGCCCCGATTCCAACCGCGACAAGTCCAGTATGACCGTGCGACTTTGGATAGGCACGACGCCATCGATGGTATTGGTGGTCCGTCCCCGATCGGGCTCGCGCCACGCGATGTTCACCGTCGAATTCGGATTGTCCGCCAATCGAAGCGCCATGCCCAGTCGTCTCAGTCCACCTACCGAGACTTGCCGCTCTACCCGCACGCCAACCGTGACCGAATCGCGAGCGCTGACGCCGTACGTTTCCCAGTAAACGCCAACCTTGGGTGTGGTGTTGACGTCGATTACCACGCTGCCGAGCATTTGGGCAAGCAGGGTGTCTGATTTAGCGGCAAGGGGCACGGCGTTATCCGTGACGCGCAACAACACCGCTTCTGAAATCGCAACTTCGCCCGCCCGCATCTCGTCCAGCGTTGCTGGCGGAACAATTGAGAACCGCGTACGCGCCTCGGCCATCACCGAATCGCCGCCCGTTCTGTCGGATGTTGACGATGGCGCGGTCGATCCCGGCGCGATATTGCGAGCGACAACATCCCGTGCTTCGAGCGCAAGCAATGCGGGATGCGAGCCAATGCGACCACGACCAAACACAGTCCCGCCTATCTTCATTGGCGAGGTTGCGACCACCTGCACAATGTCGGGGCCTGTTGCGATGAGCAACGTGGCCGGACTGCCATCTCGGACGCGCACTGCGTCGTTGGTCGTGATATCGGTAGCCAACGCGAGAATGATGTCGCCCTTTCGGCGCAGCATGGCGGTTTGTCCGCGCGGCAATTGCACCAAGGGCGTCGGGCGTTTCGTAAATTCGTCCGGCCACCACCGCTTTCGCCACGAAAAGTTGCGTGGTTCGTTCAGTTGCCACGCACTGTCAGTGGCAGCAAACGGATTCGCCAATACTTCCCAGGCAGCGGCGGTGTGTACTCGGCCCCTTGAATATTCGTAGGTGGTGTACGGCGGCTGTTCCGGCGATCCATTGCCCTTTAGCCAATTGCCATGTTCCAGGTCGCCGACCACGCCACCCCACGCGAGATAACTGGGCCACCCGTATCGCAACACCATGCGGCCTAACGCGTCGCTGCCTTTTGCTGAAATCCAGTGTGATCGGCCGTCATACCCGAATCCGGACTGCAGACGGATTTGCGCAACACGCGCGTCATGTTCCACGCGCCGTTCGTTTCCGGCCACCGACCACATGGGATCGGCCAGCCACCAGTATTGCTTGTTGAGCACATCGCGACCGTAACAGTGCGATTCGCTGTCTGTCTGAAAGAACTCATCCGGCGCCAGCGCGCTGATGTCTTCCCACAGACAACGTTCCGTCGGATGCATCAATCCACGCGCGCGAACGAACGTTGCCCCGGCTTCCGATGTGCGACCCATTTGAAACTCGGTGTACGCCTGCAAGGTGACACACCACCACTGTTCCGCGAGACATGTTTGACTGACGGCATACGCGCTGTCATCCAGTTGCTGATCGAGCAGAAACCGCACGCGCTGGCCCGCAACGAAATTGTCACGCGGGTTGTCGGTTGCGTATCGTTCAAGTACACCCAGGAATTTCGCGCGCGCGGTTGTTGCCTGGTCGCGCAACGAGGGCAACAGCGCTGCATCGATATTGCCATCTTCATCCGGAAACGTCGGCTCGTCGTCCAGTGGCCACGTAGGGCAAACCGAAAACGCTGTGAACGACGCGGAAATTGGCGCGTAATCGCCAGTGAGTTTGACGAGTTGTTCGTTCAGGCCCAGTCGTTTGTTGCTGTGGCAATGGAAGTACGGTCGGCGTTCGTGCGCGGCAATGCTTGTGGCCATTCGTCGCTGGCGCGACAATGGCGTGGGCAGCCGGGACGACTGCGTGCGGCGCCAATAGTTGCCCCACTCGTCCAGGAATTTCTGCGCGGCCGAGTCGAGGGTTTTGCGCCCGGACGCTGCGGCCGGCCGAAGGGCAGGGCTGACCGCTTGCGCACTCGCACGGACGCTCGCTACCGCGCCGGTGCCGGCAACGGCCGCCAATGCGAACGTCGCTGACCACAGGAGTGTGCCGAAGTGGTGGCGGCGCATTCTCACGAACGACTCACAAGCTGCCGGGGGTGGAGGGGAGATCGGCCTCTGACGTTTTCGCGTCGCTACGTCCAAAGAAAAAATGGCGAGACTATCGCACAAACGATGTCGCACCAACCATCGTCCATGTCGTGGGCGACGCCTGACACAAATTGGTCGGTGAACCAAATACGTTTCGAACGCTCAGCGCGTTTGATGCGGTGAGCTGAATAAACCAGAATCGGCCTGGCGCCTGAGCATCATCTGGTCCGTAACAGTAAATGAGCCCGTCATTCGTGACCTGCTCGAACGGTCTGTTCACTCGGCCGCTGCTCGCGCGTGTAACGACGGCAACACCTGGACTGAGCGACGCGGGCCCGATGCTGAGCGCGAGTTGGTCCTGCGGTCTATACGGGTAGTTCACCAACGCGAGATAGGCCGTTTCGTTGCCAGCAATTGGTCGGGTTTCCGATGGCAGCGCCCACACACCTTTGGCCGTGCCCGCGATATCTACTTGCATGGTGCCGCAGCGTGGTTCACCGGCCGGCACCGTGCTGGGCCGACTGCGGTTGCCAAGTTTGCTGTACAACATGGTGGTGACTGACGCATCGAATTTGTCCCAGGCGCAAACTGCGCGAAGCGACGGATCGGGCATGCGCCATTCGGCCACGTATTGATGCTTGACGCGCGAATCCATTAGTCCGAAGTCCAGGGCCATCAGCCCGAGGGCGATGGACAAACCGCTGGTGCCGAGTGACTGCCCGGCGGTCACCAACAGGCCGTCTGGTTTTGCAGTGCAGCTCTCGATGGTTTCGAGTGCCGTGCTGTATGTCTCGCACTCTTTCCAGTCTTTGGCCGGGACTGGAATGGACGAGGCCAATGTTGTGAGATGCCCGAACCAGCCAGACACTTCTTTGCAGATTTGAAATTCAACCGAGTAGTCAGTCTTACCCTGACGGTTTGGCGATGCGACATACGTCGTTCGACGCAGTCGGGTCACCTGCATCGCGCCTGGTGCCGAGACTGCGGCGCCTTCGGTTCGGAGGAAGATTCCAGCGTGTGGCGTCGGCAACGTATGTCCGGGGCCATCTACGCCGCCAAACACGGTGATGATGTCGATGTCCGACATCGCGACTGGCAGCACCGCGAACAGCGGTGCGGTGCCACAATGTTCAGCCGCTGGCCCCACTAGTTTCACACCCGTGTCGCAGGCTGCCAGTGCCCCAGCGAGCAGCAAGCCGATGCAAGCAAGGGAATAGAGTTTCATGGCTGCACGGTACTGCGATTGCGCAGCATGGGCAATGTGGCGACGCCATCCAGGCGGGTACGTGTGTCGGCGGCCGGTGCGCGCAGATGGCGGCGCCGTTCGCTGCGCTTTGGATGATGGTCGGCTTCCCGTTACACGGCTTCGCCCAAGTGCTTTAACTGCAATGACTTAGGTTCTGAAACCGGGAAGGAAACCGACCATGTGGTGTTTCGGATGCCGCGTCCCGCGCACTTTTCAGGCGTGCACCGTCTCGAATTGAGCGTGAGTGACCTTTGTCACGCGGTGATTGTTGTCGTGATAGTAATATTGCCGGGCAATCGCCCCGGCTGGAACCTTACGCGGTGTGGAGAAGGGAAGTGAACGGTCTTCGGCGGTACTCATTTGCGTTGGTGCTTGCCGGTCTGGCAACGACTGGTTGCGTAACCGAAGTAGTCAACCCGACTCAGGTCGGCGTGTTGCAGGTGGAAATGTTGCAATCCAATGTGCAGTTATGGACCACGGTGAATTTGCGTTTTAGCAACAAAGGTACCTTGGATGTCTATGTCCGGCCGCAATGCGGGTCGATGAAGCGAAAGTACGGCACCGAGTGGCGCACGCCCGAGTCACTGGTACCGCTGACCACTTGCACGTCGGATGCGCTCAAGTTGCGTCGTTTGCCGCCAGGGCAAAGTATCACGGAACCGCTCAAGGTGTGGAGCGATACGCCGACGAACACGGATATCACGGGCGAGTTCAGGTTGTGGTACCAGTTTTCGGAGAGTGCCAATGCGAACTCCCCGCAGTATCAGACGGGGACGGCCTCATTCATGGTGACGGATCCGCCGGATTGACGTGGGGCGGCGGGAAGTGCGGCGACGACCGGAGCGGCAACGGCTACGTTAACGGCAACGGCTACTGCAACGGCAACGGCTACTGCAACGGCAACGGCAACGGCAACGAATGCTGGGAGCTGTCAGCTTTAAAGCGGTGAGCTGCCAGACCTCTACAGGTTTGGGACTCGATGGGCCGTACAGCAGGAAACGGTGTCGGGTTGGCAGAGCGCTAGTGTAGTGTCGCAGAAGTCCCGTGGCTCATGTGGCGGATGGATGTTGCCGCGAGACTTCTGCGACACTGTACTAGGTGTGCGCCGAACCACGTTCTAATACTGCGTACTTGCGCGCCAGCCACCTACTCAGCAACAACCACGCGACTGACAGTGGCACCATGGTGAAGGCCAGTCCTGATAAGCCAAGGCCGAGTGCCTGCCCCCACGTGTAGGACCAACTGCCGACTTGGTCGCCGAACCGATAGACCGTCGTATCGGCAAAATTTTTGGCTTTGTATTTGTCCGTCCGCGCAACCACGGTGAACAAGGTTTCGCGCCCGGGGCGCTGAAAGGCGTACGTGCTGGCTCGGCGAAGCACTTGAAACGTTAGCAACACGCCGAGGACTGGCGACACAGACATTGCCGCAAAGCCGAGCATGGTGATGATTGGCACCAACGCGAGCGCGACGCCAATACCGAACCATTTGATGACTCGTCCAGTCAGGAATAATTGCGCAATGAGTGTCAATGCGTTGACGGCAATGTCAATCAGACCAAAGACGCGCGTGCGCTCGGCGCGGTCATCGGCAAATACTCGCGCTACGATATCGGCTTGCTGGAAGTACAGGAACGTCGAAGAAATGGTGTAGAAGAAAATCAGGACGGAAATGCCGAGGAGGTACGGGTTGCTGAAAATTCGCCGAACGCCGTCCATCACACCGCCGCCGACGGCCTGGTCGCCTTCTATCGTTTGGGCGCTCACGACCGACCGAGTGGGGTCGGACGGGGCGGCAGTGTCATCGGCCGCGCGCAACCTGACCTCACTCTTGTCCAGCACCTTTGAGGCTTGCACCGCCAATTCGAGGATGACCGCCGACACGAGCAACAGATTGATGGAGCCCAGGAATTTCACCAACGAGGTGGTCAATGTCGCCCCAAACATGG
>Ga0335397_10007489_pt1 | contig 13890 bp, 11 predicted proteins | sample MAT04_FD_205740 | JGI IMG/M metagenome (GOLD analysis project Ga0335397, IMG submission 205740) | Freshwater microbial communities from Lake Fryxell liftoff mats and glacier meltwater in Antarctica - MAT-04 (spades assembly) (version 2) ...
GGCAGTGGCAGCTCTCGTGACTGGGCCGCCAAGGGCACCCGGTTGCTGGGCGTGCGGGCGGTCATCGCCCAGAGCTACGAGCGCATCCACCGCTCCAACCTGGTCGGCATGGGGGTCCTGCCACTCCAGTTCCTGCCAGGGGAGAGCGCCACGTCGCTCGGCCTGGATGGTCGCGAGTCGTTCGACGTCACCGGTCTGGGTGATGCCCTGACACCTCGCCAGGAGCTCGTGGTCGTGGCCAGGTCCACGTCCGGTGAGCGGTCCTTCCGGGTGGCGTGCCGGCTCGACGGACCCATCGAGCTGGACTACTACCGTCAGGGTGGCATCCTGCCGGCGGTCCTCCGACGACTGGCAGCCCCTGCTTGATCCGCTACCCGCAGTGAGCGACCAGCGATGATCGGCGGCCGTCAGCCGCTGCGTGGCAACAAGCCCGGTGATCGTCGGATCCGTGTCGAGCGACCCCACGCCCCGTACTTCCGGTACACCGGCAAGGGGGTCCTGACCGCCAAGCCGGCGGCGAGTGCCCCGACGACCCCATTGGAACGGAGCCTCGAGCGTACCCGGCGGGCGTTCATCGGTCGACCGCTGGCCAGCGAGGAAGAGCTCGGCGAACGCCTGTCGAAGCCCAAGGCGCTGGCCATCTTCAGCTCGGACGCCATCAGCTCCAGCGCGTACGCCACGGAAGAGATCCTGCGCTCGCTGCTCATCGCCGGCGTGGCCGCCCTTGCGTTCAGCCTGCCGGTCGCCATCGGCGTGGCGATCCTGTTGAGCGTCGTCGCCATCAGCTACCGCCAGGTCTGCATGGCCTATCCCTCGGGCGGTGGCTCGTACTCCGTGTCCAAGGCGAACTTCGGACGCCTGGCGTCGCTGGTGGCCGCCTCGGCACTGCTCATCGACTACATCCTGACCGTCGCGGTGAGCATCTCGTCGGCCAGCGAGCAGATCGTGGCCGCGATCCCGGACCTGCGCGACTTCCAGGTCGAGATCGCCATCATCGCCATCATCCTGGTCACGCTCGGTAACCTCCGTGGGCTGCGTGAGTCGGGCAACATCTTTGCGCTCCCGACGTACCTGTTTGTCGGCGCGGCAGGGCTCATGATCGGCATGGGCGCATGGCAGATCCTGGTCGATGGGCAGGGTGCCCCTACGGCTGCCACCGTCACCGCGGCCGAGGACCTCGCGGGGGTCGCGCTGGTGCTCCTGCTCCTGCGCGCCTTCGCGTCGGGCGCCGTGGCGCTGACGGGCGTGGAAGCCATCGCGACCGGCGTGCCTGCCTTCAAGCCGCCCGAGTCCCGAAACGCGTCCACGACCCTTGCCGTCATGGCCGGTCTCCTGGCGTTCCTGTTCGTGGGCATCACCTTCCTGGCCAGCTCCTTCGGGGTGGTGCCGAACAGCGAGGTCACGGTCATCGCCCAGGTGGCCGGCCATGTGTTCGGCAGTGGCTCGCTGGGCTACTTCCTCTTCCTGACGTTCGCGACGCTCATCCTCATCCTCGCTGCGAATACGTCCTTCAACGCGTTCCCGCGACTCGCCGCCATCCTGGCCGCCGATGGCTTCATCCCGCGCCAGTTCGGATTGCGCGGCGACCGCCTCGCCTTCACAACGGGCATCCTGTTCCTGGGCGGCGTGGCCATCCTCCTGGTCATCGCGTTCGGGGGTGACACCCATGCGCTCATCCCGCTGTACGCGGTGGGCGTGTTCATCGACTTCACCATCAGCCAGTCAGGCATGGTCAAGCACTGGCTGCGCACGCGGCCGAAGGGCTACCAGTACCGCCTCGCCATCAACGCATTCGGGGCGACGGTCACGGGCATCGTGGCCCTGGTCGTGACGGGCGCCAAGTTGCCGGGCTCGCTCGTGGTCGTGGTCCTCATCCCCATCTTCGTGGGCATCATGGTGCTGGTCTCGCGGCAGTACCAGAGCATGGCCGCCGAGCTGGCGGTGAAGCCCGAGGTGGTCTTTGGCAGACCGCGCCGGCACGAGCGGGTCGTCATCCCCGTGGCCAACTTGTCGCGACCGGTGGTCCAGGCGGTACAGGTCGGGCGATCGCTTTCCGAGGATGTCCAGGTGGTCCACGTGACCGACGACCGTGAGGCGGGTGAGGCTCTGCGGCTGACCTTCGAACGCCAGTTCCCGGGCGTCCCCTTCGTCATCGTGGAGTCACCCTATCGCTCGCTGGTGCGACCTTTCGTCACCTACCTGGACGTGACCGGTCGCCAGGTCGACGCGATGACGATGGTCATCATCCCTGAGTACGTGGCTCGCCACTGGTGGGAGCAGCTGCTCTACAACCAGACCGCGAAGCGACTTCGCACGGCGCTCCTGGGTCGGCCGGATACGGTGGTCGCAGCGGTCCCCTATCGACGAGAATCGGCCTCGATCCACTCGCGGAGCCCTGACGGTCCGAGTCATCCGCCCACCGAGGACCACGACGAAGCGGCAGACGTACCGGGCGGCGAGCCCCGGACCTAAGCAGGGCCACGTCAGACGGGTATCCTGCCCGCTGACTTCCGGCTCTCACCGGACGCATCGGAACATGACCGGGGACGACCAACTCGATGATCGGCGGGCGCCAACCACTCCGCGGCAAGAAGCCCGCCGACCTGCGGATCCGGGTCGAACGCCCCCATGCCCGGTACTTCCGGTACACCGGCAAGGGCATCATGACCGCCAAGCCGGCGGCCACGGCCCCCACCACGGCCATCGGTCGCTTCTCGGCGGATGTGCGGCGAGTCCTCATCGGCAAACCCCTGGCCTCCGACGAGGAGAGCGGAGAGCGGCTGTCCAAGAAGAAGGCGCTTGCCATCTTCAGCTCGGACGCCATCAGCTCCAGCGCCTACGCGACCGAGGAGATCCTGGTCTCGCTCATCGCCGTGGGTGCGGTCGCGTTCACGGTGAGCCTCGAGATCGCCATCGCCATCGCCATCATGCTCGCGGTCGTCTCGACCAGCTACCGCCAGATCGGCCAGGCGTACCCGGATGGCGGCGGGGCGTATGCCGTCGGGCGCGCCAACTTCGGCAAGCTGGCCGGCATGGTGGCCGCGGGCGCACTGCTCGTGGACTACATCCTGACGGTCGCGGTCTCGATATCGTCGGCCGTAGAGCAGATCACCTCCGCGGTGCCAAGCCTGCTGCCGGTGAACGTGGGCTTGTGCGTCCTGTTCATCCTGTTGATGACCCTCGGCAACCTCAGGGGCATCCGGGAGTCGGGCAACATCTTTGCCATCCCCACCTACCTGTTCGTATTCATGGCCCTGCTCATGATCGCCCTCGGTGTGTACCAGGTCGTGTTCCTGGGAATGGGTCAGACCGCGGAGAACCCGCTGCCGGGTGCTCCGGCAGTGCTCGAACCACTGACCCTGCTGCTGGTCCTGCGCGCCTTCGCCAGCGGCTCGGTGGCCCTGACCGGCGTGGAAGCGATCGCCAACGGCGTGCCTTCGTTCCAGAAGCCGGAGCCGAGGAATGCGGCCACGACGTTGACCGTCATGGCCGCCCTCCTGACCATCCTGTTCGTGGGCATCACGTTCGTCGCCGATGCCTATGTCATCGTGCCCTCCGAGTCCCAGACCGTGGTGGCCCAGGTCGCGACCACCGTGTTCGGCACCGACTCCATCGGCTTCTACATGTTCCAGACGTTCACGGCACTCATCCTCATCCTCGCCGCGAACACGTCCTATAACGCCTTCCCGCGGCTGGCTGCGCTTCTGGCCCGGGACAACCTCATGCCCCGCCAGTTCGGCTTCCGCGGTGACCGCCTCGCCTATACCCTGGGCATCACGATCCTGAGCGGCATGGCCATCCTGCTGGTGATCCTGTTCCACGGCGATACGAGCGCACTGATCCCGCTCTACGCCGTCGGCGTGTTCGTGAGCTTCACCATCAGCCAGAGCGGCATGGTCGTGCACTGGCTGAAGGTCAGGGGTGCCCGGTGGCGAGCGCGGCTGGGCATCAATGCCGTCGGCGCCCTGATGACGTTCGTGGTGCTCATCGTGGTGCTCGTGTCCAAGGCCCCCTTCTCGCTCTTGGTCGCGGTCATCATCCCCGTCATCGTGGGCATCATGCTGTTCATCGAGCGCCAGTACGACCACACCAGCAGGCAGCTGGAGGTGAAGCGAGGCATCGTGTTCGGGGCTCCCCGCCGCCATGAGCGAGTGGTGGTGCCGGTGCCGAACCTGTCGCGCGCAGTCGTCCAGGCCGTCCAGGTGGGTCGGGCGCTCTCCGAGGACATCCAGGTGGTCCACGTCACGGAGGATCGCGAGGCGGGTGAGCGGCTCCGTGAGCGCTTCGAGGAGCAGTTCCCCGGCGTGCCGTTCGTCATCGTGGAATCGCCCTACCGGTCGCTGATCCGGCCGTTCGTGGCGTACCTGGACGTGACCAGCCAGGACAAGGAAGCGATGACGCTCATCATCATCCCCGAGTTCGTGGCCGATCACTGGTGGGAGCAGATCCTCTACAACCAGACCACCAAGCGACTTCGGCGGGCGCTGCTTGGCCGGCCTGACACGGTCATCGCCGCGGTCCCCTACCGTCGCGAGAAGGAAGACCCCACGGGGACCACGGGGACCACCGACACAGGCGCATAGGCCTGGGCGCCGGGCGTCCCGATCTCGAGCACGGATCACGAGGCCTCATCACCCGGCTGGCGGGTGATCGAGCCGGCGAGCGGTCCAGAAGGACCCAGATGCAGCTCATCGCCGGCCTCGCGACCCGGTCGGCGGTCGAGGCGGCCGCGGAACGGACGCAGGTCAGAGACCCGGGTGTCTCGCCGGCCTGATCATCCGGTGAGCGGGCAGCGGCCACGAAACCCCGGGCAGCGGCAGCACGTGGGGTGGCCTGATCATCCGGTGAGCGGCAGCGGCCACGAAACCCCGGGCAGCGGCCACGAAACCCCGGAGCCGCAGGGCCGACTAGCGGCGGACCAGGTGGTAGAGCACCCGGGTGCTGCCCTCGATCGGTGTCCGTGACCGGACCTCGAAGCGGGTACCGACGGCCGCCTCGAAGCCCTCGACGGTGTAGTCCGTGAACACGTCCTCGCGGGACGCCAGCAGCACATCCACCATGGGGTCCCCGCGGGGCACCCACTCGATGATGGCCTGCGGCGCGAGGTCCGCGAACAGGTCCATCACCATGGGCAGCGGCACGTTGCGCCCGATGGCCAGATGGTGGACGAGCGCAAGGCCGACGATGACATCCGCGTTGGCACGCTCCACGAAGCTGGACCGTTCCGCGCCCGCCCAGCCAAGGCCGGGGCTCGGGTCCGCCAGGTCCATGACCAGGGGCGTCGTGTCCGTCCGGTCGGCGGCACCCAGCGCGCGGTAGTGTCGCTCGGCGGCGGCGGGGTCGATATCGAACGACACCACCCGGTAGCCGAGGTCCGCCGCGATGCGGCTGAACCGCCCGGTGTTGGCGCCCAGATCCCAGCACATCCGACCAGCACCCGGACCGGCTTCCGTCAGGAGCTGCCGGACGATCGCCTCCTTGGCGTCCGCAGCGCTGCCCTGGTAGCTCGCATGGTCCTTGTCGGCATAGTCCGCCCACTCGGTACCCGCAGGGTCCCACGTGAGGCCCTTGATCGTGCCCCGCAGACTCTCCACGAGCGCCGTGAGACGCGTCAGCGAGATCTTGACTTCGGTCGGCTTGCGGGCGTCGCCGGCGTGGCCCCGCTGCGACCGGGCATGCAGGTGTACGTGGGCGCCAAGGCCGAGCTTCAGCTTGGTGCGCCCGGGGAGCAACGATGCAGCAAGGTCGAGCGGGATGCCATTCAGCTGGTCGCGCAGCATCCGGCCCATGCGCACATCGCGTCGGGACATCAGCGCCAGCGGCGCCAGGAAGTGCTCGCAGAACTGCTGGTAGGCGACCCAGGCGGAGTCGGGCGCGAGTCTCTGGAAGGACAGGTGATCGATGAGCACCGGCCGGATGCCCTGGAACTGCACGTTGTAGGCGGTCGCATCCTTGAGCGTCCAGCCCATCCCCAGTGCCGTCGTCTGGACGTCCAGGGTCAGCAATGCCGCGTCACGCAGCTGACCAAAGGTCCATTCGTAGGGATAGCTGATGAAGGGCACCACATCCGGTCGGATGACCGCGGCCGCGCTCGCATCAAAGGCGTCCGAGAGCGGGGCATCCTGCCACGGCAGGAGCTTGCCGCCGAGGACCAGGCGCTTGGCGAGCGCACTCTCCCGGAACGCGGTCCACTCCTCGAGCCAGACCGGCTGGATCTGCCGCAGCAGCGAACCTTCGCGGCGGAAGATGAAGCCGCTCGGGTCCCGCCACGAAGCCGGGTGCCGAGACGCCCCCTCGGGCGCTGTCAACTCCGGTCGCTACCAGGGGCGTCGACCGGAGCCACGACCAGGGTCGCATCGGTGGTGGCATCGACCTCGGACGTGAGCGTGGTCTCGTCCGTCGACTTGTGACGCCCGAACAGGGCGCGGATCTTGTTGCGAGCCAGGACCGGCACGACCACGATGCCCGCGATGGCGGCCTGGACGACCATGCTGCCGGTCGCGAGATCGAGGTATGCAAAGACGTGGGGCAGCATCTCGGTACCTCAATGGGATCACCGGACCGTTTCCGGATGGTTAACCCGGACACGATACACCGCGGATTACCGCACTGCCGTTAACCCGCCCGAGACAAGCCGGGAGAGGTGGATCCGGCGTCCGATCAGCGGACGGTGCATCATCCCGACGTGACGACCCCAGGCGCCGCTGATCCCGGCACGAAGCCGCCTTCCGCGCCGGCGTCCGCGAAGCGGTCACGGCTGCGGCCGTTCCCCTTCCACCCCCTGTTGCTGGCCGCGTACCCCGTCCTGTTCCTCTTCTCCGAGAACCTGTCCGAGGTCGCCTTCGGCGAGACGTTCCAGCCCATCCTGCGGGCGGTCGCGGTCGCGGCCGCTCTCGCCATCGTGGCCGGGCTGCTGCTGCGCGACATCCGGCGGGGCGCGCTCATCGCGTCTGCCATGGTCATCGTCTGGTTCACGTTCGGCCACGTGATGGATCTCGTGGGGCCCATGGGCATCTCGCGCGACGTCCAGATGGGCATGTCGCTGGCGTTCGTGGTCGTGGTCGTGGTTGGCGCCATCTTCCTGCGCTCGTCTGCCATCGCCTGGCTGACCACCACGGTCAACGTGGTGGCGCTCGTGCTCGTGGGCCTGACGCTGTTCAACATCGTGCCCTACGAGATGTCACGGGGGACCGCCACCGCCCCCGACACGACCGGCGTGCCCCGACCTACGGCCGCACCTGGCGCCCGCGACATCTACTTCCTCGTCTTCGACCGATATGGCAGCAACGAGTCCCTGGATGATCTCGCCGAGGCCCACAACGACCTGCCCGCCTGGCTCCAGACCAAGGGCTTCACGGTCGCCAACGATGCCCATGCCAACTACGCCCGAACGACGATGTCGCTCGCGGCGACGCTCAACATGACCTACCTCGACGACGTGGTGCAGCAGCTGGGCCCCGACTCCAATGACCCTGGCCCGGTCAACGAGATGCTCCAGGACCACAAGGTCGGTCGGTTCCTCCAGGACCAGGGCTATCGGTATGTCCATATCGGCAACTGGTTCGCGCCGACCAAGACCATCCGCATCGCGGACGAGAACCCGGTGCTGACGTCCCGGACCGACTTCGGGGCGCTCCTGGACAAGACCACCCTGGGTCCCACCATCAACGACCTCCGAGGGCTCAAGGATCCGCCCAGTCACCACCTGCTGCATCGCGCGGCTGCCCTGTTCGACTTCAACGAGATCGACCTCGTCAGCCATGAGGCGGGTCCCAAGTTCGTGATGATGCACATCCTGTTGCCCCACGAGCCGTATGTATTCGCCGCGAACGGGGAGTACTCCGGCCTGTCGGAGGCAGACTCCAAGTTCTCGCCAGCCGGGTTCCGGGACCAGCTCGCCTTCACCAACGACCGGATCCAAGGCATCGTGAACGGGCTGCTGGACGTGCCCGAGGCAGAGCAGCCGATCATCATCATCGAGGCCGATGAGGGTCCGTACCCCGACCGCTACAACCGTGACCAGAACGGCTTCGACTGGGCCACGGCCACGCCCGAGGAGCTGGAGACCAAGTACGGCGTCCTGATCGCGATGTACCTGCCGGGTGACCCACCCGCGGATGCGCCCGCCGTCTACCCCAACATGACGCTCATCAATACCTTTCCCATCGTGCTCGACCGGTATTTCGATGCGGGCATCCCCCTGCTGCCGGACAGGAGCTACACATCCGCCGCGTGGGTGAAGCCCTACGACCTGACCGACATCACCGACCGGCTGGCCCAGATCGAGGGAGGACCCTGATGGGACGGCTGGTCGCGGGTGTCGACAGCTCCACGCAGTCCACCACGGTCGTCGTCCTTGACGCCGACACCGGGGAGCAGGTCGCTCGAGGACGGGCGCCGCACACGGTGACGGGCGTGGGTGGTGCCCGGGAGAGCGACCCGAACGAATGGTGGATGGCGCTCCGGGAGGCACTGGCCATGACCGGTCGTGCCCGGGACATCGCGGCCATCAGCATCGGTGCCCAGCAGCATGGCCTGGTCGTCCTGGACGCTGCCGGTGCACCGCTTCGTCCCGCCGTGCTCTGGAACGACACCCGGTCAGCGCCCCAGACCGCGCGCCTCGTGGCGACCCTGGGCGCTGCGGCATGGGCGGAGAGGATCGGGTCCGTGCCGGTCCCCTCCTTCACCGTCACCCGATGGGCCTGGCTACGCGACGTCGAACCGGAGGTGGCCGCGGCGACCCGGGGCATCCGGCTGCCCCACGACTTCATCACCGAGCGCCTGACAGGCACAGCAGTCACCGACCGGGGCGATGCGTCCGGGACGGGCTGGTGGTCGACCGACACCGGGACATATGACCCGGGTGTCCTGGGCCTCCAGGGTGTCGACCTGGATGAGCGGCTGCTCCCTGGCGTGTTCGCGCCCGACCGCTCAGCGGGTGTCATCCGGGCGGCCGCGGCGACGGAGCTCGGTCTGCCAGCCGATGTGGTGGTCGGTATCGGCACGGGTGACAACATGGCAGCGGCCCTGGGCCTGGGCCTGGGTGCCGGCACGCCAGTCATCAGCCTGGGCACGTCCGGTGTGGCCTACGCGGTGAGCGAGCGACGACCCGTGGACCCGAGTGGCACGGTCGCCGGGTTCGCGGACGGCACGGGGCGATTCCTGCCACTCACGGCGACCCTCAACTGCACCCTGGCCGTCGACCGGGTGGCCGGGTGGCTGGGCCTGGACCGGGATGCGGTCGCGCCCAGCGACGGCGTCGTGTCCCTCCCCTGGTTCGATGGCGAACGGACGCCCAATCTGCCGGACGCCCAGGCCGCGATCCTGGGTCTCCGGCACGACACACCGGCCGGCGCGATCCTGGGTGCGACCTACGAGGGCGCCGTGATCGGGCTCCTGGACGCGCTCGATGCCATCAGCGACTGCTCCGACCCGCTCGATGCTCGGGCACCTATCGTGCTCATCGGCGGTGGGGCACGTGGCGCGGCGTGGCAGGACGCGGTGCTGCGACTCTCCGGGCGTCCCGTCCGGATCCCGACTGGGGGCGACCTTGGGGCACGTGGTGCGGCTGCCCAGGCGGCAGGGGCGCTGTTGGGTGTGGACCCGATCGCCGTCCAGGATGGCTGGCAGGCGCAGGAGTCCATCGAGCTCGAAGCCGTCGCCGTCGACGAGGCGGTCCTGGCACGCTACCGCTCCGTCCGGGACGCGGCCAAGGACGCGGTCGGCCGTCTGCGCCGGTAGGCCTACGCCTGGGCTACGCCTGGGCTACGCCTGGGCTACGCCCGCAAATGCTTGGCGTCCAAGGCGCCACGCGCACAGTGCCAACCTACGCCGCCACAGGATCGATGCCTCGTCCCCGAAGCACGCCAGTCCTAGGCTCGATCGTGCCTCGACCTGGAGCGAGCGCTCGGTATTCGGACTTGACGGTCCGTCCGGTCGGTCCTAGCGTTCGCCCATGAGCTTCGACTGGCACGCCTACATCACGACGGATCCCGATCGGCGCAATGGTCAACCGACGATCCGCAACCTGCGCATCACTGTGCAGGATGTGTTCGCGCAACTTGCCGTCGGCTCCCCTGAGCAGCTCCTCATCGACTTCCCGGAGCTGACACCGGACGATATCCGGGCCTGCTACGCATGGGTGGCTGACGACGTCGGGCATTTCACCGACGCGGCGTGAGGCTGCTGTTCGACCAGAACCTCTCGTATCGGCTCGTGGCACGGCCGGCCGACCTATTCCCCGACTCGACCGGCCTTTACCAGCTCGGCCTTGCCGAAGCGGATGATGCTGACGTCTGGGCAGCGGCTCGGGCTGGCGGCTACATCCTGGTGAGCCGGGACGCGGACTTCGGCGCCGCACGTCGATTCCCTGGCCCACCGCCGAAGGTCATCCGTATCGCCTTTGGGACCTGCTCGGTCGACGAGGTCGAGCAGGCGCTCCGCTCACTCGCGGACACGCTGGTGGCGTTCGGCTCGGACCAAGATCGGGAGCTCACGCTTTCGTGACCGGAGATTCGACATGGGCCACTTGCAGTGGAGTGATCTCAGCGGGAGCCACAGGGTCAGCAGTCGGTGGCCGCCGCTCGCAGGCTGCGCTGGCGGTCGCGCAACCCGGTCAGCGGATGTCGACGAGGCGAGGTGGTGGGCGATACTGGATTCGAACCAGTGACCTCACGGATGTGAACCGTGCGCTCTAACCGACTGAGCCAATCGCCCGAGCGGCGAAGTATAGCCGAGGCGCCCTGACTCGGCCGCGTCCCCGTCGTTGACTCGGCCGCGTCTCAGGTGACGATGATGCCCGGCCATCGGACTGCGAGCGCGTCGACCTGCATGCCCTCGATCCGGACGCGCTTGAGGCGCGCGGTCGCGCCGGTCTCGATGGACACGGCGCTCCGGGGCAGGTCCAGCGCTGCCGACATCACCCGCACCAGCGCGTCGTTGGCGGCGCCATCGATGGGTGGCGCGGCGACCCGCACCCGCAGCCGGCCATCGGCGTCAACACCCTCGACGGCATCCCGACCCGCCCGTGGCGTCAGCCGGACGAGCACACGCACGCTCACGTGATGGGCGGGCGATCACCGAACAGGGCCCGGCCGACGCGCACGATGGTCGCCCCCTCCTCCACCGCGACCTCGAAGTCGTCGCTCATGCCCATCGACAGGGCGCCACCGAGGGCTCCATGGCGGGCCCGCAACAACTCCGACAGCTCCCGCAGCGCCACGAACGTCGAGCGGGCATCGTCCGGTCGATCGACGAGCCGGCCGACGGTCATCAGGCCCTCGACCCGCAGCCCGGGCAGCTCCAGCAGTGGGCCCAGGTGCGCGTCGAGGTCGACTGCGGAGAAGCCGGCCTTCGCCGGGTCAGCATCGACATTGACCTGGAGCAGGATGCGCACGGTGCGAGTGTCCGCGATGCGCGCCAATCGCTCTGCCAGCGGCATCGAATCGACCGACTGGATGACCGAGAACAACTCGACGGCCCGCCCGGCCTTGTTGCCCTGGAGCTGGCCGACGAGGTGCCACTCCACGTCCGGGAACGCCGCGACCTTGGGCGCCGCCTCCTGGACACGATTCTCGCCGAGCGTCGTCAGGCCGGCCGCGACCGCCGCGGCGAGCCGCTCCACACCGACCGTCTTGGAGACACCGACGAGTCGGATCGACTCGGCCTCACGGCCGCTGCGATACGCGGCATCGCCGATGCGACCGAGGATGCGCTGCAGGGCGACACGGGCCGCGACGACCGCCGCGATGGATGGCGTCTCGACCGGTCCGTCGACCGGTGCACTGTCCGGGATCAGTGGTCCCGGTTGCGTCGCAGGAACGCGGGGATGTCGAGATCCTCGATCTCCGGCACGCTCCGCTGGGCAGACTGGCTGTTCGGCTGCGCCTGACCCAGGGCAGTGCCGGCGGGCGGCGTCCAGGCCTCGGCGGGCATCGGGTTGACGGGCACGACGACGGCAGGCGTGGGCGGCGTTGCCCCAGTAGCCGCGTTGACGTTCCCGGCGCCGTTGGCGGAGACCTCCGCCATGACCGGCACAGCTGCGGCTCGCTCATCGTGCAGGTCGCGGATGTAGTCGCGATTGACGCGGACGGTGCTATCCACGGCCGTGGGCCCGGACACGGACGGCCGGTGGATCTTGCGGGAAGAGTCGAACCCGGTCGCGATGACGGTGATCGAGACCTCGTCGCCCATCCGCTCGTCGATGATGGTACCGAAGATGATGTTGGCCTCCGGGTCCGCCGTCTCCTTGATGATGCTCGCGGCCTCCTCGACCTCGAACAGGGACAGGCCGGGGCCACCGGTGATGCTGAACAGGACACCCTGGGCGCCCGCGATGTTGGCTTCCAGCAGCGGGCTGGAGGTGGCGATGCGGGCTGCTTCTGCGGCGCGATCCGCACCGGCCGCGCGGCCGATGCCCATGAGCGCCGAGCCGGCCTCCTTCATGATCGCGCGCACATCCGCGAAGTCAAGGTTGATGAGGCCGGGCACCGTGATCAGGTCGCTGATGCCCTGGACACCCTGGCGCAGCACGTCATCCACGACACGGAAGGCATCCACGATGGACGTCTCCCGGGCGACCACGTCCTTCAGTCGGTCGTTGGGGATGGTGATGAGGGTATCGACCTTGTCCTTGAGCTCGGCGCTGGCCTTCTCGGCGTTCATGCGCCGACGGGCGCCCTCGAAGCCGAAGGGCTTGGTCACGACACCGATGGTCAGGGCGCCGAGGTCGCGAGCGATCTCCGCGATGACGGGCGCTGCGCCGGATCCGGTGCCACCGCCCATGCCCGCGGTGATGAACACCATGTCCGAGTCCTTGAGGGCCTCGGCGATCTTCTCGGTGTCCTCTTCCGCGGCGCGCTGGCCGATACCCGGATCGCCGCCGGCACCCAAGCCGCGCGTGATCTTGTCGCCGATGCGGATCTTGTGGGGCGCGTCCGACTGGAGCAGCGCCTGCGCATCTGTGTTCACTGCGATGAACTCGACGCCCATCATCTCTGCCCGGATCATCCGGTTGACAGCGTTACTGCCGCCGCCACCCACACCGATGACCCGGATAAGAGCGAAGTTCTCCGAGTCGGATCGCAGCGGCATGATGGGGTTCCCTCCGGCTCCATGGTTGGGCTCCGCGAGCCCAACGGGCTCTCCTGCTGCATGGCATGGGCCGGGCCCATGGGGCCCGGGCGCCCGGTCCGCGTCATGCGCGTGCCGGCGAGTATAGCCCGGGGATCGGGTCAGCGGAGATCCGGTATCGCTGGCTGCCGGCGACTCCGGAGGGTCGCGCTGCGACCGCTCCGGCAGTGGCATACCCGGTCCAGCAGTGGCTCGCCCGCCCCAGCACGCCCGGTCCAGGGAGCAAGTGGCGGTGCGCCCCGAGCGGATCGCAGATGCTCAGCTGGCGAGCGTCATGCACGCGCCCCGAGCGGATCGCAGATGCTCAGCTGGCGAGCGTCATGCACGCGCCCCGAGCGGATCGCAGATGCTCAGCTGGCGAGCGTTACGCATTCGGTGAATCGGTCGACGACGGCCGAGACTCCCAATCTATGCATCCTGGTGCGGTCGGCGGGGTCCAGCACGCTCGCCGGTTCGCCATACAGCGGCGGAACATCGGCCGCAGGACGGCTCCTGCGCATCTCCCTGTCCGTAACGCTTACCAGGCGCGCACCCGCGATCGGCAGTGCCCGGGTCGGCACGTGGCGGCGCCAGGCGCGCACCCACGATCGGCAGTGCCCGGGTCGGCACGTGGCGGCGCCAGGCGCGCACCCACGATCGGCAGTGCCCGGGTCGGCACGTGGCGGCGCCAGGCGCGCACCCGCGATCGGCAGTGCCCGGGTCGGCACGTGGCGGCGCCAGGCCCCGGGTTTGGCCGCGCGATGGGCAGTGCCCGGGTCG
>Ga0335397_10007490_pt1 | contig 13890 bp, 13 predicted proteins | sample MAT04_FD_205740 | JGI IMG/M metagenome (GOLD analysis project Ga0335397, IMG submission 205740) | Freshwater microbial communities from Lake Fryxell liftoff mats and glacier meltwater in Antarctica - MAT-04 (spades assembly) (version 2) ...
AACCCGCCCGCGAGCAGCACGCCCGCGAGTCGCAGCGGCGCATGACGGTCGAATCGTCGCAGAACGGCCTGTGCCTGGAGCTTCATGGCGTGTCGAGAGGTACGGGGCCCGCGACTGCAGGGCGGCCGCGCGCCAGGCTGCAGGGGGTCTGGGGTGGGTTTGTCATCTCGCCCGATCTGGCTCCCGGGTGTGCGGTCGCCCACGGAGGCTCCTGGGTCCGCACCGTCGCCGGGCGACGAGACGGCGAACCTGTGGCTCCTCTCCACCATGACGGTAGCATCGCGGGTCCGGCATCCCGTTGCGGCGACGGCCGAAGACCTTTCAGGGAGGCGACGGCCCGTCCATCACGATCGATCCGTCACGGAACACGTACCAGACACCACGGCGAGTGGGGAGCTGTCCCGAAGCAGGGCGTCGACCGCAGCGTGGATCGGCTCCTCGCCGTCGTGCCCCGCAAGAGCTCAGCCACCCGGGCCACGGACTCCGAATCGCGGTAGGGGAAACAGACGGCCTGGACGGGGTCGTGCATCGCGTTCGGATCTGGCGCCGAGCGTGCCGGCACCCCCACCGGACGGTCGGCATGCACCACGCGCTGACCGCGGGACGGCGCGCCGAGGCTCCATTGGAGCACCACCGTAGCACCACGGACGACTGACGCGGCACCCGTCCGGCGAGACTGCAAGCGACTTGTCACACGTGGCGGGGGAATGAAGCACCCCGTGCCCGACCGAAGGCGTAGGGTCGAGGACCTGGACCCGACCCACGAGGTGTTCCCGATGCTGTCCGTTCGTCGTACTGCTGCCGTCACCGGCGCCTGCGCCGCGCTGCTCCTGTCCGCTGTGCCAGTGGCCGCTCGCCCGGATCTGACCGAGGCCTCGGTCAGATCGACGCCGGGCCGCCAGGTCATCCACCTGCGCATCCAGACCGGCTGCGGTGATGCGCCGACCGATCGCGTCGAGCTGGACATCCCAGAGTCCGTCATCGGCGTCGTCGCGGAGGCCAAGCCGGGCTGGATCGCCGAGACCGACGTGGAAGCCACCGATGCCTACCAGCTGTTCGGCACCGAGCAGACGGAGCGCGTCTCCACAATCCGCTGGACGGGCGGTTCCATCCCCGCGGACCAGTTCCTGGACTTCGCGCTCGCGGCCGTGTTCACGGAGGAGGGCGAGATCGCGTTCCCCGTGACCCAGGGCTGCGGCACGGAGGAGGTCACGTTCGCGCAGGTGCCCGAGCCGGACGCCGAGGGCAAGAACCCGGCGGATGCGGTGACCATCGACGTGGTGCCGGTGCCCGCGGAGGTGGACGTGGTGGCGCTCCAGGAGGGGGTCGAGGCGCTGCGCACGACCGTCGAGGCGCTGCGCACGGAACTCGACGAAGTGCCCATCGCCCGCCTGCGTGAGCGGATCGGCGCGCTTGAGGACCGGGTCGCGGAGCTCGAGACCGCACTCGGCGTCGACTCGCCGGATCCTGCCGCGCAGTGACGCGGGCCGAGGCGCGGCACGAACCCGATCACGCGATCGGTTTCTCCATCGCCGCGCACTCCAGCAGCACCCCATCCGGCAACGTGATGGGGACGTGCTCGGTCACCCGGAACCCGAACCGCTCGTAGAGCAGCATGCCCGGCAGCGTCGCCATCAGCGACAGCTGTCGGAAGCCTTCCGCTCGCGCCGCGGCCTCGCACGCCTCGAGGATGCGCGTGCCCAGGCCGCGGCGTGTCCAGTCCGCACGCACGAACATCGCCCGCACCCGCGCCGGCTCCGTGGCCCGATCGAGAAGCCGGGCGCGTCCCTCCTGCGCTGCCTCGCCGCTGAACAGCTTGTCGCGCCGGCTCCAGCCGCCGCACGCCACGATGGAGCCATCCCCCGGGGACTCGAGCACGACGTAGGTACCGTCGTCGATGAGCATCGGGTCGACGTGCCCGATATGCACCTCGCTCGACGCGGTCTGTCGCGGCGTGTAGAACGCGGGAAAGAGCGCCCGGATGGACGCCTTCATGAGCACATCGATGGCGGGGGAGTCAGCAGATGAGGCGAGGCGCATCGTGGGTCCGGGCATGTCCGCGAGCGTGCCGGGGCACGCCTCTTCCGTCAAGCGGGTCGCTGCACGCGAACGGAACCACGACCCGCCAGGACGGACGCGCCGCGATCCGGACGGGGCGATCTGCGCTCACCACCCCGTTCCGCCGTCGGAGGCCCTGGGCCCGGATCCGCCGCGTCGGTCCGTCCAGGTCACCGACAGGTCCAGGTCGTCGGGCAGCACGTCGAGCGCCCCTCGTAGTGGGTGATGGTGAGGGCGTCGATCAGGCTCTCGGTGCCCGGCAGGAGCCGCGCCGTGCCGAGGTGCCATCCGTCCAGGACCAGAGGTCGGACGGCGTGCGCCACTCCTCGAACAGCACGATCTCCTCGTCACCGTTCTCGGCGAACCGCCTTGCGAGCTTCGCGTAGACCAGTCCGGGATGTCCCTCGAGGTCGGCAAGCTTCGCCCGGAACAGCTCGTTGAAGTGTGCGGCACGGGCCGGCAGGACGCGGGCCGTGAGGACGCGCACGATCACGGGAAGCTCCTTGGTCGCCGGGTCCGCGCGACACGGCAAGCGTGCCATGCCAGCCGCCGGACGGGGTCGCCGTCGTCGCCGAGCGGACCAGCGTCGTCGCGAGGATCCACCGTCCTGCGGCGCGCTGGTGCAGGGACGCCACGCAGCCCGCGGACGGATCCGCGGGCTGTCGAGGCGGCGATGGGCGGCACACGGACCGCCCGATGGTGAGGCTGGATCAGGCAGCCGGGCTCGCGACCGGGGCCATCGACTCGACCGGCGCCATCGACTCGACCGGGGCCATCGACTCGTCAGGCCCGGCGTCCTCCTCCAGGCTGGTCGTGAGCAGGAACACCTGGACGTTGGTCGAGCCATCGCCGTTGTCCTGGAGCCACGCAACGCCCTGGTGGCCGGAGCCGTTCTGCTCGCTCAGGCCGATCGCGATGGCATCGTCGCCCAGCATCTGGCCGCCGAGGTCACCGCACGCGATGTAGACATCCATCGCGTCCGCGGACTCGTGGATGTTGATGGAGCGATCGGCGCCCAGGATGTCCGCAAGGGCCATGGGCACGATGCTGTTGCTGGCTTCGACCGGCACGCCCGACGCCACGCCCATCGCGGCGTCCGTGCCGATGACGAGATCGCTCAGGGGCAGCACCACTTCGCCAGGGGTGGGGCACAGGCCGTCATGGATGTGAGCCGGGTGCGGCAGATCGACCGCGCCCGCGTCCGGGGACTGGGCGAGGGTCGCCGTGGCGAACGAGCCGCTGAGCAGCGCGACGGAGGCGCCGACGAGAAGTGATCGCTTGTTCATGGGTGGTCTCCTTCTTGGGCGCTCACAACGGGAGCGACAGGGGGAAGTGGGCGCAGCCACCATCCCCCGACGGAGGTTCAGGGAGCATCAGTCAGACGTCGCGCGTCTCTCAGTCGCATGTCACTGTGCCGGCGGCTGCCACCCGCACGAGGTGCTCGTCCTCGACGGCGGGCTGAGCGGGAAGGGGAGCGCGCGCAGATCCGGACGCCGATCCGTGTGCCGACCCAGCGCTATCCAGCCGTCGCCAGGGCCGCCGGCTCCGACGCGTCGTCTGCTGCATCGTCCATGCCCGAAGGCTGGCAGACGCGGTTCCGACCAGCCGCCTTGGCACGGTAGAGCGCCTCGTCAGCGGTGCGCATCAGGCCCACGGGCTGCAGCCCGTCACGCGGAGCGGCGGCGACACCGATGGACACGGTCACCCGGTCGGTGATGCCGGGGCCGAGATTGATGAGCGTCGACTCTGTCCGGACGCGGATGCGCTCCGCCACCTCCTGGGCCATCCACGCGTCGAGCCCGGGCAACAGCACCGCGAACTCCTCACCGCCGTAGCGGGCGGCGACGTCGTGATCACGCACGGACGTGCGCAGGATCGCGGCGAACACCCGCAGTGCCTCGTCCCCGGCCGGGTGGCCATGGCGGTCGTTGAAGTCCTTGAAGTTGTCCAGGTCGAGCATCAGCACCGCGAATGGGCGATCGTGGGAGGACGAGCGGAGTTCCTGCTCGCAGGCCAGGTCGAACGTGCGGCTGTTGGCGAGGCCAGTCCGCGCGTCGGTGCTGGCCTGGCCCTGGAGCGCCGCCAGCAGTCGCCGGTTCCCGATGGCGAGCGCGGCATGGTCCACGACCCGGCTGACCGCGGCGCGATGTTCCAGAGGGAACGCGTTCGGTGCCTCCCAGGCAAGATGGACGGCACCCACGGGCTCGCCGCTGTCGAGCGGGATGCAGGCGAGCGTCCCGTGGTCGACCGGGTAGACCGGGCAGCGGACGCCGAGCGGCTGGCTGGCATCGTTGGTGACATAGGCGCTGCCCCGGATGACGCCAGGGCAGCGCGAGAGCGCGTTGAGCGGCAGGACCTCCGCCACGGCGGCGCCGAGCGACACCTCGGGCGATGCCCGATCCGCGGACCGGTTGAGGAGATGGGTGACCGCGGCGTCCGGATGCACCAGCAAGGCCAGTGCCTCCAGGTTGGACGCGGCGACCGCCCGATCGTCGGTGGCGAAGGCGGTCGACTCCGTGAAGCGATTGAGCACGTCCGAGCGCTCCGCCTCCCGCCCGACGCCGCGGCTGTAGCGTCGCACCATCCAGAGGCCGGCGAACGTGGCCGCCACGCCCAGCGCGAGCTGCAAGGCAGTGCTCGCGCTACGCATGAATGCGAGCTGGTCGGTCTGTGCGACGACTTCCTGACGGGCGCTCCGCAGGAACTCCCGCATCGCATCCACGTCCCGGCTCACGGGGGCGCGGGCGCGAGCGCCATCCGCGGCGAGGGCCGCCGAACCCAGTGGCGAGCCTGCTGCGATCGCCTGGAACGCCGGGTCCGCGTACTGCGTCCGCCAATCGAGAACGTCGCCCTGGAGGACGCGCAGGTAGGCGTCGAACGCGGGCGCGACCCCGGCATCCGCGCGCAGTGCCTCGAACGCAGCGGCCTCCGCATCCCGCGCGACGTCATACCTGTCCGCGGCGGCCGGGGCAGCAGAGGCGAGATGATCGGCGATGGCGAGCTGCTGCGCGGTGAGTGACGACTGGAGCGTCTCCACGGATTCCGTGAGGCGGACCAGCGCGACCGCGCGTCGCTGCTGGGACGCGCGGTCGCCATCCATGACCATGTAGGCCATCGCGTTGAGCGCGATCGCGCTCAACGCGATGGCCGCGACCACGTACAGCATGCGCCGTCGGGCGGCAGGGACCGGAGCCATGCTCGGATCCTAGGGCGGCGTCCTCCCAGCGAGACTCCCCCGTTTGTCCCCGTACCCCACCGGACCCGGGCCCTGACCGCGGCGCGCGCCGGATCCGATGGTCGAAGCCCGGCCGCACGACGCTGAGGAGGCCGTTGACGGCATCGATGCCTGAGGTCAGGTCCGCCCGTCGGCCCCGCCCCCCGCCCGCGCTCCCACGGTCGCATCGAGGAACCGGCTGACGCGCGCTTCCCACGCCGCAGGCTGGGCCGCGAGCGCACCGATGTGTGGCGCATCCGGCACATCCCAGCGGTCCACGCTCCCGGACGCGGCCTGGAGCAGCGGCGCGGCACCGATCTCGTCGGCGGCGTCGCACACGATGAGCAGGATCGGGACCCCGGCCCCTGTCGCGACCGCCTCGCGCAGCGGCATCGGCGCGTCGGCGTCGGTCAGCAGCTCCGCCACCCCGTACATGGCCACCGCCTCCAGCCGCTGGATGACGCCCAGGACGTCCATGGGCAGATACGCCAGGTCTGCCGCCGTGCGCCCGCTGGCGCCCTCCGCGATCACCGCGGCCAGGCGTCGGTCCGTCGCCGCCGCCGTGAGGGCTTCCTCCGCGCCCATGGACAGGCCCAGCGCGGCGATGCGGCCCGCATCGACCTCCGCCTGTGCGGTCAGCCAGTCCAGTGCGCCCGCGATATCAGCTGTCCCGTGCCAGCCCCAGGCGTTGCCGATCCCACGGCTGTCCCCCGTTCCCCGGGAGTCGAGCGCGAGGACCCCGTACCCGTGTCGCGCCAGGACCGCTGCATGGTCGATGGTCGAGCCCTTCGCGCCACCCGATCCGGGCAGCACGATCACGGCGGCCCCGTTCCGGGATGGCGTGTACCACGCGATCAGCTCCACGCCGTCGGCGGTCGTGACGACGACCTCGCTCGCCGCGGCGGGACGCGCGGCACCGGTCGGGGTGCGCGGGGGATGGGTGCCATAGAAGGCGCCGGCCAGTGGCAGGGCGCCCAGCTGGAGCACCACGAACGCGACTGGGAACGCGAGCAGCCGCCACCGGCCGCGTGTGGCGCGCACCGCCGTCGCCGTGCCGATGCCGATGAGCAGCAGCCCTGCGACCAGCCCGGCGTCGCCCAGGAGGACCAACGCCGACGGCCCCGTGGTGGCCAGCGACGGCAGGGCGATCCCAGCGCCGGACGTCGCACCGAGAAGACCCGCCAGCAGGTTCGGCATGCCGCGGCTGATCCCGCCCGGCCGGCGAGCCCACCAGGCGAAGGCGGCCATGATCGCGACGGCGACTCCGGCCAGGAGCACACGGCCGACCGGCGATCGGTCGGAGGTCGCGGCGACCGCCACCAGCCAGGCGGCGATGAGGACGTGACAGCCAAGGACGACGCGAGACATCGCCTGGCATGGTCCGTCGCCAGGACCGCGACCAGGAAGGGCGCAAAGTCACGCCTGGGCGGGCGCCTGGTCACCTGCGGCGACCCGCGGTTCGCGGGGTCGTGACATCCTACGTGGAAGCATCCGCGCCCCGCGGGATGCGGACCTGGGCTCGAAGGTGAGATCGCGTGATGCCGGCATGAGCACCTTTGACGAGCGAGCGAGTGACTGGGACACCCCACAGCGCCGTGATCGGGCGAAGGCCCTCGCGGCGGTCATCCGGGCGAGCGTCCCGCTGTGGCCCGCGATGCGTGCGATCGACATCGGGGCTGGAACCGGACTCGTGGGGATCGAGCTGGCGCGGGACGTCGGTGAGATGGTGCTCGCCGAGCCGTCGGAGGGCATGCTCGCCGTCGCGCGGGAGAAGCTGGCATCCGGGGCGTGGCCGACGGTGACGGCCGTCGCGTTCGACCTTGCGGCGGACGTGCCGCCGGGCCCACCGTTCGACCTCGCGGTCTCGCTCCTGGTCCTCCATCACGTGGCCGATACGGCCGCTGCGCTCCGGGCGATCCACGGGTTGCTGGCGCCGGGTGGTCGGATCGCGCTCCTGGACCTCGATGCCGAGGACGGGTCGTTCCACGACGCCGACGCGGTCGGCATCCACCACCACGGCTTCGAGCGGGCGGCCATCATCCGGAAGGCGGAAGCCGCCGGGTTCATCGACCTGCAGGCGCGGACCGCGACCGAGATCGAGCGGGACGGCCGGGCCTACCCACTGTTCCTGCTCACGGGCCGGAAGCCCTGAGCTGCGTGGGAAGGGGAATGGAGCGGGAGACGAGATTCGAACTCGCGACATCCAGCTTGGAAGGCTAGCGCTCTACCGACTGAGCTACTCCCGCTCGGTGGACCCACGGTCGCGTCGGCGCTTCGTCCGATCGCGATGGCAGTTCGCGCACACGATATCGCACTTGTCCACCTCCTTCAGGATCGCGCCCGTTCCGGTCCTGGTCGCCACCGCGAGAACGCGCGCCGGATGGGATCCGTGCTCCATCGCCAGGGCAGGGCTCCGCAGCACGGTCACGAGGGCATCCGCCTGTGCTCGAGCGGCGCGATGCGCACCGCGACCGTCGAGGACCACCGGGGCATGGAGTCAGGCGCAGGACGATCACGCGGTCCCGGCAGGATCGCGCGCCCCGGCTCGTTGCTGGCGGAGCGGTCAGGGGGCGCTGGAGCCTGCGGGTAGCGGGCTGAACGGCGGCGCGCCAGAGGTCCCTGGCACGACGCTGGGGCGCGGCGCGACGGACGCTGATGCCGCCGGGTCCCCTGAGGCACCGGGCGGCGCGGACCCTCCGGCGGACCCGTCCGGGGGCGCCGATGCGGCGGGTTCACCCCGGTCCATGGGGGACGCGGGGGACGTCAGCACGATCGTCACCGCGACCGCGCCATCCGTTTCCTGGAGGAGCGCGGTGCCCCAGTAGCCGGAGTCCAGCCGGGCCCCGAGCTCGATGGCGAGCACGCCGGGTGCTTGCAGTTGCCCGTCGAGCACGCCGCACGCGACGGCGCTCTCCACACTGGCAGGGTCACCGCCCACGACCAGCACCCCGCCCTGCTCCAGGAGGGCGTCGAGGCCCCCGTCCAGCTCGGAGATGCTGATGAAGACCGGCCGCTCGGGCTGATCCTGCCCCTCGGGATTCGCGACGAGACCCAGCAGCGCGACCAGCTCCTCCTGGGGTGCATCGCACGTGCCCGCGGTGATCCGGGCTGGCAGCGCGGCCGGACCGGCCGGTTCCGGGGAGCCGGCGCTCGGGCCCGAAGACGCGGCGGCCCCGGGCGAAGCGGTGGCGGCCCCGGGCGAAGCGGCGGCGGCCCCAGGCGAAGCGGCGGCGGCCGGGCTGGAGGCGACGGCGCTCGGGCCGGCCGTGCCAGCTGCGGGCGAGACGGCTGCCGACGAGCCTGCCGAAGGCGATCTCGCAGCCGGCGAGCCGGCGGAGGCGCTCGCGGGTGCCGACGATCCGGCACCAACCTGGGCCGGAGACGCCTCGGTGCCCGCAGCCCCGCCGACGGGGGTCGCCGGCGTGGACGCGGAGGCACATCCGGCGATGACCGCGATGATTCCCGCGCAGACCGACACCCGCAACCCGGTCGAGCCGTGGCCGCGCGGGATCGACCGACGCGCGGTCATCGGTCCAGTCCCGCTGATCCCGGCCATCCCGGGCTTGTCGTCGTCCGGTCGCACGATCCCGGGCTCCACCATCATCAGGTCCTCCATCATGTCGGCCGCCTCCGCCACGTGTCGGAACCGGGCGTCGCCGGGCCAGATCGTCGGAGCGTGGAGGGTCACTGCTCACGCGACGGATGGCATCGCGCGTTGCGACCTTCTCGCACCTCGCGGACGGCCGTCGGGCGGATTGCGATGCGCGTGTAGCACTCGCGCCCCACTAATGCACATGGGAACGCGTCGAGGTCCATGACGCTTGGCGCCAGCCAGCACGGCCGAGAGAGAAGTGGCGAAAGGAGTCAGCGGATGCGAAAGATTCGGATGTCCGTGGGTGGTCTGACTGGGGTGTCCCTCGCGTTGGCCATCGTGATCGGCCCCCTCAGTGCCCAGAGCCCGGCGGCGTCCGAGGCCCCCGGCGGCGTCGGATTGCCCGCCCCCGTGGTCAGCATGGACCCCTGTGCCCGTCCAGCCGCATCGCTTGACCCGATGCTGTCGCCCACACCCATGACCAGCATGGATCCCATGATGTCCCCGGATCCCATCATGTCGATGGACCCCATGACCTCGCCCGACCCCATGACCTCGCCCGCGGCTTCCGTGCCCGCCCTGCCCTCGATGCCCGCCCTGCCCTCGATCGACCCCTGCGCGAGCCCCTCGGCACCGATGCCGTTGGGCTCGCCGGACGCCTCCGCGGCAGCCAGTCTCGCGCCCGCGAGCAGCCCCGCGCCCGCGAGCTGACAGCAGCGGACGCTGACCAGCGTCCCCCCAAGTATCCGCCCAACCCCGGCCTCCGCCGGGCCCCAGTCCCCGCTCAGCACCGGCCCTCCCGTCCCCACGGGAGGGCCGGTCCTCATTCCATGGCCCAGCGGGCCCCTGATACGTCGTTGCGACAAGCGCCGCGCGTCCCTACGTCGGACGACCCGCATCCGGACGGCAGCATCGGTGGCGGATCCCGCAGCTCCGCGTGGACCACGACTCTCTTCCTCACTGAGGTGTTTCATGAACCAGCCCGATCTCCAGCCGCGACCGGCCACCATCGATCCCCGCGACGCGTACCCCCAGCCCCCGTTCCCCCACCAGGAGCAGACGCTGCCGGGCAGCGATGCGCTTCTGGACCCGGCACCGGATCACGGCGAGTCGTCGTACGTCGGCAGCGGCCGGCTGACCGGCCTCGCGGCCGTCATCACGGGCGCTGACAGTGGCATCGGCAAGGCGGTCGCCATCGCGTTCGCGCGCGAGGGCGCGGACATCATCGTCTCGTATCTCTCCGAGGGCCGCGACGCGCACAGCACGGTGGATCTCGTGGAGGCCGCCGGCCGGCGTGCCATCGCGATCCCCGGCGATCTGCAGGACGAGGTGCACTGCCGCCGGCTGATCGCGGTCGCGACCGAGCAGCTCGGACGGCTGGACCTGTTGGTCAACAACGCAGCCTTCCAGCGGCGCCGGGAGACCATCGAGGAGATTCCCACGGACGAGTGGGAGCAGACCCTGCGCACGAACCTCACGGCGACCTTCTGGCTCTCCCAGGCGGCCGTGGCAGTGATGCGTCCGGGGGCATCGATCATCAACGTGAGCTCAATCCAGGCCCGTGACCCATCACCCAACCTGCTCGCGTACGCGTCCACGAAGGGTGCTCTCGTGACCTTCTCGCAGGGGCTCGCCGGGATGGTGGCGAGCCGCGGCATCCGCGTCAACGTGGTCGCACCCGGACCGGTCTGGACGCCGCTGGTGGCCGCCACGACGGACCCCGAGAAGCTGAGCCAGTTCGGCGCTGACACGCCGCTGGGTCGTCCGGCACAGCCTGCGGAGCTCGCCGGCGCATTCGTGTTCCTGGCCTCGACCGACGCGAGCTTCATCACGGGAGCCGTCCTGCCGGTCACCGGCGGCGAGCTGTTCGGGTAGCGGACTCGCCGCGCGTTTGCAACGCGATCCTGTGCCGCAAGCCCCGTTCGATACGGCCGGGACGGTTCCCTCTGGGGGCGCCCGGCAGGGCCGCACAGGGAGGAGGATTCAATGACACGACTTCGAGCATCGTCGGTCATGGTCGCCGGGACGCTGGCGCTCACCGTCGGGGGAGGGGCGTACGCCCAGTCTCCCGCCGCGTCGGGTGCGCCGGGCGGTGACATCGCGACGACGTCCAAGCACCCGCGGAGGGCGCCCCGCTGACGCTCCGGAATCCCTTCACGGGACCCGACGGCGCCTTCTTCACGGGCCTCACGGACCAGTTCAGCAGCGACACGCCGCAATGCGTGGTGACCGTCCAGACGCAGCCCGGCGCGGAGTACATCTCCCGGCTCGAGGCTGCTGCGGCGGGCGGTGCCCTACCCCACGTCATCGGGGCCGGCTACGACGCACTGCCCATTCTCGTCGAGAACGGTATCCTCACGCCCATCGATGACATCGCGGAGCAGGCCGGCTTCGGGCCGGACATGTTCCCGGAGGCGATCTGGAACGCGGGCGCCTGGAAGGACCAGCGCGTGGGCATCCCGATCGACACTCACCCCATGCTCATGTTCTACGACAAGGCGCGCTTCGCCGAGGCCGGCCTCGACCCGGAGAGCCCGCCCACTGACCGGGAGTCGTTCGAGGCGGCCATCACCGCCATCAACGAGAACACCGAGGCGGATGGCTATCAGGTCGTCGGCAGCGGACCGGGCGCCAACTTCCTGGCCGGCATCCAGTTCGCGAGCCTGTTCTACCAGGGCGGTGGCGAATGGACGAACGCCGACCACACCCAGGCGACGTTCAACGGCCCGGCGGGCGTCCAGGCGGCCGAGTATCTCGCCCACCTCGTGAACGATCTCGGGGCGCCCACGGTGGAGAGCGACGCGGAGATCAACGCCTTCCAGCAGCGTCAGAACGCCATCGTCTGGTCGGGCATCTGGGAAAGCACCCGCTACGCCGAGGCGCTGGGCGATGACCTGGGTGTCGCGGCCGTGCCGGAGATCTTCGGGCCTGGCGCCTGGGGCGGCTCCCACAACCTCGCCGTGACCTCGGCAGCCGCGGACGGGCCCGCTCGTGCGTGCGCGGCGTACTTCATCGACTGGTTCTCCGCCCACTCCCTCGAATGGGCCGGCGCCGGCCAGGTCCCGGCGCGCAACGAGGTCCGGGAGCAGATCGTGGCCAACGGCGGCGGCGAGGGCCTCCTTTCCATCATCGCCCAGGTCGCGCCCATCGCCGAGTCCGTGCGCTTCCTGCCGACCATCCCGGGCGGCGGGGATCTGCTGTTCGTGGCCCAGGGTGCCGGTAAGGCGACGACGCTGGTCATCAACGGCTCCGCGTCCGCCCAGGATGCCCTTGATGAGGCGGCCGCGTTCAACTCGGAGGTGATGGTGCAGAACAAGGAGCGATACGGCTTCTAGTCGACGCGCCGCTCCACCCACCACCCTCGCCATGACCCGACCCGGATCCGCTCCGGTCGTGGACGGCCTCCCCGGCCCCGGTGGACATTCCACCCGGGGCGGGGGACGTCGATCGCGGCGGTCTCCACTGGGTGACCCCTGGTACACGCCGTGGCTGTTCGTGCTGCCCCACCTGGTGGTATTCACGCTGTTCATCGGCGTCCCCTTCTTCCTGGGCATCTGGATCAGCGTCCACGATTCCACGGCCCTCCGGGAGGGCCCCTTCGTGGGCCTGCGCAACTATCAGCGGCTGCTGGATCCCGAGAGCATCCACTTCGACCGGTTCTGGCAGACCGTCTGGAACACGGTGCTGTTCGTGCTCATGAGCACGCCGTTGCTGGTGGGAGCGGGCCTGGGCCTCGCCCTCGCGCTCAATCAGAAGATCCGCGGCAGAAACCTGTTCCGCGCCGTCTTCATCGCCCCGTGGACGCTGTCGGTGGCCGTCGTAGGACTCACCTGGTGGTGGATGTTCAACGGCAACAGCGGCGTCATCACGCTGTTCATGCAGGAACTCACCGGTAGCAGTCCGGGCTGGCTGACGAGCAATCCGTGGGCCTGGATCACCATCCTCGTGGCCACCCTGTGGTGGACCATCGGCTTCAACACCATCATCCTGCTGGCGGGCCTCCAGGCCATCGCCCCGGAGCTCTACGAGGCGGCCGCCATCGACGGCGCCCGGGCCTGGGACAAGTTCCGGTACATCACCGTGCCGCAGCTGCGGGCGGTGCTGCTGTTGGTCATCACGCTGCAGATCATCGCATCGTTCCAACTGGTCGGCCAACCGCAATTGATGACCGGTGGCGGACCCCCGGCCGCGGAGACCACACCGGTGTTGCTGCATATCTTCAACACCGCGTTCGCCGGCCGGCGTGAGTTGAGCCTTGCCGCCGCGATGGCGCTCATCGTCGCCGTCCTCATGGTCGCGGTCAGTATCATCAACTTCCGGCTGTTCAGGACGGAGCGAGCATGAGCGCCGGCCCGATCCCCGCCCCGGCCGGCAGCGTCCCCGCCACTGCGGACGACACCACCAGCCAGGCGAACGACGGACCCGGCCGACCATCGCGGATCTGGGCCTACCTGGCCATGATCCTCGTCTCGGCGTTCTTCGTGGTGCCGATGCTCATCGTGCTGGCGACCTCCTTCAAGTCCGGCGCGGAGGTGTTCACCGACCCCGGCCTGATCCCGCGTGATCCGGGCCTGGAGAACTACGAGGCGCTGCTGACCGGGGGGAGCGCGTTCTACCGCTGGTTCCTCAACAGCGCCATGGTGTCCGTCGCGGGCACGGTGCTCACCGTCGTCCTGACATCGATGTCCGCGTACGGCTTCGCGCGCATGGAGTTCCCGGGTCGGAACCTCCTCTTCTCCCTGCTCATCACGACGCTGTTGCTGCCCTCGGTGATGTTCCTGGTGCCGCAGTTCAAGCTCATCGGTCAGCTGGGTCTCTACGACACACTGCCGGCGCTCGTGTTGCCGGGCATCGCGGGCGTGTTCGGGGTGTTCTTCATGCGCCAGTTCTTCCTGGGCATCCCGGTGGAGCTCGAGGAGGCGGCCGTGATGGACGGCGCCAGCCGGCTGCGGACGTTCGTGTCCGTGATCCTGCCGCTTGCCGGACCGGCCCTCGCCACCCTCTCGATCATCACGTTCCTGGCGTT
>Ga0335397_10007491_pt1 | contig 13889 bp, 6 predicted proteins | sample MAT04_FD_205740 | JGI IMG/M metagenome (GOLD analysis project Ga0335397, IMG submission 205740) | Freshwater microbial communities from Lake Fryxell liftoff mats and glacier meltwater in Antarctica - MAT-04 (spades assembly) (version 2) ...
ACCGAAGAGCGTGAGTTTTGCCGCAAGCTCGTCGCTAATGCCAAGCTGGCCGCCAAGTGTGTGGGCGACTCCGCCGATCTTCTCCTTGAACTGCTCTTCCTTGGTCTCGTCCTTACGAACCTGCACGTCCCATCCCATCAGGCGGGAGGAGAGGCGGGCGTTCTGACCCTTGCGACCGATGGCCTTGCTGAGATCATCCTCGCTGACAGTGACGAGGACGACTTTTGTCTCCGGATCGGTCGTGATGGAAATGAGCTCCGCGGGCTTGAGCGCCTCACGGACAAGCTCTGCCGGATCCTCGCTCCACCGGATGATATCGACTTTCTCGTTGTTGAGCTCGCGGACGATGTTTTTCACCCGCGCACCGCGCATCCCGACGCAGGCACCGACGGGATCGACTTTGGGATCGTTGCTCCAGACGGCGACTTTCGTGCGAAAACCGGCCTCGCGGGCGATGGCGCGGATATCGACGGTGTGGTCGGATATCTCGTTGACCTCGGCCTCGAAAAGACGTCGGACGAAATTCGGGTGGCTGCGTGAAAGGATGATCTCCGGGCCGCGGCCTTCGTTTTCGACAGCCAGCACGTAGCAGCGGATGCGGTCGCCGATGTTGTAATCCTCACCCTGAACGCGCTCCTTGTTCGGCATGATGCCCTCGAATTTCCCGAGGTCGATCATCACGTCGTTGCGCTCGAAGCGGCGGACGGTTCCGGAAACGACATCTCCTGCGCGATCCTTGAATTCCTCGTAGATCATCTCCTTTTCAGCCTGGCGGAGGCGCTGCATCATTGTCTGCTTTGCGGTCTGCACGGCGATGCGTCCGAAGTCCTTGGGCGTGACGTTAAACTCAAGCGTGCCGCCGACTTCCGCATCCGGATCCTTCTTCCTGGCAAGAGAGATGGGCACCTCGTTGAACTTGTCCTGGTGGTCGTCGTCATCCGTGATTTTCAGCGAGGCGAAGATTCGGGTCGCTCCCTTTTTAGTATCCACATCGGCGCGCAGTGTCTCGATGGCGTCCGCTCCGGGTACCATTTTCCTGTAGGCGGAAACGAAAGAAAACTCGAGAGCGGCAACGATCTTGTCGCGATCTATGCCTTTTTCTTTTTCGTAATATTCGATGAGTGCGACGATGTCGTTGGTCATGGCTGGCGGTGGAAAACTGGTGTGGGAGTTCTGCGCTGGTGGAAATTTATGAGAGTTCCATAGACGCAAAAGAGTGGGTTTCAGACCCACTCTCCGTGTGACAGAGGTTGTTTGTGCGCCACCTGATAGCTGGCCGTCTTCTGACTTGCAAGCCGAAAGTCTTCCTGCTCTAAAACCAAACTCTTGCCCCCCGCCTTTCCCTCCGCTATCCCCTCCCCGCCCATGAACGAGCAAATCGCATCCATCCAATCCGCCGCCCTCGAACTCATCGCCGCCGCCACCGACGAGCGATCCCTCGAAGACGCCCGAGTCGCCGTCATCGGGAAAAAAGGCACCCTCTCCCTTGCCGGGGCGCTGATAAAGGGCATCAACAACGAGGAAAAAGCCGCCTTCGGCCAATCGTTGAACGCCGCGCGCAACGCCATCACGTCAGCCCTCGAGGCGAAACAAAACGCCCTTCAGGAAATCGCCGATGCGGCAACCCTCTCGGGCATCGACCTCACCCTTCCCGCCCGCGGCCTCCCCAGCGGCGGACTCCATCCCCTCACACTCATCCGCGACGAAGCCATCCAGATCCTCCGCCGCATGGGCTTCGCTTTGGCCGATGGCCCGGAAATCGAAGACGAATATCATTGTTTCGACGCACTCAACACTCCCGCCGACCACCCGGCGCGCAACGAGAAGGACACCTTCTATTTCAACTCCGGAAAACTCCTCCGCACCCACACCTCCAGCGTGCAGATCCGCACCATGGAAACGGCAGCCCCGCCCATCCGCATCATCGCCCCCGGCTCCGCTTACCGCCGCGATGAGATCGACGCCACCCACCTCTCCGTCTTCAACCAGCTCGAAGGCTTCTTCGTTGATCGCGATGTCACCCTTCCCGATCTCAAAGGCACCCTGGAATACTTCTTCCGGGAAATGTTCGGCACCACCACGGAAGTCCGTTTCCGCCCCCACTTCTTCCCATTCACCGAGCCGTCGTTTGAGATCGATGTGAAACTCCAGATCAAAGGCCAACCGCCCCGCTGGATCGAAGTCGCAGGCTGCGGCATGGTCGATCCCGCCGTCTTCGAATCCATCAACGCAACCCGCAAGGACAACGCCCTCGACCCCGAAAAAGTCACCGGCTTCGCCTTCGGCATGGGCCTCGACCGCCTCGCCATGATACGCTGGGGCATCAGGGACATCCGCCTCCTCATCGAAAACGACGTGAGATTCCTCACCCAGTTCGCGTAGCGAACGATAGTCGATTGATGATTGTGGATGGAAGATAAGACGATGAATATGGAGTCCTTTGGTTATAAGAAGCTGAGAATCTGGCAGGATGCCAGGGAGCTGACTGTAGCTATCCACCGCATGACGCTCCGCAGTCTTCCGAAGTTTGAGATGTATGAGGAAGGCTCTCAGATCAGGCGTAGCATGAAGTCGGTGAAATCGAATATCGTGGAAGGCTATGGCCGACGTAGGCACAAAGCGGAATACATACGCTTCCTTGATTTCTCTTACGCATCCGCGCTCGAAACCTTGGATCATGTGGAAACGCTCCAAGAGACCGAGTCCCTCACGGATCAGGCTCTCGCTGAATCCCTGATCACCGATCTCACGAATCTTTCCAAATCCATCTACCAGTTCACAAAAGGTGTCGAACTCCACCACAACGAGGACCGCGCGTAAAACGGCTCTTCTATCCACAATCATCAATCTACAATCCCCTATCTAAGGCTCCGCCTCTATGAACATCTCTTTAAACTGGCTTTCCACCCACCTCGACCTCTCCGGAAAATCCATCGCCGAGATCTCCGACCTCTTCACCTTCGCCGGTGTCGAGGTCGAGGGTATCGTCACGAAAGGAATCGCCTCGGAGAAAATCGTCGTAGCGCAGATCATGGAAGCCGTCCAGCACCCGGACGCGGACAAGCTCAAGGTCACCCAGGTCGATGCAGGCGAAGGCCAGCTCCGCCAGATCGTCTGCGGCGCGAAAAATTACAAGGTGGGCGACAAAGTTCCCTGCTGCCTCCCCGGAGCCGACCTCGGTGGATTCGTGATCGGTGAAACAAAAATGCGCGGCGTGGAGTCCAGAGGAATGCTGGCCGCCGCCGAAGAAATCGGCCTCCCGAAAGGAGCGGACGGCCTCCTCATCCTTCCAGAAGACGCGCCAATCGGCGTCCCCGTGAAAACTCTTTTCGATTCCGACGTTCTCCTCGGACTCGAAGTCACTCCGAACCGCCCCGACCTCCTGTCACACTCCGGAATGGCTCGCGAACTCGCGACCCTTCTCAAGACTCCACTCCTTTCCGAAAAAACTCCAGAATCAAAGACCTCCGAAGCGTCCCCGGATTTCATCATGCTCGAATCCCCGAATTCCTGCCCCTTCTACACCGCCACCCGCATCGAGGTTGTGAAAGTCGCCGAAAGCCCAGCATGGCTCAAGGAGCGCCTCACCTCCATCGGCCTGCGCCCGATCAACAACATCGTCGATATCACCAACTTCGTCCTCCACGAGACCGGCCAGCCCCTCCACGCCTTCGATGCGGCGAAAGTCACCGGCGCGATCGTCATCCGCCAGGCAACAGACGGAGAAAAGTTCACCGCCCTCGACGAGTCCGTCCACACCCTCACGCCAGAGGACCTGCTCATCTCAGACGAATCAGGAGCAGCTCTCGCCATCGCCGGAGTCATGGGTGGACTCGAAAGTGGAGTGACGTCGGAAACCAAATCCATTCTACTAGAGTCGGCGTACTTCACGCCCTCCAACATCCGCCGCACCTCACGCAGCACCTTCCTTTCCTCGGATTCCTCGTACCGCTTCGAGCGTGGTGCGGATCCACAGGCCGCCCTTCCCGCCGCGGCCCTCGCGATCAAGCTTATTGGCGGAAACGCCGGCGCCACCCAAACCGCTGGCACTCTCCCTGCGCCACCCGCCCCGGTCGCCCTCGATCTGGAAAAGCTCCACCACCTCCTCGGGAATTCCATCTCCTCCTCCGCCGCGGAGGAAATCCTCACCCGCCTCGGCCTTTCCAAACTGCCCGATGGAAAATGGACCATCCCCTCCTTCCGCCAGGACCTAACCCGCCACATCGATCTCGCGGAGGAAATCACCCGCGTCCACGGCCTCGCCAAAGTTCCCTCCCGCTTCCGCGCAACCCTCGTCCCCACCACTGAGGTCGATGCCGCCTACGATGCGGACATGATACTCCGCCGCCGCCTCGCCTCCCTCGGCCTCTACGAGTGCCAGACGATCAAGCTCATCGCGGAAAACCAACTCCCCGACATCCTCCCTCTCCGCCCACTTCAGGACGGCGATCTCATCCGCGTAAAATCCCCCCTGAGCGAAGACCACGCCATCATGCGCCCGTCCATCGTCCCCGGCCTCGTCGCGAGTGCTGAGAGAAACGCCCGCCAACAGGCGAAATCCCTCCGCCTCTTCGAAATGGGACGCACCTTCCGCAACCAGGGCGGCGGCAAAGCCCTCGATCAGGAAAGCGACTCCCTCGCCCTCCTCATCTCCGGGAGCACCACCCCACCATCATGGGCAGCGAAAGACCGCCCCGCGGACCTGTACGATGTAAAAGCCGTCCTCTCCGCCCTCCTCCCCGGCCACAGCATTTCCCTGAAACCCAAGGATCGCGACAATGTATCCCTTGCTGCCGAGATCAAAGCCGGCGACCAGACCATCGGCGTCTTCGCCCGCCTGCTCCCTTCCCGCGAGCGCGATCTCGATTTCAACCACCCGGTCTTCATCGCCGAGTTGGATTTAGGAAAACTCCGCAAACTCATCTCCGGAAAATCCCAGGTCGAGGATCTCCCCCAGTTCCCCGGCTCCTCCCGCGATGCCTCCATGGAACTGCCCATCGGCACCCCGAACGCACAGATCGAAGCCGTTTTGGAAAAAGCCGAGGAATCACTGCTCGTCTCCTACGAATGCGTTGATCTTTTCACGGATCAATCCGGCCAGAAAATCGCCGCAGATCGAAAATCCATCACCTACCGTTTCAATTATCTGGCTCCTGACCGCACCCTCAAAACTGCCGAAGTCGATGCCGCACACAAAGGCATTCTCAAAGCCTTGGAAAAACTGGAGGGATTGAAATTCAGGTGACACTTGACATACGTTCGCGCCCATTCAGAGCGGATTTCTCCAGCGGACGCCGGGGAAGCGGGAGAAGTCGGAATCGCAGGAATGGAGTTCCCCCTGGTGCTCGATGGCGAGAGCGGATTAGATAAGCAGGTTCGCATCGGGCAGGATCACGGGCGTTTCCGGTTCCGGGTTTCCATGTGGGACTCGACCTCAAGCTCGCCCGGGTAGGGAAATACCCCATTGTTTTTTAGAATTAGACAAATCCGCCCATTGCTGCTAGAATTCTGAGGTGCGAGGATATCAGTACATCTCAATCATCGGAAGCCTGGCAATCCTTGCGTTGGCTTGGAACCATTATTCCGGAACGACTTCGGAGTTCGACACCGGGAAGCCGACCAGCGGGATCACGAGGACGGTTTCCAAAGCGCCGGTGCTCCGGGACATATCCCGCAGGCTGGCCTCCGTGGAGAAAAAGGAACGCCCTGCGGTCATGGCCGAGGGTGTCCGGATCGCCACTGAGCGCCTTGCGAGGCTTTCCGAACTTGCGAAAACCAACCCATCCCGCGCCCTGTCCGCGATGATGCCCCTCCATGAAATCGCCGCTCTCCCGCCGGAGATCCGCGCCGTTTCCGAACAGCCGTTCAGCGCCATCGGGAGCATCGATCTGCGTTGGAAGACCTCCATACTCCCTGATGGCTCGTTGGAGTGCAAGCATGAGAACCTAGCAATGGTCGGCGACAAATCCTGGCAGGTTCTCGGCCCGGACTTCCGTGATGCGCACGCGCCGATGACCGGTGTCCCGCTCGATGGATACGTCATCGGAGATATCCTGCTGCTTGAGGAAAACGGCGTGCGCAAACTCAGCGCGGAGGACGCAAGGGTTTCCAGCGAATTTTTCCCTGATGCCGATGCCATGGCGACCGATCCGGTCACCGGCGGAAGGACGGACGGCACCACCTTCGCGGTCATCGGCGGAAAAGTCCGTGGTTTCGGGAATCCGGCCATCCTCGATCATGTCATCGAGACGCTCGCGGAAGCGGATCTAACGATGGAGAAAACGGATTCACGGCAGATGGAGCACGGCTTCTACTGGCTGGAGGCGGATGCCGGCGTTCCCGGCACCTTGCAAGCCGGCGTGTTGGCGGCTCCACCCAATGGGACTCCCCTGAAAGTGCTTTTCGTCCGCGTCAATTTCCTGGACAACCCCCTCGTGGAGCCGGTCACGCAGAGCAAGCTGGAGACAGATCTGGACACAGTGAGCACCCGCATCCAGGAGTTTTCCTACGGCCAGTCCTCACTCGATTTCACAGTCACGTCCGAGCTTTACACCCTTCCCCTGAGCGGTGTCCTGATGGCCACGACCGGTAACAACGACGCGATCATCAACGCCGCGCAAAACGCCGCCGGCGCCGATTACGACCTTACCTCCTTCGATGTCGTCGCCGTCTATTTTCCCAACCTCTCGGGAGTCCCTCTCAGCCAGATCAGATACGGCGGTCAGGCTTCCGTCGGCGGGGCCAACCACTGGATCAATGGAGTAAGCGACTTCGGCAGGCTGTCCGTCATTATCCATGAGTTCGGACATAACTACGGACTTTTTCACGCGAACTACTTCGATCCCGGGAAACTGATCGGCGGCGAATATTACGACCCCTCCCAGGTCAGCCGGGAATACGGCGATATCTTCGACCGCATGGGCGAAGGCTCCGCGGAAACCGGTTACTTCAGCCCCTACGCCAGCTCCCGCATCAACTGGATGCCTGAGGGGAAAATCATCGAACCCACGGCCAGCGGCACCTGGCGCGTCTATCGCTTCGACCAACCTTCCGCCACCACCAACCCGCTTCTCACCCTCCGCGTGCCCATGGGCGGCAACCGGTACAACTGGGTCGGACTGCGCGAGCTGCAGACTTCCCTGAAAAGCAAGGCTTACATCGTCGGCGAGGGGATCTATGCCAACCGCCCCAATCTCATCGACGCGACCCCTGATTCCGCCAGCCCGGAGACCGCCGACCGGGCGGATGCGGGTCTTCCTGTCGGCCAGTCGTTCTACGATGCGGGAGGCGGTGTCCGTTTCACCAACATGGCCGCCGGAGGCACCGATCCCAACCAATGGATTGATGTGAAAATCGACTTCGACCCCCGCCTTCAGTTTGCCTCCAGCTCGGTGGTGGTCGATGAAGCTGGAGGAAACGCCGTGTTGAGCGTAACACGCGGCTTTGATTCCAGCTCGGACTGTTCCGTTTCCTACAGCACCACGGGAGGTCCCGCCACCTCTGGCACGGATTTCTTATCCACCAGTGGCAGCGTGAGCTGGGCGGCGGGAGACGGCTCGCCGAAGTCGATCTTCATCCCCATCCGGCCAGACAGCACTTCCGAGGGTCCGGAAAGCTTTACCGTTACTCTTTCCGGCGGCACCAACGCCGTCGTCGTGGATGCCGCGAAAACCGCCACCGTGACCATCGTGGACGCGGGCAACCGGGTTCCTACGTTCAATCCCCCGTTCTTCAACACCACGGTCAATGCCGTGGAGATTCTGGATGATGGTAAAATAATCGTCGGAGGAAACCTCACCAGTGGCGTGATCGCTCACATTGCCCGCTTCAACGCGGACGGCTCCGAAGACACCACCTTCGTGAAAGGTAGCGGATTCAACGGCACCGTGAACACGCTGCTCAGACAGACGGACGGAAAGATCATCGTCGGAGGCGATTTCACCTCCTACAACGGCACCACCTGCGGCAGGATCACCCGCTTGAACTCCAACGGCACTATCGATTCGGGCTTCAACAACGCTCTTGGAATCGGAGCCAACTCCACCGTCAAGGCGATCGCCATGGAACAAAGCGGCTGCATCCTCGTCGGTGGCGCTTTCACAACCTTCAGCGGTTCCACCGTTCAGGGTCTAGTGCGCCTCTCCAGCACAGGCGCCATGCTGAATACCCTCACCACGGCCTTCCGAGCAGGGACAACCTCCATCAACGCCATCCTTCCCGAATCCAACGGCAAGATCATGGTTGTTGGCGCTTTGTCCTTTGATTTTGTGCAAACCTTCGGCTTCAGATTCGGAATCGCCCGCCTGAACTCTAGCGGCGCAAGGGATATCACCTTCGAGCCCGGCTACGGCACCCACTACGCCGATGGCACTATAAATGGAAACCCTCAGGACGGGCGCTTTGTAAACGGCGGCGCGGAGGCAATCATCCAACTGCCGAACGGCAACTATCTGGTCGGCGGCGGCTTCACCCGTTACAACCAATCCGTGGCCAGGCGAATCGCCTGCCTGCTACCGTCCGGCGCATTCGATACCTTCTTCACCCCGCCCTCGCTTGAGAACGGTCAGGGAGACGGCGTCTTCGTGAACCAAGGCGTCATGAGTCTCCGCGTCATGCCATCCGGCAGCATAGCGGTGGGCGGCTTTTTCACCTCTCCTGCCGGAAAAGTCATCGCCTTGCAGTCAAGCGGCGCGATCGCCACCAATATCAATCTCGCAGGCGGCACGACCGGTTCTTCAGTCCGCGCCTTTGCCACGGATTCATCCGGGAGCCTCTACGTCGCGGGGAATTTCTTCAATTTCGGAGGATCGACCAGCCGCCCCATCGTCAAGCTCGCCGGAGGTCTGGATGCCATCACCCTCTGGAAAAACAGCACCTTCACCGCCGCCCAGATCACGGCAGGAAACACGGGGACGGAAGAGGATTTCGATAACGACGGCATCCTGAACATCACGGAGATGGCCATCGGCACCTCACCCACCGTGCCGGACTCCCCCACCCGCTTCGCCGTTGCGGCGGGGAACCTTTCTCTCCAGACCGCATCCAGCTCGCAGTTTCTCATGGCCACCATGGAGCGCTCCGCGCAGAACACCGGGGTCTGGCTGGTTGCCCAGTTCAGCAGCGATCTTACCAACTGGAGTCCCGCCCTTCCCACACCTGGCTCGAACGCGACCTACGATGTTATGGAAAACACAGGCACACGCTTCACCGTCCGCGACAAAACCCCTTCCGCCCCAGGCGTGAACCGCTTCGTCCGCTTCCGTGCAGTGGCGCCGAATTAGCCGGGAGTCACGACACTCCTGTCGCGGACTGCAATGGCGAACCATCTCAATGGTAGCTCGCCAATGCCGACCACCACAAAGTGTGGTGACTCCCTACTCCTGACCCGGAGTGAAGGACCGGGTGGTCGCCGAGTCTTGTAACTGAACGACTGGCTTCATATTTCCGCCCTCATCGAGTCTCCCCAGGTAGGCTGGGAGTTCCACACCCACGTTTCTGGCGATCTCATGAAGTGGCGGCACAGCGCCGGCCATGCCGGAGAGGAAATTCGCGGTGCTGGTCTTTCCATCCGCGCCTTTGCCACTGTCCCAGACGGTGATCTTGTCGATCTTGAGATTCGCGATGGCCTGCACCTGCTCGCGAACAAGCTGCGGGAGTAGCTCCGTGACAAGCATCTGCTGCGCGCCGCCGGGTCCCATGCAGGCTTTGATGAGATCCTCGAAGCCCTTCGCCTTTCCGGCGAGAACCGCCTGCGCTCCGTCGGCCTCGGCGAGAAGCTTTGCTTTCAGACCGGCCGCCTCCGCCTCTTTCACCAGGATAATACCGTCTGCCTCGGCCTGTTTCTCGGTCCGGACAGCATCCGCCTTTCCCTGCTGGATACGGCGCGCCGTCTCCGCCTGTGCGTCCGCCTCGACGAGCTGGCGCTCTTTCGCCACCTGGGCTGGGATGACGGTGTTGGCGTATTGGGTGGCCTTGTCACGCTCGGCACGCTGCTTCTCCGCCGCTTGTTCGGAAACGTAGGCTTCTTCGAGAACCTTCGCCTCGGCGACTTTTTCCGCAGCCATGGCGAGACGCTCGGCCTCGGCTTGGGACGAGCGGCGCTGCGCATCGGAATTCGCGATATTGACCAAAGAAGCGTTCTCCCCCTGGGTTGCTTCCGCATTCGCCGCAGCGACGCTGATCCGCTTGTCCCGCTGCATCGCCGCGGCACCGATCTCACCGTCGCGGTCCGCCATGGCGACCTTGACCTTCGCTTCCGCGATGGCCTTGGAGGCGGCTTCCTGGCCGAGCGCATCGATGTATCCGGAGGCGTCCGTGATGTCCTGGACGTTCACGTTGATGAGGCGTAGGCCGACCTTTTTCAGCTCGACTTCGACACCCATGGAAATGTTCTGGATCAGCTTGTCGCGGTCCGCGTTGATCTCCTCAATGTCCATCGTTGCGATGACCACCCGCATCTGGCCGAAGATGATGTCCTTCGCGAGTTCCTTGATGTGCTCCATGTTCAGGCCGAGCATGCGCTCCGCCGCGTTCTCCATCACGCCCGGTTCGGTCGAAATGCCGACGGTGAAGGTGGAGGGCGTGTTGACCCGGATGTTCTGCTTGGAAAGCGCGCCTTCGAGGCGGATGTCGATAGGCAGCGGAGTCAGGTCCAGATACTGGTAGTCCTGCACGACCGGCCAGATGAAGGCCGCGCCGCCGTGGTGGCACTGCGCGGATTTTCCCCCGCCGACTTTTCCGTAAACGACCAGGATCTTGTCCGAGGGGCAGCGCTTGTAGCGCGTGATCAGGGAGATCAAGAGAACGAAGATGACAAGGATGAAGGCGACGATGCCGATGATGATTTCCATAATAGGTGTGTTGTTTTAAGCTTCGGGAAAATAGCATTCGACCGGCTCCACGATGAGTGTGGAGTTGCCGACTTTTTCGATGACCTGTACTTTTGCGCCCGGTTTCAGAGGCTCGCTGCCCCGCTGAATGGCCTCCGCCGTGACGAGCCTGCCCTGGATCATCGTCTCCACCTGACCGCCCGCGCCTTTCGAGGGCGGGATGGTCACATAGACCGTGCCTGGCTGGCCGACGGCATTGGCATAGTCCATGGTGCCGCTGTCCGAGAGTTTTATCATGCACTTCATCAGGTAGAAAATGAGGAACATCATCGCCACGCCGATGAGGCCGGCGAAGAGGAGCACCATGGGCATGGAAAGCCCCATCCGCACGAAGCCGATCGCGGTCCAGCCGAAGCCCGTGAAGAACGCGGTGACCGACTTCAGCGACAGAACGCCGATGCCGGAGTCGTGGTGGTGCAGCCCGTCCCCGCCGGAAAAATCCCCGACATCCGTATCGGTGTCCCCGAGGAACAACATGGCGACCATCTGCAAGCCCAGCAGCACCCCCGCGATGATGGAGATCCCGTAAAAGATCTTCAGCGTCACGCTTAGCGCGTCCCACCAGGCATTTATGAAATCGGGCATGTGAAGGGAATGTGTTTCCACCGCCGCCGCTTGGCAAGCAGAATGGACGCCCGCAAGATCGCTCCTACGGCTGTTATTCTGAAACGTGGATTACTGGAAACCTAGTAGGTCTTGAGCCACTCGACGATGTCGGCGACATCCTGGGCGCTGAGGCCTTGCTGGTCGGCACTGAGCATCAGGGAGCGGTCCATCTGCTTCCGGCTCTTGATCATTTCTTTCGGAACGTCCTGCGTGACTCCGCCAGTAGAGCGGATCTTGACGGTATCGCCCTCGGCGAGAATCAGGCCGTCGATCCACTCGCCATTCTTCAGCTCGATGGCGTGGCCGTCGAAGCCGTGGGAGATGTCAAAGGAAGGATCGACAATGGATCTGGCGACAATATCCGCAGGCTGACGCTGGCCGAAGCCTTTGAGAGCCGGGCCGTATTCCGGGCCCTGGCCGTCGATCTGGTGGCACATGACGCAGCGTCCGGCGAGTTGCTTGCCTTTGGCAGTATCGCCCTTGAGTTTCATCACGTCCTCGACGGTGAATTTCATTTCCTTCGGTTTCTCGGGAACGGTGATCTGAACCAGCTTCACCTCTTTTCCGATGATTCCTTTTTCGGCGAGGGCATCGTGGAGTCCCATTCCGGACCACTCGCCTTCGTTGCGGTTTTTCAACCACCAGCGGGCCTGTTCCTTCACAGGCGAGCCTTCGGCAGCCAGGCCGATCAGGGCGTCGGCAGCAGGACGGGCGTTGATGAAAGCTAGTGAATCGACCGCGAGCTTGCGGGCCTCCTCGGAGAGACCGGAGTCTTTCGCACGGTCGGAGAGGGCCGGAACGGCAGCCTCGGGCATGAGCCGCCAGGTCAGCCACGCGAAGGCATCCGACCAGGCTTTCGGCTCGCCGGGTTTCATTTCCGCGTCGAGGGCTTTCCAGAGTTCCTCGGTGTTATGGCCGGCGCCGAGACCGAAGGATTCGAGATAGGAGCGGTCCTTGCCATCGAAGCTTTTGGCGACGTTGACGAGGACTTCCTTGGCCTCGTCGAAGCCGCGGTATCTCATTTCCATCGCAGCCTCCGCGCGGACGACGGGGGCTTTGTCGGTGGAAAGTTTCTTCGCATACGGCAGAGCGTCGATCTTGCCATCGGCGCGACGGATGACGCGGAAGGCGGCGAGGCGGATTACCTCGTTATCGCTGCCCATGAGTTCGTCGAGCTTGGCTTTGCCTTTTTCCCCGAGGTAAGGAAGCAGCCAGGCGGCGCGGACGGCGATGAAGGGGTTCTTGTTCTCAAGGACTTTGGCAACCGCATCGTAGCTGGCGGCACCGTCCTTGCTGAGCTTGTCAAACCCGAGCCAGCGGACGTTGTTTGCGGGCGAGCTGAGAGCTGTGACCGCGCCTTCCGTGGTGGAGAGATCGATCTTGGGAACGTTGGGTTTGAAACCTTTCGGAGCAATGCGGTAGATGACTCCGGATGCGGCATCATCGCGGGTGTCGTGCCCGCCCACGCGGGAGTCCGTCCAGTCGGCAATGTAAACCGCGCCATCAACACCGACCATCACATCCGCAGGGCGGAACTGGTAGATGTCCTCCTTGTTCAAGGTCGGATCGAAGGTTTTCTTGGTGCCGCCGACGAAGTCCGCGCCGTCGAATTCTTTCTCGGGATTGGTGGTGGCGAAGTCGTGGCGGTCAAGCTTGAAGCCCGCCCCGTCGGTTTCCGGCTGGTAGGAGAAAATCACGTTCCTGCCCGGCTCGCATGAGAGAAGCGTCCCAATGAAACCGTCTCCCATCGCGCCGTTTTCATAAAAGGCGATACCCGTCGGCGAGCCACCGCCGTAAACATCGCCGGAAGGCATGGTGCCGGGATCTTCCTGGCGCCATTGGGCGGTCGGGATATCCTGGCCGGGGCGGCGGTCGGCGACCCAGGGGCGTCTCCCATCCCGGGAGAAATAGCCGGCGTTGCCGTGCTCGATCATGTGGGTAACGCGGCAGGCCGGCGGGTCGTCGTTGTCGTTCTGGAACACGAAGCCGTAGGAGTCGGTGATCTGCTCGTAGGAGTTGCGGAAGCCGCTGCCTATCACTTCGGTGCCGGTTCCATCCGGGTTGATGCGGAAGGCGGCGCCCGCGTTGTAGGAGAAGCCGTCGGCGGAAACCTGTCCGGCGATCTTTTTCACATCGACCACGTATTCCGAGAAGCGATTATCATGATATTCGCTAGCGAGCTTGAAGGTTTTGCCATCCTTGTCCGTGAACATCGCACCGTTGTTGCCCTGGTTGAAGACCCATTTCCCGTCCGGGCTTCCTGTCACGGAGTGGAGGGAGTGGTCGTGGTTCATACCGTTGAATCCGGTCAGGAAAACCTCCTTGGTGTCCCCGTCCGCTTCGGAAAATTTCCCGTCACGGTTCTTGTCGGTGAGCTTCAAAAGATCCGGCGGC
>Ga0335397_10007494_pt1 | contig 13887 bp, 16 predicted proteins | sample MAT04_FD_205740 | JGI IMG/M metagenome (GOLD analysis project Ga0335397, IMG submission 205740) | Freshwater microbial communities from Lake Fryxell liftoff mats and glacier meltwater in Antarctica - MAT-04 (spades assembly) (version 2) ...
AGAAATGAAAAAATGTAAAACATGAGTTGACTAAATAAAAGTATTTTGAAATGTAGGGTAAAAAGTAAAGCCGAAGAAAATTTCTTCGGCTTATTTTATTATTAAATTAATTATTTATTTCTTCGAATCCTTTTATTTTATTGTAGAGTGTTTTTCTATCAATTTTTAATATTTCTGCGGCTTTTGTCTTATTAAAATTTACCTGCTTCAGCACATTCATAATGGCTTCGTATTCTGCTTTAGATGCAGCATCTTTTAAATCGTATACGCCTTTTCCCGTTGTAGCAGAAACTGCATTTATAAGTTGCTGTTGTGCCAGCTCATCTTCATGCCTATGTGCAAATGCCGGCGGTGTTGTACCTGCAGAGGTTTCGTTGTTTGTAATTTCCCATGGCAATGTTTTAGCCTGCACTTTTCCTGTTTGTGTAAGCAGTACCGAACGCCGCACTACGTTTCTAAATTCCCTTAAATTTCCGGGCCATGAGTAATGAGTAAACATTTGCATTACATCATCTTCAAAGCCATCTATATCTCTGTGCAATTCAGATTTTGCTTTTTCCAGAAAAAAATCTGCAAATAAAGGAATGTCTTTTTTACGATCTCTTAATGGTGGCAGGTTAATAGAAAACTCATTAAAGCGATGGTATAAATCTTCCCTGAATTTTCCTTTTCTGTAAGCTTCCTGCAGGTTTTCGTTGGAGGCTACAATAATGCGCACATCTACCGGCATTTCTTTATTGCCACCTACTCGTTTAAACTTTCTTTCCTGTATCACTCGCAGTAACGATGCCTGTATTTCGTAAGTAAGATTGGCCACTTCATCTAAAAATAAAGTACCGCCATTTGCCAGTTCAAAGTGGCCTTCTTTATCTGTAAGTGCACCTGTAAACGCACCTTTTACATGGCCAAACAATTCGCTGCCAGATAATTCTTTTGATAGCGTACCACAATCCATTGCAATAAAAGGTTTATCTGCTCTGTCGCTTAAGCTATGTATTGTTTTTGCTATTACTTCTTTACCTGTACCACTTTCGCCGTACAATATTATGCTGTAATTGGTTGGTGCTACAATTTCTATTTGTTTATACAAATCTTTTGTAGCGCCAGCTTCGCCTACTAAAAACTCGCTGTTTAAACTATGCTTTTTATGAGCATTAGGCTTGTCGGTGGCAACTTTGCTACCGCTCATTATTAATTGCAGCGGTTTTTCGGGCTGGTCAAGTGCATTATTTAAAACTGTCAATACTTCATCAGGTATTAATGGTTTGGTTATATAATCAAACGCACCCATTTTTATTACATCTACCGCTATTTTAATGTCGGAATAGCCGGTTATTATTAAGACTATTGTATCCGGCGATATACTCTTTATTTCTTTTAGTACGTCTTTGCCATCTCTATCGCCCAGCCTAAAATCACATATAACAATATCGAAGTTATTTTCTTTAAATTTTAAAATACCTTTTCCACCGGAGTTTGCAGTTTCTACTTCGTATCCATTTCTAATAAGAAACTTACTTAACACCAAACACATATCCACGTCATCATCAATAATTAAAATCTTTTTTTTCATAATATAAACTTTTAAAAAAACATGCCAGATTTGTTTTAAACTATCTCTATTTTATCAGGGCTTTTATTATCATCATCCTTCAAATGAACTTTTGGTACCGGAACTTCCTCCACTTTTACCCAAACTGAATATTCGCTGGGATAAATTTTGCCGCCAAAATTGGTGGCGTACACCTTTGTAAAAACTGCGCCAAGGTATAATATGGCCGAGCTGTAATAAACCCATATCATCATTATCATTACTGACCCTGCTGCGCCATAAATATTACCAAGCTTGCTTTGCCCTAAATAATATCCAATACCATATTTACCCAGCAAAAATAAACATGCTGTAATAAACGCACCAATGGTAACATCTTTCCATTTAATTTTAGCATCGGGCAGTACTTTAAAAATGGACCCAAATAAAAGCGTAGTAATACATAATGTAACAATAGTATCTATTACCAATAAAAAAATACTACCCATACCTGGTAACAAAGCAATAATTTTCTCGCTTATAGCCGCAGCAATTGCATTGAGTACTAACGAAACGATTAATACAAAACCGAGACTTAATATTAATGAAAAAGAAATAAGCCTGTCCAGTAAAATCTTCCACCATACTTTTTTGGTTTTTAACTTTAGCCCCCATATTCTGTTTAAAGAATCCTGAATCTCGCCAAAAATGCCAGTTGCACCAATGGTAAGCACTATAACGCCAATAGTTGTTGCAAACACATTATCTGTATTTAAATGAATATTTTGTATTGAAGACTGAATTTGCAAAGCAGCATCACTACCTACAAGTTTATCAATTTCCCCGTATAATTCCCCATTTATAGCTTCTTTACCAAAAAAGAAACTTGTAACGGTAAGTAATATAACCAGCAGCGGTGCAATTGATAATACTGTATAATATGCCAAAGAGGCACTATACTTTAAAATGTTATCTCCAATAAATTCCACAAAAACCTGTCTTAAAAATTTAAAAAATCCCACGACCTTTTTCTTCATAAAACTCTTTATAAATATTATCTATTCTATAATTGTACCATGTAATTATTTCCTCGAAAAAAAGTAAAACTTTCCTCAACTTTATCATTTTCAACATCTTTTATACGCTTTTAAAAAAACTTAATAACAATATTAAATTAAGTTAAATACACGATTTATATATTTTTATATACAAAAAAGTGTAAAAGGTATATTATTTGATAATTTTAAGACGAGAATGTTTTTTATACCTGTATTTTTTGAACTTACTGGCAGCAATATTGAACGACAGAGTATAGAAAACTATAAAATGGAAAAAATAAATTATCTAAATGAGAATATTTTGAAAGCGCTTATTATAGATGACGAAACAGATATTTGTTACTTATTAAGCCGGTTATTAAAGAAAAAAAATTTAGATACTGTGTTTGTTAATTCATTATCAGATGCAAATAAAGCTTTAAAAGCAGATCATCCGGAAATTATCTTTTTAGATAATCACCTTCCTGATGGTTTGGGAATTAATTATATACCGTACATCAAAGAAAATTACCCTATGGCAAAAATTATTATGATAACGGCGCACGATTCTGTTGATGACAGGGCCAAAGCTTTTGCAAATGGGGCTGATTTTTTTATTGGTAAACCTTTTACAAACGACATTATTAATAAAGCTGTAGAGGCAATTGTATAATATCATTTCCCAATTTGTAGAACTTTTTCTACATTATTTGTTTTTAAGATTTTATAAGACTGTTTTTTTAAACAATATAAACTTTTACTGATATGGAAACTTTAAGTACTGGGATAATAAACAAACTTTCTGGATTATTGTTTTTTTTGAAACGCTCAAAAAATGAGTTTGAAATGGTAGCAGATGAGATGGAAAATTATTCTTTAAAAACAGCGCTTAATGGTTTATCGGAAGAAAGTAATTATTATGAAGGGGAGTTAAAAAATTATTTAAACCATTTGGGAATAATTACGCCCTATATACAATACGACAGATTGGTAGACAATAATACTTATGACGGCGCTGAACAGCACAACAACAATGGCAATGAATTAAATTGTATTTGTTCATATAACGAAATGAGCCTAACCGAAGCATACAGCGATTTACTAAACGAGCCATTACCCTTTGAAAGTTTAAAGGAAATAATACTTTACCAGTTGAATGCTTTGAAATTTACTTTCATGAAAATAAAAACGTTGAACACTGCAAGATTTGCTGTGTATTAATTTTAAATATTTAAATGAATCTCTTTTTACACCACACAGCATTGTACCAAAGTATAGAAAAAATATACAGTGTGCATGCTGCCAATATGTATGGCTGTATTTTTAAAATATTGCAGGATAAACCTAAGGCTGAGAAAATTCTCAGCACTATATTTCAGGAATTACATAACGAACACCTAAGTTATATACAAACCAAAACAGCACCTATTTGGTTTATTAAATATGCTACCAAGGCAACTTTCACTTATTTAAAACAGGAAAGTGCCAGCAACGAATATTCCCCTTTTGTTTTAGAAAGAATTGCTGAGCTTAAAAAAGATATTGCCCAAGCTATACCGGCTATGCATTAGTTAATGCTGCTTGCAATAAATTTTAGAAATATTTTTAAAGAAGGAACAAATTAAAAAAGTGTTCCTTCTTTTTTTTATTTTCTCGATCTGCCTATTAACCACAGTACAAGTGCTACAATTATTACTATTACTATAACACCCGTCCAAATACCGGCTTTAAATATGCCCCCGATAGCTTCGCAGCTGCTTAGTATAGTAGTAAACAAAACCAACATAGCAACGAGAGATAATGATAATCGATTCATAAAAATGGTTTAATTATTAAGAAATAAATTTTGCTATTGAACTAACAGATTGTTTTAACTTTTGTTCTGTACAAGTTCTTTATTTTACAATTGTTTATTAGAGCCTTTCAAAGGAGAATATTTCTGAATCATTGTTTTTTCTACCTACAATAATATCCTTCAAAATTTCTGCAGCTATCAGGCTAAATGTTATACCATTTCCACCAAAGCCTAAGGCAAAATAACTATTAGCCAATTTTTTATATGCTCCTATAAAAGGCAGCCCGTCTTTGGTTGAACCAAAAGTGCCACACCAGCTAAACTCCGGTTTAAATAATACATCAGGGTATAGCTTCTTAAAATCTTTTAGCAGCAACTCTCTTTTGTCTGGCAATAAATCATCTCTTTTTTTTGAATTGGAAAATGTTTCATCTCTACCGCCCATAAGTATTCTATTATCTGGCGTAGTACGCATGTACAAATATGGATCGGCAGTATTCCATAAAAGTGCTTTATGTGTAAATGCTGCATCCTCAGCATTTCCCTGTTCACTGCACATGGCATACGTACTTTGCAGGTCAACAATTTTCTTATCAATATATTTTACAGATTCATATCCTGTAGCAAACACCAGTTTACCCGCTATGATAACATTACCATTTTCAGTAGTAAGTTTTACATCATCCTTGCGGTGTTCTATGTTTGCTACACAAGTACGATCATACACTTTTGTACCTTTTTTTATGGAATACTGGTGCAACGCATGTGCAAAACAATAAGCATTAGTTTGTGCGCCCTGTGCAGAAAGAATTGCCTTGGGAGCAGCTATCTTAAATGTTTTGTAAATACTTTCCTCGTCCAACAACTCCACGTTAAAGCCATGCTTTTTTCTAATGTTAAATTCTTCTTCAATAAATTTTCCATCCTTTTTTGTAGCAGCATAATAAAGACTTTGCAATTTTTCAAATTCTTTAAATTTTATTTTATCGGCTATGGCTTCTAATGTATCAATAGATTCATCGCAGAGCCTGTAAGCCCTAACTGCATTGTACAAACCTACCTTGTGTTGTAATTCACTCAGTGGTGTATCTATTTCATATTGTAACAGGGCAGTACTTGCACAAGTACTTCCTAAGCCAATAGTTCTTCCATCTACTACTACATTTTCTACTCCGGCATTAGTTAGATAATAGGAAACAAGCGCACCGGAAATTCCGCCACCGATTATTACTACCTCTGTTTTTATATCTTCTGCCAGTGCTGGATAATCAAATGGTAAGCCATGTCGAACCAACCAAAAAGGGTATCCTGAACTTAAATTCATATAGAATTTTATATTTTCAATTTCGCATGATCGCCACCTGTATAATTGCCTGTTATGGCTGCTTTTACCATATTAAAAAACATGATGATTTTACTGGAGCTGCTGTCCCAGTATTCAGCTTCAATAGGTGTTGCATGTATCAACAATATTTTTGGATCATCTTTTCCATTTTCAAACCAGGCGTTCATGGCAGGTGTCCACAATTCTTCTATTTTATCTTTGTCATCACTTAATGTAGCATTTGCGTTAAATGATACATATGAATTTGCACTTGGCGATGCGTAGGTAAGAAAAATTTCATTCTCCTCCGAAATCTGATCTACCTTACCGGAAAATTCATTTGTAAAAAACCAAACAGATCCATCATCTTCTACCTGGGCATTACTCATTGGTCTTGCACTTAGTTTTCCATTCTGTGCTTTGGTTATCATCATACAAACCTTTACGTCTTCTATAAGGTCTTTAAATTTCTTTAGTTGTTCTTCATGATTACTTTCCATAATTACTATTTTAGATCTTAGTTTGTTTTGTTTTTATTCTTCTGCAGCAGATTCATAATTAATATTGTTTTCTGCAATATCTGTCAAGCCTTCATCGGCCCTCTTTTCTTCAAGTAATGTTTGTAGCAAAATATCTGCACAATCTTCGTAACCCAATGTTTTTGCCAACTGTACAAGCCCGCCATAAGTTGCTATTTCATAATGCTCTACTTTTTGTGCGGCAAGTATCAGCCCAACATCTCTTGTAGCAGTACCTACAGTTGTTTCTTCTATAATACCTTCGCCCTCTTTTGTAATACCTTCCATGGCTTCACATTTTTTTGCCTGTGCTTTCCTGCCTAACATTCCAAACACTTCTTCCAACCGTGTACAGTGTATTTTTGTTTCGGCGAGGTGGTTAATAAAAGCGGTTTTAAGTTCTGTAGAAGTAGCAGCCTTCGACATTTTAGGTAAGATTTTTACTAAATGTTTTTCTGCCCAGTAGATATCTTTTAATTCACCGTAAAAAAATTCTGCCAACATAGAATCGTTTACCGGAAATGAGTTTTTCAATTGTGCCGCTTTTTTAGCAACCGCGGGCTTTTTTGTTGCAACCGCTTTTTCAAATTTCATTGTTCAATTATTTTTTAATGTATAGATGCTTGATGTGTTCCTATATCTATGCCAAGCATTTAATAGCGATAAACAATATGATTTTTTGAGTTTAGAATAAGGCTGTAATAACCAATGTAAAAATACTTACCAATTAAGGGGAAATATTTTCACAAAAAACTTGAAATTCTTGATTGTTATAACTATTTATTAATTTTAAAGTATTGGCAGCATTTTAGCTATTATAAATTATTAGTAAAAAATTTAAAACATTTAAAATTAAAATTATGAGCAAGAAATTATTAACAGGTGTTATACTAGGAGCGGCTGCAGGTGCAGCTATAGGGATATTATTTGCACCAGATAGAGGTAAAGAAACCCGTAATAAAATAGCAAAGAAAGGATCAAACTTGGGTGATTCTGTTCGTAATAAGTTTAATGAATTAGGCGAAGCTTTGCAGGAAAAATATCAAAATATTAAAGGGGACGCAAATAGTATGGTTGAAAAAGGAAAAGACGTAGCAAAAGAATATGAAAATAAAGCTAAAGATTTTAAAGACGAAACCAACAGAAATTTTGCTTAATAATTATTTTATAGTATTATTAAAATAAAAGTACCGGCGATAATATAAAGACTATGGCAAACGAAAAAGATGATAAAGATGGTGTAATAGAAGCTTTGTTTGAAAGAGCTAAAGATTATGCAGAAACCAGAGGTGATTTATTTAAACTAAAAGCAATAAAAAAAGCTGCTGAAATAGGCTCATCAGTTATATCAGCAATAGTTACAGCGATTTTATTTTTAGTTTTTTTGTTGATGCTAAATATTGGTTTAGGTTTTTGGGTTGGAGAGCTTTTAGGTTCTACATATCTTGGTTTTTTTGCACTGGCAGGTTTTTATCTTATCGTTGGTATTATTGTAAACTCAAGTAGTAAGAAAATATTAAAAGGCCCAATTGCTGATTCAATTATTAAAAAAATAAACGATTAATATAATGGAAATCAACAATGCTATTGATCTAGATTCAGCCATAGCCGCAATGGAAAAAAAGAAGGTAATTCAGGAAGCGATTTTAAAAAATCAATACCATGAAACTATTGAACATTATAAACCTAAAAACTTAATCAAATCTGCGTTTAAAAATGTTTTGGAACCTGGAGAAACCGGAAATACTATTTTAAAAACAGTTGGCGGAATTGGTGCTGGGTTACTTGCAAAAAATATAGTTTTTGGTGCCGGTGCTACTTCTTTTATAGGTAAGCTCGCCAGCAATGCATTAAAAATAGGCGCCACAAATACTGTCATAAACAATAAAGATAAGATAGCAGCTTGGAGTATCTCTATTTATAAAAATTTATTTACCAAAAGTAAAAAAACAGACAGTGCTGCTTTACTTAATAATAATAAATACTGATATTAATATTTAACCTATGGATAAAGATATAATTATTCCTAAAGAAGAACAGACTGATAACATAGGCAATGAGCCAGTAGTTGAAAACAATTCAAAAAAAAACGAAGCAGAAGTTGAAAAGGAGCGAAGTTATAAAGAGGGGCTGGCAAATAACAGCGATACTGAAAAAAACAATGTTTAAAATAATTTATACAGCGGCAATAAGCCGCTATTTTTTTTCGATTTTTTTATCAGCGTATCGATTTTTTAGCTCCGTCAAATATACTTTTCCATACCAGGTTAAAAAACGATTTAGTCATTATCCTTTCAAAATTTATCGTAGCTTTTCTCGTAGTACCGTTTAATGGATTTTGATCTTTAATAAAAATATTTGCCACAAAACTTGTTACATTTTTATTCTTAATATCATCGTCTTTGTTCTTTAGCAATTTTATTTTTAGATTATTATACAAAAGTGTTCCATTACCCATACCCTTATAATCGTTTCCCTGCAGGTTAAATGTATAGCTTTTTATAATTCCACTTTTTACAGAACCCATTCCAAGCGGTTCTATCACCGGGTTTAAATTTGTCCCATCAAATTCATCCACTTTTCCTGTTATATTAAATGCACCATCGGTAGCATTCATGGGCATTTTCCACTGAGACGTAATAGTGGTGGTATTTAAAAAACCCGTACTTACATTGGCCATCATCATGCTGTTTTGTTTAAGAAAACTTTCGATATTGGTAACGTTAGAAATTGTTCCGTTTACATTATTGAAAAAAACATCTCCCACATTTTTAGATATTGCCCCACGTTCTCTGTAAGATATATATCCATTGGTTACAGTTACTTTTTTAATATAAATTGCTGTTGATAATTTGCTTATTGACTGGTGGGGATATTTACCTATTTTACTTACCGTATCAGGCGTTACGAGTCTGTCGTTAAAAACTTTTATGGTAGGTTGAAAACTGAGCGTTTCTGCTATGATAGATTTTTTTTCCAGTAAAGATGCAAGGTCTGCCCCACCCAAAACAATATTTTTTATTTTAATAGAAAACAGGTCTTTTTGAAATTTTAATGATCGTACAAATGCAGCTTCGCTCATTGCAGGCAAAACAGCAACAAAGTCAACCACCACTTGTTTCTTCCTTTTATCTAATTTAAATGGGCCAATACTTATATTGTAAACCTTGTCTGCTGAGGAAAATGAAATTCCATCTGCACTCAAATCCCACTGGCTGTTACCAAGTAATTTCAACAAATTGGTACCTGAATAAATGCTGTCAATATTTGCTGCATTAAAGCGTACATTTTTTAATTGTAATGGCTTTTCATTGCTTTTTGCTTTGTTATAAATAGTAAGGGCAGTATTACCCACACGAATATTTTTTACAATAGCCCCATTAAAAAATTCGTTGTCTATTTCAATCGTTTCTCCACCGCCGGTTTTGTTGGCTTTTCTGTAAATAGCTATTGCGCCACCGGCAGTAACCAACGAATCTGCCTTTATTTGTTTGTTTACAATAAATGCGTAGGTAGATAAACCGGTTATTCTATTGTTAGTTAATGTTATTAAATTTTTATTGTCATTTAGAGTGGCCTGCAATATTTTTTGTAAGCTTAATAACCTTTTGGGTGCATTGTATTCAATCCCTTCAATCAAAAATAATCTGTTTTCTTTTTCATTTTTTACATTAGCACTTTTCGCTGTAGCCACTATATCACTTACAAAATAGCTTATTATATTATCATAGTTTTTTGTACTGTCAATTTTTAAATTTTGTAGTACTATGTTTACTCCCTGCAAGGTAGTATGAGCACTTTTTTTACCTTTAGCAAATGCAATGGTAGCATCTGTTATTTTTATTTCTTTAGCCTGAATGCTTTTAAACTTTCCTGTAATTTTTTCATACAGCGCAAGCGTGTCAGCAGCCGTAAATTTTACCGGCTCTTCCTTTCCCGTATTTATTATTGTAATAACCGGCCTTACTATTTCAATGCTGTTTGCCTCTATTTTATTTTTCTGTAAAAATGATGGAATGTTTGCTCCGCTTATAACTAAACGTTCTATATGTACATTAAATATTGTTTTTGGAAAACCAGATGTGTCATTCATGTACAACTCCTTCTGCAAAGAATCTGATTGAAGTACGATATTAAAAAATGTAGCATTTCCGGCAATAGCGTCTATTCTACTACTGTCATAATGTATGTAGTAAGTACTGTCTGTGCCTTTTACTACTGCCTTTTCTATTTGGTTTTTTACGATGCTTTTTTTATTGTACTGCCACCAAATTATTCCGCCGGCTAAAGCCACAAATACTATGGCTAAAAGGTATTTATAAATATTTTTCACCTAAAAATGTTTTTAAAAATAGTATAACAAATGGCTCACCAACATTTGCGGTTTCTTAAATTACAAAGGAAGCCGGCATTTTGTATGGCATATCACTTTACCCCATAGCTCCTTTGCGGTTTTGCTGTAAAATTTTATACAAATAATTTAAAACGGCAAACCTATCGCTATATTTAAAATTAAATTTTCTTTGCGCCAGGCGGCACTGCTAAAATCAAATTTATCAAACACCCACCGTTGCCCATCAGGTAAAAAGGGTTTTCTGAAAGGTATTCCAAGGTCTGCTCTAATCAACAAAACTGTAGCGTCAAATCGTATTCCAAACCCAGAGGCAACCGCAATTTCTTTTAAAAAATTTTGAGTTAATTTCCCCTTTGTCCCAAAAAGCAGGGTATCTTTTGTCCATACATTACCAGCATCTACAAACAAGGCTCCACTTAACTGTGGAGTAAATGGAATGCGCAGTTCTGTATTAACAAGCAATTTATAATCACCACCAATTATCTGAAAAAAGCGCTGGTCACCAGGTGTTGGTTTATAACTTCCCGGGCCTAATGTTCTTGTTCTAAAACCTCTTAAAGAATTAGAGCCACCAATAGTGTAAAGTTTATTAAAAGGCAGCAGCCTGGAGTTATTGTAAGGCAAGCCAACACCAACCTGTAACCTGTTAGCCCAGTCAAAATTATTGCGGAGTTTACGGGTAAAATGGTAATCAAAATCAAGCTTTGCATATTGTGCAAAAGGCACCCCAAATACATTTTTAGAACGGAAGTCTTTAGCACCGGTTATAATACCTGCAATATTACCTGATAGTTCTATACTGCTATTAAAATATACTTTGTTTTTGCCTTGCTTAAAACCTGAGTTATAAGAGTAAGATGCAAAAGATGATAAAACTGATTCTGAGTAAACAGACAGTAGCAAAGAAGGGTTTGCCACAATTTGTTTTTGAAAAGAATCAGTAATATTTGATGCCTGCAGATAACTTAATGAAACGGGTGCTACAGTATATTGTGTCTGTAAATTTGGCTTCCAGGTAAACTCGTATTGAAAACGAAAAAGATTTTTTAAGTAGAAAATGTTTTGTTTAAACAATTCGTATCCGAGCAACAAACTGGTATTTGGCGGATAAAAAAAGTTCTCCTTTATTTTAAAAAAAGGAATAGCATATCTTGGTAATTTTAAAGTTACTTCTGTACCTACCCTGTAGTTGCTGATTTTTATTGAATCGTTGGAAGAGGTTTCTATTCCGCCATAAGCCTTTACCTTCAGTTGTTCCGCACCTTTAAAGGCATTGCGGTTTAACCAGTTTACACTAAGCTGTGTTCCTAAAAAATTATTCTCTTTTGTAAATCCATCAACTTCTGCCTGCAAAGACTTTTTCTTTGCCGGCGTTAAATAATAATAAACATTTAAAAGATGGGAAGTATCATTTTTATCAACAGGCTTTACTTCTTCAAACCTGTTTTTTACAAATTTGAAAGCCCCTAAATTAATAAGCCTGTTTAGTGTAGTATTTTGTTGCCTGCTGCTATAAACACTTCCGGGGCGATAAGTAATATTTTGAGCAAAGAGGTTTTTCTTAAAGTTTTTTATGGTGTCTTTTATGCTTAATCCATCAAAAAATTCGACTCCTCTTTTTGATGTGTCTAAATCAGCAGAGGCAAGTGAATAGTTAGGAAAAACCGTAATCGAATTTATTTTATATGCAAATTTTGCATTTTCCGGTGTTGTCTCTTTAATATTTAAATATAAGTCAACTTTTCTTGCACCAACAGTGCTGTCAGCATAAGCCATGAGGTAGTCAGGATTAAAATAATAATAACCCCTTGTTTTTAAAAACAGATCCAGCCTGTCTCTCTCTGTAGTAACGTCGCTTAAGCGGTATGGGTTACCTGTTTTTAATAATCCACTTCTCGTTGCATTTCTCTCCAGCATTTTTAGGAGTGGCGTAGAATCTCCAACCCATTTTATTGCACCGAATTTATACTGTGGTTTTACCTGAGCGGTATAGTTGGCTTTTACAAAATAAGATCCGGTGTGTGTTGTATCTCCCTGCACAGTTGTATGAAAATAGCCAAGATTCTCCATCAGCGAAGCCATGTTTTCTGCAGTAGCTTTTGCATTTACACGGCTGCTCAATACGGGTGGCTCACCCAATCTGTTTCTCAACAAAGCTTTTAAGCCTTTCTCTCTTTTAGGCTCACCTATTTTATACCAAAACCAAACTTTATAGGGCTGGCCCAACAAAAATTTATTCGGTTTGGGTGATGCTGCCAACGAAACTTTTTTCTTTAATGATTTTGCAGAACCTGCAGTTGCTGAATCTTTTTCAATTTTTACCGACGGACCTCTATATAATCTTTCACCCGAGGGCAGATACCTTCTTACACTGCAGGAGGATGCAATGAAAATTAAAAAAAGCACAGGTATAAAAAATATATTCTTCATTAATTTTTTTCTTTTTTCTTCCGTCTGAAAAACTCGTTAAATTTGTCATAATCCATTGTTACTACAAATGAAACTCCTGTTTCTACCACATAACCATCCAAGGTAACATCCATCTGGTTTTTAGTATAAGCTCTTAATAAATATTTTCCATCTGTTGTTAGTTTATAAGCAACTGTTACATCTGGTGTAAATCCTGCATTTGCGCCGGCAGCATTCTGTCCTTCAACGCCAAAGTTTTTACCTACACTTATTACCAGTCTGTCATTTGCAAATGATTTGCTTACCGCAAGGTTTAAATCTGTACGTTGTGCATTTCCACCATTAGAAAAATCGTTGTATGAATTTAAGTTGAGGTCAATATCTATTCCTTTAAAAATATCTCCGGCTATTTCATTTAAGGCTGACGATAAAAACTGACTAACACTCTGGCGGGCTATATCGTTAAAGCCACCGCCATTGCCTTTAAAGAAATCGCTGCTTTGTTCGCTTACAAACCTGTTAAAAAGCAACAAAGAGAAAACCTGTTTATTTATAGATGCAGGATCGTTTCGTATTTGTAATAATTTATTTTCGATAGTAGTACGTAAATCGCCGCTTATTAAATTACTTTCTTCAGGCAACTGTATATCAAAATTAATATTGGGTTTGCTTAGCGGCCCGGTAAGGTACAGTACAACTTTAAATGGTATTTTTTGATTAAAGGAATTTGCAAGGTTTGGCGATACATCTGTAACCTCGTTACTCAGCAAATCTTTTGAAGAGGTGTTGGCGATATACTCTGCCGTTATATTTGCAGTGGCATCTAAGGGTGCGCCTGCAAAGGTGATGGTACTTCCTTTTATTAAATTAAATTTGCGCTGCAGTATTTGATAATGCAAATCGTAGTAACCTTTGTCCA
>Ga0335397_10007498_pt1 | contig 13884 bp, 9 predicted proteins | sample MAT04_FD_205740 | JGI IMG/M metagenome (GOLD analysis project Ga0335397, IMG submission 205740) | Freshwater microbial communities from Lake Fryxell liftoff mats and glacier meltwater in Antarctica - MAT-04 (spades assembly) (version 2) ...
TTCTGCGACTGTCAAATCAAACCCCAGAAAAACCCCCGCAGCGACACAAAAGACGGTTGGATTGAACTATTGGGTACGCGACGCGACTTTCGGAAAATGGGTTTAGGAAAAGCAATGTTGTTAGCCGGATTGCACACCTTAAAAGCAGCGGGTGCAAATACTGCTAAACTCAGCGTCGATGCTGACAGCTTGACAGGCGCGACAAAGCTTTATCAATCAGTCGGTTTCCGCCCGATGGAAACTTGGATCGAGTGGGCAAAAGCCGTTTAAAAAAGTAGATGCAGACGGCGGTTTCAACCGCGTCTACAAAAACGAAGTCCGCCTCCGCGGTGTAAAGAAAATCAAGAATTCCAACCCGCGGAGGCGGATTTTGTCGCCATAAATGTGATATTAACCGCTCACTCTTCAACCCGCGTCGGCGGGTTTTGTTTGTATAGACGCGGTTTCAACCGCCCGGTCTTCTACAAACCTCGTTCGCTTTGTTTTGTCACCTCAACATAAATATGTTCTAACCGCACCGGATACCGAGCGATTGAATCAATAGAAATTCCATCAAAAAGCAAAATAATATCCTTTAATTCCAAACGTTCCGGCAGCCAAAAAGCCAAATCGCTACCGTAGCGGCGGGGAATAAAACCGTATTCTTCAGCGCGGGCGATCGCCTTTTCTTCTTCCGCAGTTTTAATAACAATAATTTCCTCAGCAGGAATCAGTTTTTGCAACTCCTCCAAACTGCCCTCAGCCACAATACTACCATTCTTTAAAATCCCAATTCTCTGACACAACCGCTCAGCTTCATCCAACAAATGAGTTGTCAGCAAAATCGTAATTCCTTCTGATTGCAAGCGCTGAATTAACTCCCAAATTTCATAACGAGCTTCTATGTCTAAACCCGTTGTCGGCTCATCTAAAATTACTAATTTAGGCTGGTGAACCAAAGCCACCGCAATATTCAAACGGCGCTGCATTCCTCCGCTCAAAGTTTCCACCGGACTTTTAGCTCTATCTATCAAATTTACGGCCTTTAAGCATTGCTCTACTTGATAGCGGCGCTGTTTGCGATCTAAACCATAAATTTGAGCAAAAAAATTGAGATTTTCTTCGCAACTAAGGCTTTTATAAAGCAAATTTTCTTGTGGTGCTACACCGATTAACGGTTTAGTATAGTCTGAAACTAATTCACCATTGATGGAAACTTTGCCGCTGTCAGCATTTAGTAAATTGCATAAAATATTGATAGTTGTAGTTTTTCCCGCCCCGTTTGGCCCCAGCAAACCGTAAATTTCGCCAGCTTGAATATGCAGTGTTAAATCTTTAAGCACTGAACGTTCGCCGTAAGACTTATTTAGCTTTTCAATTTGCAGCACTGCTTAAACTCTCCCTAAGTTTATATCGATCGCACACGGGTAGCCAGAAACCGGGTTTTTGCGACAATATTTCGCTTTCGCCCACAGATTCGGTAAAAAACCCGGTTTCTTTGGTGTTAGTTAAAGTCTTCTCTCCACTCTCAACATCCGCCGATAAGACAGCCACCCGGCTACGATCATGGAAATAGCAAATATGAATAAAAACCAGAAGTGTGTGGAAATATCAGCAAAATCTTTGCCGTTAGCCCACACGCCGATCAGGGCTTCGTTCATGTGATAAATTGGATTGTACTGGGCGAGATCCAGCAGAGTTTTGGGAAACAGCGCAGTTGGCAAAAATGCGCCTCCTAAAATCAATAAAGGAACGCCGAAAGCCGCTACTAGCGAGTTGACATCTTCGGTGCGCTTGGCAAACTGCGTGCCGAGAATAAAGCCGACGCCTACGTAAGATACAATACTAAGCAGAATAATCGCACACCCTAACAAAATAGATCCTTGAAATTGTGCTCCTAAACAGGCCGCGATCGTGTATACTAGAAGTACCTGACCGATGCCGATGCAACTGTGAGCCATAAAAATTCCTAAAAAGTAGGAAGTGCCGCTCAATGGAGAAATAAATAAGCGTTTCAGAGTATGTTGTTCTCGCTCTGATACTACCGTCGCTACGCTGCCGCCGAGACAGCTAAAAAATAAAGCTGCTCCTACTAAACTTGCGGGTGCTGCACTTTCAAAGGCTTTTGCCGTGGTGAGATTAGCGCGTTCTTTTAAAATTACTCCGTTAATTAGCAAAATAGAAATTGGGAAAATACTCCACAAGACTAAGCTGCGTCGCCGCCTCCCCAATTCAATTAAAATTCGCTGTGCTACAGCGAGAGTTTCGTACCAGTATTTCATAGGGATTTTGTTAGCATTGTTAGAATTGGGAATTGGGAATTGAGAATTGGAATGATGCCACGGCACATTATACCATAGAAATGTCAAGTTTCACTCTCAACAAAAAAACCGCTGATGCGGGTTTTGTGATTTTAGCGGACTTGTTTTTAACTTTTCGCTGTCTGTGACGGTTCTCATTTGATACTAAAGTTAGTACCTCTGTAGCATCCTTGAAAAGAAGTTAACTTTGTGCGGTTTATCTGTTCCAATTTAGTGACGAGGGATGGAGTATTGGAATTTTCGGCGGTAGCACCCCACTTGTAGATAAAGTCGCCGATATAGTTTCCGGTTTCTTCGTAGCTGTGTTCTTCTATTGGAATTCCAGAAGCTCCTGAAACTGTTTGGTTATGGTATCCGTTAACAATGATTTTCTCGATAATTGCTCCCGGTTCTACCGTCACGTTCCAGTTGACCGGTTCGTAGGCTGAAAGTGCGAGAATTATTGGCTTGTTTCGGCGTTCTACTTTGATTTCGATCCTCTTCGTTGGCTTCGCTAACGCACTTTTTGACAAATTTCCGTTCCCGTGATCCGAATTAGCTTCGTAAACGCCGATTAAATGAAGTTCTTTATCTGGGCTTGACGAACCGACATAAGCTGAAAAATCGTCGGAACCGCCAATCCCGCAGTTGGCTGCTGAACTAATTGGGGAAGTAAAAGCTGTTTTTTGGGTGAGTTTCTGTTGCACCGTCGGGACTACCCACAATCCGGTTCCGACTCCTAAAGCACCTATTAAAGCGGCGGCGATTCCGAAAGGAATGGCATTTGTTAGGTGGCGAAAGGCGGTTGTTGCTGTTAGTTGAGATAGCGTTTGCTGCCAAGTTTCAGCAGTTTGTCCGGCATTTCCGCCATCGAGACAGGCTAACAAAGCTAAACTCTCCGGCTGTTCTAGTAGACTTTGAACTGCCTTCCCTTCGCCGACGTAGAGATTTCGAGTTTCGGTGTCTAAAAGCAGCCAGTAGCGATCGCCCTCACCTAAGTTGTATTCTCGTACAGCAGGCTGAACTAAATCGTGCTGCAAAAACACCAGCCAAGCCATATTATTGCCGGTGCCGACTGTTTTGCCGTCGCTGGAAATAATTTGGTCGATGTCTGGTTCCCACCCCCAAGCTACCCAGCGGCTGTCTCCTCGATAACCGAGGGATTGTTCCAGTTGCGGATGAGCGGTTATTTCTAGTCGTTGAACTAAGTTTGACACAGTAGGTTTCCTCAAGCACGCGCGGCGAAGCTATCCCGAAGGGAATCGGCACTTCAATGTCTTAGCTTAACTCATCCCATGCAGTTCAAAAAGTGCCCGTGCCGTTGCCAGTTCCACCGTTTGGAGACAAATTGCCGCTTCGGGGAGTGATATAAGGCGAACTTCCCGGATTGAGATTATTGGGATTGGTATTGGGCGAAGTTCCCGGATTGAGATTGTTGGGATTGGTATTGGGCGAAGTTCCCGGATTGAGATTGTTGGGATTGGTATTGGGCGAAGTTCCCGGATTGAGATTGTTGGGAGTGATATTGGGCGAAGTTCCCGGATTGAGATTGTTGGGATTGGTATTGGGCGAAGTTCCCGGATTGAGATTGTTGGGAGTGATATTCGGCGAAGTTCCCGGATTGAGATTATTGGGATTGGTATTCGGCGAAGTTCCCGGATTGAGATTGTTGGGATTGTTGGGATTGTTGGGATTGGCGGGATTGGCGGGATTGGCGGGATTGGCACTCCCAGGGGTAGTTATCGGAGTGCCTGCAGTATCTCTGGTGACGCTGTTGGGATTCGGGGCTGCCGCCGGATTAGTTACGTTGCGGTTATTTGCAGGATCATTGGCGGGGTTGCCGGCTGCGGGAGCCGTATTTTGGGGCTCGGCGTTGGTGCCGCACAATCTGACTAAATCAAAAGTTGTGCCGCTTGGGGTTTCGATGAAGCAAACCGGCACGTTTACTGCTGGGTTTGAGGCTCTGGGAAAGTCGCCTGCGTCCACCATCGGGCGGCTAAAGGCAGCTTCAGCCATTAGTGGAGTCAAAGCAGCCGATAGAGCGACTGTTATTTGTAATAATTTCATCAGCTTTTCCTCAAATTTTGCTTTATTATTGCTCCAGTATTGCCGATCGACTGCAAAGTGTCCTGAGTCTAAAAGCCGATATTTTCGATCGCTGTTTCTGAGGTGGCTAATCCTGGCTGCAACATTTGGCGATCGCAGAAAGTACAGGTATAAAAAGCTGAGAGTGCCACAGTCGCCTCTTCTGGCAAAATCATTCAGTGCTGCAACTAATTCTACTTGTTGATATGAGTCCCATATTTTAGTCGATCGCACCTGATCATCTTCCACGCATCTCAAAGGAGCAGATAGCGAGAGAGCGAGAGAGCGAGAGAATGGGAGAATGGGAGAGGGGGAGAGGGCGAACATCTTCATTCTTGCTTCTTCATTATTCCTTCTGTCAACTGTCAACTGTCAACTGTCAACTGTCAACTGTCAACTGTCAACTGTCAACTCTTCCTTCATTTAGTACCGAATTCGCGGGTCAATGTAAGCATTCAAAACATCAATTGCAATGCTAGCAATTACCACAATTCCCGCAAAAAATACCACAATACCTTGTACTGTTGGATAATCCCGCAAGCTAATCGCTTCGTACAGTCGATTTGCCAGCCCCGGCCAAGAAAAAGTAACCTCAGTTAAAATAGCACCACCCAACAGAGCAGCAAAAGTTAATCCTAAGACTGTAATCACCGGAATTAGCGCATTTTTCAGAGCATGAGCCCATAAAATCTGCAATTCAGGAATGCCGCGAGCTCTAGCTGCTTCCACATAATCTGCTTGCAAAGTTTGCTTCAGATTCACCCTGACAATTCGCTCAAAAATGCCGCTCAAAAGAATCCCCAGCGTCAAACTCGGGAGTGCCAAATAATGCAAACTTGTGAGAAACTGACCAAGGTTAGCGCTCAGAAGACTGTCTATAGTGTACAGTCCCGTGTAGCCTTCGGGGGCTGGAAATGTCACCGGAAAGCGGGTTCCCAAGGGAAACCAGCCCAACTGCACCGCGAAAATCAACTGCAAAACCATGCCGGCCCAAAAAGCCGGCAGCGAGTAAGTGATAATGCCAAACAAACGGCCTGCAGCATCGAAAATAGTGTTGGGGCGGGATGCTGCTAGGGAACCGATACTGATGCCGACAATTAAAGCTATGGCCATGCTACACACTGCTAATTCCACTGTAGCGGGGAAATAATCTCCGATAATTTGCCAGACGGTTTGTCCGCGAGTGGTGATGGAGGTTCCCAAGTCTAAGCCCAACAAGTCTTTCATGTATCTAAGATATTGTTCCCACAGGGGTGCGTCGAGGCCGAGTTGGGTTCGCATGGCTGCTTTGGCGGCGGCGGGAGCTCGCGAACCGAGAATTGCGTCTATGGGGTCGCCCGGAGTGGCCCGCAGCAGCAAAAATACTGCTGTGGTGATTGTCCACAACATTAGCGGTGCTAGGAGTAAGCGGACAAAAATGTAAGATTGCAGGGCTTTGGAACGAGACATAAAATTTGCTTGCGAAGGAAGAAGGAAGAAGGAAGAAGGAAGAAGAAATTATTAGTTGACTTTGTAGGGTGCGCAATGCGCACCGGTTGACTAACTTTCAGCGTTTTTATTTTGAACCCAAGCTCTCAGAGTAATTTTTCTTGTTTGAAGTTGGAAAAATCGGAACGTGAAATAACGGTTTTCTGCTATTTATCCGATTAAAATTTACCACCTTTACAGGGCTGGGTGCGCAGTGCGCACCTTACCCATAATAACTGCCACGCCAAACACTTTTTGTGTAAGTCCTATTTACCCAACAGCGATTCAAATGCGGCTTGCAAAGACTTGATATCGCCTACTCTGGCTACTAACAAGTTTTCACTGCCGGCATCCTGCAACCTGTGCTTCCAATACTGGATGCTCTCGGAGTTGTGAAACCAGAAACTAATTACGGTGTCTACGACTCGATCGACATCCCAGCCGCGATAGGGAGAAATTATCTCTACGGATGCCACAAAGGAATCGAGAGTGCACTTCCGGTTTCCCAAGTATTCTACACCGGACGGTTCCTGTTGTTGCAGCAATTCCTGCTGCTGGTTAAAAAATGATAAAGTTGGAGATACGCCCAGGAGTTCAAATGTATAGTTCATGTCATCCTCCAGAAGTATTGTTTTGCTAAAAGATCGTAGCAGAGCGGGGCGCAAGCTATCGTCCGTTTGTCAACTGTCAACTGTCAACTGTCAACTGTTCAACCTCTTTTGGCGAGATCGGGATTTGGCCCGCTTATTTTATTAATAGCAAATTTTTTAACAGAGGATTGTCAAATAACTTACATTTGTGATGGCATTGTAGAAAAAATTAGAATCAAATTTTTATTCAGCAGCGGTAAGGCTGGCGATCGGCACCCGGAGAAAATGGGGCGCATCTCAGTTTTGCATTTACAGTGCGAGCACCTCAAGAGCTCGCGTATTGTACTCGCGAGCTCTTGAGGTGCTCGCACTATGATAAAAAAAATGCTTTTTGCCAAACTGAGATGCTCCCAGAAAATGAGACAATTTTAGATTTTAGACAATTTGAGGTTTGAGGTTAAATAATAATTGGGACTGAGTGATAAATTAAGGGCTCGGAGCTTGCCTGCTGTTGTATTATGTTTAATCGGGTGTGAATTTTGGGCCGCGAGTCTCCAGAGCGATCGGCGCATTCACACAAGTCGTGGCACAATTTTTCTGATAATTTTTTACAGTAGCTCTGGAAACCAAGTTTTGAGCGGCAGGCTACGGCACTTCACTATTGGTGTGCAACTTGATAATTTATAATATCTAGGGCATCTTTATAATCGACAAACGATACGCAAACCTGGTAAGTGCAAGAATATTGATGTTATTGAAAAGTCTGAGCAGTGTTGTCTGATGAAAAGCTCGCCCAAGATGTCACTGAGCCTAGTTTTGTTGATACCGCTAGTGGTGCAAATCTCCGTAGCAGTCGGCGTGACTGGATGGCTGTCGTTTCGCAATGGGCAGAAAGCCGTTAATGACCTCGCTACCAGGTTGAGCTTGGAAGTCGCAGCCAGGACTAAAGAAAATTTCCGCAGTTTTGGGGATGTGTCTCACCTGTTTCTGCAAATGAATACTGCTGCGATCGCCTCTGGAAACTTAGACCCCGAAGACTTCCCCAACTTAGAGCGCTATTTGTGGAATCAGACCAAGCTGAGCGATCGAACTACAACCATCTACTACGGCGACGAACAGGGCAAATTCCTCTTGCTCAAACGCGAAGCCGAAGACTTAGTATACATCAGAGACGAATCAACCGCTCCAAACCGCCAAATTTATCGCCTCGACAGCCAGGGAAATCGCACTGAGTTAATCAAAACCGCTGCCTACGACCCCCGTACTAGACCGTGGTACACAACTGCCAAACAGTCAGGGAAGGCTACTTGGTCTCCGATCTACGTCTTCACGGCCTCGCCAGTTCTGGGCATTACGCCGGTGATGCCTATTTACACTGACAAAGGAAAACTGCGGGGGGTATTGGCAATTGACCTGACTCTTTCTCAAATCAGCGATTTTCTCAAAAACATCAAAATTAGCCCGTCAGGACAAGTTTTTGCGATCGAACGCAGCGGCGAAATAGTCGCCAGTTCCACAGATGAATTGCCCTTTGTCACTGACAACAACGGACAAAAACGGCTGGTGGCGACACAGAGTAAAAATTTGCTCATTCGATCGGCCTCCACATACTTGCAAAAACAATTTGGCAGTTTTAAAGAAATTGACAGCCAAGGACAGTTTACCTTCGATCTAGACGGCAAACGTCAATTTATTACGGTGGCTCCCCTGCAAGACGGCCGCGGCCTCGATTGGCTGATTGTAGTGGTCATCCCGGAAGCCGACTTTATGGAGCAAATTAATGCCAACACTCGCACAACTATCTTATTGTGCTTTTTTGCGTTCATATTGGCGATCGTCCTGGGAATTTTCACCTCTCGTTGGGTTGTCCAACCAATTACCAGATTGCTGGAAGCATCCAAAGCTTTAACAAAAATGTCCGAATCTGCCGACTTCACCTCCGCAGAATTAGACGGCGAACTCGAAGTCAAAGGCGTCAACGAACTCGGCATCCTGGCTCAGTCTTTCAACCAGATGGCCCGACAATTGCGATCGTCTTTTGTAGCCCTAGAACGAACTAACTCCAGTTTAGAACAGCGAGTAACAGAACGCACTGCCAAACTCGAAGCAGCCGAAGCAGAATTGCGCGCTTTGTTTGCAGCCATGAGCGAATTAATTATAGTTGTGGACTCAAACGGTCGCTATGTAAAAATCGCGCCCACAAATATGTCCATGCTCTACAAACCAGCCGCAGAATTAGTTGGAAAAACAGTCGGAGAGCTATTTCCCCAAGCTACAGCCGACTATTTTCTCAACCATATCCGAGCAGCTTTAGATACTCAGCAAACTGTCAGTATCGAGTACGATTTAACCATTGACGATCGCGAAGTTTGTTTCGCCGCTAGCATTTCGCCGCTTTCAGAAGAATCTGTAATTTGGGTAGCCCGCGACATTACCGAAAAAAAGCGAGCCGAATCCGTCCGACGCCACAGACAAAAACAATTGCTCAAACAAAATACGGTTTTGGTAGAATTGGCAAGAAATAAAGCGCTATATCGAGGCGATTTACAAGTAGCTTTGAAGCAAATCACCGAAGCGGCCGCTCATACCCTAGATGCAGAAGGAGCCGGAGCATGGTTGTACGACGAAAGCCGATCGAAACTGCAATGTCTAGACCAATTTACGTGCAGCAACCACCAGCATTCCCAAGGTGTCGAACTCGCCGCAGCAGACTATCCAGCTTATTTTAAAGCTTTGGAAGAAGACCGGACGATCGCCGCCGATGACGCTCTCTCAGATATCAGAACCAGAGAATTTGTGGCATCTTACTTTGCACAAAGTGGCACTAAATCAACCTTGGATGCACCTGTGCGGCTGGGAGGACAAACAGTCGGAGTCATCTGTATCGAACAGGTGGGCACTGCTCGTAACTGGACGGTAGAAGAACAAAATTTTGTTGCTTCCCTCGCAGATTTGGTATCATTGGCGATCGAAGCTAGCGATCGCGATCGGACACAAACCGCACTCCGCCAAGCAGATCAAAAATACCGCAGCATCTTTGAAAATGCAGTCGAAGGCATTTTTCAAACAACCCCAGAAGGCCGCTTCTTGAGCGTAAATCCAGCTTTAGCCCGCATCTACGGCTACGCAACACCCGAAGAATTGACATCAAATCTCACAAACATCAGACAGCAAACCTACGTCAATCCCCAACAGCGCGAGAAGTTTATGCGAGTGATGCAAGAATTCGGACAAATTTCGGGGTTTGAGTCAGAAGTTTACCGTGTAGACGGCAGCATAATTTGGATTTCCGAAAGCGCCCGTGTAGTTTGCGACAGCGACGGGGAGGTACTCTACTATGAAGGGAGCGTCGAGGATATTAGCGATCGCAAAGTCTTTGAATCCGCCTTGCAACTAGCCCTAGAAGCAGCCGAAGCCGCTTCCACCGCAAAAAGTGCATTTTTGGCAAACATGAGCCACGAACTGCGAACACCTCTGAATGCCATCATCGGCTACAGCGAAATGCTCCAAGAAGAAACCGAAGAATTGGGTTACGATGAACTCACCCCAGATTTAGACAAAATTCGCACTTCCGGCAGACACTTGCTATCGCTAATTAACGACATTCTCGACATTTCTAAAATCGAAGCCGGCCGCATGGATCTATACTTAGAAACCTTCGACATCGCCGCCTTGATTGAAGAAGTCGCCTCCACCGCCGCGCCACTAATTCAGAAAAACGGCAACACTCTCAACTTACACAAAATTAGCAATATCGGCACTATGCACGGGGACATTACCAAAGTGCAGCAGATTTTATTAAATTTGCTGAGCAATGCCGCCAAATTCACTCAAAACGGTACAATTACCCTCACCGCCAGCCGAGAACAAATCGCCAGCGATAGTAGCGCAGCGAAACCAGAAAACAATTCTGAACCTGCGGTAAATTCTCCATCCTCAAATCCCAGTAAAGAATTTTTAGTAGTTAATTGTACAGATACAGGAATTGGCATGAATCCAGACGAGTTGCAGCACATTTTCCAACCCTTTATCCAAGCAGACGCTTCTACCACGCGCAAGTACGGCGGCACAGGTTTGGGACTAGCAATCAGCCAGCGTTTTTGCCTCATGATGGGTGGCAATATTTCAGTAAAAAGTCAGGAGGGTGTGGGTTCTACTTTTACCATCCGCTTACCTGTCAATAGTTAAACAAACAATTGGTCATCGGTCATTGGTCATTGGGTATTGGGCATTGGGCATTGGGCATTGGGCATTGGGCATTGGGCATTGGCCATTAATATGATTCCGTAGGGGCGCGTTCACCAACAATCTCAATACGGTTCACTTAAGACAGATCCCCCCTAGCCCCCCTTAAAAAGGGGAGTAGGGGGTGGGACAAGAATGCCCTCAAAGTCCCCCGACTATCCGGGGGATTTAGGGGGATCTCCGGGGCATAAATATGTTAAGTGAACCCTATTGCCAACAATCTTTCCTTCACATCGAAAATATTAATAAACCAGCCCCCACACCGCGAATAATCTACATCAACCTTGAGAATTGAGATTATTTCGATTCACCCTTGGGCGGGGGCGGGTTTTTGAGATTATTTGTTTTGAGGCGATTCTTATCGGAAAACCCGCCCCTACAAATATTTTAATTCCCCATTATTTAAACAAGCAATTGGTCATTAATATATAGCCTTTCGAGCTCTCATATGAGGTACGCGAACGGCTATGGGCTATGGGCTATGGGCTATGGGCTATGGGCTATGGGCTATGGGCTATGGGCTATGGGCTATGGGCTATGGGCTATGGGCTATGGGCTATGGGCTATGGGCTATCCTCACCACGCTTGAGAACCGCTATATTAAGGCATCAAATATTAAATGTGTTCCTGCTTCTACTAAAATGACTAATCTAGCTTTGGGGAATGCAGATCTTCTACCTGGAAGGCTACCTGGGCGACCAAAAACTCTGGCATTTTCATCACTTCTCGTGGATGTTTAAACAGGTTCCATCTATTGCTACAACTCTCAATCTATTAAGAAATGCTCAAGGACAGTTTCAGTCGTAGCCATTGGTCGTACCAACTGATGAAACAACTGTCTCATTACAAGAGGCCCTAATCTTTGTCTGGCTTTAGTAATAGCTGCTTTCCAGGGAGTTTTCCAATATTTACCAGTTTTCAACCAGACTTCATTAAGTCCATCAATCAGATTTTTTAGTACGTCGCGCCTTGAGTCTTTTGACCATAAGCTCATTGCTATGATTAGACATACTACCATTTGTGATGGGAGCCTCGCGATGCCGTTTTTCCTTAGCTTTTGTTTTAAGAATAGCTGCTTCTATTTTTGTAGATGGAATTGCCATTTCTATTGCTTTGAATATCTCGCTATTTTTGAGCTTGGGAGATTCTAATAATAATTTTTTGTACGGCACTATACTTGATTTACTTTTTTGTACATCATACCTAGTTTACCACTTGTTTGGCGTTAAGTAAACCGTATTGGCACTGGACATATTGGCAGGACTAGGCACTTAGGAACGAAAATTTAATAATTTAAACATCTGCCACACTCCTCTGTTTCTCGAAGCCCAGGGGTAAAGAGAGGCTCTTCCTCGCCCCAGAAGCATTACCAGGCTCTTCGAGAGTAACGAGCAAATCGCTTAAGTTATTAAATTTTCATTCCTTAATTGTCTCCAAATTGTCTCCAAATTGTCTCGAAATTGTCTCGAAACAGCCATCAAAAACCCTGTGTTTGTCTCCAAAAACATCCCCTGCGACCACAGAGAACAAGCCCTAGAAACGGCACAACCCTTGAGAAATCAAGGATTTAAAGATTTTTTTCGCAAGCGGGCGGTGGGGCTCGAACCCACGACGTCCAGCATGGGAAGCTGACATTCTACCACTGAATTACGCCCGCGCTTAGTCTATTTGACCTGCTTTTACTTTTTAGTTATTGCGGTAAAAAACGACTAGAGAAACATTATACAACAATTTTGCGATTCTGAGTCAACGATTTTGAGAATTAAGTTTTGGTGGATGGCCGATCGCCCAATACGCTTGGGTTAAGAAGCTAATTGCTCCGCGCGCGCATCAGTTAACTGATAATTGGCATAGTCTCTGCGATTGCTTCGCTCGATCGCTCGCAATGACAGGTTTCGTTAACCCGATCGCCATTAACCCGATCGCCCATCCAGACAAAAAAAAGTCCTGCACCAAAGGCAGGACTAATACTTCTACTCTTCAGTCCGCGGAGGCGGACATCGTTTGTATAGCCGCGGTTTCAACCGCCGGGGCTATTGCAGAAACTGGAGAAACGATCGATCGCCCGATCGATCGCCCTCAACCGTTAAACAAAGCGCAAAGAGTTGCTGTCAAGGCCAAAACCAGAAACAGGTTGGACGATCGCGATCAACTCATTTGCAGCCGCAGTCTTCTTGAAAATAGCGGTGCCATCGGGCAATCCAGCCGGAGAAGCGCCGATCCTGTAGGTGCTCGGAGCGCCTTGAAGTTGGATGATATCGTTACTGGGGTTGTAGCCGACAATCAAAGCGTAGTCACCAGCGCCAGTGCTGCTATCGATGCCATCGTTGTAGTAGAAATCGGTGGCATTTCCCAGCAAGAAAGTATCGCTGCCTTCTCCGCCAATTAGCGTATCTATTTCGCCGCGTCCGGGATTAGCACCGGTATAGTCAACACCAATCAAGATATCGTTACCTTTTGTGCTGTAGAGGAAATCGTTGCCACTACCGCCAAACAAGACATCATTATTTTCACCGCCGTACAGAGTATCGCTACCCTCACCGCCGAGTAAAGTATTGTTGCCGAGTTCGCCGCCGAGGACATCGTTACCAGCGCCGCCAAATATCAAATCGTCAGATTTGCCGCCCAATGCGGTATCTGCACCGTCGCCGCCGACAAGGGTGTCGTTGCCGAGGTTGCCAAACAAGAGGTCGTTGCCGACATCGCCGAATAAGCCGTCATCGCCTTTGCCGCCAAATACGATGTCGTCGCCGCCATTGCCTCCCACGGTGTCATTTCCAGCATTGCCATACAAGATATTGTTGGCTTCGCTGCCACCGATCGCGTCGTTGGCGTTGCTGCCCAAAACCTGCGGCAATTCGCTTGGTGCGGGCCCGTTGGTGAATGTGGGCGCGATCGCGATCGACTGTGCGATTGACTGTGCAGTCGCGGGTGTGAAGGGTGGAGGTGTGGGTGTGGTTGCGGGTGTGGGTGTGGTTGCCGGTGTCGGTAGTCTTATGGGTATCGGTATTGTTACAGGTGTGGGTGCTGTTACCGCAGGTGTTGGTGTTGGTGTTGGTGTTGGTGTTGGTGTTGGTGTTGGTGTTGGTGTGGGTGTTGTTACCGGAGGTGTTATTGTTGGTGCCTCTGGTAAATTAGCTGCGAGGATGTCGGTACCTGAGAGGTTGCCCACAGTTTCGATGAAGCCTGCACCTTGGAGTGTCGGCGATGCACCGAAG
>Ga0335397_10007501_pt1 | contig 13880 bp, 9 predicted proteins | sample MAT04_FD_205740 | JGI IMG/M metagenome (GOLD analysis project Ga0335397, IMG submission 205740) | Freshwater microbial communities from Lake Fryxell liftoff mats and glacier meltwater in Antarctica - MAT-04 (spades assembly) (version 2) ...
TGGCTAAGTCGAACAAAACGGATGGTCGCTCTGCGGTCAGCCAAGCACGTTCATAGAGCCATCGAAGCAAGCGCCACTGTTCTGGCTGTGTATCAAAATCCTTATACCCTAACCAGTCCTTAATCTCAAGAGCGTGATCCATCCTCGTTTCTCGGCGGTCCAGATAGCTGGGCAAGCATTCTCGCTCAACTTCGATCTGACCGCTAACATAAGCGATGGCGCCTTCCGGCACAGCGGTCGGGTCTGTCAAGAATGTTCCAAGAAAACGAACTGTACAAAGTTGCAAGGCATAGCCAAGTTTATTGTGATCACCACGTCGTTGTGCGATCAAGTATTTATCGCCATCGTCCAGATAAAAGTATCGTGTAAGTTGGGCTGCTGAAGGTTCCTCGCCATAGCGGCCATAGGATTGTTCTTGTGATTCGGTAAGGAAATCTACTGGCATCAGTATTTTATGAGATTGACAGCACGGTGCTTATCAGCCGGGTCAACCGCCAGGTATTCCTGTAATTTACCAAGACTGGTATGTCCTGAGATTTCTTGAATAGTTCGGAGAGGCACTCCCGCACGGCTCATGTTGGTCAAAAACGTGCGCCGCATTGAGTGAGTCGATGCGCCATCAAGGCGAAGAGTGTCAAATGCATCTCGAAGAATGTAGTGAGCGCGAACACGCTCCAGGTGTCCAGTTGACGAGTTGTCAGACGGAAATATCCACTGTTGTTTGCCGAGAGTTTTGTGATACTCTTGCAACCGGTCTCGTAATTTTGGATGGACTGGAATCGCGCTATAGACAGTATTCTTCTTCTTTAGCCGCACCACCTTAAGAATATTTCTTGCGCCACCACTTGCGGTGAATAGTTGGTCATAGCTGAGTGTAATAATCTCTCCGATCCTCAAGCCAGTGTATATTCCAAGCGCGAAGAGGCATTGATCTCTTTTGTTCTCCAGAACTCTGAAGATGTTTGAGATCTCTTTTTCGGTCAGAATTTTAGCTTGGCCTGGCATATGAACAAAAACTCTCCATATAGTCCTTTTCGTTCAGTCTAGTGACTATAAAGTCACTTTGAAAGTTGAAAACGCTCATATAAGTACCTTCTTACTGTGAACAAAAAGACCTGTTTGTTCACCCAGTAGCTAATAGAAAACAGATGTCAAATGCCTTAGCGCCACTTTTCGTTCCGTTGCAACTCAGACCCCCTTATCAGGATTTGCGGCAGCATATCTACGCGTTGCTTCTCGGAATTTTTCGGGATTGGCGATTTGGTACTTGCGCATTGTTTCGCGGTTTTTTTCGCGGTTTTTTTCCATCCATTCGTGTCTTTTTTCTGGATCTCTAGCCAACCTTATCTCCCCCTGCAAAGGTTTGTGCGTTCAATATTTGTGTTTTAAGGGTCCTGTTGTCCCAGAAACCATTTTTTAAAAACAGCCCAACGGTTGGTTTTATGCTGGCTGTCAGTCAACAATTTGATGTCTTTTTCACGCTCTTGCAATTGAGACTCTAACCATCCAACACGATAGGTGGCAGCTTCCAGTTTCCTAGCCATGTCGTCAAAAGCTTGACTCAGAATGTTCATTTCAGGCGACGATGAGGGATTTTGAATTGCCTCGCGCTGCGTCGCGTTTGCTAATTCCGCCGCCTCGCAAGGTAAAATATCAGCTGCAACCGCCTCGCACTGCGTCGCAGTTATCAAATTTTCCGCGTCGCGCATTTTAACAACGCGAGGCAACAAGACTTTCACAGTGCCATCCATCAGGCTCTTAGTTTGATATTTACCGGCTTTAATCCGCCTATAAATTGTACTTGGAGCTACCCCCAAGCGCTGGCTAGCTTCGACGATAGTACAATCTTCGAGAATTGTTTGTTTTAGGTCGACTGCCTCGCATTGCGTTGCAGATGTTATGTCGCCTGTCTCGCACTGCATCGCAACCGCGTCGCACTCAAAAAGATCATCCATACCGTTGGTATCGGCAGTGGTGAGTGTCTTGTAATCGCGGGCGGTATCAGTCATGAGAAAGAGTATAAGTCGAGATATAAAGCCTGTCCACTTTTCAGCCCTTCCTGACATGCATCCAGTCTATATAGCCTCAATGCGTCTGATAAGGTCCATTATGATCCATTATTTTTGGGCATACCAGCAAACGGTCACAGGGCTTAGCTTTCGAACTTTGATTTATTTTGCATCTTCTCTTGAAAAGCCTCAAATCTCTCCACCGTCCGATATTTCCCAGGTTCAAAACCCTTTTGGGGTACCTTCGGGTAAATTCTGAAATAGCGCTAGCACTGAAAAAAAAGCTGGCTACCACAGATGGTGGCAATTACTCAGAAAATCAATATTGTTGTTATGCAATTTCTTCACGCCATACCTCTCGCAAGCTAGTGCTCATGCCGATTGGTAAATAACGCCGCGTTTACAATCCAAGTATTAAGCACTCTTTGCTCCACTGACAGAAAGCCCGCAAAGCCTTACTGAGCATGGTCTGTGGCAAGCAGCCAGAAAGAATTGACAACTTATCCGAGCGTTCGATTGTTAAGAGCCCCACAGGGCCTTTATTTTCGGCATTTAATGTTGATGCATTGAAGTCACCAGGCCGGACCCACTAGTAAGAATGCATTCCCATTTCAAATCAATTTCCCGAGACCACACCCACCTTTCCTGACTATTTCAATCATCCAATTTCGCCGAGCAATTCCCACAAGGAATTACACAAGCACAACATTGATTATTGACTTGAGTCAGTACAGGACCACCGTGACGGAATTGAAAGAAGTGCGAATTATATCGAGTCTTGTTTCATTCAAAGGCAACCAGCAATCAGCCTGAGTGCATAACTAATCGCATTTAAGCATCACAACTTGAACCAGAAGAAGCCGCCTTACTTCGTCTGGTTCAGATTCTCAGCGATCACAACATCAAGTGTGATCAAACAAAAACACTCGAAACAAGGATAAACACTATGCCCGCAGACACTGCAACATGCACATATGACAACCTCGGACGGCTCAAGACCGTTACCTACACCAATGGAACAGTTGTTACTTACAACTATGACGCCGTGGGAAATCGAACGTCGACTGTCTCTACAGGCTCTTAACGACCTGTCTGAAAAATCCACATGGCAACGTACTTTAGCAAACAAACTCTCTGTTTGTCTAGCTTTGGTAACACTGCCTTCGAACAAACAGAATTAGGAAAAATACAAAATGACAAATAAACCAAATGATCAAGCCAGCCCAGACGCTGATTTGACAGAACAGCCTCTTCAATCTTCTGCTTTGCAGATTGTTGCGGCTAAATTCCCCGGCACTACTTCCGCTGCCGTCGAAAAGACAATTCTCGACAATCCGGCTACGCAGAAAGGTCTCGGTTTTGACCTCGATGGCGCAAAGCCAGTCACTGACCCGCGTATGCGGCCGATGCCTACTTCCGTTGCTTCGGCAGCGCAAAGTCCGCTATCGGTACAGAGCTTTGCAAGCAACACTGTTCAAGGTCCTGTCTCAATCGTGGAGCTTTCGCGAGCCCTGAACGTCGACGGAAACGGACCACAGCTCATGTATGAGTGGGTGGCCAATAACGTAGACTGGGAGCCGGGTTGGGGCGTTCAGAAGGGAATGGTTGCCACCATATCTGATGGCTGTGCAAACCAATTTGACCAGAGCTTGCTCTTGGCCAATCTCTTGCGCCAGGCTGGCTTCGTGGCTAATATTGTCATGGGCACCATTAGGCTTACAGAAGCACAGTATCAAGCATGGTGGGGCGTTAATGACATCTTCGGAGCCCAGTCCTACTGCGGTAATCTATTCATCCCCATCGTGACTCCTCCGACCTGGACCGGCACGAACTGGTACATGGATATCCGCCACGTCTGGGTAACTTGGGTGTCGGGTGGAAATACCTATCACTTTGACCCCAGCCTGAAAACCTACACGCGGACTGCCGGGCGTACCGACATAGCCACAATTTTGGGCTATACCCCCGCGACTTTCATGACGAACGCCCAGTCTGGCGCCACAATCGACGCCGGTGGCGATTATGTTCAGAACATGAACAGAACCAACATCAGCAACGACCTTAAAACCTTTAGCGGCAATCTGGCCACGTGGCTGAAAAATAACAAGCCTGACGGTCAAATCGAGGACCTTTTGGGCGGTCAATCTATTGTTCCTGTGACGATTCCGCTGCTTCAGACGACCCTGCCATATGAGCAGCCTGGCGATGTGCCTACCGTTTGGACGGGCGACGTGCCAGCGAGCTTCAAGCCCACTCTCCAGATTCAATTTCCAAACTGGACTACTCCTGGAGTTTGGGACTTCACTTATGTCACCACTTCAGATTTGCTGGCAGCAAAACGCCTGACGTTGTTTTTCGACGCTTCGCGTGTGCCTAAGCTGTATTTGGATGGCACGCTCGTTGCTACGGGATTGGCGCAGCCGCTCGGAACTTATACTTCCATCTACATTACGGTTACTCACCCTGCTTATGCGGCAGCGAATTATCCACAGACTTCACAGCAGTGGTACCAGACCAACTTCCAGTGGTGGCAAGGCAACATCAATGCCAATACAGGCTACCTGATTGGTAACTCTTGGGGCAACCTTGGCCGCGGCCAGATGGATTTGCATGCCGATAAACTGGCTGCCAATATTGCAGCTGGTGGTGCCGCTACGTCTGAACCTGTCTTGGGTGAAAAACTGGCGGTTACTTGGTCTCGGTGGGCTGGCCAAAACTCACGCGTTACTGATCTCGTCAATCGGATCAAGAAATGTAAAACAGTTTTGAGCCATCAGGTCGGCGTTGTTTATTTCAACCCGAACGCCACTCCTATTTATTGCGGAACTGACATTGGCGGCGTTTCTGGTTCTAGCTCAAACCTGAATAATGACGTTACTCAGACTCCAATCAACGACACTGTGGTGGCAATGCATGGCGTTGCGCTGGAGGCAGCCACTCTTGCTCAGATGACTGGTACTGGTCCTGGTGTCTCGACCACGACTGTTATTGACAGAGCCAACACCGCTGGTCACCGTATTTACAAGGGTAAAAGTTCCAACTGGAACACTGGCACAAACGTCCAGGCTACTCTTGTCGCCAATGGCTACAACGCCACCGACATGACCAACATCTACAACTCCTATATTCAATGGGGCTACGATGTGTTAATCGGCGCACAGCCGACAGAAACTATCGGCAGTTGGACTGGCTGGGGTTATTGGGCTTTCCCAAGCTCCGGAGCATTTGGTCTCATCAATGGCGCGGTTAAGGGTGGCACAAATACTGGCAGTCCTGACAATAAAGATACCGATGACAACAGAGACGGTAAAGGTATCGATGACCCGATCGGCATTTTTACAGGCAATTTTACTTCAGACACTTCAGACCTGAACGTCGGTAGCCAGCCCTATCCTTACAGCTTGTCTTTTGGGCGTATGTACAATTCCAACTTGCAGTATTCATCCGGAATATTGGGACGAGGCTGGAAGCACAGTCATCAAGTCAAGGCCACTCTGTCAAGCAATGGCTTTTTTGCTATGGGTGAGCAGTATGCTCTGCCTGCTTCGGCAACAATTGCCCAGCTTTTCGTAAATGCAGATATCGTGAGTGATACCACTCGCCCAGTCGCCAAAATCACGGCAATGACTTTGGCGGACGCTTGGTGGGTCGACCAAATGTACAACAACTCTGTGGTTGTTTCATACCCCAACGTCAATCAAATTTTCGTAAAGCAGCCAGACAGCACTTTTACACCTCCGGTCAACTTCCCGAATTCGTTAACTCTGGTAGGTGGTCTCTACCAGCTGAAAACGGCCCAAGGAATTCAGACAAACTTTAACCTGGATGGTCAGATTGGTGCTGTTATTTTCCCGAACGGAGTAACCATCTCCTATACCTATACTTCGGGAAATTTGACAAGCATCTCAAATGGCATGGGACGCACGCTGACGCTGAACTACACGTCCGGTAAGCTTACAAGTGTGACTGACGGGACGGGACGTTCTGTGAGCTATTTGCAAGATGCCAACTTGAATCTCACACAGTTTACTGATGCAAACTCGAAGCTCTCGACCTATCAGTATGATCAGCCTGGTCGGATGACGGCTTATTTCAAGCCAGCTTTCCCCGCAACTGCCTTCGCCACGAATGTTTATGACTCTTTGAGCCGAGTCAAGACACAGGCAAATGCAAGAAATCAGGTAACCACCTATTTCTTTGCGGGATCGCGAGCATTTGCAACTGACCCAGTGGGCAACAAACGCACTTGGTACCTGAATCGTTTTGGATCCACCATTAAGGCAATTGATGGCCTCGGAAACACGGTTGTTACTGTGTACGATGGTTTGAACCGACCTACCCAAATTATTCAGCCAGAAGGAAATAGCTATGTCACGACTTTCGATAAGAATGACAACCCGCTTACTATTACCTATCTTTCCAAGAGCGGTTCTGGCTTAAGCAACATTGTCCGCAGCTTTACTTATCATGCGACTTGGGCAAAGCCTCTAACGGAGGTTGATGGGCGCAGTAAAACTACGAATTTCACTTATGATGCTGCCACAGGAAATCTTTTAACGATTCAAAGGCCAATCGTCGGAGGGGTGACTCCAACTGTGGGCATGACTTGGAACAGCCGTGGCCAGATGTTGACCAGAACAGATGAAACGGGCATAGTCCTTAAAAGGGCTTTTGATACAAGCACTGAGAAACTCTTGACGGAAGTTCAAGACTTTGGCACTGGAAGGCTCAATCTCACACGATCCTTTGGTTATGACTCAGTCGGTAATTGGACTAGCAATACTGATCCGCGAAGTAAAATAACTACCTTCGTTTTTGATCCACTGAGACGCTTGATTCAGCAAACAGACCCGTCGCCATTTAGTTTCCTAACAAAGTGGACTTATGACGACAATGGCAACTTGACCAAGAAAGAGCGTCAAACTGGGACTATTCCAGCATGGCAAACTCTAACGTGGACTTATTCTGCCACTAATGCGCGGCTTACCGTGGTAGATCCAGCATTTAATACCACGACATGGGCATATGACGGCAAAGATCGGCTCCAGTCCATCACGGATGCGCAATCGCGAGTTTGGCAGTATACATATGACGCAAACGATAGGGTAAGCACACTCACAGACCCTACCAGCATTGTCACCGAGACTAAAACCTACACGGCCAACAGCCGCATTGCATCTGTAAAAGACGCTAAAAGCAATACTACACAGTACACCTGGGATGGATTTGACAGACCTAACAAAACCATTTTTGCTGATACCACTTTTGAGCAAAATAGTTTGTACGATGCAAACGGCAACGTTCTCACTTATCTGACTCGCTCCGGAAGTAGCATCGTTAACACCTTTGACGCCTTGAATAGGCTTGCCACCAAAGCACCCTCTGGTCAGCCAACTGTCACAAACACTTATGATTTGGCGGGGCGGCTTACTCAAACGAGTAAACCCGTTGTTGCTGGAGACCCATCTTCTGGTGCCTTGCAGTTCTTCTTTGATACCGCCGGTAGAGCTTTTAAGGAACAGTACCCTGACGGAAAAACTGTTGTGCATGTTCTCGACGCCAACAATAACCGCACCAAGACAACCTGGCCGGATGCCTACTTTGTCGACCGGGTCTTTGACGAACTCAATCGCCTGAGCAATATTAAGCTCAACGGAAGTGGAACTAACGCAGTTGTCTTTAGCTACAATCAGCTCTCACAGCGAACTCAGTTGACTTATAGCAACGGTGCCACCGTTGTTTATACGCCACAACTCAATGAAGATGTGACTGGTATTACTCACAATTTTGTTGGCTCAAACGTAGCTTTCACCTATGGCTTCAATTTGGTGCATGAGCCACTGACGCAAAACGTGAGTGATAGTACTTATATGTGGCATCCAGCCGGTGCTGCTACCATAACCTACGCCACCGCAGATAGTGCAAACAATTATCCGACCGTAGGAGGGACGAGCTACAGCTACAACGGCAATAAGTGCCTGATTGGGGATGGAGTCTGGACTTATGGCTTCGATACTGAAAACCATTTGCTCACCGCGAGCAAAACTGGAACCAGTGCGAGTTTTGTTTATGATCCGACGCATCGGCAAATTCAAAAGACTGTGGGCTCAGTAAAGAGCCGTTACATCTATTCTGGTTGGCAGCGTATTGCTGATTATGATGGTGTTGCTGGCACTTTGCAGAATCGCTACATTTACGGCACTAGCTTGGATGAGCCTTTGATCCAGGTGACAAGCGCAGGTGTCTTGACTTTCTTGCATGCGGACAAGATGGGTTCGATTGTTGCCACCAGTAGCAATACCGGTGCTGTGACAAACAAGAACAAGTTTAGCCCGTTTGGTGAAATCACCACGTTGGCGGGCACGACCTTTGGATTCACAGGTCAGCGTTATGATTCGGAGCTTGGACTCTCTTATTTCAAGCATCGGTACTATTCGCAAAAATTAGGCCGGTTCTTACAACCGGATCCTGCTGGTTACAGAGGTAAGGATTACAACTTGCTAACTTATGCCTTCAGTAGCCCTCTTTCTCATGTTGACCCAATGGGCCTTGATGTTTGGATTGAAGGCCCGTCTGGAAATGACCCACCAACTCACGAAAGTATCAACATTGGAAACCCAAATGGGAGCTATGTTTCACTGTCCTACGGAAACATTATTCCAGGATCGCCGATAGGCTTGGGATATCTCGGCCCTGATAGAAATGTTGGAGGTCCAATAGAAAAATACAAAAAGACAACAAAGGAAGTTGATGAGCAGCTAATCAAAAAATACAATAATCTGCCAGCGTCTCAACTTGGTTTCTATTTTCTTTGCGGAACTAACTGCCGCACAATTGCAGAGCAGATTTTCGATGAAGCTCCTGGAACGGAAATGCGTCCACCAGTTACGCCGTGGCATCCTTGGTTGTGGAATCCTTTCGACTGGCTTTTCTTGCCAGCCGGAGGACAGACGTCCGACCCTGGTGGTGATCCACCCGGCGACTCTGGACCTAATTGGACTCCAAGCGATTTGTCCCCTCCAGGTGAGCCCGCTCAGATACGAAACTACGACTGGGGCTCAGGCTGCCGCCTCGCTTAGCAACATTGTGGATTAGTCTCAAGTAGAAGAATTGGAGGGATCATCGGGGTTAAATCCGATGATCCCTTTTTTCTAAATTCTCTAACCACAGCGTGACTAAGATTTCCCAACAATGTCACAGAGTGTTACAGCAGTCGGGACCATGGCTATTACAGCCCAGCAGAAAACTACTTTGGGGATTACCATGTTTCCGTCTCGTTGTTTTGCCAAGACGCAGGACCAAATCAATAATGCCAAACCCACAATTAACGAGATGACCTGCACATTCTGTGTTGCGTAGGTATTCAGCAAGGCGACCGTCGCAATTGAATTAAGCAATATCCGTAATCGTAAGCTATCCATAAAAAACCTGAAATTGGACTCTACAAATACTCTATGCCACGAAAGGCTAGCTAGTATCGATTAGCCATCAAGGTTTGATACGGTGGATTGGAAAAGTGTTTTAGCAAAACAAGTTTGCTCTTCAACGCGTATCAGATCAATCAAAAGTTCTTCGATCTCTGTAATTCAGGATTTAATTTTGGCAAGGGGACTAGCTATCTCCTTGCTTTTTTCTTTTTAACTTACTAGCAGACTGGTCTACTAATTTACCTTTTCCGCGCAGAGTACTCGATAGAAAGAAGCAAGAGAGCAAGCATAGTGAAAGTACATCACTGCACTTGTTCTCACCAGGCCTGGCTCTCTTGCTTCAACTTCATTCACTTGGGCATGTCGTGTTCGGATTGACGCGAGCTGTTGATTGCTTGCTCCGACCTTTGACATGATACTACATTTTTTTTGCACCACTCGTGGTGTTCCTGGCAAGCTGAATGCATCAATGGCGACAAAAGCTAGACCGATAAATTTATTTCCCGCACTTCTTTGCTTTTGCAATTTTTTATTACTTCTTCTGCTGATTTGATGTGGTCCATTTAGCAAGCATTTGCTCATATTGATTTTGCAACGTTTCAGTTTTCCCTTTCAGTTCTGCTGCATCTTTAATGTAAACGCACCAGAATGACCATCTTCACGACAGTCGCAATCTGTAGTTAGATTGTCTGGCGGTGAAATGGAGGATAAGTGGTGGCAAATACAGTGGGCTTGAGGGATAAGAACCCAAGGGAATTCTGGACGGAAAAAGTAAGACAGTGGCAGAGGAGCGGCAAAGCGCAATCAGTATTTTGTAGAGAAGAAGGATTGAATCTAAATTCGTTCAACGGCTGGAAGCAGTCGCTACTGGCCGGCAAATCGACGAAGAGTGGAGTGAAGCAGGGGGCTGCCGCGATGGCCACAAAAAGTACCCCTGCTGATTCAAAGCCTTTTTTCCTTCGATTTCCAATCTTAGATTCGGCCGCCGATAAAACGTCGTCGGAAAAACCTGGGCTTGCACAATCGAAGCAAGCTGAATTAACTCCAAGCCTTGCGGCTGAACTAATTGACGCTGGCAGCGGTCGCCGAGTGCGTATCTTTAACGGCGCAGATCAATCAACTGTTGCTGCATTGCTCTCAGTCTTTTCGAGCGCATCTAGCGGGTTTTGATTGACCCAGCGATCTGGCAAGAGGTCGTCAATCTTGTCGCAACCCGCTCCAAGTCGAATGAAAATATCACGCAAATAGAGATAAGTGTAGCGGCACGACATCATAAACAGTCGGAATTGACATCATCGGCAATTTCGGACTCACATTAACCGCCACCAGAGATGGTTGCGGATTCAAATTAGTTGACAGCGGACTCAAATTAAGTGCCACCAGCGCAAATTAAGTGACACTGACGCAAATTAAGTGGCACCATCGCTGGTGACATGGATTGAGTAAGGAAAACGAACGTTTGGTAGACAAGTGGTTTTCTGGACTCTTGATCCTGGCAAGTCGCATTCTTCTAGTCCAACAACTCATGCTAAAAACTGTTTGTCGATATGGTATTCTTCGACGAGTTTTTAGACTAGAAAGATCAGCATATGCAGATCGGATATGCTCGAGTTTCGAGCGACGATCAAAATTTAGACCTTCAATATGATGCCCTGAAAGTGGCTGGCTGCAAGAAGATTTTCGATGACCGCGCTTCTGGTGCCCACGCACAAAGACCTGGTCTGGAACGCTTGCTAGAAACCGTCAGAGAAGGCGATTCCGTCATCGTCTGGCGTCTTGATCGACTTGGCCGGTCTATGAAAGATCTGCTGGAAGTTGTCACGCAGCTTGAATCTAACGGTGTTGAACTCAATAGTTTGAAAGAGAAGATTGATACCAGCTCAAGTGGCGGCAGACTTATATTCCACATTTTTGCAGCACTGGCTGAATTTGAGCGGAATCTGATCAGCGAGAGAACTTTTGCGGGTTTAAACGCAGCCAAAATTAGAGGCCGGACTGGCGGACGGCCGCCGGTGCTAGACAAGAAAGAGCAGAAGCTTTTGGTGAAGCTTTACGAAAGTGGAGACCACAGCATTGGCGAGATTTGCGATATTTTGAGAATTTCAAAGGCGACACTCTATAACTACCTGGGAAGAAGAGACAGTTGAAAACTCGAATCGTTCCAGGTGAGGCCATAGCTGATCTCCGGATTAGGCTTGAGAGACTAAGCGCGCGTAGCCATGAGAGAGTCGAGCTCATTCAGGGCACGGCCGAGCTATACGACGTGTCAGTTTCAAGTGTCTATCGCGCATTGAGCGAGAAAACTGGTCCAAAACGTACTCGTCGCTCTGACCAAGGACGGTCACGGAAATTGGGCACCACTGAACTTGTTCAATACTGCGAAGTTATTGCCGCCTTGAAATCAATGAGAAATAAGAGAGGGCGCCACATGCCCACTTCTTTTGCCATCCATCTCCTTGAAACTGCCGGGATCGATACACCCACTGGTCGAGTTAAGGCACCGCCAGGAGTGCTATCTAAAAGCCTGGTAAACCTGTATCTCAAACAATTGGGCCTGCAAGTTGACGATTTACTAATAGAACCACCAGCGCAGCGCTTCCAAGCAGAGCGAAGCAACGACTGCTGGCAATTTGACATTAGCCGGTCTGATCTCAAAGAGCTGCCTGAGATGCCATCTTGGATAGATTTAAATCGCGGACGACCCAAGCTGATGCTCTTTAGTGTCACCGATGATCGAAGCGGCGTCTGTTATCAGGACTACTGCGTTGTGTACGGAGAAGAGCTGGAGGCTGTGCTGCGCTTTCTATACCGAGCAATGGCTCCCAAGGACGATTTCCCTTTCCAGGGCATTCCGGAAATGATCTATACCGACAACGGTCCGTTCAGAAAAAGCGCTGTTTTTCAAAGGGTTCTGGAATGTCTTGGCATTAACCTTAAGTCACACCTGCCAGCCGACAGCGATGGCAGGCGAACAACAGCCAGGTCAAAAGGCAAGGTCGAAAGACCATGTCGTACTATCAAAGAGACTCACGAGGTTCTGTATCACAAGCTTAAGCCTCAGAATGAAGAAGAGGCAAATCAATGGCTCCATCACCATCTATACACTTACTACAACACGCGAGATCACCGGTCGGAGAAGTGTACGCGCATCGAAGACTGGCTTCAGAACTTGCGTCCTGAAGGCTTCAAGCAAATGTGCTCATGGGAGAAATATTCTGCCTTTGCCAGACATCCTGTAGACAGAGCCGTTTCAAATGAATGCAAAGTGTCATGGGATGGCATCGAGTACAAAGTCGATCCAGAACTACTTGGACTTGAGGTCACCGTGCTCTTCGGTATTTTAGATAGCGAAATTTATGTGGAACACAATAACACCAGGTATGGCCCCTATAAACCAGATGGAGGACCAATTCCGTTGCATAGTTTCAAGAAATTTGCCAAAACCAAAAGAGAGAAACTAGCAGACCGGATTGAAAACTTAGCCAAAGCCCTAAAAATACCGAAGTTTGCAATGAATGGCGTTGAAGAAGCTATTCCCACAGCGCTAATTGCCCATGAGCGAATTCCCAGCATTCCCTTTCCGGAAGACGCGGAGGAACCGGACTTTCCCAACGCTTCTCAAGCTAAGCTGGCCATTTCGCGCTACCTGGGAAGAGATATTCCAGACTTGCCCGCTGAGTCCAGGGCGTTTATAGGCGAGCTTGTTGCTTCCACTCTCAACAAGAGGGAAGTTCTGTCCAAAGTAAAATCGTATTTCTCCAAACCTCAAAGAAAGGCTGACCAACGTGCACAATGAAGCAACCAGTTACTTGAACTATTACGGCATACATCGGCCGTTTCAGCACGCTGGCTATTATGAAACCGCTCAACTTAAAAATCTTTTGGAGCGTATGAAAACGGCGATCAAGCATGGCGGCTTGATTGCATTATCTGGAATGATCGGCAGTGGAAAGACTGTTACGCTGCGCCGTTTACGTGAAGATTTGAAGAAGGAGAAGGAAGTTATTATCTGTCGGTCGATGTCAGTTCAGAAGGACCAAGTTGGCGTGGATTCTCTGATGATAGCGATGTACTACGATTTGAGTTCAAGTAAGGATTTGACAATTCCGAAGTACAGCAAAGAGCGGTGGGTAAGGGAGTTGCAAGACCTCATTGCCCAGAAGAACAAGCCGGTGGCGTTATTCATTGATGAAGCGCACGACCTCACGCGCGGTACTCTAAAGGCGCTTAAGCGACTTCTGGAGGCGGTGCAAGAAGATGGTGGCAGAATGTCCGTGATTCTGGCTGGGCACCCACGACTGCGCAACGAACTCAAACTGTCTGGCGTCAATATGTTTTGCCGGGAGCGACAGTTTAAATTTGCCGCTTGAGATCCCGGTGATTTCAGTAGATTTTCTCTTTTCTGGTTTTTTCTAATTGACATGGCCCAATGACCATAGCCAAC
>Ga0335397_10007505_pt1 | contig 13876 bp, 12 predicted proteins | sample MAT04_FD_205740 | JGI IMG/M metagenome (GOLD analysis project Ga0335397, IMG submission 205740) | Freshwater microbial communities from Lake Fryxell liftoff mats and glacier meltwater in Antarctica - MAT-04 (spades assembly) (version 2) ...
ATCAGGCCGCTCATCCGACGCGCGCCTCCGCGGTGATGGAGATCGAGGACGTGTTGCTGGCCAAGTATGCCGACCCCAACCTCGTCGAGAAGCCCGCCGAACTCTCCGAGCGGGGTGGCGCGTACTATTCGGAGGCCGCTGCCGCGCTGATGGCCGACATCGCCGCCGACGCGGGCACCGTCCACGTGATCAACACACCGAACCGGGGCGCCATCCCTGGTCTGCCTGACGACGTGGTTGTCGAGGTGTCGGCAACTGTCGGCGCCCGAGGGGTGCGGCCCATCCCCGTCGACGCGCTGCGTCCCGACGTCGACGCATTGTTGCGCACGGTGAAGGACTTCGAACTGCTCACCGTGCAGGCTGCGGTCGACGGTGATGAGGATGCGGCGCTGCGAGCGCTCGTCACCAACCCGCTCGGTCCGCCGATGTCGCAGGCGCCGGCCGTGTGGAAGCGACTGAAGGAGGTGCACACCGGATGGCTGGGGCGACTGGGATGAGGTCGGTGGTGGTCGGCGTCGACGGGGGTGGCACCAAGACCGATGTGGTCGTGGCAGGGCTCGACGGCACGGTGCTCGCGACCGCACAGGCCGGCGGCGCCAACCCGGAGGGAATGGGCGCAGTACGCATGGCCGAGGTGATCGCACAAGGGATCGACGAAGCGCTCGGAGCGATGGGCGGCAGTCGCGCTGACGTGGCCGCGGCGGCCTTCGGGCTTGCCGGAGTCGACTGGGACAGCGACGTGCAGGTGGTCGACGATGCGTTGGCGACGATGGGGCTGCCCGGCCCGCGCACCGTCGTCAACGATTCGCAGGTTGCATTGCGTGCCGGCTGCACACAGGCGTGGGGCATCGTGTCGAGCGTCGGCACCGGCACCGTGACCGCGGGGGTGAACCGCCAGGGGCGCTGGTTTCGCACGATGGCGGTCGGGTGGGGGGAGCCGAGCGGTTCGTGGTCGATGGTGGCCGACTCACTCCATGCCATCGCCGCGCACCACCACGGCACCGCTGCCGCCACGCTGCTCACCGAGCTGTACCTCGAGGCGCTGGGCCACACCGACGTCCTGGCCATGTTCGAAGCCATCACTCGCGGCCGTTCCAGCGTTGGCGGCCATCTGGCCCCCCTGCTCGATGAGGCGGCAGCCCGTGGCGACGCTGTGGCGAACGAGGTGCTCACCACGATCGCCGTCCAGCATGCCGCGATGGTGGTCGGCGTAGCCGAGCGGCTGGAGATGACCGACGACGACTTCGAGCTCGTCACGAGCGGTGGCGTGCACGGCTCTGGTGGGCTGTTCGAAGTCGTATTCGCCGAGCGTGTCGCCGCGGCCTGCGCCGGCGTACGTTTCGTTCCGCTGCGCGTGAGCCCGGCGATCGGTGCGGTGAGCATGGCGATCGAGTCGCTCGGGCTGTCGGTGGTGGCGTCGTGAAGATCACCGTCATCGGCGCCGGGAGCGCACAGTTCATGCAGGAGCTCGCCGACCTGTGCGCGCTCGACGGTATCGGGCCCTATGAGGTGGCGTTGGTCGACACGAATCCGAGTCGACTTGCCGTGGTCGAGCAGTTCGGCCGGCGCGTCGCCGCGGAGATGCACGTGCCAGCGACGATCAACGCCTCCACCGATCTGGGTCGGGCGCTCGAGGCCGCAGATGTGGTGGTGGTGTCGATCGGCGTGGGCATGCAGGAGTCGATCCAGCCCGACTTCGAGATCCCGGCGCGGTATGGGCTGCGCCAGACCGTGGCCGACACCCTTGGCGTCGGTGCGATCATCCGTATCCTGCGCACGGCTCCGGCCCTGGCCGACATTGCCGCCGAGATGGTCGCCCGCTGCCCCGGTGCGCTGCTGTTGAACGTGACCAACCCGATGGCAATGAGTTGCATGGCACTCCAGCGGCTGGTGCCCGCTGTTCGCACGATCGGGCTGTGCCACTCCACGTGGATGACCGCCGAGACCGTCGCCGAGCTGCTCGGCGTCCCCATCGGCGAGCTCGTGTTCGCTGGCGCTGGGGTCAACCATCAGGTGTTCATCACCCGGCTCGAGCACCACGGGGTCGACGTCTACCCGCGCCTGCGGGCGCTGGCCGAGACCGACTCGCCGTTCGCTCGCACGGTGCGGGCCGATCTGCTGCGACGGTTCGGCTACTTCGTCACCGAGAGCTCCAAGCACAACGCCGAATACGTGCCGTGGTACCTGCCCTGGGACGAGCAGGTCGAGCGGTTCGATCTGCCGGTGAACCCGTACTGGGAACGCCGCGCCAACAACGCCGAGTGGTTCGCGCTCGCCGTCGAGGTGGCCGATGGTCGGGTCGAGTTCCCACGCGGCTTGCTGCCGTCAGGGGAGTACGCCCCGCAGATTGCGCGGTCCCTGGTCGACGGCCAGTCACGGGCGATCTACGTGAACGTACCGAATCACACAGATGACGGGGGCCGCCTCGTTGATGAGTTGCCCCCGTGGGGGGTGGTGGAGGTGCCGGCCACCTGCGACGGCACCGGAGTTCATCCACTGGTCGCCGAACCTGTGCCGCCCCAGTGCGCGGCGTTGAACCGCCGCTACCTCGACGTGTGCGACCTCGCCGTCCGTGCCATCGTCGATGGGAATCGCTCGCTCGTGCACCAGGCTGCGTTGCTCGACCCCAACGCATCGGCGACCCTGCCTCCGCAGCGCATCGCCGACATGATCGATGAGCTGCTCGATGCCCACCAGGCGGCGGGCAGGCTGCCGGAGGCCCTGTGGCGCTGACCTCGCTCTGCCCCCGACCGCGCTGGGTGTCGCTCCTCGACGACGGCGACGAGCCTGCCGTTGCCTCGGCTCAGGGATACCGCCTCGTCATCCGTGACGGAGTGGCCACCATCGCTGCCGGCGGTGACGCCGGTGCGTTCTATGCCGGCCTCACCCTCGCCCAACTCGACCGGCTACACCCCGGCGGCATTCCCGACATCACCATCGTCGACGAGCCGGCCATCGAATGGCGAGGCGTGATGCTCGACGTCTCGCGCGGCAAGGTGCCGACGCTCGAGACGTTGGAACTGATCATCGAGCGACTGGCCGCGCTGAAGGTCAACTTCGTGCAGCTCTACCTGGAGCACACCTTCGCCCATCCCGGCCACGAGGACGCCTGGCGAGATGCCACCCCCTACACCGCCGCCGACATCGCCCGGCTGCGGACGTTCGCGGCGCAGCGCCACGTCGAACTCGTCGGCCAGCAGAATGCGCTGGGTCACATGGAGCGGTGGCTGGAACATCCGCGCTATGCATCACTCGCGGCACTGCCGGGCGGGTATCGATCCGCTGACGGCGGTCACGAACCCGCAGCGTGCGTCGACCCTGCTCTTGCCGAGTCGTTCGAGTTCGTCGCCGAGTTGGTCAGCAACGTCGCCGAGGCGTTCGACTCGCGGATGGTGCACGTCGGCCTCGACGAACCGATCGATCTCAACCCGTCCGTGTGGGACGCGATCTTCGACGTGCCCGGGGCGCCGGTGCCGTGGGCGGGCGTCGACAACGGCGCCTTCTGTGTGCCGCTCGACGAGCCGCGTCGCTCGCAGTACATCGACTGGGTGCGACGGCTTCGAGAACTGCCGGCTCTCGACGGACGACAGATGCTGATGTGGGCCGATGTCCTGGCTCCGAATCCGGAGTTGCTCACCCAGATCCCTGCGGGCGTCACGCTGGTGGAGTGGGGCTACGAGGCGTCGCATCCGTTCGACGCGCGGTGTGGGCGCATCGCCCGGGCCGGCCTGCCGCTGTGGGTCGCGCCCGGCACCTCCAGCTGGTCGTCGATGAGTGGCCGGATCGCCAACATGACGGCCAACGTGCGCGCCGGTGTCGATGCCGCGGTGGCGCATCACGCTCAGGGGGTCGTCGTGTGCGATTGGGGCAACGACGGGCACTTCCAGTATCTGCCCATCAGCTGGCCCGCGTTCGTCACCACCGCTGCGCTTGCATGGAACCCGACCGACGTGCCCGACGTTCCTGGCGCGCTGGCCCACTTCGTGACCGGCGACGTCGCACTCGCCGAGGCAACCTGGCGCCTCGGCCACGTCAACGACGGCATCACACCGTCGGCACCCGAGGCCGGCACCCTTGCCGCGCTGCTGATGAGCCCGTCGTCGGCGGAGTTGCTCGCCGCGGGTGGCATGACGGAGGAGATGCTCGCCGCGGCCGATGCCGAACTCGTCGAGTGCATCGAGCAAGCAGGTCGAGCGCACTCGGAAGTGGCTGATGGCCGGCTGTGGGCCGACGAGGTGCACGCCGCGGCATCGTGGCTGCGACTCGCCATTGCTGTGGCTCGGGCCAGGCTCGGGTGGTCGCCGACGATCACGGCCGATGAGATCACGGTCGAGCATCGGCGCTTGCTCGCCGAGCACCGCCGGCTGTGGCTGGCCCGCAACCGACCGAGTGGAATCGATCGGTCCGTCAGCGCGCTCGAGCACTTGGAGCTGCGCACTACCCAGGAGGTACCAGATGGCTTCGATCACGCTTGACGCGGTCAGTAAGACCTACCCCAACGGTGTGGTGGCTGTCGACGCCGTCGACCTGCACATCGACGATGGCGAGTTCATGGTGCTGGTCGGCCCGAGCGGCTGTGGCAAGTCGACGCTGCTGCGGATGATCGCCGGACTGGAGACGGTGACCAACGGCGGTGTGTTCATCGGCGAGCGCGACGTCACCTACGACGCGCCGCGAGCCCGCGATCTGGCGATGGTGTTCCAGAACTATGCGCTGTATCCGCACATGACGGTTCGCAGGAACCTGGGCCTGGGCCTGAAGCTGCGGCACACGAAGAAGGCCGAGATCGATGAGCGGGTGAACGCTGTGGCCCGCACCCTGGGGTTGTCGGGGCTGCTCGAGCGTAAACCTGGTCAGCTGTCGGGTGGTCAGCGCCAGCGAGTCGCGATGGGAAGAGCCCTCGTTCGCGAACCCTCGGCGTTCCTGATGGATGAGCCGCTCTCCAACCTCGACGCCAAGTTGCGCGTGTCCATGCGCGAGGAACTCGCCCGGATCCACGAGCAGATCGGCACCACCACTGTGTACGTGACGCACGACCAAGTGGAGGCGATGACACTTGGTACACGGGTGGCAGTGATGCGCGATGGAACTCTTCAACAGTGTGCGTCGGCCGACGAGCTCTATCGGCGCCCTGTCAACTTGTTCTGCGCCGCATTCATCGGTTCGCCGGCGATCAACCTTGTCGACGCAGAGGTCGACAACGGCATCGCGAGGTTTGCGGGCCTCGAAGTGCGGCTGCGCGGGGCAGCGGCCGCTGTCTCGGGCCCGGTGGTGGTCGGCGTGCGGCCGAGCGATCTGCGGCCGGTGCGCGACGGGGACGACGGCGTGCGCATCGACGCACAGTTCGATCTCGTCGAGAACCTCGGCGCACAGCGCAATGCAGTTTGCACACTCGATGCTCCACTGGCGTCAGCACGCTGCGTCGGCGACATCAGTGCTGGAGAGCAAGCGTTGGTCGGTGCCTCCGATCGGGCCCGCTGGACCGCCGTGCTACCCGATCACCTCGACGTCAGGGTGGGCGACCGCTGCGAGTTGACCTTCGAGCCCGAACGGGTCTACGTCTTCGATGTCGACACCGGCCGACGTCTCGATTCGTGATCAGAGCCCGACGTGCAATGCCGATGTTGGTAGCAGCTTGAGTTGTTCTCCATGCGTCGCCCCGGCGGGTGCGTGCGCCCGTTCGTGGCGGTCGAGTGCGGCGTGCAATCCGTTGAGTGCGTCGGGGTCGAACTGCGATACGTAGCAGTCGAGGGCTTGGTGGCGCTCCTGCTGCACGGGTGTCGTATCGACGGTTTCGTTGGCGTCGGTCGTGAAGTAGTAGCAGACCCGATCGACGCTGAAGGCGCCGGCGCCAGTGGCCGCTCGCACACGCGGGAGCCCGCTGAGGAGGACTGCTTCGCTCACGGCACGGCCGGTCGCGACGTGGTCGCTGTGCGCCTCGTGGCGTAGCCAGGGGTCCACCGTCATCACGACGTCGGGCCTGATCTCGCGGATCAGGTCGATGATCTGGTCGCGGAGTGCAATGTGATCGAGGCCGGCGGCATCGGGCCATTCGAGATCGATGAACCGACCGACACCGACGATGGCGCCCGCCGCGCGCTGCTCGGCCACCAGTCGCCGGCGGGCGCTGGCGTCGTCGAGATCGGGGTCGAGGACTCCGGCGAGGTCGTCGGTCACCGTCACGTAGATGATCTCGGCTCCGGCACGCGAGAGCAAGGTGAGCGTGCCGCCGCACCCGATGTCGTTGTCGTCGTAGTGGGGCTGAACCGCGAGAACGCGGCGGGCGTGGAGCACGCTCCACGGGCCGTCGACGTTGGTCACGTTCGTCGTTTCCCGAAGAGCTCGAGTGCGGCACCGAGCCCACCGAAGGTGACCACCCGGAACTCCTCGGCCGCAGCCAGCCCGTGCGCGGCGCCGGTGTGCGCCGCGCCGGCCCGGAGCAACGGCTCGATCAGCGGGCGGACGTCGCCGGAGGTTGCCACATCGTCGGCCATCGGTAGGTCCCAGCCGCCGGTGCGGGCCTGCATCGACAGCTGGTTGGCGAAGTTCGTCAACATCGCGACGTGCTGGCAGGCCGCCTCGACCTTGAGGTCGAGCGTGGCGGAGATGTCGACGACGTCGGTGACGTCGACCACCTGACGCCCGAAGTACCAGCGCTCGAAGCAACCGTGCAGTTCGAGACCCTCGGCGAGGTGCTCGGGGTGGTGCTTGTCGAACTGGCTGGTCCAGAACGCCTCGTCGGCAGCGGCCGCGACCTTGACGTGGTCCTGGTTGTCTTCGCCGTACATGGCGAACGGATCGAAGGTGACCAGTGCGTACGGTCGGTGGGTGCGCACCTGACGAATGAAGTGCTCGCGGAGCGTCACCTCGCTCACGTCGGCGAGGGTGTCGGTGGGGTAGCCGAGTTCGACGATCTGCGCCACCCCGAGGATCTCGGCGGCGCGTCGGAATTCGGTCGTGTTGGCGGCGATGGTGTCGGCTTCGGTCAGCCCGACGGAGTCCCATCGGTCGTCGGTCACCCGGACGATCACCACTCGCCACCCGGCGGCGGCCCAGGCCGCAGCGGTGCCGCCGAGGAACAGGGTGACGTCGTCGGCGTGAGCGACGATGATCAGTACGACTCGCTGTTCACCTGGCTGAATCTGACGAACCGCTGGCACGGAAACAAACCCTAACACTGGCGGATGCCGGTCGCCGTCAGCTCATCGGAGCATGGCGCGGCCAGGGGGCCGACTGCTCCATGATCCGCGCCAACCGCAGGCAGATGTCCTCGCGATGTCGTGGCGCGGTGATCATCAGACCGACCGGGAGACCGTCGGCCGTGAGCCCTGCTGGAACGCTGATCGACGGCAGGTTGGCGATGTTGGCCAGCATCGTCAGCAGGGCGGCGTGTCCACCATGGCAGGCCCGACCGTCGATCTCGGTGGGCATCGGGCCTTCGGCGGCGAACGGAGGGCAGGCGTTGGTGGGGGTGAGCAGCACGTCGGTGTGCTCGAACAATTCGGCGATCTGCAGTTCGAGGCCGCGCCGATTGCGTTCGACCTTTGCGAAGCGGGGCAACGTAGTCGCTGCCGTCCGTCGCCAGCCCTCGATGACGAGTGGATCGAGTTCGTCGAGCCGCTGTTCCCAATCGACGGGCACATCGACGAACCGGTCGGCGGCCTCCATGAAGGCGTAGATGCCGATGAAGTCGTCGACCTGCACCGCGAAGTCGGTGGTGTGCAGTCCAGCCGCAGTCACGAGTGCCGTCGCAGCACGTTCCGCGAGGGCCGCGACCTCGCGGTCGACCACCACGAACCCGAGGTCGCTGGACCACGAGGCACGCAGGCCGGCGACGTCGAACTGCTCGATGACGGCGGCGTAGCTGGTCGTCGCCGCGGGCAGGGAGGTGCGGTCGCGAGCATCGGGCCCGGCCGCCACGTCGAGCAGCAGCGCAGTGTCGGTGACGGTGGTGGCGAGCGCGAAGTTCACGGCGTTCTGCGCATGACGGGTGACCCCGAACGTGGGAATTCGCCCGTACGTGGGTTTGAGGCCGGGCAACCCACACGAACTGGCCGGGCCCCGTATCGACCCGCCGCCGTCGCTGGCAGTGCCGAACGCGACGATGCCGGCTGACACCGCAGCGGCGGTGCCGCCGCTGGAACCGCCCGGCGTGCGCGTGAGACCCCACGGGTTGCGCGTGACTCCGAGCAGCGGGCTGGCGGTGTAACCCCATGCGCCGAACTCGGGTGTGGCCGTCTTGCCGAGCGGGATGGCACCGGCGGCCCGGAACCGCGCAACGTGAATGTCGTCGCGAGTCGCTGGAGGTGCATCGGCGTACCAGCGCGAACCGCGGGTTGTGGGCATGCCTGCGCAGTCTTCGAGGTCTTTCACCCCGAATGGCACACCGGCCAACGGGCCGAGCGGTTCGCCGGCCAGTCGAGCACGATCGACCCGGTCGGCCTGGGCCAGCGAGGCGGCGGCATCGAGGTGGACGAACGCATTCAGCGCCGGATTGCGTTCCTCGGCCCTCCGCAAACACTCCTCGACGAGCGAGCGAGCAGAGACTTCACCCGACCGGACCAGCGCTGCCGAGTGGGCGACATCAGGGTGTTCCATCGGCCCACCTTATGCGTCTGCCATCATGGGCGCAGGCCGCGAGCGCGGCTGCAGATCGGGAGATGCAGATGACACCCTCCACCATCGGTACACCGTTCGCGTGTCTCGAGGCCAACGCCCGAGACGTGCTGACAGCCCGCGACACTCCGCTCGTCGTATGCGCCAACGAGCCACCGTGGTCATCGTTCCGGGCTGGCCTTGGAGCCGTCGACCTGCTCGCCGAAGTGGCGGCCTGGAACATGGACGTGCACCACCTGGCAGCGGTCGTCGATGACCTCGTGAAAACATCGCCGGGCGAACGGCTCGCCGAAGCGACGATCGTCGGCATGGGTGGTGGCACCGCACTCGACACTGCGAAGTACGTTGCATGGAAACTTGGAAGACCGCTGGTGCAGGTCCCGACGATCACCTCCGTCGACGCCGGGTTCACCGACGCCATCGGAGTACGCGATGAGGGGCGGGTGCGATACATCGGCACGATCGTTCCCGACGTGGTCGTGCTCGATCTACCGCTGATTCGTTCTGCCCCACAGCGTCTCAACCGGGCCGGCGTGGGCGACATCCTCTCGTGCCACACCGGCCTGTTCGACTGGCGCCTCGCAACCGATCACGGCCAAGGGCATCCGTGGAACCCTGGCCTGGCGGCGCTCGGCGAACTGCTGCTCGACGAGCTGGAGGCGGCCGCCGACGAGATCGCCGTCGTCTCTGATGACGGCGTGCGGTTCATCGCCGACGCCTACCGTCGTATCGGTGCTGCCTGCGCGTGGGCCGGTCACAGCCGCTTCGAGGAAGGGTCCGAGCACTTCTGGGCGTACGCCTTCGAGCATGCCACGGGCGCACACCCCGTGCACGGCGAGATCATCTCCTTCGCGGTGTGCGCTTTGGCTCACGTTCAGGGCAACGCTCCTGAGCGTGCCGTCGAGATCGTTCGTCGGACGAAGGTCCGAGCCAACCCGTTCGACATCGGCATCGGGCAGGACGCGTTTCGGTCGTGTCTGCTCGGGCTGCGCGACTACGCCCGCAGCGAGCACCTCGACATCGCGGTGGCTGATCTGGTGGGCATCACTCCTGCGCAGGTCGACGCCTCGTGGGCGTACGTCACCAGCCTGCCTCGACACGACGGGTAGAGCGACTCGAGGCGGGGTTCAGCGTTTGTTGCGGCTGGCGAACACGTCGGCCGCGATGGGCTCGCCCAGCAGGTGGCCCTGTACGAGGTCGCAACCGAGCACGCGCAGGCGGCGCAGCTGGTCGGCGGAGGTGACCCACTCGGCCACCACCTGCATGTCGAGCGCATGCGCGAGCTGGATGATGGCCCGCACGATGGGGTCGTCGTCGCCGCTGGTGCCCAGCATGCGCGCGACCGCGCCGTCGAGTTTGAGCACGTCGGCCCCGCAGGTGCGCAGCGCGGTGAGCGACGAAATGCCGGTGCCGAAGCGGTCGAGCGCCAACTGCACCCCGAAGCGTCGTAGCGCTTGCACGGCGCGCAGGTTGCCGGTCTGGCGATCGTTGAGCGTGTCCTCGTCGAAGTCGAGCGTCAGTTGGTGCGGGTTGAGCTCCATCTGGCGAACCGTGGCCAGCACACGCTCCACGAAGGAGCCTTCGGCGAGCTGGCGGGCCGCGATGTTGACGTGCACGCTGAACCCGCGGTCGACCAGGCCGGAATCGAGCCACGCACGCGCATCGAGGCACGCCTGGCGGATGACCCAGTCGCCGATGGGCACGATGGCGCCGGATTCTTCGGCCAGGTGCAGGAACTGCGCAGGCAGTAGCGGGCCGCGCTCGGGGTGGTCCCACCGCAGCAGCGCCTCGGCGCCGGCCACACGGCCGCTGTGCGTGGAGATGATCGGCTGGTAGGCCAGCCGCAGCTGGCCGGCGGCCAGTGCCCGCTCGAGCTCATGCGACAATTCTTTGTGCGAGCGCGACTCGGCGCGCATCGCCTCGGTGTACAGCTCGCTGCGCGAACGGCCGCGGCGCTTCGCTTGATACATCGCGATGTCGGCGTTGCGCAGCAGTTCGACGGCGGCTTCCTGCCCGCTGACGCCATCCAGGTGCGCCGGCAGACCCACCGCCACGCCGATACTGACCGACAGCTCGACCTCGACGCCGTTCACCATGATGCGCCCGCTGAGCGAGTGGCGAATGCGCTCGGCCAGGTCGAGCGCCGTGTGCTCGTCGATGCCGCCGTCGCAGAGCACCACGAACTCGTCGCCGCCGATGCGGGCAACCACGTCGGAGGGGCGGGTGGCATACGAGATGCGATGCGCAACCTGCGCCAGCAGTGCGTCGCCGACGTCGTGGCCGACCGTGTCGTTGACGTCCTTCAGTCGGTCGACGTCCATGAACAAGATGGCCACGTTGTTGCGGGTGCCGCGGATGCCGTCGAGCGCGTCGCCAGCGGTTCGCAGCAGGAGTAGGCGGTTGGGCAGCCCGGTGAGCGGGTCGTGGTTGGCCTGGCGGGTGAGCTCGCTCTGCAAGTGCTTGGTGGCGGTGATGTCGCGTGCGACGCCACCCCAGTACTCGACCACGCCGTCGGGGGAGCGATGCAGCATGAGGTCGATGTCGAGTGTGCGCTCGAGGCCGTCGGGCCCACGGAAGCCGACTTCGCCCGACCAGCTGGAGCTGGCACTGGTGTCCATGACCTCACGCGGCACCTGGTCGCGGATGGCCTGCAGCAAGCCGCGCGCTGCGGGGTCGCGGATGAGGTCGACCTCGTCGACCACGCCGAACAGCCGGCGAGCCGCCTCGTTGGTGTACACGGGCGCACCGTTGCGGTCGAGGATGATGACGGCGTCGTCGGTGGCCCCGACCACCCCGAGCAATCGGTCGAGCAGTTGCAGGTGGCTGACGTGCTCGGTGTGGTCGAGGGCGCTGCCGGCGTAGCCGACGACACGACCCAGCGGGTCGCACACCGCCTGCGCGTCGATGCGCACCCAGGTCATTCGGCCTTCGCCGTGCCACACACGGAACTCGAGCTGCACCGGAACTTCGGCATCGGCCGCGCGGCGCCACTGCAGCTCGGCGGCGGCACGATCGCCGGGGTGGGCGTTGGCCCACGGAGCGACGCCCACCATGGAACCGGCATTGCCGTGCACGAGCGCGCCAAATGCTGCGTTGGCCGCGATGATGCGACCGTCGCGGTCGGCCTGAAACAGGCCAACCGGCAGCGTGGGGAGCAACTCGGCGATGTCCGCCATCCTTACTGGGTCGAAGTTACGTACTGTTGTATCGGCGAGACCTACGGGCGACTGAAGGTGCCAGCGATTTCGGCCGAGGCGAGCTGTGTGGTCTCGATGGCGAGCATCAGCTCTGCGCCGAGCGCGCCATCGTCGAGACCGCTTGCCGCGCCAAGATAGTGCACCGTCAGCACGTAGGTGTGCTCCGTGCCTGCTGGCGGGCACGGCCCGGTGTAGCCGAGGTCGCCCAATCCGTTGTTGGCTTCGTAGGCGCCGATGGGCACGGTGTCCTCGTTGAGGGCGAACATGGTGGGCGGAATGCCGGCGATCACCCAGTGCACGAAGGTGGGGGCGTCGAGATCGGTGAGGCTGATGGCCACCTCCGCGGTGCCTTCCGGTGCATCGCTCCAGGCCAGCGGGGGTGCCACGTTGAGCCCGTCGCACGTGTAGCGCTGATCGATGACCTGGCCGTCGCGCCACGGGGCGGTGGCGGTGAGCTCGGCCCCGAATGTCGGCAGCGTGAGGCTGGGGTCGCCGCCGGGGTCGTCGGTGTCGATGAACACGGGGTCGCCCGGCACCGTGGTGGTGACGAGGACGCTGGAAATGGTCTTGTCCTGGTCGGGGCGGGCATCGCGCAGGGTTCGACCGTCGCTGCGGCACCCTCCAAGGAACAGTAGGCCGACGCAGGGGAGGATGAGCAGGACGACACGACGCACGGGTGGCAGCCTACGCAGCGAGGCGCCGCAAGTAGGTGCAGGGGATATGGTGCAGCGGTGGACTCTCAGCCGCTCTGCCTGCTCACCGTGCATGCTCACCCCGATGACGAAGCGTCGAAGGGTGCACCCACCTTGGCCATGTATCACGCGCAGGGTGTTCGTACGGTGCTGGTGTGCTGCACCGGCGGCGAGGAGGGCGACCTGCAGAATCCGAGCTTGCGCGAGCCCGGCCAGCCGTTCCACGGCCTCACCCCCGAGCAGGACAAGGTGCTGCTGGCGCAGTTGCGCCCGGTGGAGTTGGCCCGTTCGGCCGACATCATCGGCTTCGACTCGGTGGAGATGCTCGGTTATCGCGATTCGGGCATGCCCGACAGTGTCGCCAACGAGCACCCCGACTGCTTTCACACGGCCCCGCTCGACGAGGCGGTGGGTCGCCTGGTGGCCATCATCCGCCGGGAACGCCCGCAGGTCATCATCACCTACGGTGACGACCAACAGGGCTACCTGCACCCCGACCACCTCAAGGTGCACGACATCTCGGTGCCGGCCTTCGAACGCGCGGGCGACCCATCCTGGTACCCCGAGCTGGGCGAGCCGTGGCAACCGCAGAAGCTGTACTACACGGTCTGGTCGCGGGCTCGGCTGATTGCCATTCACGAGGGCATGATCACCCACCGCGGCGAGTCGCCCTACGAGCAGACCTGGCTCGACCGGCCCAGCCACGACCATCGCATCACCACCCGTATCGAAGTGGGGGCCTACCTGTGGGCGCGCAGCGGTTCGCTGCGGGCGCACGCCACGCAGGTCGACCCCAATGAGCCGTGGTGGTTCGGCCTCTCCGACGAGCAGTTGGCCGAGGTGTATCCGTGGGAGGACTGGATCCTCGCCCGCTCGTTGGTGGGCGAGCCCACAGCCGGTGAAGTCGAGCTCGATCTGTTCGCGGGCCTGCGGTCGACAGCGGAGATCGTGTCGTGAGCGTGCAGTACCGGGTGGTGTTCGGCAAGAACGACGAGGCCGTCGAGGGCCCCGACGATGCCGCAGTGGTGGTCACGGTCGCTGCTGCCGACGCCGCGCTGGCGCCCACCACGGCCTTCATGCTGGGCAAGTTGAAGAACACTGGGCCCACCGGCCCTGTGCTGGCTGCGCTGCGCGACGGCTCGGCGGCGGCGGCGATCAGCCGGCTCGCATCGCGTCCCTGAGCGCCCGGTAGCCGATGGGCGTTGCGCCCGAATCCGCCAGCAAGGTGCGCAGGGTGGCGTCAGCCGTGATCAGCTCGTGGTCGTCGATCCACAGAGGTGCCGCAGCGGTGATGGCGCGCACTTCTGGGGTGTCGATGGCGGGTTGCACATGGATCTCGGTGACCCCGGCAGGCAGCGTGCGAACTGCTTC
>Ga0335397_10007506_pt1 | contig 13876 bp, 15 predicted proteins | sample MAT04_FD_205740 | JGI IMG/M metagenome (GOLD analysis project Ga0335397, IMG submission 205740) | Freshwater microbial communities from Lake Fryxell liftoff mats and glacier meltwater in Antarctica - MAT-04 (spades assembly) (version 2) ...
GGTTCTTTCGCGCGCCAGAGTGGGTCGGATCCTCGAGCAGCGCTCGCCGGTAAGACTGGATCGCCTCGTCGAACTTCTTGAGCGAGCGCGACGCGTTGCCCATCGCGTACGCCGCCTTTGCGCGCACCGCAGCGTCGGGGGAGGCGGCCATCGCCGCCTTGTACGACTCGATCGCCTTGTCGAGCTCGCCGTCCGCCGCCTCCGCGAGCCCGCGGTTCAAGAGGAGCCGCGGGTCCTGGCCCAGGGTCTTCTGGGCGCGACCGTAGGCCTCGACCGCGTCCTTCGGCTTGCCGTCGTGGAGCGCCTGGTTGCCCGCGGCGACGTTGGGCTCGTCGCGCTCGAGCGGGCCCGCGCCGAGCAGCAGCGGGGCGACCAGCGTGAGCAGGAGCGCTTGCTTACGGCGCACGCGGATGGTCGTCGCCAGCAACAAGAGCACGAAGGCCGGGACCAGGGCCCACCGGTAACGCTCCTCGTACACGCGAACGGTGCGCGCCTCCAGATCAGCCTTGTTCTGCTGCGCCAGTCGGGCCACCACCGGCGTCAGATCGAAGCCGCCGCCGGTCCCCGGCATCGCCGAGATGCCGCCGCCCGCGGCCGCGACCCGGCCCAGGATCCCCTCGTCGAGGCGCGAGATCACGGTCTGGCCCGAGGCATCCCTCAGATAGCCATCGCCGAGCGGGATGGGCTCGCCGGCCGCGGAGCCGACACCGACGGTGTGCACCTCGATGCCCGCCTCGTGCGCCGCCCGGGCCGCGCCCTCCGGATCCCCCTCGTGCTCCTCGCCGTCGGTGACGACGATGATCGCCTTGCCGCTCTCCTTGTGCGGGGACGACGACAGCATGCGCTGCGCCTCCTCGATCGCGTCGGCGATCGCCGTGCCTCCGCGCGGCATCGCGTCCGGGCCGGCGGTGCGCAGCTGCAGCTCGAGCGCCGCGTGATCCACCGTCATCGGGCAGAGCGGGATCGCAGCGGACGTGAACCCCACCAGGCCCACGCGATCACCGGCCAGCGACTTGATCATCCCCTCGAGCTCGATCTTCGCCCGCTCCAGTCGCGACGGTGAGACGTCCTGCGCGAGCATCGAGCGCGACAGATCGAGCGCGATCACCACGTCCATCCCGCGCGCCTTTCGCACCTCGGTCTTCGCGCCGAACTGCGGCCGCGCCAGCGCCACCGCGACCAGTGCCATCGCGATCGCGAACAGCACCGTCTCGATGAGCCGCGTCTCCTTGCCCTGCGACGGGCCGAGCCCGGTCATGCGCCCGAGCAAGGACGCATCGCCCGCGCTCTCGAGCTGCGCGCGCCGCCGTCGCTCGTTCACGACGAACCACAGCACCACCATCGGCACGAGGATCAGCGCAAGAAAGGCGAGCGGCTCGGCGAACCTCACGGGAACCTCTTGAGCCACGTGGCGCCCAGCAGCACCTCGAGCGCGATCAGCCCGAGCGCAACCGCGATCGCCCACGGGAACAGCTCGGCGTACGGGCGCGCGCGACCGGTCGACTCCATGCGCACGCGATCGAGCGCATCGAGGACGTCGGCGAGGCGCGCGTCGAGCTCCTTCTTGTCGGTGGCGGTGAAGGCCTCGCCGCTGGTGGTCTCGGCGATCTTCTTCAGGAGCTCCGGGTTGGTGGGGATGACCGACTTCCGGAACACCGGGCGGCCAAACAGATCCTTGCCGGCGGGGAAGGGCACCGCGCCGCCTTGCCCGACCAGGATCGTGTAGATCTTCACGCCCATGTCGCGCGCCAGCTCCGCGGCGGCGATCGGCGAGATCTCGCCGGCGTTGCTGTCGCCATCGGTCAGCAGCACGACGACCTTGCTCTTGGCGTCGCTCGATCGCAGCCGGTTGAGCGCGGTGCCGATCGCGTTCCCGATCGCGGTGCCGTCCGCGACCATGCCGGTCTCGATCTCCTCGAGCAGCTCCGCGACCAGCGAGTAATCCAGCGTCAAAGGCACCCAGGTCGCCGCTTCGCCGCCGAACACCACCAGCGCCACGCGATCGGTTTTGCGCGTCCCGATGAACTCACCGACCGACTTCTTGGCGACGTACATGCGGTCTTGCGGCTGGAAGTCGGCGGCGTTCATCGAGCACGACACGTCGAGCGCGAGCACGATGTCGATGCCCTCGGCGTCCTCTTTTTCGGCCTCACCGACCAGCTGCGGTCGCGCCAGGGCGAACACCAGCGCGCACAACGCGAGCGCGCGGACCGCATCCGGCAGCCACCACAGGCGCGCGGCCAGCGTCGTCGGCACGCCGTCGAACAGCCCCACGCTCGCGTACTTCAGCGCGGGCGCTCGGCCGCGGCGGCGCCACCACCAGCGCTCGAGGAACACCGCGAGCACCGGGATCCACGCGAGCAGCGCCCAGGGCGTGGCGAGCGAGAGATCCTTGATCATTTGGAGGCGACCTCCGGCTCCGGTGGCGGGCGCGTCGCGTCCACCATCGTCATCGCCCACTTCCCGTGCGCGACCGCCTCGTCGTCCTCGGTGACGAGCTTCGCGAACTTCACGAGATCGGCGGTGTCGAGCATGCGCCGCACCTTGGCCCGATCGAGCGACGGGGTCTCGAGCGGCTCGAGCGCGCGGAACAGCTCGTCGACCGTGAGCTCGAGCGAGTCGAACCCGTAGCGCCCGCCGAGGTACGCCCGCACGATCTCCGAGAGGTCGACGTAGAACGCCTTCTGCTCTTCGGGCGTGGCGCGCGGTCGCTGCATCAGCGCGCGCAGGCGCTCGATCGCCAGCTCGTGCGCAGGGCGGGGCGGCGGGACGTACGCGGGCTCGAGGTTCTCGCGGCGACGCCAGCGCATGAACGCCCAGGCGATGAGCGCGGCGAGGACCAGCGCGCCGATCAGCCCCAGCGGCCGGTAATCCGGGATGGTGATGCGATCCGGATCGGGATCCGTCGCCGCCACCTTCTCCAGCTCCGGCATCGCCTCGGCCAGCGTCGAGGCCGCGACCGGCCTGATCTCCTCGTCGAGGCTGCTCACGACGTCGAGCGTGATCGGCAGCGTCGAAGCGGTGGTCGAGCCGAGCGCCAGCGGGATCGCCGGGATGGTGACGGTGCCGCTCTCGAACGCGATCAGCTCGAGCTCGTAGCGATCGATCTGCTTGCCGCTCGCGTCGCTGCGCAGGAGCCGCCGCACTGCGAGCCGCTCGCCCAGCGCGGATCCGAGGTCGAGTGACTCGGGCAGCACCGCGATCTCGCCCGGCGCGTGTTTGGCCTCGATTATCAGGCGAAACGGCGCGCCCACGGCATACGCGCCTGCGTCCGTGAGCGGCTTGGCGTCGGCGGTCAGCTCGAGCGGCTGCGCCAGGAGCAACACCAGGAGGATCATTTCCCGCCCCTGAGCCTCGCCGCGCGCGCGCGGAAGAACGCGACCATCGGCGCGAGGACCGCGGCGATCTCGCCGGCCTTGCCCGCGGTGGTCTCGAGATCGACGAGATCGCAGCCCAGCTGCGCGAGGCGCTTCTTGGTGGCGCGGCGGCGATCGGTCTGGCGCAGCGCAAAGGCCTCGCGCACCGCTTTGTTCGAAGTGTCGATGAGGCGGCGCTCGCCAGTCTCGGCGTCCTCGATCTCGACCAGGCCGAGGTCGGGCAGGATCCGCTCGGCCGGATCGGTGATGCGCACCGCGATCACGTCGTGGCGCGCGCGGGCCATCTTCAGGGCGCGATCCCAGCCGCTGTCGATCCAGTCGCTCAGGACGAAGCACACCGAGCGTTTGCGCTGCACGCGCGACAGGTAACGGAGCGCGTTGTCGATGCTGGTCTTCGTTCCGCGCGGCTCGGCGGTGGCGATTTCGCGGATCACCCGCAGCACGTGCTTCTTGCCCTTGCGCGGCGGGACGAACAGCTCGACCTCGTCGGTGAACAAGAGGAGCGCGACGCGATCGTTGTTCTGGATCGCCGAAAACGCGATCAGCGCGCCCGCTTCGGCGAGGCGCGCGCGCTTGGTCTTGCCGCGCGTCCCGAAGTCACCCGAGCCCGACAGGTCCACCAGCAGCGTCACGGTGAGCTCGCGCTCCTCGACGAACTGCTTCACGAACAGGCCCTGCTCCGGCTGCCGCGCCGAGACGTTCCAGTCGATGTGGCGGACGTCGTCGCCCGGCGTGTACGGGCGCACCTCGGAGAAGGACATGCCCTGGCCCTTGAAGACCGAGTGATACCGTCCGGCCAGCTCGGCGTTCGCCGCGCGTCGCGTGGCGATCTCGATGCGGCGGACGAGCCCGAGAATCTCGCTCGCGTCCATACAAACGACCTAGGGGATAGCGACGGCTTCGAACACGCGGCGCACGACGTCCTCGACCTTCACGTTCTCCGCCTCGGCCTCGTACGTGAGCTTCAAACGATGGCGCAAAACGTCGGGCCCGATCGCCTTGACGTCTTCGGGGGCGACGAACGCGCGGCGCTCGAGGAACGCATGCGCGCGGGCGGCGAGGTTGAGCGCGATGCTCGCGCGCGGCGAGACGCCCATCTCGATCAGCCCGCGCAGATCATCGAGCTTCGCGCTGGCCGGCTCGCGCGTCGCCCAGACCACGTCGAGGATGTACTCCTTGACCTTGTCGTCGACGTACACCGAGCGGACCACGTCGCGCGCGCGCATCAGGCGCTCCAGCGTGACGACGCGCTCGGCCTTCGCCTCGTGGCGCTGGGTGGCGCGATCCATCACCAGCCGCTCCTCCGCCTTGGTCGGGTAGCCGACGCGGACGTGGAGCATGAAGCGATCGGTCTGCGCCTCGGCGAGCGGGTAGGTGCCCTCCTGCTCGATGGGGTTCTGGGTGGCGAGCACCAGGAACGGATCGGGCAGCGGGTGGGTCTTGTCGCCGATCGTGACCTGCCGCTCCTGCATCGCCTCGAGCAGCGCGGACTGCACCTTGGCGGGCGCGCGGTTGATCTCGTCGGCCAGCACCAGGTTCGCGAAGATCGGCCCTTTTCGTGGGCGAAACACGCTCTCGCGCGGGTCGAACACCTGGGTCCCCACCACGTCGGCGGGCAAGAGATCCGGCGTGAACTGGATGCGCGAGAAGCTGGCGTCGATCGCCGAAGCGAAGGTCTTCACCAGCAGCGTCTTGGCCAGGCCGGGGACGCCCTCGAGGAGGACATGCCCGTTGGTGAGCAGGCCGATGAGGACGCGGTCGACCATCCGTTTCTGGCCGACGACGACCTTGGCGACCTCGCTCTGGAGATCGGAGACGAAGGCGGACTCGGCTTCGATGAGCTGGCTCATCGCGCGAATGTCGTGGCTGGGGGGGCGGGACTGACGATCCTCCATCGATTGGGCTCCTAAGTTGTCCGGACAACCGGCCTCTTAGCACAGTCATTCCTGGGAATGGCGCTTGACAGCATTTCGGGGGGGCGGCTACGTCCCGCAGACATGACCGAGCAGATGGACGTCCGAATCCGCGATCGCTACGTGCACAAGGGCCTCGTGTCCCGCGACCAGGTCGAGAAGTACCTCAACAACCTGCCCGACATGGCGAGCAACGCGGAGAGCGTCGACTACGAGAAGATCTTCGAGTCCGACGACGTCGACGACGCCGAGGACTAGTTCGGTGACCGAAGAGAAAGACCCGAAGGGGTACGTCGTCCGCGATCGGCGCCGCTTCGACGTCGAAGGGAACCAGCGCGAGGAAGAGTCACGCGAGACGCGCCAGACCCCTCCGGCCGCAGCCGCCCCGCCGCCGCAGGCTCCGCGCCCGGCGCCGCCGCAGGCTGCGCCGCCGCAGGCCGCGCAGAACCAGGCCGCGCAAAACGGTGGGAGCACGCCGAGCGCGCGCGCCCGCCGCGCCACCGAGCAGGTCGATTTCTCGCAGCTCGTCCTGTCGATCGCGACCAACGCGATGATCAGCCTCGAAGGCACGCCGTCCGACGGCCGCCTCCCGGGCGGTCGCCCGAACCTCCCCGCGGCCGAGCAGAACATCGGCATCCTGATCATGCTCGAGGAGAAGACGCGTGGGAACCTCACGCCGGAAGAGGCGGAGCTCATCAAGTCCGTCCTCTACGATCTGCGCATGCAGTACGTCGCGATCCAGCAGGCGCTGGGCGGCGCTTAAGGCGTCTCGACCGCGGTCGACGACGTCGTCGTCGAGGTGCGCGCCGGCGGCGGCGGCAGCTTCGGGCGCGGATCCAGCGAGCCCATCAGATCGACCTTCCAGGCTGCGCCCTCGCGCACCATGCGCACGTTCGCGCTCGCGCCACCCTCGACGGGCACGCGCAGCACCGCGACGTCACCCGGCCGCGAAGCGACCGAGATCGACTCCGGCACGCGCAAAAGGAGCAGCTCGGAGCGCTCGAACAGGAGCTTGGCGGGATCGGTCTCCGGCTCGTCGCCGGTCACCTCCGCGATCGCCTTGGCGTCGGCCAGGAGCGCCTCTTTGCTGGGCTTCGACAGCGCGCCCCACGCGGGCTCGGCGCGCCGCTGCTTCACGTCGGACAGGAACCCCCGTAGCGACTCCTCGGGGGTCGCCGCTGAAGGTCGGCAGCCCACTCCCGTCGCGAGAGCGAGCGCCGTTGACAGTAAAACGGCGATCCTCCTTAACGACGAGCGCATTGGGGCGTCGCCAAGCGGTAAGGCTTCGGACTTTGACTCCGACATTCGCAGGTTCGAATCCTGCCGCCCCAGCTCGACCGAAGTAAAGCGAGAGCCGTCCTTGCCGTCAGGTGCGGTGAGAGGCAAGGGAGCACTCAGTGAACGGAAGCGTCGCGAAAATCTTCGCCGGGAACTCGAACAGTACCCTCGCGAAAGAAGTGACCCAGCGCCTCGACATCCCGATGGGAAAGGCGACCGTTAGCCGCTTCTCCGACGGCGAGATCAACGTCGAGATCGGCGAGAACGTGCGATCCGCGGACGTCTTCGTCGTCCAGTCGACGTGCGCGCCGGGCAACGAGAACCTGATGGAGCTGCTCATCATGATCGATGCGCTCCGCCGCGCCTCGGCCGAGCACATCTGCGCGGTGATCCCGTACTACGGGTATGGCCGTCAGGATCGGAAGGTCGCGCCGCGCACGCCGATCACCGCCAAGCTGGTCGCGGATCTGATCGCCACCGCGGGCGCCACGCGCGTGCTGTCGATCGACATGCACGCCGGCCAGATCCAGGGCTTCTTCAACATCCCGTTCGATCACCTCTACGCGATGCCGGTCCTGCTCGATCACATGCGGCAGAACTTCGACTCCGACTGCGTGATCGTCAGCCCCGACGCCGGCGGCGTGGAGCGCGCGCGCGCGTTCTCGAAGCGCCTCGACGCGTCGCTCGGTATGATCGACAAGCGCCGCCCGCAGCCCAACGTCGCGAAGGTGATGAACGTGATCGGCGAGGTCGCCGGCAAGGACGTCATCATCGTCGACGACATGATCGACACCGCCGGCACGCTGAGCGCCGCGGCCGATGCGCTGAAAGAGCGCGGCGCGCAGCGGATCTGGGCCTACGCGACGCACCCGGTGTTCTCGGGCCCCGCGGTCGAGCGCATCACGGCGAGCTCGCTCGACAAGCTGGTGGTCACGAACAGCATCCCGCTGTCTCCGGCGGCCAAGGGGTGCGGCAAGATCGTGCAGGTCACGATCGCGCCTTTGATCGCCGAGGCGATCCGCCGCATTCACCACGGTGATTCCGTGTCGAGCTTGTTCGTATAAATGAGACTCGCGGGCGTCGCCTTGATCGCGCTGATCGGCTGCAAGGGCGGCGAGGGCCCGGCCGGCAATCCGGGTCCGCAAGGACCGCCGGGACCGACCGGTGCTGCGGGCGCCGCGGGCGATCGCGGCGTGGACGGCATGCCCGGGATGGCGGGCGCCGAGGGCGGCACGCCGTTCCTCCTCACGCAGCTCGTCGCGCGTCCGCTCCAGTATGGCGACGCCGACAACGTGCTCGAGCTCTTCAACCAGCAGCTCGTCGCGCCTGCGGCCGGGACGCTGATCTTGCGGGTGTACACCACCGGCGTCGTCGCCAAGCGCCAGGACGCGACTTCCTGCCAGGTCGAGGTGTCGCTGCGCCGGGATCAGCAGCCGCTGCCGCTCGTCGCGCAGTCGCTCGGGATCGTCGACGGGCCCGCATCGCGCCTCGAGGTCAGCGTGGGCGCCACGCTGGCGGCTCGGGTCGACGTCGCCCAGGGCGATCGCCTCCTTTTGCATGTGGAACTGAAGAAGAAAGACCCCGCTTGCGCCCCTGCAGGCGCGGCGGGACCCACGCAGATCGCCCAGATCTACGCTCAGCTCGAAGCGCAATTCTTTCGGGTCGCTCTGCCGACGCAGTAGTCGTTGACCGACCTAGAGGTGCGTGCTATTCGCGCGCTTCTTTTGGGGGACCCCGTCTCCCGTCCGAGATTTTTTCGAAAGAGGAACGAGTAGGCCATGTCGGAACAGCAGATCAGCGTCGAGCCGCGTAATGCGACGGGTAAGGGTGGAGCGCGCAAGCTCCGCATTTCTGGGAAGATCCCGGGCATTCTGTATGGGCATAAGGAGAAGCCGCTCTCCTTCGCCATGGATCCTCGGCTCCTCGACAAGGCCGTCGCCGCCGGCGGTATGGGACGCAACACCGTCCTCCGCATCGGTGGCCTCGAGCGCGACGTGCTCGCGCTGGTGAAAGAGACCCAGATGGATCCGGTCAAGCGGACCCCGATCCACATCGACCTCCAGGAGGTCCGTGCCGACGAGGACGTGGCGGTCGAAGTTCCGCTCGAGTTCTTCGGCAAGCCGGTTGGCATCGTGAAGGGCGGCCAACTGCAGCCCGTTCGCCGCGTGCTGCGCGTCTACGCGAAGCCGCTGGGCATTCCCAAGACCATCAAGATCGACGTCTCGCCGCTCGACATCAACGGCGTCATCCACGTCCGTGACGTCGCGCTGCCCCCGGGCACGCGCGCGGCCATTCCCGGTCACATGACCATCGTCATCCTCGCGGCCCCCGAGAAGGCCGAAGAGGTCGCGACGCCCGATGTGGCGGCGGCGGCGGCGGCTCCTGCAGCGGCGGGCGCGAAGCCCGGTGCAGCGGGTGCCAAGCCTGCGGCCGGCGCGGCGGCTCCGGCTGCGGCGGGCGCCAAGGCTCCGGCGGCGAAGGCCCCGGCCAAGAAGTAAGACGTGTGGCTCATCGTTGGGCTTGGCAACCCCGACACGAAATACGCTGGAACCCGGCATAATATCGGGTTCGAAGTCGTCGATCGGCTCTCGGAGCGAACTTCGACACCGCTCTCTGAAAAGAAGTTCAAGGCACGCATGGCCAAGGGGCGCGTAGCCGGCACCGACGTGGTGCTGCTCGAGCCCCAGACGTACATGAACCTGTCCGGCGAAGCCGTCGGACCGGCGCTCGGTTTCTACAAGCTGGGTGTCGACCAGGTGATCGTGGTCCACGACGAGCTCGATCTCGAGCTCGGCAAGAACCGCCTGAAAAGGGGCGGGGGCCACGGCGGGCACAACGGCCTGAGGAGCTTGATCCAGCACCTCCCGAGCCCGGAGTTCATCCGGCTCCGGATGGGGATTGGACGGCCTCCTCAAGGTTGGGACCCCGCCGACTACGTCTTGTCGCGATTCACTTCCGCAGACCGCACGATCGCCGATCGTGCAGTCGAGGAGGCCGCCGACGCCATCGAAGCCGTCCTGAAGGACGGCCTCGCGAAAGCCATGAACACAGTCAACCGCGATCCGAAAGAGAGCCCGGGAACGCGGAAATCCAAGGCGGCTGAGGTGAAAACCGAAGCGCCCTCGGGCTCTAGTGAGAAGGATTAGGCCATGGCGACGATGTTGAGAGAGTACGAGTCTGTTTTCGTTTTGCACCCCGATCTGACGGAGGACATCGTCACGGCCACCGTGACCCGTCTGAAGGAGATCATCACCAAGATGGGTGGCGAGATCCTCACCGAGGACAACTGGGGCAAGAAGAAGCTCGCGTTCCCGGTGAAGAAGAACCAGCGCGGCACGTACGTGCTGTTCCACTTCGTCGCCCCGGTCGGCGTGGTCGAAGAGCTCGAGCGCACCATGCGCAACATCGACCAGGTCATCCGCTTCATCACCAACGCCTTTGGGCCGGTGAAGGACGTCGAGGCCAAGCGCGCCGAAGTCGAGCGCAAGTCGCGCGAGCGTGCGGCGGCCCGTGCCAAACAGGAGTCGGAGCGCGCCGAGCGTGAGGAGCGCATGGCCCGCGAGGCGGCCGAAGGCGGCGGGCGTGACCGTGGTGATCGCGGTGATCGCGGTGATCGCGGTGATCGCGGTGATCGCGGTGATCGCGACGGCGGCGGGCGCGGTGATCGCGACGGCGGCGGCGGCGGCCGCTACAACGACGACCAGTCGTAAAGTCTTAGGAGCTAATCAGTCATGATGAAGGTCATTCTCAAAGAGGACGTGCCGAACCTCGGCGTCATTGGCGAGCTCGTTCGCGTCCGCGACGGCTACGGCCGCAACTACCTCGTGCCGCAGGGCAAGGCCGTGCTGGCCTCGGCCCGCTCGGTCGAGGAGCTGGAGCACCAGAAGCGCGTCGCCGCGCACAACCGCGCGAAGGCGACGGTCGGGGCCGAGGGCGACAAGAAGAAGATCGAGTCGATGGCCATCGTGCTCTCGGCGAAGGTCGCTCAGGCGGTCGGCGAGCAGGCCGGCGAGCCGCTCCAGAAGCTGTTCGGCACCATCACCGCTCGCGATCTCGCGAAGGTGGTCGAGGCCACCGGCGTCAAGGTGGATCACCGCCGCGTCACGCTCAGCGAGAAGATCGCCACGGTCGGCAAGTTCAGCGCGAAGATCCGCCTCGATGGCGCCGTCATCGCCTCGGTCCCCTTCTGGGTGATCGCGGAAGGTGCCGCCGACGTCGAGACCGAGAAGAAGCGCGTCGAGTCGGCCCAGGCCGCGCAGAAGAAGGCCGAAGAGGATCGGATCGCGGCCGAGAAGGCCAAGTTCCTCGCGGCGTCGCAGATCAAGATCGAGAAGCAGCCCTCGTTGCTCCTCGGTGGCGAAGGCGGCGAAGGCGAGGAAGGTGCGGCGGCCAAGCCGGCCAAGGCCGACGAGGAGTCCGCGCCGACCGAGAAGCCCGCCAAGGCCGAGAAGAAGGGCAAGAAGTCGAAGGAGGCGTAGCCTCTTGCACCGCCCTGATGGACCGCCCGTGGAGTATCCCGGGCGAGTCCCCCCGCAAGATCTCGAAGCCGAAGCGGCCGTGCTCGGCTCGATCCTGCTGTCCAACGAAGCCGTCTATCACGCGATCGAAGCCAGCATCGAGGCGAGCGATTTCTATCGCCCGTCGCATCGCGTGGTCTTCGAGGCGATGCAGGAGCTGGCCCAGAAGAGCCAGCCGATCGACAACATCACGCTCCAGGCGCTGCTGAAGAGCAAAGGCCAGCTCGAGGCGGCGGGCGGCGTGGTCGCGCTGGTCGGCCTCGCCGAGACCGTCCCCACCGCGGCCAACATCAAGCACTACGCCGAGCTCGTGAAGAGCCGCGCGACGATGCGGAAGCTGATCGAGGCGGCCACCGGGATCGTCGCGAACGCCTTCGAAGGCGGCGACGCCGACGAGGTGCTCGATCGCGCGGAGCGGATGATCCTGGAGATCTCGGTCGCGAAGGCCAAGAAGGGCGTCTCGCCGATCAAGGAGGTGGTCCAGGACGCCTTCAAGCGGATCGAGATGCTCTACGAGCAGAAAAAGGAGGTCACCGGTGTCGCGACCGGCTTCCTCGATCTCGATCGCATGACCGCCGGCCTGCAGCCGAGCGATCTGATCATCGTCGCCGGCCGTCCCTCGATGGGAAAGACGTCGTTCGCGATCAACATGGGGACCAACGCGGCCCTGCGCGACAACACCGCGGTGGCGATCTTCTCGCTCGAAATGTCGAAGGAGCAGCTCGTCATGCGCATGCTCTGCAGCGAGGGGCGGATCGATCTCTCGAAGATGCGCGGCGGGTTCCTCGACGACAACGACTGGCCGAAGCTCGCGCGCTCGGCCGGCATGCTCTCGGAGGCGCCTATTTTTCTCGATGATACCGGCTCGGTGTCGGTCCTCGAGGTGCGCGCCAAGTGTCGCCGCATCGCCGCCGAGGCCAAGCTCGGGCTGGTGATCATCGACTACCTCCAGCTGATGCGCGGCAGCCCCAACGCCCAGAGCCGCGAGCAAGAGATCTCGGAGATCTCCCGCGGCCTGAAGGCGCTGGCGAAGGAGCTCAACATCCCGGTCATCGCGCTGTCGCAGCTCAACCGCTCGCTCGAGTCGCGCGCCGACAAGCGCCCGGTGCTGTCGGATCTGCGCGAGTCGGGCGCCATCGAGCAGGACGCCGACGTGATCATGTTCGTGTACCGCGACGAGGTCTACGAGAAGGATCGCGAGGACAACAAGGGCATCGCCGAGATCATCATCGGTAAGCAGCGAAACGGCCCGATCGGCACCGCGAAGACGAAGTTCTTCCACCAGTATACGAAGTTCGAGAACCTGGTGAGCGACTGATGGCTTTGCTCCCGGCGTACCGGCTGCCGTCCAACAAGACGATCGCGCCGTTCGGCGATGCGGCGCGGAAGCTGTGCGTCGGCACGCGGCCGATCGAGGCGTGGCAGGCCGAGGCCTGCCGCGCCGCCGGGCTCGAGCTGGTCGATCTCGACGATCCCACGCAGAAGCCGCCCGCGCCCGGGCCGGGGATCGTCTTCTGGGACGACGTCTTCTTCACCGAGATGGCGCTCCGCCAGTTCGTCGCCGACACCTTGCGCGCGACCGTGCCGAGCATCCTGGCGCTGCCCGACTCGCCCGCCGGCCGCGCGCTCGCGCCGCTCCAGGACGTCCGCGCGCTGGACGGGGGAGGGCATGCGTTCGACGTGCTCTTTTTACCGGATGCGCAGGTCCTCGCCCGCGAGACGCGGGAAAACCTGCGCGCGACCGCCACCCCGGTGCTGCTCGCGCTGCGCGAGCGATCGCTGCCGCTGCGCCTCCCGCGCGAGGATCGCACGGTGGAAGCGCCGCTCACCGCGCGGATCGTCTGCCACGTCGAGCACTGGGTGCACCTGCTCCGCCTCTCCCAGCTCTCGATCGGCGTCGCGCTGATCGACGCGCTGAAGACCGATCCCTGGCGGATCCTCCGCATCCGCTGGGCCGCCAAGCGGGGCGGGCCGTGGGCAGCGGCGCGCAAGCTGGTCTTCGTGCACCCGTCCGCGGAGGTTCACCCCACCGCCGATCTCGAGGCCTGCGTGATCGGTCCCGGCTGCGTGGTCCGCGCGCACGCCCACGTGCACTCGAGCGTCATCGGCAACAACGTGGACATCGGGGACCACGCGGTGGTGGTCGGCTGTTCATTGGCTGACGGTGTCCAGGTGCTGCGCGCCTCCTATCTTGCGCACTGCGCCGCGATGGAGAAGGCGACCCTCGGCAACTACAAGGTCCAGCTCTCTTTGTTCGGAAAGAGCGCGTTTTTGACCACTTCGGCGCTGCTGCTGGACGCGAAGCTGGAGGGCGAGGTCTCGGTCGAGCACCGCGGGCGCATCGTCAGCGTCGGAACACCGTACCTCGGCGTCTGCCTCGGGCACCGCGCAGCGATCGGCGCGCAAATTGCGATTGCCCCGGGCCGTGCGGTTCCTAACGACACCACGCTCGTCGGTCACGAGGTCGCGCTGCGGTTCCCCGCCGCCACCGCGAACGCGGTCTGGACCGTACGCGGCGGCGCCGTCGAGCGCCTCGGGTAGCAGCGACCGATTGCCACGCGGGGCGCTGCCGTGCGAGCCAAACCTCGGTCAGATGACCGACGGCCTCATGTCTGTTCCGCAACGCGCGCAACTCATGAGGAGGTCAGGAGCTTCGATGTCTCGATTCGCAGGACGCAGGGCCGTATCCCTCGCCGTTTTTTCGCTGTTCGTCGCCGCGTGCGATGACGGTTCATCGCTCTCCAACGTCTTCCCGGAGATCGTCGTCGATCCCGACTCGGGCGCGACGATC
>Ga0335397_10007512_pt1 | contig 13866 bp, 11 predicted proteins | sample MAT04_FD_205740 | JGI IMG/M metagenome (GOLD analysis project Ga0335397, IMG submission 205740) | Freshwater microbial communities from Lake Fryxell liftoff mats and glacier meltwater in Antarctica - MAT-04 (spades assembly) (version 2) ...
TTTAGGAGACCTAAAGGTTGTCTTAACCGAATCTATAGACCATTATTTTTATTCCTTTACCTATTATTTATTTTGCAACCTGTTGATTTCACGACAATGACTGCTGCTTGCGCCGAACTTCGGGCAGGTTGGTTGCCTGCTCGTTTGGAGCAGGTTTATCAGTGCGATCGCCACACTGTGGCTATTGCCCTGCGTACTTTAGAACGGCGAGGATGGCTCACTGTTTCTTGGCATCCTCAAGCGGCGAGGGTTTGCATGGGCGATGCGCCACCCCGGACTCCCGACACCTTTACCTTTAGTCAACAGTTGCGGCACCAGTTGAGCGGGTTGGCGCTGGTGAGTATGGAGGCGATCGCGCCTTGGGAGCGGGTGATTGATCTGCAATTTGCCCGTCGTCCGGGTGATGCAGCGCTATGGCACGTTTATGTTGAAATTATGGGCAACTACAGCAACGTAATTTTGACAGGGCACGATCACCTCATTGTCACTGCCGCGCATCAAGTCAGCAGTCATCAATCTAGCGTTCGCCCCATTCAGACTGGACAGCCTTATGAAATTCCGCCTGTTTTAACCAATCCCATCCCTCGCTTAGATGAATCACAGGAGCGATGGCAAGAGCGTATTAACTTAGTGCCCGGAGAATTAAAACGGAATTTATTAAAAAGCTATCGAGGGTTAAGCTCGTCTTTGGCACTGTCGATGATCCGAACGGCAGAAATTGCGCCCGATGCAGTCAGCGATCGCCTCACTGAAACCGAGTGGAAAAGGTTGTTTCAATGCTGGCAAGAATGGCTGACCCAATTAGAACATCTACAGTTTCAACCGGGTTGGCTAGAACAGGGCTATACCGTTTTGGGCTGGGGCGCTAAGCCTTCTGAGAAATCAGCCGAGAGCTTGCAAGCCATTCTTAACCGCTACTACACCGACCAACTTAATCAACAAGATTTTGTCCAACTCCGCCACCAAATTAGTCAACGGCTCAGCAATCTGCTTAAAAAGCTTTATGTTAAGGCAAAAGACTTCCAGCAGCGATTGCAGCTCTCCGACCGAGCCGATGAATATCGTGAACGTGCCGATTTACTGATGGCATACTTACATGAATGGCGACCGGGAATGAAGCAAATCACACTGACAGACTTCATTACGAATGAGCCTGTGAACGTTCCTCTTGATCCAGAAAAGAATGCTGTGCAGAACGCTCAAGCCTTTTACAAACGCCATCAAAAGTTAAAGCGATCGCGCCATGCTCTCAACCCGCTTTTAACAGAAGTGCAAACCGAGATTGATTACCTTGAACAAGTAGAAGTTGCCATCACCCAACTTGAGCAATACCGTACCCCCGAAGACCTGGAATCGTTAACCGAAGTGCGGGATGAGCTGGTGCAACAGAATTATCTAGACGATCCCGAACAACGCTATCGCAATGCTAGCCAGCCCAGTACCAACTTTCTGCGCTACAAAACTCCGGGTGGTTATGAGGTGTTGATTGGACGCAACAATCGCCAGAATGACCAACTCACGTTTCGGTTAGCAGGTGATTATGACCTATGGTTTCATACCCAAGAAATTCCCGGTAGCCATGTGCTGCTGCGGCTAGAGCCAGGAGCGATCGCAGATAAAATAGACTTGCAGTTCACCGCAGATTTGGCAGCCTTCTACAGTCGGGCGCGGCAAAGTGACCAAGCTCCCGTGATTTACACGACACCGAAGCTGGTTTACAAGCCCAAAGGCGCGAAGCCGGGAATTGCAATCTACAAGCAAGAGACCGTAATTTGGGGACAGCCGCAGCGGGGTAAAACGTTTGAGGCGAGCTAGCAATTTGCGCATACCGTCAGATTATAAATCCTAATCTGCGATGCCATCACATCAGAGACTGATAAGCCCTAAAAGGCAAGCCAGTACGTTTTTTAACATCAACCACCGACTGATAATCGCCTCGGTTCAATCGTTCAGAGACAATCCTTTGAGCAATTTCTTCGGTCACCCCAAATGCCATCAATTCAGGCATAGAGCAAGTATTGATTCGTCGCCAAGAAAAGTATTCGTCTTTGCGAACATCGTAGGCAAATATGATTAGCGGCTGGAGCTTGCTGAGATAACTTTCAGGCAGACCCGCAACTTCAGAGAGTTCTTCGAGATGAGTAAACTGGTAGCCCTCGTTGCGAATGGATTCAATATCATTTGCGTAGACGATGGGGAGTCCTAAGAAACGAACCATCTCATCCTTGGAGCAAGTATTGATATCAACCTTGCCGTGCACCTCTGCCAATAATTGAGCAGTTTTGTGATCAGCAAGGGTTGAATAGCTTTGACTAGGGAGAGTTTTGGCTAAAAACTTGTCTTTAATGAAGAATGCTACCGCAATTTGAAACATCCAAATACCTGCTGCAATGGGATAGGAACCCAGGGCGATCGCCGCTGCACAAATGCCTAGCCCTAAGTAAACCCATTCTGAAGTGTTGGACTTACGACCAGCGTAGGCGATCGACAGTCCACCTAATGTTGGAATCAAAGCGCACCAAACCCAAATCGGTGTGTGTTTAAGCCAAGCAGAGGGATCTGACATAATAAGCACTAATCATTAAATGGAATCTAAAATCTTCCGACGTTTCCCTTCAAATTCTTCAGCGGTAATGACACCATTATCGTAAAGATTCTTCAGCTCTCCTAAAGCAGCGGCTTTGTCTTTCATTAACTCTCCTTGAGGTGCAGCAGCATATAGTAGCGAATTATACTTGGCGTTAAATGCTTGATCAGACATGAGAATCAAGCCTAAGAACTCAAAGAATGCAATGATTCCAGGAATAAATGTCCAGCAAAAAACTAGGTATAAAATCCCAGCAACGTTTTCTCCTAGGTAAAATTTGTGGATACCAAATCCTCCAACGAAAAAAGCGAGCAATGCTGCCGCGATCTTGTTTTTCATAATTCCTCTTCCCATAATTCGTTCTGCTCACTCAATTCTGCTCACTCAATTCTGTTTTAGGGCATGAACTTATTTAAATACCTGAAATGACAAGAATTCTTGACAATCCGGGGCATTCTCTTAGAGGATGTCTGAAAAGTAGTTGATGTGACATCTGAGAGTAAGGGCGCGGCATTCGGACGACCATTTTTCGGTGTATCCGAGAACTTTTTAGCCGAATGCCACGCCCCTACAGATGATTGGCGATACTTTTCAAACATCCTATTAGCCAACCTTTTACAAACCATCTCTTCTTTTGCTAAACCTCATCACCCTACGGGATGTCCAAAATACTGCTAAAAATCCAACTTGGACTTCTAACAAAGTCAGGTAACCCTTAATCATGTAGGGCATTTCTTGATTGGCATTAAAAGAAAATATCAAGGCTCCGATCGCCATAAAGGGAACAAGTCGAAACAAAGTTAGTCGCGACTTTAGGCTTTTATCTAGCACGTTAATACTCATCGGCTTCAAGTTGAGGCTTTAATTTAACCAAACGCATCTCAATTCTAGCGGGCAACCCTAGAAGATTGTGCCGATTAGAAACTTGCATTTTTCATAGCCTTTCCCCGTCTTTTCTGTTGACTCGTTCCTAGGTCTGCCTAGAAATGCAGTCTGGAGGCTGATCCTCTCATATCTGGAGGCTTCAAGAGGAGTTCGGTTTGTTCTCTTAGAGGATGCCTGAAAAGTTGTAGATGTGACATCCGAGAGTAAGGGCGCAGCGTTCGGGCGACCATTTTTCGGTGTGTTCGAGAACTTTTTGACCGAATGCCACGCCCCTACAGATGATTGGCGATACTTTTCAGCCATCCTCTTGGTCGCAGTCCAGAATTTACTTTGTCTTAAAGGTTATTTCCAACTCTTCCAGTACAATGCTTTCAGGCAGTAAGTATAATTTTTGACCTTCCTTCTGAACAAACACTCCATGACCTATCAAGATCATCTTCATCCTTGGTGTATTGTCCGTTTACTGCCTGAAGCAAGATCAACTGTGGTTGCTAGGTTTTGCGATCGTACAAATGCAGAAGCCCATCTTAAATTACTCAATCAATTAACGCCCTCAGCCACTTATCAAGTATTTTTTGAGCCAATGACAGGCATCTCGGAGAATCTAGAGGAAGAGCGAGAAGAAGGAGAGTAAGAATGAGCCAGATAATCCTGGAGAAGACGGTGGGTAAAGCGATAGCGTCCACCAAACTGTTGCATTAGCGATCGCTGGGTAACGTACCTGAGAAAGCGAGCATAGTTCCAGGGAATAGAGCCGTTGTACCATAGCATAACTCGCAGAACAAAATGCTGAAGGCAAGCGATGCCTACCGATAATCTACTCATTACACCAATCATTATTCCTGTTTTAAGCATGACAGGAGGATAGTAAAGAATACTGAATGACAACGGAATACGAATCATAGAACTAACGATGTCGAAGAAGAGATTAATAATACCGCTGAATAGACCGGTCACTAATGAGCCAATCACAAACCCAATCAGTGCAAAAATAAATGTGTTTTTGGCAGAACGCCATATCCCTTGATTTGAAAAGATTCGACGTTCAATGGCAGAGCCTAGTAATCCTGTCAGTAGTGCACCCATTAAGCCAGTGGTCAGAATAATAACTGAGCCTAAGAAAATTCCTGAGATTAAGGTTTCTCGAATGGTCTTAAGGTAAATGGGATCTATTAAAAAGATGACTGAACAAATAGCAAGCAGAAATACTCCTAGACAGAGGCTGCCGATAGTTCCTTGCAGTAAGCCAATCAGGAGACCTCTTCGGGCTTGGTCATGGGACCAAGAGAGCGTTTCCAGAAGGTTGATTTGCTCAGGAAATGCCGCGATCCCTTGCGGGTATCGCAAAGCGATCGCTCCAGCAATGACACTCCAGAATACAGGGGAAGTCATCCTTAAAGTGCTAATTGAATCAGTGATAGCCGCGATCGCGCCTACCAGCACCGCCGCTATCAACACAACGCTCATTCGATGCAACAGTTGATGTGTTCGACTAGGCAACCAACTGGGCTGCATCCGCTCAATTAAAAACTCACTTTGCCCCCGCTTTTGCAGGCTTTTTGCTAGCCAAGTTAACCAATGAAGCGTTTGAGAGGGCTGAGGTTCTTGCCCCTGGGGTGAGGTGGAATAGGGATTATCTCGTCCCAGTTTTTTCTGGACGTAGAGTGCCAGCAGATCGTGGGCATGGCTGATCTGGGACACAGAAGCAACTTGGGGCAGAAGATGCAGCATGAGGGGCAATTGAGCCAAGCGCATGAGCTGCGGATCTTTATCAATAGACTGCCAGATAGGAGGGGCGTCCCCCTGTGGGGATCTCGAAGCGATCGCCTGCAAATGAGTTTGAACTTGGCTCGCCGTTAAAGGTTGCAGCCAAATTGTACCGCCAACATTCAGGGGAACGCCACAACGCTGATACGCTTCTGGCTGACCACACACGACTAAACCTGGAAGCTGGAACGTCTGTTGAAACTGATTAATTGCCTGCAAGCAGTGGCTCTGGAGTTCCTCGTCTAGTTCATCTAGACCTTCTAAAAAGGGTAAAAGCTGATGGGTTTCTAGCCAATACTGCCCTACATCCAAACGTAGCCCATACTTGGCTTTCAGCTCTGTCAAGAACCATTGTTCAAATGACAAATACCGTTTTGTCCAGCTACTAAGATTAAGCAATACGGGTAAAGATAGGTCTAAAGACGCTGGCGATCGCTGCATAGATGCGGCAACTAAGTTCATCAATAGCGTCGTTTTACCAATGCCTGAAGCGCCCAAAATCAACAATCTTCTTGCCATCTGCGGCTGCTGAAATGCTTCTAGCATGTGGCGGGTCGTGGTGAGTTTCACCGCTTTTTGCCCCACTCGCAGTTCGCCGTTCCATAAATATTGAAGCGGGACAGACAGTTCTGGCTGAGTGGCTAATTGGGCAGCGACTTCTTGTTTGACCTGGTGAAGCAACTGTCGGCGAAGCTGCTCTTGTTGACGCTGAGGAGATGGCTTAATGCCTTGAGCTGTAGGGGCTAGACGAGTGGCTAAAAGCTTCGACAAGTAGAGCAGCAAACCCATAAGCAGCAACGCGATCGTCACAATACAAGTCGCAGTCACTGGAGCAATATGTTGTAACACTATCTGCTGAATCACCATGCACTAAATCGTCATGAGCATAGCCATAAGCTACCCTGTCCCACAAACTAGCCTTTAGTGGATAGATATAGGAAGATACACAGTTAGTATAAGAGTCCCTTAGCCCTTTTACCTTAGCCCTTTTTAAAAACAGGCTGAAGGTTTTTATGCGGATGAAAGGACTTGAACCTTCACTTCTTGCGAAACCAGAACCTAAATCTGGCGCGTCTACCAATTCCGCCACATCCGCGCAGTCCACATTATAGCACAGGGCGATCGCCCCTTGACCCAAAATTTTGTTTAAATTTTCTGTATGTAGAACCCATTTGAGATCTTTTCCTGCGTTGCCATCTCACCCGGAACTGAAATTCCAGGCTAGCCAGGTAAAGTTCATTGAGATGGACTGAGAACCTAGATGCGGAAAAGCTTTCAGTCCGTTTCAACGGTCTTCGTTTCGTTAGCCAGGAATTTCAATTTCGGTAGGTCACTGGGTAGAACAAATATCATTAGAGGTGCCTATCGAAATGACCCAGCAGATCTCAAATGGGTTTTATAGATCTCAGACACCCTAAATTTCTTTAGCACTTCATGCTTTGCCTCAGCATTTCAGCTGCCTTTGATATACTGACATCTTCATCAGCAGAAGGGCGGTAGTTTTGAGCAAGGCTGTATCGAACCTGGGGGAAAGTACGCTATCAAAAGCGCTAGAAGCCATTCTCGCCTTGTGGAGAAAATTCTGCGATCGTTCATCTAATTGAGAAAAAGTTTGTTTTCTCAGAAGAACTAAGTTCCTGACAAAGCACTTTTGAAATCATCTAGATTGCTGTAAGTCTCGAACAGCTTTTCCATACCAGCCATCTCGAATAGCATTAGGGCTTGTCCACTTAAGGAACAAAGCGCTAAGCGCCCTTCAGCCTTTTGCACCAGTTTCAAAGCCGACACTAATGTTCCTAATCCACTACTATCCATAAACATGACTTGACAAAAATCAATTAGCAAAATGTCAACGCCAGTTTCAAGCATCTGTTTCGTCCAATCTACCAACTCACTCGCATTACCTGCACTTAACATGCGATTAGGTTGGAAGATATTAAAGTTAGCCATTTACATCAGCCAGATAAAGTAAATCCATCTATGACTTTCATAAATAATTCATTTCTTTGCCAAGCAGTTGCGTGAAAATACGTTGTTCTTCGTAAGTTTGGTAAATAAGTCCTGATTCAAGGTGGGCAAACTCAACCAACGGTAGGTAGTACCTACCCACCTTTTTCTAAAACTTTCTCTTAAACCTTCAGGTAAATGCCTGGGGCATAGGCCTCGACCACATTTCCAGTTAAGGAACAGGTAATCATGAGGTAGTCACAGGAAGGACATTGAGTTCGAGTTAATTGTCTCGTTAAAAGGTAATGTCGTTCTGCCAAAATGCCGCAGTTTGGGCAATGAACCGACTGCGTAGTTTGGGCTTCTGTGGTTGTCTGAATCTCTTGAATCGCTTGCATGAAAACTTTCCTCTAATCGTCAAATTTAAAAAGAACTCTAAAAGGATGCCTGAAAAGTCGTAGATGTGACATCCGAGAGTGAGGGCACGGCATTCGGACAACCATTTTTCGGTGTATCCGAGAACTTTTAGACCGAATGCCACGCCCCTACAGACGATTGGCGATACTTTTCAGACATCCTCTAAAAGATTACTAAAGAAGCGTTACCAAATTCGTTTCTATTTCTCTCTAAGTAGTGTTGACATTTATAGAACTTGATTGCAGCTAGATCGAAGAATCCAGCTTTAATTAATGATTAAAAACAATGTTCTCCAGACTTCTTAAGTATGTCAGCTTTTCAAGAAAATGCAACGACAATTCAAACAAAGACTAAGTAGGGATCGCTGACTAGCTCTACGATCCCCGTCATGACTTGTCTTTTATAAGTCTTAATTATTTAGCATCAAAACTTAATTTTGGCATCGGAAATAAGGAATACCTCTTAAGATTTTTTATGTTTTTATTAAGTTTTGATCGGGTTTTCTTCGCCTTAAATAAGCCAGCAATCCCATCATTAGCCCTATGCCAGCTAGATACTTTAAAGGACTGGGCACAACTGGACTCGGTGAGAAAAATCCTTCAATTGTGCCCGCCATTAACAGCATGGGTACAATCCCAAAAATGAGATGGGCGGATTGCTGTCCGTAGACCTTCAAGGCATCAATGCGTCGGTACTTTCCGGGGAATAGTAAGCCTCTAGCAATTAGAAAGCCGGCTCCGGCTGCAAAGAAAATGGCAGGAAGTTCTAGCGCTCCGTGGGGGAAAACGAATGCCCAAAAGGGATAGGCAAGATTGTTTTGCCCAACTAGCGCCGCGATCGCGCCTAAAGAGATGCCATTGAGCACCATGATAAAGGTGGTGTAAATACCCGCAGTCATGCCACCTGCTAGGGCTGCAAATGACACTTTAATATTGTTGATCATGATATTACTGGCAGCAAACGGCTCAACGCCGACAATGCTTCCCATCCGAAGCTCCTGGCGATCGCGCACTTTCGCAATTAACTCTTCGGGCACCACCAACGCCATAAATGCCGGGTCTTGCCAAGCCACCCAAAAGCTCAGCAGCCCAGCCCCCACCAAAATCGCGGTGCCAAAGGCGATATAGTAGCGCGATCGCCTGACTGCTGCCGGAAAGCCCCATAGCACAAACTCCCAAACTGCCTGCCATTCCTGCTGCCGCGATCCTTGGTAAATTTGGGTATAGCTGCGGCTGGTCAACGCCTGCAAATTTTTTACCATTAAGTGACCCAACCCTTGGGTACGGGCACGCGCCAGGTCTGCCGATACCGAGCGGTAGAGACTGGCAAGCTTCTGAATTTCGCTAGCCCGGAGCGACTTTAGCCCCCGTTTTTCGACTTGCTTCAATAGAGCATCAAGCTGTTTCCAGCTTGTTTCACGGCGAGCAATCCAGCGTTGAAGGTTCATATCTGTGCACTCAATCTTTAAAGAAACGGGTACTCTTGTCTCCTGTCAGGCATCATAGCAACAGCTTCTAACCTCTTTAGCCTTTATACCTATGCCCTTTCAACTTCATTACCCCGAACTGCTGCAACCGCTCAGCCCAGGCAATACGGTCAATGCGGGCATTCAACTTTATCGTGCCCACTTTAAGGAATATTCAGGAATTGCAGTCACTACCGTTTTGTGGATTGCCGCGCTGTTAATTTTGGCTGTGCCGATCGCCTTCATCCTTTATGCAGTGCTGCCCCCAGCGATCGCCACGCTCCTGATCCTGCCATTAGGATTGGTGCTGAGTTTCTATTGCTTTGGGCGATACCTAGCGGGTTCGGCGGCAATCTCTCGGCTGGTCTTTAAAGAGCTTGTGGTTGAACCCGAAACCGCAAAAGAGGCGAAGCGGTTCACTAATGCTCGTGTTGGGGGCTTTGGGTTAATTGGGGTGATCCTGTTTGGGCTATTTTCCGCTCTAATCATTGGGGTGTACTTAGCGCTGGCGATCGTTCTGGGGATAATTTTTAGCCGTATTGGAGGGTTCGTGGCGCTTCAGAGCAACCCTTTTGGATTGCTAGAAGGGCTAGTGCAGAACCCGGCGACAGCGATCGCCTTCTTGATTGGCATCCTGGCTGTTATCCTCTTTTTCACGATTGCTTGGACATGGGTAGCTGCAAGATTTGCCATTACCGAGTTGCCCTATGGCATTGAATCTGAAGTAGGAGCAGCCGATTCGGTGGGTCGCAGTTGGACTTTAACCGAGAAGAATGTTTGGCATACTGTCATGGTTTTATTTGTCACCTCGCTGATTATGGTGCCGATCAGCGTGGTGCTGCAAATTATTAGCTCCATACTGCAAGTGGTATTGGTAGGGCTATCAGGCACCGATAACTCAGCGATTCTTCTGGTGGTTTATCTGGCTAGTTTCGCCTTGGGAATGATGGGGATTGTGATCACTCTGCCCCTTGCCCAATCGATTAAGGGTGTCCTGTATTTTGATTTGCGCAACCGTCGGGAAGGACTTAAGCTGCAATTGCAGAGCGCTGAGCCAGTAGATCGAGTCCCAGTAGATCGAGTCCCAGCAGATCGGGTTTCAGCGGATGCTGCTCTCGTCAAGCCCCCTCTGGAGCTGTTCAAAAAAGTGACTCTACTTACTCCTGAAAGCGTTGAACTAGAGTTTACGCTAGCAGGCATTGGCAACCGGGCATTGGCTTTGCTAATTGACAATTTGCTTGTGCTGTTGGGCATTGCTTTTTTCTGGTTCTTTGGAACTTTGTTTGCCACACAGTTTGTTGCCACGATATCGCCCAGTGGCTATACCGTAGCGATATTGTGGTTTGTGGCGATCGCCCTGCTAGGCACATTCTTTCTTTCAGCCGGATACTTTGTGCTATTTGAAACCTTGCGTCAAGGTCAAACTCCTGGCAAGCGTTTCGCCCAAATTCGAGTCATTCAAGATGACGGCAGACCCGTCGGGCTGACTCAAGCGGTGCTACGGGCTTTGCTTCGACCTATTGATGACGTGTTTTTCATTGTGGGAGCCGTTCTAATTTTATTTGATCAGAATGAAAAGCGCCTGGGTGATTTGGTGGCAGGAACCTTGGTAATTCAGGAGGAACGGATACTGATGAAGCGGGCGATCGCCCTTTCTGACAGCGCCCAAAGCCTAGCTCGGCAGCTCCCCGTGATCAGCGACATGACCCAACTCCAACCCGATGACTTCGCCGTTGTTCGAGAATTTTTACAACGCCGCAGCTTCATGACAGCCAAAGCCCAGACTGACCTCAGCATGAACTTGGCTCGTCAAGCGCGTACCCTCGTCCATCTAGAAACCATTCCCGCTGGCGTTACCTCGGATCAATTCTTGGAAGCCGTTTATTTGGCATACCAAAGCAGTGGCACCTAGGGAGGCACATCAGTATTTTTAGTGAAACCTTTGAAAAAAAGCTTAAAAACTTACGGATCTTTCACGGGGTTTTTACAGAGCGATCGGTTTATTTACTTTGCCTTTACAGCCTCTCTTCATACTTCTTGTTACTCTCGCTATAGGGCATCAAGATCGGGTGTATCCAAAAAGCAGAAATAGACAAGAATAGGGTGCAGGCTTTGACCACCAAAGCGTTTAGCTGACTTCTAAGTTTTTGCCCTAGGATAGCATAGCGATTGCTTGCCTAACGGTGACGTGCGATTGCACCTTCCAGGAAAATAAATGAAGTTCCTGGTTGAGTTGATGACTGAGCTAATTCAACGGTAAACACTGAAGCAAGCTAAGAGGTAATGGCATGAAAGCAGTGATATTGGCAGGTGGGCTGGGTACAAGACTAAGCGAAGAAACCGCTATCAAGCCCAAACCCATGGTTGAAGTGGGCGGACAGCCTATCCTTTGGCACATTATGAAGAGCTACTCTCATCACGGAATTAACGATTTTGTGATTTGCTGCGGCTACAAAGGCTACGTCATTAAAGAGTATTTTGCCAACTACTTCCTACGAATGTCGGATGTCACCTTTGACATGCGCTTTAACCAAATGAACGTCCATTCTGGATATGCTGAGCCTTGGCGAGTAACACTGGTCGATACTGGTGAAAACACTATGACAGGTGGACGTCTGAAGCGCGTGCGAGATCACATCGGGGATGAGGCTTTTTGCTTCACATATGGAGATGGGGTTAGCAACGTCAATATTACAGAGCTGGTTCAGTTCCACAAAGACCAAGGAACCCTGGCAACCCTAACTGCTGTGCAGCCCGAAGGACGGTTCGGAGCAATTTCGCTGGGACAAGAACAAACCAAGATCTCCCAGTTCCACGAAAAGCCGGAAGGGGATGGCGCCTGGATTAATGGCGGCTACTTTGTGTTAGAGCCAGAAGTGATTGACTATATTGCCGATGATACGGTGATGTGGGAGCATGATCCCCTGAAAAAGCTGGCTCATGATGGGCAGCTATCTGCTTACAGACACGATGGCTTCTGGCAACCTATGGATACGCTCAAGGACAGAAATTACCTCGAAAAACTTTGGAAAGACGGCAAGGCTCCCTGGAAAGCCTGGTAGGTGGGAATTTTTGATCTACTTTGGCTCAGTTGCGGTTAGGTTGGGGTCATTCTTTACCAGTTCATTTAATTAATAGGGGCAAATAGAGCCTATGTACGATTTTGCGGTGATTGGTGGGGGTATCGTGGGTCTTTCCACGGCGATGACGTTAGGGCAACAGTACCCCAATGCCAAGATTTTGGTACTAGAAAAAGAAAGCCGCTGGGCATTTCACCAGACAGGCAACAATAGCGGCGTGATTCATTCGGGGATTTACTACAAGCCCGGTAGCTACAAAGCTAAGTTTTGTCGGAACGGCGCTCAGTCAATGGTGGACTTTTGCCGATCGCACAACATCCCCCACGAAGTTTGTGGCAAGGTGATTATTGCCACCCAAGAAAAGGAGCTACCCCAGCTAGAAACGCTCTATCAACGGGGTTTAGAAAACGGGCTAGAGGTTTTCCGGCTGACGAAGGAAGAAGTTTCAGAGTATGAACCTCACGTAGACTGCATCGCGGGTGTGAGAGTCGTTTCGACAGGGATTGCTGACTACAAGCAAGTTTGTCAGAAATACGCTGAGCTAGCTGGGGCGCAAGGGGCTGACTTGCGGCTAAATACGCGCGTTAACCGCATCGTAGAAACTGCTACGGGACGGGTGCTAGAGACTAACCAGGGCAGCTTTGAAGCGCGGTACATCATTAACTGCGCGGGGCTACAGAGCGATCGCGTTGCCAAAATGGGCAAGGTTGACCCTCAAGCCAAAATCGTGCCGTTCCGAGGAGAATACTACGAACTTACTCCTGAAAAGCGGTACTTGGTTAAAGGGCTAATCTACCCTGTACCTAACCCTGACTTCCCATTCTTAGGCGTTCACTTTACCCGCATGATCGATGGCAGCGTTCATGCAGGCCCTAACGCCGTCTTGAGCTTGAAGCGGGAGGGTTACAAAAAGACTGATTTTGACCTGCGAGATTTTGCTGAGGTCATGACCTTTCCAGGTTTTTGGAAGCTGGCGGCAAAACACGCCGACGAAGGCATCCAGGAAATTATTCGCTCTTTCAGCAAGGCGGCGTTTGTGCGCAGTCTGCAACGACTGATTCCAGAAGTGCAGATGGAAGACGTGGTTCCCACTCATGCCGGAGTCAGGGCACAGGCGCTCATGAATGATGGCAAGCTAGTGGATGACTTTTTGATCATCGACGGTGAAAATTCTATGCATGTCTGCAATGCGCCTTCTCCGGCGGCAACTTCTTCGTTAGAAATTGGTAAAGCGATCGTCGATCGCATTCCTGAACAGCAGCATTTGCGCGCTGCTATTAACGCTTAGTTCGACGCAATATTAACAACTCAGTAGGATTTCTCATGAAAGTTCTTGTCACAGGCACAGAAGGTTATTTAGGCTCATTGTTCGCGCCTATTTTGATGGAGCGGGGACATGAAGTAACGGCAGTAGATACTGGATATTACAAGGTCGGCTGGCTTTACAACGGCACCGAGTTGACTGCAAAAACTCTCAATAAAGATATTCGTCATATCACGGTTGAGGATTTGGAAGGGATTGAGGCGATCGTTCACATGGCAGAGCTATCCAACGACCCCACTGGGCAACTTTCTCCGACCATCACCTATGACATCAACCATAAAGGTTCAGTCCGTTTAGCCGAACTGGCGAAGCAAGCGGGAGTCCGGCGCTTTGTCTATATGTCCTCTTGCAGCGTCTACGGCGTTGCGTCTGACAGCGATGTTACGGAAGAAAC
>Ga0335397_10007521_pt1 | contig 13858 bp, 12 predicted proteins | sample MAT04_FD_205740 | JGI IMG/M metagenome (GOLD analysis project Ga0335397, IMG submission 205740) | Freshwater microbial communities from Lake Fryxell liftoff mats and glacier meltwater in Antarctica - MAT-04 (spades assembly) (version 2) ...
TTGTTTCCTGCAATCCTAAGTTGAGCATTAATTTGGCACAAAACTTGATAGGCTTTTAAGTCAAATGCAGCTAGAGGGCGTGGCATGGTTCTCCTCAAAGCTGCACGGCGCATAAACTCGCTCATGCCCAAATTTACTTGTTCTGCCTTTGCTTGAATTTGGCTGTAATCCGAGTCTGACAATCTCAGTTCCAGCCGCCTCGAAAGTCTCTGATTTTGCTGATTTTGATGAATTTTATTGAATTGCATTGCCATAAAAATAGTTGAGTTTATCTCATTTTATGAATCTATAACTACTTCCATCTTCACCCCAAAAGAGCAAAATTGGGGCGTAATGTTACCCCCGCCAACAGTGAGTACGGTAGAGGAAATGCGACAAGTCTATCAGCCAACAACCCGAAGCCTTGATACTCCCCGTCCATCTGCAACCAATAAGAGTAACGCGCTATTGTCGGCGAGTCATAGCCATTACAGAGTCCACCGTAAGTTCCGGTATCATACCTAAAGCTGGTAAAATGTCTGCACCTGAACAGACGAGGGGTAGGTCATCGCCCTGCCAAACCCAAACTTGTTGACGAGATAGATCAATTAACCATGCTAATTGTGTTCCGTTGCTGAGGCAGTGGAGAATTTTATTCTGTAAGTCTAAAGTGCTTTGATCCGGTGATCGAATTTCAATCAACCAATCTGGTGCTCCGTTAAATGGCCCGTCTTCATCCCAAAGGCGCGAGCACGCAACGATCGCAATATCTGGCACTGGTGAGTAGGGAGGCACTAGGCAGCGTAGTTCCTGTATGGCTTCAAATCGATCGGTGCGATCGTTGATATAGTTAACCAGATTGCGTTGCAGTCGCGAGTGAAAGAGAGTTGGCATCGTTTTTTGAACTGCTCGCCCAGCAATCAATTCCCATGCGGGCGAGGACTCAATATTGGGTTGAGTGAGAAAGTTTTCTAATGAAAGTGTTGCGATCGACTGAACCATACTTTTTTGCCGGACTTCACTATCAATACTTCGGGCAGTTTTTGATTGGCAACGGTAGAATAACGGTTCCAAGGTGATTTGGCAATCGAGTTACTTTTCCGTAAATCAAGGGTTTCAGAGTACGAACTAAAAACTGTCTGAACTATTGACTGTGCTTTTTAGCACAATCTCTGACTTTATGGTAACACTTTTTAAAAGGCAACGCTATCGCCCTTGACAACTTCCCTTCTCGTTAAGGATGCACTCTTGGCGCTATGCCCAAATAGAAATCTGCTAATTAAGCATAGCCTTTCTCTCTGGACACGAAACTTTGACAGAGCGCAAGCGATCGCAAGTGAGTCGATAGAATATTCGGATAAAACTGTAGTACAAATAGCTACATTTGTCATTAAAGCTTAAGAAAGTCTTAAACCCTCCGTTGCGGTTAGGATTCCGCATTCATGAGGGTGCATTATTTTTATTTAAAAGTAATAAATAAGATGTTATACGGACAAAAACATTGCTTGCTACCAACCAAGAACTGCAATAACCTGTCTCAACAGACAAAAGTAGTTGGAGCATACAAAAGCAGTAATTTGACATGAAAAAGCAGGCATTTGCGGGGTTTTGCAGTATAAAAACAGGTAGAGCGCATTTGCTGCAAATGCCTGCTTTTATACTGATATTGTACTGCAAATGACTGTTAATGTACAGCTTGTTGATCTACTAACGGAAAATCCAATTCTCCCATAAAGCAGATAACGGAGTTCTTCAAGAGTTGCATCATTATTTGCTTCAATCAATTCCGCCAAAATGAGTAGTTGCTCCGCATTAAGTTTACCTTTGACTCCACATCGGTCAGTTCTCGGAGTAATATTTTTTGTTTCACGATACTGTTTAAGCAATTTTTGTACAAAGCTCAGGGCTACAGAAAAGCGCTTAGCTATTGCTTTTTGTGAAATGGGTTCACCATGATAAGTATCAAGAATTTTTTGCCTAAAATCAATCGAATAAGCTTTCATTTTTAACAATGTATGAAGAGGAGTACAAGTAAACGTGTTGTGAGTCAAGCATCGCGTGCTTTCAAAAAAATCCTATTATGTGTGGTATCGCTTTCGCGTAGTTTTACTGAACCATGTAATTATAGTTCATTTGATCTGATCTTCTCTGTTTTACAATCACTCGTGAGGGTCAGTAACATGATACCTCATCTTTTTGAGAAAGGCTATACACCCATCCCGAAACGATATCAGCTACGAGCTAATCCATCCTTTAACTTCACTATCTGTTAAGGGTTTTTCCACTTTCGCACTTTCGCTGCGAGCAGCATTTAACAAATGTTTCATTGTCACAGATTCATTGGCATCAGCCGCTAAAAAAGCAGCATTCATAGCAATATTGCGAATATTTCCCCCGGCAACGCTGAGTTTCGCTAATTTATTAACATCCACTCCTTCCAGGGGGGTTTCTTTGGGAAAAATGCGACGCCAAATTTCAGCCCGTTGAGTTGCATCGGGAAAAGAAAACTGCACGACGAAGCGAATCCGCCGCAAAAATGCACTGTCCAGTGCTCCTTTTAAATTGGTAGTTAAAATTGCTAGACCTCGATAAGCTTCCATCCGCTGCAAGAGATAGCTAACTTCAATATTGGCATGGCGATCGTGAGAGTCTTTCACGTCAGAGCGCTTGCCAAATAAAGCATCGGCTTCATCAAACAGCAAAATTGCTCCCCCGCCTTCTGCCGCATCAAACACCCGGCGCAAATTCTTTTCCGTTTCGCCAATATATTTACTGACAACTGCACTCAAATCAATGCGGTACAAATCTAAATTTAATTGTTTAGCAATTACCTCGGCTGCCGTTGTCTTTCCCGTGCCGCTGGGGCCAGCAAATAAAGCACTAATTCCTAAACCTCGCCCTCCTTTACCGGCAAACCCCCAACGCTCATAAACTTTAACTCGCTGCCGGACATGGGCGATTATCGCTTGGAGCGTCTGAAACTGCATCTCTGGCAGCACCAAATCGTCCCAGCTAGCGCCTGCGTCAATGCGCTGGGCTAAATCTGCCATGCGGGGACGAGCTTGGGCGCGACACGCTTCCCACAAACTGTCGCTGAGGGTCTGAGAATTATCCTCCAGCCCGATCTGCCCTAGATTACTCGCACAAGCGGCTTGAATGGCAGGGGTGTTCAAGTTAAACTGCCCCACCAAACGCTCGATCACTTCTGGTAACTCTTGCCCGATCGCCCCTAGCGCTTCTTCCCAGAGCATATACTGTTCTGGGTGCGTGGGCTTACTCACATCAAAATTCACCACTGGGCGCTGGCGCTGGCGGATGCGGTCTTGTGCCGTCACGATCAGAGGACTATTAATTTGCTCGATCAGGCGAGCGATCGGGCTAGCATTACGGTCAACATCCGCTTCATCGCAATCTAATAGTAAAGCGCTATTGCACAGCACCGCTTCCCGATCCCACAAACGCAAAAATTGCCCTAGTTCGCTAGTATTGCTGGGCAAATTATCCGCCTGCAACAGGTGCAGGCTCAACCCCAAAATCTTACAGGCTGCTGCTGCGATCGCCCGCTTGCTTGCCACATCTTCCCCGCAAAGCAGCACTGCTGGCAGCATCTCGGACCCCGCCGCTTGAGAGAGCGTTTGCGCCAATTGTTCCGCCAGCCGTTGGTGGGAAGGCGCCAACTGACTGGACTCCGGCAAAGGTTCAATGATTCCCGCCAAGCGATCGTCCAACTGTTGCACCCCGGCGAGATAGTGCAAAATTCGCTCGTCAATGCGGAGGGGACTTTGAGTTAAGGTTGCACCTCCTCCCACTTCAATCAGCCGCCAGCGACGCAGGGGAGCGTTAGGGGTTAAAGCGCTCCAGTGCGGCGCATCTAGGGCGCTCAGCGCTAAGCTGAAGGTGGGGTAAGGTTTTTGGGGATCGCCTTGAGCGATCGCGCACAAGCTGGCAAAACTCGCCTCTAATTCCATGCCCGCACACAGCAGCAGCAAATCTCGTTCAAAAGTAGACAAGCCAAAGCTCCGACAGAGTTGTTCCAGCGCTGAGGTTTCCCAGATCTCCTCGGCGGCAGCAGGCGGCTTTTTCCCGTTCTCTGTTTGCCCCGCCTTTTGTTCTAGGGCTTTTCGCACTTGGGCGAGGGCTGCCGTTAGGGATTGTTGATTCAATTTTTGCCAGTCTTGCACGGAAACAACGCTCATTGCTCTAAATTTAGGGGATGGTAGAGGATTAAGGGATGGCGATCGCAGGTGCTATATACTGCTCAAACGTGGGACTATTGGGATCGCCATCCACTTGCAGCGTACTCTCTGCACCGTCCACCTGAATTCTGAGCAAGTATTCTCCAGCCTTCACCCCTTGCACGGCAAACAGGAGATTGCTGCGATCGCCATTGCGGGGTTGGGCATTGAACAGGTAAGCTTCTGGATTGGTGGCTGTGCGTTCGTTAAGGATCAGAAGCGATCGCTGTCCTTGACCGACTATGATATCCGTTACTACCTCAATCTCGGCGTTGCGGGGTTCGTCTTCACTACCTTCTACACTGAGCAAATTCACCTCCTGCACGCGAGGGCGCAAAACGAAAGGCACTACATTCGACTCTACGCGCTGCGGTCGCACTCCATTGGCAGTTTCTCTTTCCTGCGCCCTTTGTCTGTGGATGACTTGCAACCCCTGAACCCCTGCTCGCAGAGCTTCTGCCGGAACTAAGGACAAGGGTAAAGTAATTTCTGTCTCTTGGATCGTTGGCGGTGTAACCTCAACGCCGCAAACTCGGATTAAGGCGAGGGCATTCGCTAGCATTTTGCCGCGAATCGCTAACGTGCTACTAGCGAAAATGGGTTGATCTCGACCTTCGGCTGATATTACTGAATGAATCTCCGGCTGTTTGCCGAATATCGACGCGCTGACGCGGCGATCGCGAATGGGCAATGATATTGCCGCCGGATCTTCTCCTTCGAGCACAACAACAGTAATTTTATAAATAACTGATAAGACGTAGGGCGTTTGTAGAAAAACTGACCAAACTTTCGATAATTCATCCGTTGAAATGGGAACCAATTCTGCTCGAATCATCTCCATTTGTTCCGATAAGTCAGAATTTGCTAAAAAGAGATAGCTCGGATCGTTAGCAGTTTCGCGAATCATTTGAGCGGATAAGATTGCTCTGTCTTCTAGCGTCCGCATCGCGCTTCCTAATAAGCGCTGGGGTTCTAGTTCTACCTCATTCCCATAACAACTGAGAAGGTAATATAAATCGATTGGTAACTGATTTTTCTTCACCAATTCGCCTTTGCGCTGGCGTGGCGGCATATCTGCGTTCCCCAAAGCCGTATTGCGTTTAATGTGATAGAGGTAAAGGCTAATTCCTGTTTCTGGCGTCCCTCCAGAACTTTCTGGGCGAGTAGTGGTAACTCGTGCGCCCTCTACATCGGTTTGGACTGCCCGCTGCAATGTCTTTTGCAATGTGGCTGTGACTGTGGCGATCGCTAAATAATTACTCATGGCATTGATTGTAACGCAGTACAAGCTCCAAAAATGGGATGAGTTAATTGCTAATTGCTGATTTTTATCCCGGCTTTCCCATTAGCTATCAGCAACTAACTCTGAGCTTTTAGCTATCAGTTTTTAGCCGGCATCAAACAATACTAAGTTCCAAAGACTTCACAATTGCGCTACTGCGACTCTTCACGCCTAATTTTTCAAAGATAGCGGTTAGGTGGGCTTTCACGGTGGCTATAGTAATGTAAAGGCCCTTCCCGATCTCTTCATTACAATACCCCTTGACCAATAATTCTAAAACTTCCTGTTCTCGCTGGGTGAGGTGATAGAGATGGTGGCTATCCGAGCTTGTGAGCGAGGAGGGCGATCGCCCAGCATCACTAAAACCAGCTTGCCCGTAAAGGTGAAACCCACGGAAAAACTGAGTTGCTACTTCAGGACACAGATAAACTTGACCGCTGAGTACCATGAGCATAGCACTGTACAGTTGGGACGGCAAATTTTCTTTCAAGATATAGCCAAAAGCCCCTGCTTGCATGGCCCGAAAGATAACTTTTTCGTCTTTCTGGCTGGAGATCGCTAGAATCTTGACTTTCTCTTGATTTCTCTTGTTAAATAAACGGTTCAACTCGGCAAGAGTATTAATTGCTACCTCTAGCTCTTGATGAAAATCCATATCCAATAGAATTAAAGATGGCTGTTCAAGAACAGCTAGCTTAATTGCTTCTGGTTGCGTCTCTGCTTCCCCAACTATATTAAATTGCCATGATGGGTTAGCTTTATAGAAGCCCAGCAGAATTTTTAAACTTTGAAAAAATAAAAGCTCTTGAGCTACAAGCATGAGGGGAATGATTTTCCGGTCATTATTTTGAGCGCTGGCTGAGCCATGAAAATGCTGCTGACTGGTGGCCAAATTATCATTCAGTTTGGAGCGTGAATTATTAATGATTGGCTGCATAGTATGTATAGTCACCTGTTGCACATTCAGCGTTTACTTGTTTCATACTTCGGACAGTTTTTGATTGGCAACGACAGAATAGGGGTTTGAGGCTAGTCACGACTAACAGCAAATCAACCCTCCTAGCCATTTTTACCAAACTGTCCGAAATAATGCTTGTTTATACAAAATAGCATCTATCTAAAGAGATAAAGCAGAAGATTTTAAACTTTATCTAAAAATTAATTACATCCCGACACCAGTAGCGCTCTCAGTGAACTTTCGACCAAAGTCTATAACTTATGTTCAGTGTTTCCCTCTAACCTAAATCTATCAAACAAACAAGATTCTAGAGAAATCATTAGTCCCTCTCTTGTCATGCAGCCACCAAGCGAAGCGAAGCGCGTGAAACTGGGGCCGGTGAGGGCTAGCGTTGCAGGAAATAAATAATTATGGCCAGACTTGACTATTTTGCCCCTGGGGTTTACGTAGAGGAAGTTGACAGAGGCAGCCGCCCCATAGAGGGCGTGCCGACAGCCGTCGCGGGATTTCTCGGCTTCACCGAAGATGTCCGGGGCGGAGCCGAAATGTTTAAGCCGATGTTGGTGACAAGCTGGAACCAATACCTCCAGTATTTCGGACGCCCCAACTCCGACGGCTTTACCGACTTCGGGGCTTACCTCCCCTTCACAGTGTACGGTTGGTTTTTAAACGGCGGCGGTCGCTGCTGGGTAACAAGCATTGGCAACCGATTGCCCGGTACTCCAACACCAGAGCAAAATGCGGTAGGTACGGAGGTACTGAACCGAGCCAAGCGCCCTGCTTTGCGGTTTTCCCTGGTACAAGATGGAGCGATCGCCCCAAATACCGGTAATGGCAACGGCGCACTGCTGCCACCTTCCGAACTCGCCATTCGGATCAGAATTATGGATGGGGAACCCAAACCCCCAGCCCCAGCCCCAGCCCAAAGTACAGAAACAAGTTCAGAAACAGGTACAGAAACAGGTACAGAAACAAGCTCCCAAGCTGTTACCGCCATCTCCGCCAATACGGGCGAATACTTTACCGTTGTCATTAGCCAAAGCAACGAAGAGCTAGAGCGGTACGAACACCTGACCCTGAACCCCCAAGCTGCCCCCACAGTGGCAGATTACGTCGTGACTGCCCTCGAGCAGTCTCGCTACATTCGGATTACAGACATCTCTCTCACAGGCACCCCCCTAGCGCGGCGTCCCAGTAACGGGATGTTTGAAGTGAGTCCGCCTCCGGTGCAAGTAGATCCAGAACGCTTTAGTCAATATGTAGAAGGTACCCAGAACGATCGCAGTGGCGTGCGGGGCTTATTCGAGATCGACGACGTGACCATCGTTGCCTGTCCCGACTTAATGCGAGTGTACGAAGCCGGCTTGATCAACATTGACCAGCTTCACGGGATCATGGACATGATGCTCAGCTTGTGCGAAGGAGCCGCCTCCGGCGACATCCCCAACCCGCCCAACCGCATGGTCATCCTCGATGCCCCTCCCGATCGCGTCAGACCCCAAGACGTGGGTAGCTGGTTAACTGAAGAATTTAACCGCCGTTCTCAATTTGGCGCACTCTACTACCCTTGGCTCAGGGTTCCCAACCCCCGCAACGGCGGCCGCCCCATAGCCGTCCCACCTTGCGGATACGTCGCGGGCGTTTGGTCGCGAGTTGATGAAACCAGGGGAGTTCACAAAGCTCCTGCTAACGAAGTGCCTCGCGGTGTCATCGGACTAACCTATGACTGCAACTTCCGCGAACAGGAGTACCTCAACCCCTTGGGAATTAACTGCATCCGCAGCTTCACCAACCGAGGCACCCGCATTTGGGGAGCTCGCACCCTCGTCGAACCGGATAATATCCAGTGGCGCTACATCAACGTCCGACGCTTGATGAGCTACATTGAGAAATCTATTGAACAGGGGACGCAGTGGGTCGTATTTGAACCCAACGACGAAGACCTCTGGCAGCGAGTCAAGCGCACTCTCAGCAATTTCCTCGACACTCTGTGGCGGGAAGGAGCTCTGGCAGGAAGCAACCCCGGTCAAGCTTACTATGTCAAATGCGATCAGGATATCAACACCCCGCAGACGATGCTTTTAGGTCGCTTGTACGTTGAAGTCGGCATCGCTCCTGTCCGCCCTGCTGAATTTGTGATTTTCCGCATCAGCCAGATTACGGGCGATGAAAATGAGGACGATGGCGGCGGTTCCTGAGCTTAACGCGAGAAAGTAGAAGGTAAACCCAGTTCCATGCTGTAGAGGTACTTCTCCTGTCATTGGTGTCAACTTAAGGTCAAACCCTTAGTCCGGCAGGGGTTAAAACCCCTGCCTCAAAGCTCAAGTCCTCTTAAGAGGACTGAAGAACTCATTAGATCGTGAGATAGTGTCCGGTCGATCGCCCATAATTCCCGGCCGGGGCGGGTTTTCTATATCTATTGTTTTTATTTGGATATATTGGCGAACCTGCCCTTACAGAAATCGCGATCAATCGAGCGGACATGATATTAGTCCTATAAGAGAGGACTTAAGCTTTAAGATGGGGGTTAAAACCCCTGGCGTTTCGGCTTAAGTTGACACCAATGTTCTCCTGTGGTTGCCTCCGAAACCCGGAGCCTCTGCCTTCTCGTTGGAGCGAATCAACTGCTAAAAATTTGAGAAAGGAAGGAAAATATGGTAGGAGTCATTACAACTGTTGCGTCTCGCTTTTACGTGGAGTTTGACGGCATTACTCAAGCTCAAATTAAGAGCATGGCTCAGATTTCCTATGAAGGTAAAGTCACAGGAAATGCCAAGCCAATCGGTTCGACGAAAGGGGGAATCCATGACCGCCAAACTACCTCTGGCGGCTACGATTCTAACCCAGCTATGACCCTTGAAGTTTACCTGTGTGATAGCCCGCAAAGTGCTAGCGCTCAGATGTACAATTGGTTCCAAGAATGCTTGCCACCTAGCGAAGGGGGTCAGGGGAACTGGTCAAAGAACCGCAAAAATGGCTCGGTTGTCGTTTACGATCCGAATGGTCAGGAAATAATGCGTTGGAACTTGGAGCGGGCTTGGCCGAAAAAATACTCCGTCGCTGATGCAGATGTTACAGGTCAAGACCTAGCAGTAGAAACCTATGAACTCGTATCTGAACGCATCAGTAAAGTAAAATCGGTGAGCGGTAGAGCTGTTACTTTTGGCAGCCGCTAAGGATTATTGAGGGAAAATTGATAGGGAGGATGAGTTAAAATAATGACAATAGCGACTCAGAGAAATCTCATGGAGTACCTGACGGTTTCTCGCTTTTACTTAGAAATTAATAACAATACAAAGTTACTTATTTCCAAGGCTAGCGGACTGTCAATTACTATCGATCCAGCTTCTGAAGGCAAGCCGATCGGTACCCGCAAGGGACTGACTACCGATACGCAGACTACTCCAGCCACAGTCAGCTATCAAAATATGACCTTAGAGTTTGTGACGGCTGCTGACAACGATATCCTTTTACAATGGTATGTGGATTCGCACCCGCAAGGAATGGGCGGCGGCGGTCGGCAGACAATGCAGCGACGTTATGAATCTTCCCTCGTTTTCTACAAACAAAATGGTTTGGAAGGAGCTCGGTGGAATATTCGGGATGCTATTCCTGCTAAATACAAAACCACTCAGGTGAAAGCTGACAGCGCTGATATCTTTAAAGAAACCATTGAAATTGCTCATGCAGGCATGATTCGGGTTCCGGTGGGAAGGTAGCGCTAGGGCGTGTTTGCTTGCCCCTCGAAGGGCGAAGCATTCGGGAACAAAACACCGGTTAAAAGCTGGAATTTATCGCCCGAATGCTTCGCCCCTACTACACCAAATATTCAAATTAGTATGCCAATTAATCAGGAAAAATTAAAAGAAAATTTAGCAGAAATTCTGACGGTATCCCGTTTTTATGTAGAGTTAAAATTAAAGGGTAGCAGCGATTCTGTCGATGCTTATTTTATGGAGTGCAAGGGGTTTAAATACACTCAAAATATGATAGAAATAGCTGAAGTTTTCCCCCAAAACTGGGGAAAAGCAACGCGGGGGCGAGTTATCCGCACGAAGATGCCTGGGAATGAGAAAGTGAATAACATTAATTTGCGGCGGGGTCTGAGTTCTTCAATGACTTTGTGGAAGTGGATTGAGGAGGTGCAGTCAGGTAATTGGGCTGCGAATTGCTACGATGGCTCTCTGACTATCTATCGGCAAAATGCTACTGAAGGATCTCGGTTTAACTTTACAGGTGCTTGGCCAATTTCCTACTCGATCGCCGATAGTGTTGTCTCTGGTTCTGAACTCGCCTTTGAGGAGTTAGAATTAGCAGTGGAAACCTTTAAGCGGGTTCTTACTATTAGTTAATCTTCTCTCCCATGATCCAAACTGAGTTTGAATTTATCCTCCCTAAAGGATACCTTGACGAACAGGGCAATTTGCACCGCAAGGGAATTATGCGACTGTCGCGGGCGATCGATGAAATTGTGCCGATGCGCGACCCCAGAGTGCAAGCGAATCCAGCTTATGCTACGGTGATTATCCTATCTCGCGTGATTATCGGCTTGGGGGCGCTGGAAGATATTTCGCCGATGGTGATTGAAAATCTCTTTGCTTGCGACTTGAGTTACCTCCAAAAGTTTTATCGGCATATTAATGGGCTAGAAGAGGAGCAATCTACTAATCAAGTGACCCCTGCTGATACTTCCGAGTCCATGCCCCTGGTTTAAAGTTGCTATGTTCCCAGATCACAATTCTTACACGACTTTTAGTTTCTCTCTGCCGCTGGGATTGCTGGACAGCCAGGGAACGTTGCACCAAGATGGAGAGATGCGGCTCGCCATAGGTAAAGATGAATTTTACCTGCAACGAGACCCCCGCAGTTTAGAGAATCCTGCTTATGGAACTCTGATTATGCTCTCGCGGGCGATCGCGTGTTTAGGGAATTTATCTCCTGTTGCTCCTGAAGATTTAGAGGGGTTATTTCTAATTGACTGGCAATTTTTACGGGATGTTTACAACGCAATTAACCCGCCAGAAGCGGCTCTTTCGGCGGTGGGGGAGTTGTAGGCTACCCCCAAGATGAGTTATATCGGGAGGTAGCCTTTATTGCTTTTCATTTCCATTGGTCGCGGGAGGAGATTCTCAATTTAGACCACCGGGAACGCCAGCGGTGGGTGCGGGAAATAGCCGACATTGCGAATCCTGAATCATGATTTATGGTTTTTGTCAAGGCTTTTTCGGTTCCCAGCACGATGAATTTATATGAATTTATATGACGCTGATGGTTTCATTTTGGTAAGATTAGACTTTGGTCTAATCTTTTCATCTACTGGCCTTTGGTTAAATATTATTAACTAGAGATAAGCTCTTTCTCAGTTGGGAAGGCATCGCAACTACGGAAGATAGACGGGTCAAGGAGTCAAGAGCACCGGAGGCTGTTAGGATGAAGGCGCGGCTGAAAAAACCACAGCATAATGCTATAGCCTGAGACAGTTTATTCGGGATCAATTAATGGAGTCTGACTATGAAAATGCAACTGAGAAAACGGAATCAGCATGATGTAGTCCCTGTAACTGCAACACCGATTCAAGCGAAATCCCTGGCTGATATTCGCCCAATGGACACCGCCCCACCTGCGGTACAGGCACGCCAAACCGCAGACGTGAATCAGCAGGCACAGGAACAGCGGGGCTTGAATTTGGCCGAAATCCCCATTTTTGCGCCAGAGACAGGTAGATCGGCCCCTAGAGTGCAAATGAAGTTAGATGCAGCAGTACAAAGAAAATTAACTGTCGGCGCACCTGGGGACAAATATGAACAGGAAGCAGATCGTGTAGCTGAAAAAGTCGTACAACAGATTAATACTCCGGCTACAGAAAAAGCCACATCTTCTCAAGGACTACAAAAACATACGCAAAGTAATCATCCGGTTCAAGCCAATTCAATCTCTAATTTGCAGAAAGCCCCCATTAACATAATTCAGAGAGATATTGTAGAGGCAGAAGTAAAGAGTGCAGTAATAGGTGGTCATACTCTGTATTCAAAAGGGGGAGTGGAAATAGGCAGTATAAGCTCGAAATCTAAAATTCTTATAGATTGGTTTTACGCCGAAGACGTTCCAAAGGTTAAACGAGGGACTTTTGAAAGAGATAAAGCGTTGTATAAAGTGATAGATTTTAACCGTAAAGACTTAAAATTAAAAAATGAAGCAGATATTAATTATGAGGATATTTACATTAATGTTAATGGTGTAACTATACCAGAAGAAGATGCAGAAATAGATGTAGGTGATGGTGATTATAAATTAGAAAAATTAAAGTATATCGGAGAAATAATCAATAAATATAAAGGAATTCATGAGAATTTTCAAAAATATAGAAAGCATCTCGGAACGAAGACGTGGAACTTGATTTCCTATGTATGGGATAAACTCAATACTGTACTCTCCTATATTGGATATATAGATCCTACTGGCATTACCAAAGCCATAGAAAAAGTATCAAAAATGATCAAAAGTGCTGTAGATATAATAGCGGAGGTTTACATATTGAGTAATACAGAGTTAAAGGAACAACTTACACCTCTACTCTCGAAATCCAGCCTCATGGGTTTACTAGCTGAAGCTGGTAAATTCTTGGCAGAGAAAGTGAAGGATGAACTTGTTAAAATAGATGGACTACAAATGACTGTCAACTTGCCTTGGGCAGACGAGAAGAAGTTCGATCTAAAACAAACATATGCAAATTATGGGGAAGATAGAGATGAAGAAATAGGGTGATTAAATAAGAATGTCTAATGATGGATCTTAAAGCCAAAGTAAGTCTGAAAACATTGCCTAAAATTTGATATAATCTAGTTGTGATGAAGTGAGGAGTCTGACTATGAAAATGCAACTGAGAAAACGCAATCAGCATGATGTAGTCCCTGTAACTGCGACACCGATTCAAGCGAAATCCCTGGCTGATATTCGCCCAATGGACACCGCCCCACCTGCGGTACAGGCACGCCAAACCGAAGACGTGAATCAGCAGGCACAGGAACCGCAGGGCTTTAACTTGGCCGAAATCCCCATTTTTGCGCCAGAGACAGGTAGATCGGCCCCTAGAGTGCAAATGAAGTTAGATGCAGTACAAAGAAAATTAACTGTCGGCGCACCTGGGGACAAATATGAACAGGAAGCAGATCGTGTAGCTGAAAAAGTCGTACAACAGATTAATACTCCGGCTACAGAAAAAGCCACATCTTCTCAAGGACTACAAAAACAAGGGGAGGAAGAAGAAGTTCAGGCTAAATCTGATATTTCTACTATTCAACGAGAAGGTGAGGAAGAAGAAGTTCAGGCTAAATCTGATATTTCTACTATTCAACGCGAAGGTGAGGAAGAAGAAGTTCAGGCTAAACCTGATATTTCTACTAT
>Ga0335397_10007523_pt1 | contig 13854 bp, 13 predicted proteins | sample MAT04_FD_205740 | JGI IMG/M metagenome (GOLD analysis project Ga0335397, IMG submission 205740) | Freshwater microbial communities from Lake Fryxell liftoff mats and glacier meltwater in Antarctica - MAT-04 (spades assembly) (version 2) ...
TACAATAATTATTTCCTCTTCCCTCTTCTGAAATATAGATTTTCGGGGAAGGGGTGTATACGTACCAAAAAATAAGTAACAGTAGACTGTGGGTGGGTAAGAATATTATTTACATGAGGAAAAGCTTTTAACAGGGGACAGAGAAGAGCATTTTTTGAGGAAAGGCCAGAGAGATCTTAAGAATCAGTATTTAAAGAAAAGTCAGCAGGGGCTTTGTACACAACAAGTGCGCACAATATATCTTTTACGCACTATTATATAGCAAAGCCCCAAAAGGCCTCTTCATTAAACGATACGTATAATAGAGTTTACTTTGGCACTTCTATTCATCGTTCGTACCCTCATATTGAAAACCCAAGGCCGTTTGTATAGGGTGGTATTCCCTTTGGAATCGATTGAAAATGTTCTCGAGTAAAAAATTATGTTTGAATCAAATTTAAATCAAAATGGATTTAGAAGTATAGCTTCCCTTTTGAAGCCGTGCTTGGATAGCCGAGATGAAAAACCTATTAAATACAACGCCTTATAAAGAAGGTTCGCGTAAATGTCTTGTAAAGTGTTCCTTTATTGTCGTATCAAGTGCTCTACTAAAATCGATAGCGTGTTTGGGCGAGAGCACAATCTCGGTCACTAGGAGGCCCGAGACGGTGTCTGGGCGTACGTAGGCAAACTGAATGACTACAGAATCGTCTGAAACAGTAACCTGTGTAGCATTAGAAAATGCAGGCACGGCGGTCTCAGGGATTTTTATGGTGATGTGCTTATTAGTTTTCATGACTATACATAGGGGAGAGCATTTTTTAGAGCTTCCCAGACGCCTTCTAGCCAATTAACAATCGCGTCAAAGCCTTGCGACAGTGCTTCCAAAAGGAAATCAAAGTTATTTTGAGTTGCTGGCGCTTCAACAAGATTTTGGAGCGATATGCCAAAAAAGGATAAAATCAAGAGCCCTACAACAATCCAGATAATAAGCTTTATCATATATGAGAAGTATAGCTTATAGACCTAGTTCTGTGCACCTTACAGGTAGGACATCGGGTTAAGGTAGGCGTTCTTAGGCGCTACAGGCATAGAAGCGCGTGCGCAGGGACTTGTTGCGCCACGATACTCAGCGAGTGTGAGAATTTGTGTAGCTTCTGACGCATATACGCCAAAGTGTAGGTGTGGACCGGTTGCATAGCCTGTCATGCCTGAGTATCCAATAATTGTTCCCGTCAGTACGCTTTGACCGGCTGATACCTGTAACGATGATAAGTGGGCATAGAGCGTCGAGAGTCCGTTGGCGTGTTTTAGAAGTATCCACTTTCCGTATGAGTAACATCCAGGGATACTGTCCGTGTTTCCGGTTCCAGTAACTGTTCCTGACAGAGGAGCAATGATTGCAGTTCCACTTGGCATTCCAATGTCAATAGCGTTGTGACCGGCGCCATTGTAAACCTGAGGGTTTGCGGTTGAGAAAGGAGTTGTGCCAAAAAATTGAGTTATACAAAAATTATTTCCAAGATACGAAGCCTTACCAATACATGACTGTAGGAAACTCTGTGTTACTGGCCAAGCCAGGACGCCAGATCCAATGCGAGGAATACTTGACGGATCTACGATAGTTTTCAAACTGTTTTCAAGAGCAGACAGTTCAGACTCAAAGGCTTTTTGCTGTGCTCGTTTAGTTGCAATAAGGTTCTGGTATGTTGTCTCGGTAGCTTTTGTTTGCGAGAGAAGCTGTTCTTTGGCGCGACGATTTGCGTCCTGCTCACCTTTTTTACTTACAAGTGTTTGATTGAGCTTGGAGAGCTCTTCTTTAGTTTTGGATACAATACTTTGTTTATCAACGAGAACCGTCTTTGTTTCACCAAGGCTGATAACGTTCCTTCGGAGCGCATCAGAAATCGTGGTAGTTCTATCAACAGCAACCCAGGCATCTCCCATAGTAGTTGCGCCGAGAAGTTGTTCTATCGTGGATATGTCAGAGCTCGCTTGCAAGTCTCGCAAAGATTTCGCGACGGCCCGCTCTTGAATATCAATAGATTCTGATGTGTCTGTAATGGTATGCGCGAGACTGTCAAGGGTTAGATTTGCGCTAGATATTTTATTTTGCGTAACGGTAATTTCAGCAGATATTTTTTTCCTCGTTATATCGAGAGTTGCAATAGCTCCTTGAAGTGTTTGTTTTTGTCCGCTGATGACGTTTAACTGCTTTTGAAACCCTGCAATTTCTGCTTCCAAGTCTCCGATTTTTTTATTTTGCTCTTCTATCTGGCCCCTGATATTTTCAATGCTCTGACCAAAACTCGTGAAAGGTATGACTAGTATGGAAAAAGCTATAAGAAAAAAAAGAGTATTTATAGTTTGGCTAGATTGCGGAAACATCATTCTAGTATACCAAGTGCAGACACTACACGCTTGAGACTTTCCTCTTTACCAAGAATATGAATTAAACTAAAAGGATCTGGAGATTCTTTCAAACCCGAAAGAGCGTAGCGTAGTGGCCACAGTACGGCTCCCCTACCCCCATTCTCTTTCGTAATGGTGTCTGCGTAGCTCATAAGTACACTTTTAATTGCTTCTAAGTTAGCGTCATCTTCCAGATGTTCCATGTGTGTAAGTAGTGCGTGAAGATGAGTTAACACATCCGTTTCAGAGGGTGTTTTTGAAACAAGAATATCCTTCTCCAGAGGAGCCGCTTCTTTAAAAAGAAAGGAAAGTTCAGTATCTAACATGTGCTGTACTTCCCCAAAGGTGTGCGCACGTTCTTTAAGGATAGGAATCGCTTTTAACAGAACGTCTTGATCTTTGACCGACAAATTTCCACGCTCAATATACTCTTCGGGAGAGAGCTTGCGCATCCACTCGCGATTAATAAATAGGAGTTTTTCTTCATTAAACATAGCCCCTGATTTTTGTACTCGTTCGAGAGAGAATACCTCAACAAGTTCAGAAAGTGAAAATAATTCCTGCTCAGTACCCGGATTCCAACCCAATAGCGCTAAGAAGTTAACGAGAGCTTCTGGAAGGTACCCTTCTGTGCGGTAGTCTAAAATATCCTTTGCGCCATCGCGTTTACTCAATTTTTTCGTTCCCGCCTCTCCTAGAATTGACGGCATAGTCGTATATGACGGCGGAGTAACTCCTAGAGCCTCGTAGAGAGAGAGGTACTTCGGCGTTGAAGGTATAAATTCCTCGCCACGCATCACATGAGTGATATCCATTTCGATGTCATCTATGACGTGAGCAAAGTTGTAGGTAGGAAAACCATCTCCTTTGATTAAAATAAAATCATCAAGTGCCTCCTCCCCCGCAGAGAGTGTTCCGCGCGCTTCGTCTACCCATGAATAGCGCCTAATAGAAGGTACTTTAAAACGAAGCGGTGTTGTCTCATCCCATTCGAAGTGCGTTTCAGGTCGATAATCTCTAAAAAGAAATGGACGCTTTTCATTCTCTGCTTGCTTCCTGAACTCTTCAATTTCATTTTCTGTGTACGGATCAGGGTATGCGTGGCCACTCTCTACCAACTTCTTTGCCCAGTGAACATAGCTTTTGAGGCGACTTGATTGTAGGTAAGGTTGGTATGGCCCGCCAATATCAATACCCTCGTCCCACGCGATTCCTAGCCACTTGAGAGATTCCATAATATGACCAATAGCACCTTCCATTTCTCTGGCCTTATCGGTATCTTCAATACGAAGGATAAATTTTCCACCATGTTTACGGGCGAATAAAAATGCATAGAGGGCTGTGCGAACGCCACCCACATGCAGAAAGCCAGTTGGGCTTGGAGCAAATCTGGTTCGTACTGGTTTCATAATAGTAACGTACGAGAATCACGCTTCATTTCCTGCATGGGAAGAGGCGATCGTGAAGAGCTCAGTTGCAATGATGTTTGCAGCGTGTGGATTTGCAAACACAGACCCCTTCTCGCTCATGCTATTTGACACTTCCCTACTGCTGGTGATACGTCGCACCTCCGAAGTGAGAATGTGCGCACTCAAGTTTTGTTCTTCAATCACCACAGCCCCACCAAGTCGCGCGTACTCGTATGCATTCGTCTTTTGATCATGACTTACCTGCTCTGGTATGGGGATTAAAATGGCAGGCTTGCTCCATAGTGAGATTTCAGTAATAGAAGTTGAGCCGGCTCGCGAGAGTACTAAGTCAGAGGCATGTAAGGCTTGACTGAGAGATTCCTTGGTTAGGTAGGAAAACGGATAATACCTTCCGGAGTGTTCATTTTTTTTGCTAATATGGGTACTCAGATTTTTTACTTCCTCAAAATTATCTTTTCCTGTTTGATGAATGACGTTTGCAAAAGATGTAAGTTGTGGGAGTGCATCAAGTATTACCTCGTTAATCTTTGCAGATCCTGCTGAGCCACCGAGAACTAGAATAGTCGGTATCCCCTTTTCAAGCCCCAAAGGTTTTGAACTTTCTCTATTTTGCGTATGTTGCAGTGAGCGTCTCACGGGAATTCCCGTTATTGCAATTTTGTCACGATACTTTGAAGGAAAAAATGTTAAAGAACTTGGATATGTGATGGCGATTCTCTTTGCAAATCGTGCAGCAAGCAAGTTTGCACGTCCCGGTCGAGAATCTGACTCGTGAATAACAATTGGAATCCGAAGTAGGCTAGCTGCTAGAATTGTCGGCACACTTCCATAGCCACCCTTTGAAAAAACAACATCCGGAACAATCTTAAGAAGTATAAAAAAAGTAGAAATAGTGCCAAAAAGCGTTACGAAAAAATCAGTAACATTTGCAAGAGCCTTATACCTGCGAATTTTCCCTGCGTTTGAAGCTATGAATGATATATCATTTGCAAAAAGAGCATGTGCGTCATAAGGAGTGGGTGATATGAAATACAGCTCCGGATCACGTCTGTGGGCTTTTGCTACCAAGTCCCTTAGCTCTTCGGCAACAGCTATAATCGGATAGAAATGACCGCCAGATCCTCCTCCTGTAAATACAATTTTCATACGATGTGCGTCAAGTATACTACACAATCGCTAAGCAGATTTTCGACCTGCCTTGCCGCCGTTCGATGCAACGTGAAGAATTATTCCAACAGAAGCAAGTACCGCAAAGAGTGCCGTCCCACCATGACTTATAAATGGGAGTGGAAGCCCCGTAAGTGGAACTAGCCCAAGAAGAGCTCCGATATTTAAAAAAGCAGAGAGAGTTATAAGAAGAACGAGTCCCGTGACCGAAAGTGCCCCAAAGGTTGAAGATGCTGCAGCAGCAATCATAAATCCACGCAGAGCAAAAGCAATAAAAAGAAGTACTAGGAGCACAGATCCCACAAAACCAAATTCCTCCGCATACACCGCAAAGACAGAGTCCGAAGCCGCTTCTGGAAGATAATTGAATTTTTGTACGCTTTGACCAAACCCTCGACCAACAATTCCACCTGATCCGATGGCAATAAGCGACTGCTGGATGTGGTATCCTCCGGACTGAGCATTTTCCGATGGATGTATAAATGTTTCGACTCGCTTTTTCAAATAATCATGATTTCCGACAAGTGCGCCAAGCGAAAGAGTTGCACACAAAATGATTATTACAAAATCGCGAAAAGACGCTCCTGCTAAAAAGTATATCGCAGTGCATGCCGCACCGATAATTATAATAGTCGATGTATTTTTTTGAAACATTAAAATAACGCACGGAATTCCCACGATGAGTATAAATGGAATAAGCCCTTTCCTAAAGTCTGATATTGTTTCCTTGGCTTTGGCAAGGTACGCAGAAAGCATAAGAACTACAGAAATCTTCATGAACTCAGCAGGTTGAAATGTTGTAAATCCGAGGTCTATCCAGCGACGTGCTCCGTTTAGAGTGAGTCCGAACTGTGTAAATACGAGAAGTGCGGTCAGGATACTGGCAATATACAAAGGTATTACTAATTGATGAAGGTGCTTTGAGGATAGGTACCGAAAGAAAAGCAGTGCGAGGAGTCCAGGCAGGAGCCCTAGAGCAAACTGACTCAGAACCCGCTTTCCGGGAGAAGAACCCGCTTGTGCCAACAGTCCCAAGGTAGCAGAAGAAAAAAGTGCAATTCCTGCAATTACCAGTATCAGCACGATACTAGCAAATATCTTATCTCCAGAAGATTTCATTCTCTTGAGTATACAAGACGTATGCTAAAAAAAAGAAAAAAACTACTGAAGGAGAGCTATCGCAAGCCCAAATATTCCTGCAATGATAGTTATAACCCAGTAGCGCATAGTCACCTTGTATGCGGGCCAGCCGAGTGCCTCGAAGTGGTGGTGAATAGGGGCAATTCTAAAAAGTTTTCGTTTGAAGAGGCGCTTTGAAAGTACTTGGAGCACGTTTGCAACTACCGTTGCAAATAAAGGAAATGCAATGATCGGAAGCACAGCAACACCAACTCCCCCGCCGAGCACATCAGCAGAGAATGCCGTCACCGAAAGTGCCAAGGTAAGCGCCATCGTTCCTGTTTCAGAAAGATAAAATCGCGCGGGAGGAATGTTAAACCAAAGAAAAGCAAAAAGAGATCCTGAAACAGTGGCGCAAAAAGCAGCGAGGGCTATTTGATTCTGTGCAAAAGCAATTCCCGCATACGCCATAAAAATAAAGGCAAATATACCTCCCGCAAGCCCATCGAGCCCATCAATTATTCCGCTTGCATAAAGCGCTAAGGTAACAAGAATGAAAAACGGTATAAAAAGTAAATCTAGTGGGATGGCCCCAATAAAGGGCATTCCGACAGATGAAACCCCGAGCTTTGCGTAAAACCACCAGCCAGCAAAGGCTGCAAATACGGTCACTACAAGAAGGCGCCAGCGCATTTTAAGTCCACCACTGCTCGTTCTAACTTCTAGGATATCGTCAGCAAGTCCCACTATGCCACCGAGAAGTAGAGCGGCAAGAGGAAGCCATGTTTGTCCGCGATTGATGAAATGCAATTTGGAAAAAGAGTCCCCAAACAAGGCAGCAAGAAACCAGAGGAAAAAAGCAACGACAATCGTCGTTCCCCAAACTAAAATACCGCCCATGCGAGGAACGCCTACTTCGCGCTCTTTGTGTAACAAATCAAAAAGGGGTGTGCCTTCGGTGTCCCCAATGCCGTTACCTTTCCCTCCCTTCTTTTTCCAAGCTTTATACGTGTAGAGATAGTGTGCGAGGAAAGGTGCAAGGACAATTCCCGCACCAAATGCGATGATAAAGGGTAGAAGTGCTCTCGCTGCATCAAAAAAAAGCATAATTAGACTGCAGGAAGCCCTGCAAAGTGAGAAAGCGTGGCGCTAATAAGTTTTTCAACGTCAGTGAATCGACCCTGTTTAGTTGAACCAAGCACTACGATAGCTATAGGATGTGAAATACCAGCGTCAAAGACGATTACTAAATTTCCTCCCGCCAAATCAGTATACCCAGTCTTTGATAAAAGCAGACCGGGTATATGTCTAACATCGGGGTTGGTATTACTTAGCGTGTGAACTTTACCCGCGGTACTCTGAACGCTGGCACGGGTGAGTGCAGTTGTTTTTGAGAGTTCTGGAGATTTTTCTAAAAAGTAGGAAGATAATATAGCCATGTCTCGGGCGGAACCATATGAACCTGCGCTTGTGGTACCAATATCAAGTCCTGTGCTATTGCCAGCCTTTGTGCTCGTGAGTCCAAGTGATCTAGCAATCCCAGCAACTAGTTCCAACGAAGTCCGACTTCCGCCCCGCTCTGAAGCTTCTGCGATTGCTTCTGCCCCGTCGTTCGAAGACCCTACCAGAGTAAGCTCTGCAATGTCACTAAACGTAAACATCTCTCCAACTTCAAATCCACTGTCCCCCTCAGGCATTAGTGAAGAGGGAGTAATGACAACGGATGAAGATTTTCCAAGCATATTCATTGCGCTGTACACGGTTAAAAGTTTTGTGAGGGAAGCAAGTGGCAGGCTCGCGTCGGGATTTTTTGAAAAAAGAAGCGAGTCAGTGGCGAGATCGTAGACGACGGCAGCATTTGCGGTGAGAGGTACCATGGCATACGGGGCCCTCAGCTCCTTTTGATTGATGTGTACTTCTTGCTCGACGACGCGCGCTTCCTGTTTTCGATAGCTGGTGCTGTAAAGACTGATCAAAAATATGACAGTTCCGAGAACGAGGAGTGCGAGAATGGTCTGCAAGAATTTTCTTGAAGTAAGTACGGATTTCAGCTGATCGTTGGTCATGTCGTTTCATGGAATTTTGTGGACCCTTCCCTCTCAACAACCGTTTCATTCTCGGTGGGTGTACTTACACGCTCTCCAAGTTCTTTACTAAATTCTATAAAACGAGGCAACTCTTCTACGCGAGTCACTCCTAGGTGTCCAAGTGCGTCTAGCGTTCCCCTATAGCGAGCGCGGCGTTTGTCAGAGGCGTCATCACTCCTGTCAATGAGACCTCGAAGCGTTAGTGCGCGTATTGCTGAGCCCGAATTTACGCCGCGGATAAAGTCTATCTCGCCACGAGTAGCATCCCGTTGGTAGAGGATAATAGCCAGTACCTCAAGAGAGGCTTTTCCGAGGTCGCGTGAGAGCTCACTTTCACGAAGTTTTTTCACGACGATACTCGCGTCAGGACTTGTTCTAATCTCAAGTTCCCCATCTGTTTCAATAAGAGCAAGTCCCCTTCCTAAAAGCGCGTGACGAAGCTCGCTAGTTGCAAGCGAAAGCATTTCGGGAGATATCTCAAGAAGTGCAATAATTTGAATTTTATTCGTTGCCTCTCCGGAAGCAAATAACAGAGCTTCAAGTATTGCTGGTAGAGAAAGACTCATTACCTTTAGGATACCGTATAAATGCAGTGGAGAAAACCACGTAGACACAGCCAGTCACATACTTGACGTATATTACTATTTATGATACTATTATGAATGAAATTTCTCCATAGTGGGGGAAATTGAAGGAGGTTAAGATGGAGTTTATGTTCAGTCTAGTGCTGTCATTCGCAGCAATATCACTGTTGTTGTTGTGGCTGGCGCAGGAGGAAGATTCTGGAACGGCCAGCGCCGCCGCCGTCGTCTTCGCTGTCTTCGCTGTCCTCGCTGCCTTACTCGCCGTCCACGGCGTTTAGAATAATGGGCCCGCATGCACAGCATGCAGGCCCATTTCTGTTTACCTATATTAAAAAAAATTTCTAGTACCGGGGAACGCCTGTGCCGCTACTAGTTATTTGAATATCATTAAAATCTCCATACTGAGACACCTTCACGCTTCCCTGCTTCACGAGTTCAAGGAGTGCTAAAAATGAAACAATAACTTCAACTTTCTCTGTTTTAGTTCCAGTAAAATCTTTAAAAGAAAGTGTCATGGCGCGCTCGACGCGCTCGCGCAGAGTGTCCATCATATCCTCGATTGAGACAAGCGTTCTAATACGAACTTCTGGAAGTTTCTCTATCACTTCTTTATTTTTCAGTAATTCAGAAAGAGCGTGCGCGAGCTTTTCAAGCTCGAGATCTCGACTTGGTGAGAAAAAAGGCTCCTCCTTTTTATCTCCTCTTGAAGCCATACTGCGCACACCAAAAATACGCGAAAGCTCACGGGATGCACTTCGAGCTTTCTCATATAGCTTCAAGCGATGTGACAGATCATGCACATCTTCCTCTTCGTCGTCCCTAAGTTCGAGTGTTGGAAGTAAGGACTTTGATTTTATTAAAAGGAGCGTTGCCGCAATACCGATGAAGTTTGCAGCATCCTCTACAGGAAATGTATCGTTCAAACGAATGTGCGCTATGTAGTCGTCTGTAACTTGTGAAAGTGAAAGCTCATTTACGAGAAGTTTTCTTTTCTCAATAAGATCAAGGAGAAGCTCAAGAGGTCCTTCGTAGCTTCCGCTTTTTACATGGAAAGATAATGAAATCTCGCTCAATCCTTCTTCCGTGTCTGTAGTATCCATACTATGGCTTCCAATTTTCTATGAAGGAAACAAGGAGGCGTACGGGGGCACCCGCGGAGCCCTTAGCCAAATCATCTCCAGGGGCACTCGTCATGCGTGGAGCAATGTCTATGTGTGCCCACGGACAATCAAGTTCTTTTGCAAACTGCCACAGGAACATAGCACCATTTGTAGCACCCCCGTAGCGCCCAGCGGTACCTCCAACAGCATTTACGACGTCCCCCACGGTCCCCTTTACCGCTGGCTCATACTCGTCCCAAAGGGGAAGGCGCCAGAGATAATCCCCACTACGCTCTCCAAGTTCCAAAAGAATTTCTGCCAACTTTTCATCTCGGGTAAAAAGTCCACTAGCGTATGGTCCAAGAGCGACCATCGCAGCTCCGGTAAGGGTAGCTATGTCTACAACTACAGATGGCTTAAAGCGTTTTGCATATGTTAGTGCGTCAGCCAAAATAACTCTCCCTTCAGCGTCTGTATGCATAATCTCAATCGTCTTTCCTGAAAGCGATTTCAAAATATCATGAATACGGTACGCCCCGGCTCCCGGCATATTCTCTACTGCAGGCACAAGTCCGACGACGTGCTTTTTTAGTTTTAATTTTGCCGCAAGCGCTATACTGTGAATGACTGCGGCTCCTCCGCTCATATCCATATGCATCTCGTGTCCCCCGTCAGGCTTTAGATTTATTCCTCCTGAGTCAAACGTTACGCCTTTCCCCGCAAGAACGATAGGAGCATCTTTCGATCCCTTATATTCCATAACGATAAAGACTGGAGCGGCAGAAGAACCCTTCCCAACGCCCAAAACTGCCCCCATACCGAGCTTTTGCATCTGTGAGGCGGTTAAGACCGATACGCTAATTGGAACCCCCTTCCCAGCCCTTTTAGCTTCTGCGGCTAGTTTCAAAGGCGTCATGTCGCTTGAGGGCGTATTACACAGTTCACGGCACGCATTCACCCCAATACCGATTTGCTGCCCTTTATTTGAAGATGCTTCAACAGTCTTTGAAAATTTTCCAAAAATGAGAATTTCCTCAACCAGAGACCACCCTTCTTTTGGTTTTGTCTTGAAGGTATTGAATTCAAAATTTGCCATCTCAAAGTTTTCGGCAGCGACTTTTGATAGTTCTTCAGGTGCCATGTCTTTCAGATTTTTGAACAGATCGAAAGACGTATCAAACTGCAACGAAATTTTTTTATATTTTTCTTGCTTTGCAGACTGCACAATCGCACGACACAGAATCACAAATTTTCGAAGATTCATTTCTTCAGCTTTTCCAGCTCCAAATTCGAGAATTTCATGGCTATCTTTTCCCGTACCTACGCGTACAAATTTTTTATATCCTTTACTTTTTTCTGTAAGAGTTACACGAAGATAGTCTTTCGGAGATTGATCTAAGTTTTTAGCACTGAATAATATTTTCATGTTAGGTCGATTTTTGAACGGTTATACCAAGTTCTTTTAGTTGCGCATCACTGGCATATGACGGTGCACTCATCATAAGATCCTTACCCTCTCCAGTTTTTGGAAATGCTATGACCTCGCGAATGTTGGGCTGATTTTCAAGAAGCATAACAATCCTGTCTATACCGGGAGCAAATCCACCATGAGGAGGAGTTCCAAATGTAAATGCTTCGAGCATGTGACCAAACTTCGCCTGTTGTTCTTCCTCGTTAATCTTCATTAAATCAAATACTTGCTTTTGCTCTGCGGAATTGTGAATACGAATCGAACCAGACGAAAGTTCAAAACCATTCAAAACGAGGTCGTATGAATTAGCGCGGATTGAAAGCAAGTCAGTCCCATTCATAAATTTCTCTTTGTCATCAGGGTGTACTGAACAAAATGGATGATGTGCAGTGGAAATAGTGCCATCGGTATTTTTTTCAAACATTGGGAAATCAACAATCCACGCAAAAGCCAGCTCATTAGGATCTTCTTTGTTCTCTCGCAGGTCTGGTTTATCCGAGCCGTACCTCTCTAGCGATTCAGCATACGTAAGGCGTGGAAATGAATTCGAAGTGATGTGCTTTTCTGGATAGAGTTCTTCAATCAGTTTTATAAACATCGCTTCGGTATAGGAAAGAACTTCTTCTTGCGTAGTGAAGGACATCTCAAAGTCCAGTTGAGTAAATTCTGGTTGCCTGTCACCACGAGTATCTTCGTCTCGCATACAGCGAGCAATTTGGAAATATTTTTCAAAGCCTGCAACCATAAGCAGTTGTTTAAACTGTTGGGGAGATTGCGGTAGTACATAGAACTTCCCTTTCTCAAGCCTTGAGGGTACTAGATATTCGCGAGAGCCCTCCGGTGTTCCTTTCATCATGAGTGGTGTTTCAATCTCTATGAATCCGTTTTCGTGCATGTAACGCCTGAAGAACGTGATTATTTTATCTCGCATGCGTATCGTTTTTTGCATACGGGTACTTCGAAGGTCGAGGTACCTATATTTTAGACGAACGGCTTCATCGATGCCTATCGTGTCTTCGGTTATTGGAAACGGCGGAGTCTCTGAAGTGTTAAGAATTTCTATTTCCTTAATTTCAAGTTCTATGTCACCGTTTACTTTATCTAATTGTACGTTTTTTTCTGGGCGTTTGTTAACGATTCCTGTAACGCTAACCACATACTCGTTTCTCGTTTCTTTTGCAGTTTCCATGAGCGTATCACTTCCCTGAAGTACGACACCTTGTACCGATCCGCTCATATCCCGAAAATCAAAAAATACCATCTTCCCTTGGTCGCGACGAACGTCTACCCACCCTGAAATACTTGCCGTTTCGCCGATATGCGCTCCAAGTTCCCCAATCATTGTGCGTGTACTCATAGATGTATATAAAATAGCATGTCCCGCGTGGTTTTTCACCTAGGTGAAAAACCACGCGGAGCACACTTCACAGACACATCAGAATAGTTTGTACGTAACTACGCTACCCCTATAGCCTTCCTCACTTGACCCATTTTTTTATTTGCAGTAGTGCGTGCTGTTTGCGCACCTCGCTCGAGTACTTCGTCAATGTACGTAGGATTTTCTTGAAGCTCTAAATACTTTGCGCGCATAGGAGAAATAAGTTTCTCCAGATCATCTATGAGTGCTTCTTTCAGTGTTTTGTATTTTCCTGCGTGCTCGCTGTACAGAGGCTCAAGTTCGCTGTCTTTCTTTAAAAGTCTGTGAATTTTATAAACGTTTTCTGGGCGGTCTGTACCAGATCCTGTAACGATGCTCATAACGGCTTTAGCCACGTCTTCGCTTGAGCCAAATAATGGAATGGTGTTTCCGTAGCTCTTGCTCATCTTTTGCCCATCAGTTCCAGGAACGACTGCCACCTCTTCTATAATCATTGGTTCAGGAAGTACAAATGTTTCGCTAAAGATACGGTTGAATTTTTCTGCCGTGTCACGCGCATATTCAATGTGTTGTTTTTGGTCTTGTCCTACGGGAACGATATTTGTGTTGTAAAGGAGAATGTCTGCGGCCATAAGCATTGGATAGTTAAATGTTCCGACAGAGATTTCTTTATCTTTGGCTTCCGCGTCTTTGAAGGCGTGCGCGCGCATGAGGTACGGCATGGTAGTTATCGTTTCGAAAATCCATGCAAGCTCAGTGTGAGCAGATACGTCTGACTGTTTAAAGAGCGTTAGCTTCTCCGGATCAAGACCTGCAGCGATGTAACCAGTAGCGAGTTCACGAATTCCCTTCTTCATCTGTTCCCTATTTTGTATAAAATTAAGAGCATGGTAATCGGCAACCATAATCAAGCACTCATAGTCTCCTGAATTTAAAAGTTCTACCTGTTGTTTAATGGCACCAAAATAGTTACCGAGGTGAAGATCCCCTGTTGGTTTTATTCCGGAGAGAAGTACTGGTTTTGTAATTTCCATATATGGGTACGATAGCATACGCTAGTTTAAAAAAAAGAAACCCGTCGCACGGCGCCTTGGCAACGACAGTGTCACCTTTTTTCGCGCCGAGCA
>Ga0335397_10007525_pt1 | contig 13854 bp, 12 predicted proteins | sample MAT04_FD_205740 | JGI IMG/M metagenome (GOLD analysis project Ga0335397, IMG submission 205740) | Freshwater microbial communities from Lake Fryxell liftoff mats and glacier meltwater in Antarctica - MAT-04 (spades assembly) (version 2) ...
AAAAAGAACCATTATGTTTTTCTCCCTCCCTTCCCTGCGGGGAAGGGAGGGCCGGGGAGGGATGGGTTTGTGTCGCTAATCACGATATTGGCTTTATGTTACCGCCTATGCCCTCTATCCCCCGGCCCCTCCCTCCCAAAATGGGAGGAAGGGGAGCAAAATTAAGCCATTTTTGGGCGGCGTGAAACGTTGGCTTTTATGTATAATTTTAAGGTGCCATTCGTTAGCAATCAGGCGGAGCGAGATCTCCGCATGATGAAACTGAAACAAAAAGTGTCCGGATGTTTTCGTGCTAATGAAAGGGATGCGTATCCACCGCGGCCTGGAGTTGGAACAAGCCCAGGAGAATGCATGTATAACGCCCAAAATCATCCATCACCCATAGGAGCAAAGCATGGCCGCCAGTTATTGTGAAGCCGCCGCGGGGCACCCGCTGCACAAGGCCTATCACGACCAGGAGTACGGCTTTCCGCTGGAGCAGGATAACGCCCTGTTTGAACGGCTGATTTTCGAAATCAACCAGGCCGGGCTGTCGTGGACCACCATTTTGCAGAAGCAGGAAAACTTCCGGCGCGCTTACGACGGGTTTGAGATCGAGCGGGTGGCGGCCTACGGCGAGGCGGAGCGCGCCCGGCTGCTGGCCGACCCCGGTATCATTCGCAACCGGCTCAAGGTGGCGGCAGCCATTACCAATGCCGGGCGCATTCTGGCCCTGCGAGGGGAGTACGGCTCGTTCGCGGGCTGGCTAAACGCGCACCACCCACTGCCCAAGGCGGAGTGGGTGAAGCTCTTTAAGCAGAATTTTGTGTTCACCGGGGGTGAGATCGTGGGCGAGTTTTTGATGAGCAGCGGTTACCTGCCGGGCGCGCACGAAAGCTGGTGCCCGGTGTATGGGCGCATTTTGGAGCTGAAGCCCCCCTGGGCGCGCAGCGCGTGAGCCTTAATAGGATTTACCACGGAGCACACTGAGCACACCGAGAAAAAGAATTATTTCGCCGAAGGAACGCTGCGCATGGGTAGCCCACACCGTGAGCACGGCTTTTTTGGAATAAACACAGGGTGCTGGCATGCCAGCACCCTGTGTTTATTCCAACATCCGGCTTACGCCGGGTAAATGACGGTGAACGAGAGCGGCGCCAGGTTGAGGGTTAGCTTGCCGCCGTTGAGGGGGTGCTGCCCCAGCGGGACGCTGGTGATGCCGTTGGGCTGTGCGTAGGTATTGACGGCCTTGGGGTCGGTGCCGGCCACCTGCACCACCTGGACGGTGGTACCGGGCAGGCCGCGCAGGTCCAGTTCTACCGGCTCGGCGGCATCCTGGCGGCGGTTGACGATAAATACACCCCAACGCCCGGTTTCCTGGTCGTAGCTGGCCGAAACATCCAGCACGGGCACGGCGCCGTACTGTTTGGTTTCGTAGGTGGGGCACTTCACCAGGGCATCCAGGGCGGCGCCGGCGGCATGCTGCCGGAACAGTTGGAAGGGATAATAAATCGACTGCTTGAGCAGCCCATCGGGGCGGGTGAGAATGGGGGCAATCACGTTGACCAACTGCGCCAGGCAGCCGATTTTCAACACCTTGCTGCGGCGCAGGAATACGTTCAGCCACTGCGCCACCACCAGGGCATCTTCCAGGTTGTAGACTTCCTCGATCAGGTGCGGCGCGCGCGACCACTTGCCGTCCATGGTCTGGTCCTTATACCACACGTTCCACTCGTCCCAGGAGAGATACACGTCGTGCTTGGAACGCAGTTTGGCCTTGACATAAGCCAGGGCGCCGGCCAGGCCATCCACCTGGGCTTCAAAATCAATGGCGCGCGCCAGGTAGCTGGGGGTGTCGTTATCACGATTGCCGGCGTAATGGTGCATCGAGAGATAATCGACCTTGTCCCAGCAGATTTCGAGACAGGTGCGATCCCATTCCGGGTAGGTGGGCATATTTAATGAGCTGGAGCCGCACAGAATGGTTTTGATGCTGCTGTCCTGCCATTTCATAATCTTGCTGGCTTCGCGCGCCTTGCGGCCGTATTCGACGGCATCGAGGTGACCGATCTGCCAGGGGCCGTCCATTTCGTTGCCCAGGCACCAGTATTTGGCGCCGTAGGGCTGCGCGTACCCATGGCTGACGCGCAGGTCGGCATAATAGCTGCCGGCGGGAGAGTTGACATATTCGACCAGCGCGCCGGCCTCTTCAATTGTGCCGGTGCCCAGGTTGACCCCCAGCATGGGCTCGGTGCCGATCTCGCGGGCATATTCCATAAATTCGTTGGTGCCAAAGGTGTTGGGCTCAATCGACATCCAGGCCATTTCGCGGCGCACCGGGCGCTGTGCTTTGGGGCCCACGCCATCGTGCCAGTGGTAGCCGCTGAGGAAATTGCCGCCCGGATAGCGCACAATGGTTGGCGCCAGGTCGCGCAGCGCGGCCAGGGTATCGGTGCGAAAACCGCGGCTGTCGGCCAGGGGCGAACCAGGCTCGTAAATGCCTTCATAAATCGCGCGCCCCATGTGCTCCAGAAAACCGCCAAACAACTTGGGGTCAATCGCGCCGCACTCGCGTTCGGCGTCGACAAGAATCTTGCTGGTCATGTACCCTCCCAGGTGAAAATTTGGTTTGATGCTGTTCCATAATAACCTTTGCCCGGGGTATGCCCGGATTGTATGAACCTTGATTGAAAGGATTATTAGATGGCCAGGATGAAAGAAATGGCCGCAATCCTGGCCATCCTTTCATCCCAAAAATCAAGGTTCAGACATTTCAGCGGTTTTTGGCGATGTTGACGGCGTAATCGACGATCATCCCCGGAATATCCACGCCGGTGAGGGGCACGGTGGAATGGAATTCCATGGTGTGGTTGACTTCATTGACTAAGAAGCCGCGGTCGGTGTCTTCGAGAATGTCGATCGCCACCACCCCGCCGCCCACGGCTTTGGCCGCCGCCAGGCTGATGGCGTGAATGTCTGGCGTGACCGGGCAGATTTCGGCTTTGCCGCCGCGCGCGGTATTGGTGATCCAGTGTTCTGACTTTCGGTAAATGGCGCACACCGTCTGGTCGCCGATCACGAAGGAGCGAATATCGCGCCCGGGCTTGGCAATGTATTCCTGGATGTAGAAAACCTGGTGCTGCACCGAGCCCAGGGTCTCCTTGTGCTCCAGCACGGCCTCGGCCGCCTCACGGTCGTTGATTTTGGAGAGCAGGCGGCCCCACGAGCCCACCACCGGCTTGAGCACCACCGGGTAACCCACCTGCTCAATGCGTTCGACCGCGGCCTCGGGCGTAAACGCCACCCACACTTTGGGCTGGGGAATGCCGGCGCGGTTGAGCACGGCCGAGGTGACCAGCTTATCACCGCAGGTTTCGGCTACCGTGGCCATATTGACGGTGAGGATGCCCCACGAGTTGAGCACGCGCGTGACGTACAGCCCGCTGGTGTAAGACAGGCTGCGCTCCAGCACCACATCGTATTGGGCCCAAGGGCCGGGATCAAACAGGTCAAAGCTTATATTGCGATCGTCGATCTTATCGTAGGCAATGCCGCGCTTGTCGAGCGCCTCAAAGATCCACTTTTCTTCCACCCGTACGCGAGAATATAAGACGGCTAATTTCATACTGATTTTCCTTATTTAATTTAATCACGGCACCCCTGCGGGTGGCAGCAGCGGCAGCCACGGAGATCACGGAGAAGAAAAATATTGTGAGGACACTTTATAGGATCGTTCTTCTGCGTGGCTCCGTGGTTAAAAACCTTAACCACACGCAGTTTCAAATCACGTCGTGTAGCTTGATTAATAATTATACCCGTTCCAAAATGGCCCAGGTAATCTGACTGGTTTTGAGAGCGCCGGAGGCCAGGCCGGCGCGCAGGGCGCCGTGGACGGCTGCTTCCATCTGGTCCGCCGCTTGCGGCAGGTTCCAAATGTAGCGCGCCAGCAGGGCCGCGCTGAGGATGGAGGCGACCGGGTTGGCGATGCCCTGGCCGGCGATATCCGGCGCGGAGCCGTGCACGGGCTCGGCGATGGCCGCGCCTGTGCCCCAGTTGAGCGAGGGCGCCAGGCCCATGCCGCCGCACCAATAGGCGGCCTCATCCGAAAGAATGTCGCCAAACAGGTTGGTGGTGACGATCACCTCAAACTTCTCGGGCTGGCTGACCAACTGATTGGCGGCGGTATCCACCAGCAGTTCATCCACCGTCAGGCCGTGCCCGGCTGCATCCAGGTCGCGCGCGGCCTCCAGCACACTGTCGCGAAACAGGCCATCGGTGACGGGCAGCACGTTGGCCTTGTGCACCACCGTCAACCGGCGGCGCCCGGCGGCGAGGGCCAGTTCCACCGCCTTATACCCGATGCGGTATGAGGCGCGGCGGGTGATGACTCGTTCGGCAATCGCGGTATCGCCTTCCCGGCGCTCGCGCCCGGCGTACATGCCTTCGGTATTCTCGCGCACAATCAGCAGGTCTAACCCGGCCCGCGGCGAAACCACCGGCAGGCTGCGCACGGGGCGCAGGTTGGCATACAAATCCAGTTCCTGGCGCAGCGTCAAAATAGCGCTGCGGTAGCCGGCCACCTTGCGGCTGGGCGAAGACACCGCGCCAAACAGGGCCGCCCCGGCGGCGCGCACCGCCACCAGCGTTTCGGCAGGAACCGAGAGGCCGCACTGTTGAAACGTCTCCCAGCCGGCCGCGGCCTGGGTCAGTTCCAGGCCGGGCACGGCGCGCTGCAGCACCTGCACCGCCGCCGGGATGACTTCTTTTCCAATTCCATCGCCTTCGATCACGCATAACCGGGGCATGATATATCCTTTCGATTCATTGGGATGATCGCCGCGTAGAACCTCTCATCCCCCCGTCCCCCTTCTCTCCCCAAAAACCGGGGAGAGAAGGGGGGATTCTATTTTTTTTGGTTCTTTTTGCCAGCTTTTGCTGGCAAAAAGAACCATTATGTTTTTCTCCCTCCCTTCCCTGCGGGGGAAGGGAGGGCCGGGGAGGGATGGGTTTGTGTCACTCACGAGATTGGCCTTATGGTACCGCCTATGGGGGCCGGGGATGGGGTTCTTCGGCCCCTTTACCCCTCGCCGGGGAAGGCGCCGTGGATTTTGACATAGGGCACAATGCCGCCGGCGGCCAGAATTTCGCGCGCGAAGTAGGGCAACACGGGCAGCGCGTAGATGGTTGCGCCGGCGATGATGCAGCTGTTGGCCAGGTCCAGGTGAATCTCGTCGCCTTCCTTGAGGTTGGTCACGATCTCCGGCGCCTCAAACAGGGGAATGCCCAGGTTGAGCGCGTTGCGGTAGAAGATGCGCGCAAAGCCCAGGGCCACAATCGCGCCCACCTGACGGCGGCGCAGCGCTTCCACGGCGTATTCGCGCGATGAGCCGCAGCCAAAGTTGGAGGTGGCCACGATGATATCGCCGGGTTGGGCCAGCTTGTTAAAATCCGGGCGGGCTTCAATAAACGCCGCGGTGCCCACATCTGCGTCCGGGCGCATATACGGGGCAAAGCGCCCCGGCACTATCTGATCGGTATCGACATCGGCGCCGAATTTCCACACTCTAGCCATGGCTAACTTCTCCTAATTCTCTGGGGTCGGTGATCACGCCGCGCAGAGCTGTGGCAGCCGCCACGGCCGGCGAGGCCAGGTAGATCTTTGAGGTGGGCGCGCCCATGCGGCCCTTAAAATTGCGGTTGCCGGTCGAAAGGCACACATCATCGTCGCCCAGGGTGCCGTTGTGGCGCCCCATGCAGGGACCGCAGCCGGGGGTGGTGAGGGTGCCCCCTGCCGCCAGCAGCGTGGAGAGCGTGCCGTCGGAGGCCGCCTTATCCAGCTCAATATTAGAGGCGGGGGTGATAATAAAGCGCACGTTGGTGTCGATATGGCGGCCCTTGAGAATGGCGGCGGCGATGACCATATCCTCGTAGCGCCCGTTGGTGCAGGTGCCCAAAAACACCATGTCTACGTGCGTGCCGGCGACCTCGGAGAGATCGACCACCTGATCCACCTCGTGCGGCTTGGCCACCTGCGGTTCGAGCTGGTCGAGGTCAATCGTGATCGTGCGGGCATACACCGCATCGGGGTCCACATATAGCCAGTCCGGCACCGTCACCTGCCCCGCAATCACCCCGGTAGGCGGAACCATGCCCACCTTGGCGCCAATCTCCACCGCCATGCTGGCCAGGGTCTGGCGGCCTTCCAGGGGCATCCAATCCAGGCCGTGATATTCCACCGCCATGTAGTTGGCACCCTCAATCGTTAACACCTGGCAAATTTTGAGCGCCAGATCTTTGGCGGCCACGCCGGGACGCAAACGACCCACCACCAGGACCCGGATCGTTTCGGGGACGCGCAGCCAGGTGCGCCCGGTGGCCCAGATCAGGGCCACGTCGGTGGAGCCCATGCCCGAGCCGAAGGCACACACCGAGCCGTAGCTGGTGGAGTGCGAATCGGAGCCCATGATGATCAGGCCGGGGCGGGCAATTTTCTCTTCCACCAGCACCTGGTGGCAGATGCCGCGGCCCACATCAAACAGGCGCACGCCCTGCTCGCGGGCAAAACGGCGCACCAGGTTCTGGGCGTTGGCGGTGCCCACGGTGGAGGCGGGGGCGACGTGGTCGAGCGTCATCACCAGTTGGGCCGGGTTTTTGACGTTTTGCACGCCGAGCTCATCCTGCATGATCTTGATGATGCTGGGGGTGAGCGAGTCGTGGCTCATCACCACATCTGGGGCCACCACAATTAAATCGCCGGGCTTCACAGCGCGCCCGGCGGCGTGCGATAAAATTTGTTCTGCTAAAGTCTGTCCCATACCAAGCTCCTCATGTAATACGGTCAATATTATTCACCAGGGGTATAAAACCCCTCTTTTCCCCCCGCTGGCGGGGGGAAAAGGGGGAGCCATATTTATGCCGTTTGTGGGCGGCATGCCGCCCACAAACAGCGATATATTTTCTCTCCCTTCCCTACTCCCCTTCGGGAGCGCGAAGCGCGGGCAAGGGGGCCGGGGGTTAGTTTCTTTTCCATCTACCCGCGCCCATTGGAGGGCAGCGCGACTGCCTCGGGGGCGGGCTGCTGGGGCTGTTCGCTGGCCGCCGCCAGCAGGCGGTCCACCTCGTCCAGGGTCAGTTGCTGCTGGTCCGCCAGGTTCTTCACCTCTTCGGTGATGCGTTTGAGGGTGGCCTCATCCATGGTCAGGCCCAACTGGTCGGCGCGCGAACGGATCGCGTTCCAACCGGTGAGGCGGCTGCCGATGTGAATGTAGCGCTTGAGGCCAAAATCTTCGGGTTTCAATACTTCGTAGGTCGAGGGGTTGTTGAGCACGGCCTTGGCATGAATGCCCGCTTTGTGGGTGAAGGCCGAAAAACCGGTAATGTAGTTATTGAAGGGAATATCGACACCCACCAGATGGGCGATGGTCTGGTCGATGTGCATTAGCAGCGGCAGGTGATACTTGTGCGAGACGAGCGCGGGGTTGATAGAGTAGATGCGGGCGATCAGGCCGCCCAGTGAGGTGATACCGTTGCGCTCGCCGATGCCCAGCACACTGGTATCGATGTGGGTGGCCCCGGCTTCGAGCGCGGCATAGGCATTGGCAATGGCGCAGCCGGTGTCGTTGTGGCCGTGGAATTCAATATCCGCCTTCACGCGCCGGCGCAGTTCCGCTACCAGGTCGTAGATCTGGCGCGGGTTGCCGATGCCCACGGTATCGGCCACACCCACGCGGTGCACCCCGATCTTATCCACTGCCTCGTACACCCGGTAGAGGTCTTCCGGGTCGCTGCGCAGGCTGTCTTCGGTGCTGAAGCGTACTTCCACCTTCTGCTTCAACAGGTATTCCAACACGTCGTGGGCAATATCCAGAATCTGGTCGATGCTTTTGCCATGGCTGAACTGGCGCAGGAAGGAAGAGGTGCCGATGACCACATCCACCCCTTGCACGCCGGTTTCCACTGCCACCTTCACATCTTCCATGGCACAGCGCGTGTGGGTCAAAATCTTGGCATGCAGGCCCAATTTGGCAATGGCCCGGCAGTCCTTCTCGCTTTGCGGCGAGGCGGCCGGGGTGGTTAATTCCAGATATTCCACCCCAAAAGCATCGAGCAAAGTGGCAATGCGGATCTTTTGCTCTGGGGTGAAGAAGGCATTCACAAATTGTTCGCCTTCTCGCAGGGTCGACTCAATAATTGAAAACTTTTCCAGGCTCATACCGGGTTCCTCCACAGGGTTATTCGTATTCGCAAAAAAGCCCCCCGCCATCTTCGTGGCAGGGGGCTTTGGTTTCCGTTTTACAAGGGTAGCAAGGCATTCCAGACCACTTATGGGTGTCTGCGCGACTTCTTGCTTTCCTTCTTAGGAGTATAGGTACTTGGGGTCACTTGCATAGACAACATTATAAAGTCTTTGAACCGGATGTCAAGCATGAATTTTATTAAATTACGGCAGATCCATTAAATTGCCGTGATCAAGCGCAGGGCGCGGGCCAACACGGCCACACCCTTCAGATATTCCGGCACCAGAATATGCTCGCCGGGGGTGTGATCGAGATCGGAATCGCCCGGACCGTAGGCCACAATCGGGCAGCCCCAGGCCGGGCCGAGCACGTTCATATCCGAAGTGCCGCTCTTGAGGGTGAAACCCGGCTGACCGCCCACCTGGCGGATCGCCGCCAGCATGGCGCGCACCAGGGGCGTGTTCTTCTCGGAGCGGTAGGGCGGGGTGCAGTCTTCCACCACCACCTGGGCCGGGCCGGCCAGTTCCAGAATTTTCTCGGTCATACCGGCACAATCCAGGCCAGAGGGCAGGCGCAGGTTGATGGCAAGCTGTGCGCGCTCTTGAAAACCGTCACTTTCAGAGTGCATGTGGCGCAGCGCGGGCGTGAGCTGGTCAAACACGCGGTCCCTGTTGACATTCCAGCCGGCGGCGAACTGCTGCAACTGGTTCCAGAAGCCCACCGCCAACTCTGCGGCGCCGCTGGTGCGCGCCGCGGTATGCGCCAGGGGCTGCTCCAACTGATAGTGCAGCCACAGGCTGCCCTTATAGCCCAGGGTCACATGGTCCCAGCCGCTGGGCTCGCCGATCACCACCATCTGGGGCGGGGGATAATGGTCGCGCACGTAGCGCGCGCCGGGAGAAGTGCTCTCTTCGCCCACCGCACCCACCACGGTGATCTTCCAGCCGGGCTGTGCGCCGGCCTGCGCGGCGGCGGCCACGAAGGTAGCCAGCGGGCCCTTGGCATCCACCGCGCCGCGCCCGTACAGGGCATCGCCGTGGCGCTCCACGGTGATAAACCCCGGCACGGTGTCGATATGCCCCAACAGCATAATTTCGTTGGGACCGCTGCCCAGGCTGCCCAGCGCGTTGCCGGCGCCGTCGATGCGCGCGTCAAAGCCCAGGGCGCGCATGGCGCGCACCAGGTAGCGCACCGCGCTGGTTTCACGCGCCGACGGGCTGTATTCGGTAAGCAGGCCGGCCAGCAGCGCCAGGGGTTCCAGGTTCATTCATTGCCCCCGGCGGCTCCGGCCGCGATGGGTTTAGCCAGCACTTCCTGCACCTTTTCCACCACCACCGCCAGTTCGGCCTGGGTGATTACCAGGGGCGGCAAAAAGCGCATCACGGTCAGCCCGGCGGGCAGCGCCATCACCCCGCGCGCCATCAGCGCCTGGAGATAGGGCGTCACTTTCTGCTTCATTTCGATGCCCACCATCAGCCCCAGGCCGCGCACCTCGCGGATCAACGGCGACTGCACCCGCCCCAGTGCCGCCATAAACCACGCGCCCAGTTCGGCGGCGTGTTCCGGCAGGTGGTTATCGATCAGGTAATCGATGGCAGCCAGTGAGGCCGCGCAGGCCAACGGATTGCCGCCAAAGGTGGAACCGTGCGCCGCGGCGGGCAGTTCGCCAAAGCGTTCGTGGATCATACAGGCGCCCATCGGTATTCCACCCGCCATCGATTTAGCCACCGCCAGCAGGTCGGGCTTCAGCCCCAGGTGCTGGTGGGCAAACATCTCGCCGGTGCGGCCAAAACCGGTCTGAACTTCGTCAATAATCAGCAGCGCGCCGGTGCGGTGGCAGAGTTCCTGCGCGCCCAGCAAAAATTCGGGCGTGCCAGGGTTCACCCCGCCCTCGCCCTGCACCACTTCCAAAATCACCGCGGCCGTCTGCTGGTTGACCGCGGCCTGCAACGCCGCCAGGTCGTTATACGGCACGTGCCGGAAACCGGGAATGAGCGGCTCAAACGGGCCGCGGTACTTCTTTTCCCAGGTGGCCGAAAGCGCGCCCATGGTGCGGCCGTGAAAGCCGCGCATGGTGGCCACCACCTCGGTGCGCCCGGTGAGCAAACGGGCAAATTTCAGCGCCGATTCTACGGCTTCGGTGCCCGAGTTGCACAAAAAAGCGCGCGGCATGCCCGTGATGCTGGTCAGTTTTTCCAGCAGGGCGGCGCGCTTATCGTTATAGAACATTTCCGGGCAACTGATCAGGGTTTGGGCCTGGGCCGTGATGGCGGCAATCACCGCCGGGTTGGCATGCCCCAGGTTGGCGGCGCCCTGGCCGCCCACGCAGTCGATATATTCTTTGCCTTCCGCATCCCACAAACGGGCGCCCAACCCGCGCACAATGGCTACCTGGCGTTTGGAGTATACGCCGGTTTCATGGGCATTTTCAATGGCCTGAATTTGTTCAGTAAGTGTCATTTTGATCACCTCTTTATCCTAACAACCGCTCACCTGCCGGAGGGTGGTCTATCCTTCAACCCCGCCCCCGCCCCACCAGCGGGGGAGAAAGAGGAACCGGGGATGCGAAGCGCTGAAGCGCTTCGCATCCCCGAACCTCTATTTTTCTCCCTTCCCGCTTCGGGAAGGGGGCAGGGGGGCATAAGCGGTAACATAAGATCATCCGCCCACCCCTCTCATCCCCCTGCCCCCTTCTCTCCCCAAAAACCGGGGAGAGAAGGGGAGATTCTATTTTTTGGTTCTTTTTGCCAGCAAAAGCTGGCAAAAAGAACCATTATGTTTTTCGCCCTCCCTTCCCTGCGGGGAGGGGAGGGCCGGGGAGGGATGGGTTTGTGTCGCTAATCACGATATTGGCCTTATGTTACCGCCTATGGGACAGGGGGGATAGGTCAGAGCAGTTTTGGCACATGCTCCTGCCGGGGCGCCGTTTTGGCGCACCCGGTGATTTTTTTAGCTGATGACGGTGCCTTTGCCGGCCAGGGCGCCGAACAGGGGCTGTTCGATGCGCCCATCGGCAAAGACCACTTTGGCCACACCCAGGTCCAGCGCCTCGGTGGCGCCCAGCACCTTTTTCTTCATGCGGCCCTCGGCAAACGCCAGCGCCTGTTCCAGGCCGGCCTTGGGCACATGCGGGATGAGCGAACTTTCATCGGGGAAATGGCGCAGCAGGCCGGGCACATTGGTGAGAATGATGAGTTGTTCGGCCTGCACCGCCCCGGCCACATACGCCGCCGCGCGGTCGGCATCCACATTGAGGGCCTCGCCCTCCGGCGAAATGGCCAGCGGCGAAACCACCGGGGTGTAGCCCATCTGCACCAGGGTCTTCAGCAACGCGCCGTTGACCACTTCAATTTTGCCGGTGAAATCATCGCGTAAAATGCGCGGGCGGCCGTTTTCGACGATGCGGATGGCATCCTTGCGCTTTGCCAGCATCAGCCGGCCATCCAACCCCGAAATGCCAAAGGCATTCACCCCGCCCTTTTGCAGCGTTTCGACCAGCAGCGTGTTGATTTTGCCATTGGTAACCATCGCGAAGATTTCCAGGGTGGTGCGGTCGGTGTAGCGGCTGGTAAAGCCCTGCGCATTGGTAACAAACCTGGGCGGGTGGCCGAGCTGTTCGGAAATATCATTGGTCTCGGCTGAGCCGCCGTGAACCACAATCACCGGCGTACCCGCCTTGACCAGCGCCGCAATATCCCGGCACACCGCATTCAGCGCCACACCCTGCGCCCCACCAATTTTTACGACAATCATGAGCCGTTCCTTATATGATCTACCCACGGAGTCACGGAGAACACGGAGAATTTTTTTCAGTGTGGTAAAACGTGCGCGTTCATTTATAAAATCACGCGGCGGCGAAAAGCGCCACCGCGTGGAATGAGGGCCATGAATCAGATGGGATGCAGGCCGCTGAACTCCAGGCCAGCCGTTTCGGCAAAACCGCAGATCAGGTTCATGGCCTGCACTGCCGACCCCGCCGCGCCTTTCATCAGGTTGTCAATCGCACACAGGCTTACCACCCGCCCGCTCTCGGGGTCCAGGTCAAAACCTACATCGGCATAGTTGCTGCCGGCCAAAATTTTGGGCTCGGGCACGCGATAAATGCCGCGCGAATCTTTCACCAGGCGCACAAACGGCTCCGACTCGGCAAAGGCGCGGTAGGCCTTCCACAGGTCCTTGAGCACCACACCCGGCTTCACAAAGGCATGCGCCGCCGCCAGCGCTCCGCGCACCAGGTCGACCGAGGTCATGGTGAGGTGCACGTTGCTCAGCCCCAACTCCTGAATTACTTCTGCGGTGTGGCGGTGGCCGTAGGCCGAGAAGGTGCGCACCACACTGCTGCGTTCGGGATGATGCGAACCGGGGTTGGGCGACTGCCCGCCCTCGGACGAACCGACCTTGATATCCACAATTACCGGTCTGGCCGGGTCGAGCAGGTTGTTCTTCACCAGCGGCAGCAGTGCCAGAATAGTGGCGGTGGCATTGCAGCCCACCCCGCTGATATAGCTGGCAGACTGCATTTCCGCGCGGTGCAGTTCGGGCAGGCCGTAGACAAATTTGCCCAGCCAGCCAGGCGCGGCGTGCTCGCCCTCGTAATACTTTTTATACAGGGCCATATCTTTCAGCCGGAAATCAGCCGAAAGGTCCACAATTTTAGGGGCCAGGCCGGCGTAGTGCTCGATTTCTTTCTGCGCCTCGCCGTGCGGCAGGGCCAAAAAGAGCACATCGCACGGCTCCAGCACGGAGCGCGAGCTGAATTTGAGCTGGGTGCGTTTGCGCAGGTTGGGGTGCTGCTGGTAGACATACTCGCCCAAATGGCTCTCCGAGGTAGCCTGGCCCACTGTCACCTGGGGGTGGTCGAGCAGCAGGCGCAGCACTTCACCGCCGGCATAGCCGGAACCGCCAATGATCGAAGCCTTGATCATCTTAACCTCAGCGGGTTGTACCCGGCATACACCGGCAGGGGCGCATTCTGGCGCGGCTTCACCGTTTCCGGCTGGGTGGCGCTGGGGATGCTGGTGCGAATTTCGCCTTTGGCTACCTTTAGGGTGAAGTCCACAATCAGCCCGGCCACGTTCACGCCGGTGGTGGGGGCCAGGGTGTGGAACTCCATGGTGTGGTTGACTTCGTTCACCAGGAAACCGCGGTTGGGGTCTTCGAGGATATCGACCGCCAGCACACCGCCGCCCACGGCCTTGGCCGCGGCGACGCAAATCTCGTTCAGTTCGGGCGTCACCGGGCACATCTCACCCTGCCCGCCGCGCGCGGTGTTGGTGATCCAGTGAGAGGAACTGCGGTAAATGGCGCACACGGTCTGGTCGCCCACCACCATCGCGCGGATATCGCGACCGGGCTTCTCGATGTATTCTTGAATATAAAAGACCGAGTGCTGGTATGAACCGAGGGTGTCTTTATGCTCGAGAATGGCTTCGGCGGCGTCGCGGTCATTGATCTTGGAGAGCAGGCGGCCCCATGAACCCACGATGGGTTTCAAAACCACCGGGTAGCCAAATTCTTCAATGGCTTCCAGTGCCGATTCGGGGGTGAAAGCCACCTTCAGGCGCGGCTGGGCAATACCGGCGCGCGAAAGTGCGGCTGAGGTGACCAATTTGTCACCGCAGGTGGCGGCGACATGCGC
>Ga0335397_10007528_pt1 | contig 13852 bp, 15 predicted proteins | sample MAT04_FD_205740 | JGI IMG/M metagenome (GOLD analysis project Ga0335397, IMG submission 205740) | Freshwater microbial communities from Lake Fryxell liftoff mats and glacier meltwater in Antarctica - MAT-04 (spades assembly) (version 2) ...
ATACCTTAGATATTACACTTGCTTTTATTGCCGCTGTATATTTTGTGACTTGTCCCATCAGAAACTCCAACTCCGCCCCTCGATTTTAATTTCTTTCAGAGGCGACAACTTTCCTGAAACTGGGGGAAACCAGGTTTCCCGTTTCTCCGGATGTTAACTATACGCCCGAAGCATTAGCGTGGCATTAAAGAGAGAGGATTTAAAAAAATTTCCTAATTTTTAAAATTTTTAACAGGGCGATCTCACCAAAGTTCAAAAAATAGAATCTACGAAACCATATTAACCAATTTTAATGTAGGGCGGACAAAACGAAGTGTGTCCGCGCATTTCCATTTAATCACCTTTGTTACGCGTGGGCACGTCGCTTGCCGCTCCTTTGTCCACCCTACCGGCAATTGTTTAATTTTAACACTTTGGTGAGATCGCCCTGAATTTTTAACACTATTAATAATCGGTTAACTTTCCCATAAGAATTATATGATAAAATATATTCACATTAATTAATCTAATAGAGTGATTTATGCCCAATCTTTATGAAATTTTTAACATTGAACCAAGTGCTTCCCCAGACCAAATTAAAGCCGCCTATCGTAAATTGGTTATGAAAGTGCATCCAGATAAAAACGAAGATAGTAATGCTCAAGAGCAATTTATTTGCGTGCAAGATGCTTATGATACGTTGTCTGATCCATTTAAAAAACAAAAATATGATGAACAAATTAAAAGTGGCAATTTTTTAAATAAAGACAATGATGGAGACAGTTTTGAAAAGATTTTTCATTCAAATCTTGATGAAATAATTAACAAAATTCCTGAAATTTTAGTTAACTATACTCAAAAATTGAAAATCAAAGATAAAGAATTAGATACTCTCTATTATGAATGGCAATTTCTAAACTTTATCAGTAATGTCATTTTTGCTAAAACACTTGAGAATATTCTGAGTGAGAATTATCAACCATCACCCAAAACCAACACTAAATTAACTGACTCTCTTCGCCAGTTACAGAAAAAATTTGAAGATAAATTTTTGCTTAAAACACGCAAAGAAATGTTGATTTTACAAGACTATATTCAGGATGGTCTACATGCAGGTATTAAACAAAATAAATCTGAATTATTTAAAGATAGCCTCCAAATGTGGTCCTATTCAACTCCTTTAAATATTACTTTATTTTTTTGGGATTCCAGTACCAAAGAGAGTACCAAGCAAAAACGAGAATCCATCACTAATTTAATCAAAACTTGTCCTCTAAAGCAGTATTTGGAAATAAGAGAACCTGAGTCAACCAGTTCTCCTGTTTCAATAGATGATGACGATATGGTTGATTATGATGGTATCGGAATTGGTACGATGCACATTCACGTAAAAGTAGATTATTTTACGAGAAATAAATCACTATTGTTGGGAGACGATGAAGAATTAAATACAGCGTTACAGCCTGGTGCGAACGACAAGATCGCTACCTATAAACAGAACCTTCTTGCTTATATAGAAAAACGCAGTGGGAAAAGAAATATACTGGTTGGAGGCTTGGATATAGCAGAGAAGAAAAGGTAAAAGCGGCACAATCTTTAATTGATGCACTTTCACATAGAGAAAATCCACATATATTTTTTTCAACAATACACAATAAGACTAATTTAAAAGCGCTGAGACAAGGTACATTGGGCGATATAGCTAAAGAAGCCATGGAGCATATGGAACGTACTCATAGAAATAGTTAAAAAGCGCCAATTCAATATAAAGTTCTTATAGCAATAGCGAAGCAGTGTTAGCTGCTTCTGCTAAAGCCTAAAGCTCTGTGCATAATTATTTCTTAGTGACCAAACATTGACTCCATCAGAAATCCATCTAATATATTTATAGCTGAAAAAATAGGTAGTTATGCCGCAAAATTATGAATTGAACAACGAATTATTTAAACTATGTACTCAGGACGCGTTATCTATAGATATTGCTGAAGTCAGACGTCTTTTAAAAGCAGGCGCAGATGCGAATACTAGCTTACCCTATGATCTATTCCCTATGGCCTGGGAAGACAAGCTTACAAATTCATTTCCATTATTGCATGTAATCTCACGTTATGATAATGCCGTAGAGGTTGCAAAATTATTAATTGAATTTGGTGCAGATATCACAACACGAGATAATGGGATCGGTAATACGCCTTTATTAACTGCCATTGCACTACAAAACAAAACGCTCGCCAAATTCTATATTCCCACTGCATTTAAAACAGGCGATAGTGAAATACTAAAGACATTAAGTCAGGCAGATCATGGTTCTGAGTGTCAAAATACACCATTAATATTAGCTCAAAAGACAAATATGGATGACGTTGCATTAATGTTGATTCAATGTGATGCAAATCCGAATGCTATATGCCGTGATGGTCAGACAGCCATGCATTGGGCATGTATGCTACGCAAAAATGATGTTATTTCAGCCTTATTGCAATCGGGTGCTGATGCACGTTTAATTAATAATTATGATGTAAGTACTTATGATTATTACATCTATAATATTTCATTAATTGACGTTGCGAATCCTATTGATCCTCAACACCCCACAATAGCAAAATCACACACGTCCAATATGAGTGAATTCAGTGATCTTTATCATTTCATTGATAACGCGCAGATTTTTGATGCCTTAATGAAGAAAATAATAAAGCGGAATAAAGTTAACCCGGAAAAAGATATCATCGAACAATTGAAATCTAATATTATACCTTCTCCAAAGTTAACCAATAGACATCAGGCTATTTTGGAACAGCAGTTTACTCTTAATAAACAGTATTTTGAAAAGCAGCCAAAATCAACAATGTCTATATTCAATAATAATCGTAATTTTTTGAATAAACTTATCAATGATTGCCAACTTGAACTTGAAGAAAAAAATTCTGCATTGTTATCTATTTCAGTGAAAAATATGCAACGCGACAATATTGAGAAATATATACAAGATCCACAGCAAATCAATTCTCAAGATGAACAAGGCTTTACCGCTTTACATTGGGCTGCCATGCGCAGGGATAATGCGATGATTAAAAAACTAATGGAAGCAGGTGCCGATCCCATGTTGGTTAATAACCTTGGTCGTACACCACTTGATTATTACAGCTATGTTATCCAGGCTGAAGATATGAAAGGTGCTTGTAAGGGCGACCTGTTTGATACTGTCCGGAAAATGTTACCTAAAGGGGTGTCTGAGATGCCAGAGTTTTCATCTCTCTTTAATAAAACTGAAGCTCAAATTACACTTGGAACCTGGAAACGAAATACCTTGCCTGTAGACTTGGAGCTTTTCAATAATCACAATGTGACTGAAGGAAATCGCTCAAACATGAGCATTTAGCTATGCGATAGAAAAACTCTGAATCATAACAACAGAAAGTCCCGTATTACGCTTCGCTAATACGGGCTACGAATGTTGGCAAAACAAATGTATCGCCTTTAACATTATTACCGTTCACAATAATGCCGTAATTTCCAAGGTTTACAGTCCAACCTACATTGGAGCCATGATCCGCCCGCCATAACCACGTGTCATCAATAACGACGTCGTTGCTATTGATAGTCATACAAGTATCAGGAGTGCTCTTATAATTGTTGGGGCCACCTACACGGCAGAAAACATCAGAAATAAAGACAGGATCAATGTGCGTATTATTATTAGTTGATGCGCCGACTTGCAGTAAGGTGGGTGCAGAGACAGGACCGCCATCAATCATAAAACCAGCTAATTGAACCCCTTCTAGTCATTAACTGACATAATTGGTTTACCAGTGTCAGAAACAAATGTTGGAAAACCCATACCATAAATAATTGTATTGGGTCTGGTAACGTTAATAGTATCGGTTAAATGGTAAACACCTGGAGTAATACCGACAAACACTATGTTCCAATTACTTCCGTTCCATGCTTTAAATTGCGAGTTACGAGTTAAATATTGTTGCTGAGTGCCCGAAAAAACGGTGCCATCAATTCGAGAATTAGCTAATAAACCACCGCTTGACCAGCTAACATCATTTAATCGCAAATCACCTTTGACGTGAATTCGCCTTGCTGGTGATGCTTGTGACACAGCCCAGACATTTTGGTTTTTGGGAATAGAACCGTCTGTGAGTGAACCTAAAGTGGGTACGATAGCGAGATTTTCCATCGAGCGCCAAAAAACCGTTGTTACACCACCAAGATTGGGCCTGTCTTGAGTTCGTACAGCACCGGTTATGACTACATCATCTGGTTTCGGCCCCGCACCTATAACAGAGGTATAAACACCCACTCTCACATCAACAGGTGAGGAAGGTGTGCCATATGTTCCTGGCATAAATATAAATGCATAACGATTATCAGAAAAATCAACGGAATAACTATTAGCAGGGCTATTCTGTTGGTTGTAAATTTGTAAGATTTTATTATTGATTTCACTCACCGGCATGCTTGGATCAAAAATGATAACATTTGAACCGAATGGATTATCAACATCCGCACAGACTGTGTTACACACAGAGAGCATAAAAAAGAGATAAGGCGCACATATTTTTTCATAGTGATTTTCCTTAATCAGTTGAGGGGAACCTATAACCGTGACACAAAAAATTATTGATGTCAGATTTTGTGGATTAGCAGCCCCTCATTATTCAGGAGCTACCCTCTAAGGATGATGTGTGCAATTTGCGTGCATGATGTGATTTTTTATAGATTTTAATTTGAATATGCTACCGGCAAACTAAATCCAGTTTCGCCAAAACATCCTCTACAGGAATAAGTTTCATTGTTTCAGGGCCATGAACATGTGTTCCCCAGATATTGGTAGCAGGTGTTTTGTTCAAAATGCTTACTACAGCCTGCGGATAATAATCCACAGCGAAATCACGATAAAGATAAGGGCCAGATACGTCTTTACTGGTTACGGCATGCAATGCAACTACAGGGGTACTGACCGCAGTAGCCATATGTGAAGGACCCGTATCAGGACACAACATAGCCTGGGCTTCACTTATTAACGCCAATAATTGTTTTGGCTTTGTTTTACCCACCAAATCAACGCAATCAACTTGTGCGAGAATTGCATCTGCCAGGGTTCTATCGTATGCACCAGGACCGCCCGTAAGCACCACATCCATTCCCAGGTTTACTTTTGCATAGCTTATAGCTGCAACATAGCGGTCAACCATCCAGCTACGTTCAGGCTTACTGGCGGCGGGGTTAACTAATAAAATTTTGTTTTTTCCTGCCAGTTGGTTACAAGCCCATTCCCGATCCTGCTCGGCAATTGGCAAATCCCAACGAATATCTTTTCGCGTTATTCCCAGATTTTCAGCAAAACGAAGAAAACCATCGAGAGTATGATCATTACCGGCTTTAATCGATTCCGTTATAAACCAGCCGTGACCATCTTTTGCACGTAATTTATCATAGCCAATTTTTCGAGAAGCTTTGATTAAAGGGTATAACAGATTTGCTCTGAAACTGGCTTGCGCAGCTAGTAAAACATCAAATCGGCGACCTGAAAGCTGCTTTTTAAAGCGCCAGTAATCACGTATGGAGTCAGGTTTATCTATGACAATGAATTCTACACCATCCATTCCTTCGACCAAATCATAGGCTGGCCGAGAAATAACCCATGTGATGGCAACACCCGGCAAATTACTTTGCAAGGTACGAATCAATGGAACAACCATCAACACATCACCTAAAGCCGATAAACGAACAACACAAACGGATTTAATCATTTTGCAACACAAATCGTGTACCACAATAAGGGCAGGTTTCTGTACCGGTTTTATCGATAGGCAGATACACTTTAGGGTGTGCATTCCAAAGACTCATATCATCTGTCGGACAACTTAATGGTAAATCCTTATGATGGATAATATACATTTTTTCAGCACAGGCTGGCTGTTTTTTATGGTCATGCATGAAGTGGCTCATCAACGTTAATCTGGTTGGCTATTATCCATCATTTTATTAATAATCGCCATGATTTCAGGCAGCGTTTCTTCGTGATTACCGGTAAATAAATAAGCGTTTGGCCAATGACGTAACCAGGTTAACTGGCGCTTGGCTAATTGTCTTGTTGCAGCAATACCTTTATCACGAAAATCCTGGTAATCATTCTGATTATGCAAATAATCGATTGCCTGGCGATATCCAACACAACGCATTGCCGGACAAGTGGAAGGCAAATCCCATTTTTTTAATAATTGTTCAACCTCGTGGATAAACCCATCGTGCAGCATTTGATCAAATCGTAAAGCAATACGCTCATGCAACCACGCACGATTTTCAGGGAATAAAGCCAGATTAACAAAATTATAAGGGGATTTGGTTTTTTGCTCTGCCAGAAATGTGGTTAATGGTTTGCCCGTTATATAGAAAACCTCTAATGCACGTGAAATACGTTGCGTATCATTGGCATGAACACGTTTGGCTGTGACTGAATCAATTAAAGCTAACTCAGCATGCATTTTTTCCCAGCCCAACAGTTCTGCTTGCTCAATTATTTTTGCACGAATGCTTTCATCAGCATCCGGCAGACTGGACAATCCTTGTTGGAAAGCCTGAAAATACATCATCGTACCGCCAGTTAACAGCGGGATTTTTCCTCGGTTGAAAATATCTTCACATAAACGGGAAGCTTCGCTGCAAAATTGAGCAGCTGAAAATGACTGCGGCGGATCCAGTATATCGAGCAGATGGTGTGGTGCTGCAGCTAACTCTTTTTTAGTTGGTTTTGCAGTACCAATATCCATCTCCCGGTATATCATGGCAGAATCAACGCTAATGATTTCAAAGGGGTAATGAGGTAGCAACTCGCAAGCCAACGCTGTTTTACCGGATGCTGTAGGACCCATTAGACAAAAAACTGTTTTAAGCATTCAATAAATCCTGACAAATCTGCATGGACAAATGTTTTATAAACGAAGCCGGTTTTCCGGCTTGTTCCAAGGTAGTTTGCAAATAAGAAATTATCTCTTTGCGATAATCAGCGCTTACTTCGTTATCAGCAATTTGATGTTCTGCCAGCAAGTATAATAATTGATCGGAAGATGCTGGCATCTGTGCAAAAAAATCAATAAAAAATGCGTTAAGATCCAAGTTCTGTACTAAAACCGGTATCGAAAGAATCTGTAATTGCCCATCGATAGCGACATTAATTTTTATACCCGCTTGCGCCAGCATTTGTTGTATATTAGGAAATGATAGGGCTTTAACAAGCGGCATATCGAGATGCACCGGCACAAGCAACGGTCGAGAAGTCAACGGGAGTTGTTCTGCTTTTAACGCAATATAAAGCCATTGTTTTTTTACTTCAGGTAAATCAACTATATAAGGTTGTTGATTTAATGATAACAGAACAAAACGTTCATTTATTTTTTTCCACTCAGTCGCATTTTCTTCCAATCGCTGATAATGAACCGAGGGTTTGACTTCACAAACCTCTCTGACTTCCAGTGGCTTTAGAGCCTGCTGTTCAAAGGGCTGGTAATTTTTAACGCCGCTATCAAGCGGTTGCATTACCTGACGTATTTCTGCCGTAATAAAGTCATGAATAAGCCTGGGTTGTTGAAAACGCACTTCGTGCTTGGTTGGATGAACATTTACATCCAGCTCCGCAGGATTAATCGTTAAATACAATAAGCAGGCAGGATGACGCCCGGGGTATAATAGATTATCGTAAGCCTGCTTAATCGCATGATTTATTAACTTATCTTTAACCATCCGGCCGTTAATATAAACCCATATTTTATCGTTCTGACTGCGTTGATAGTCAATCCCGCTAATCCATCCCTGTAAATGCATACCGGCATGGTGAGTATTAATAACATGCGAACGATCAACAAATTGCCTGCCTAAAATTTTGGTGATCCGCATTAAGCGCGAGTGCTCATCAACAGCAGCAGGTAACTGCCACTGCAATTTACCATTATGATTTAATTGCATGGTAATGTTTGACGCGCTCAGGGCAAAACGCTTTGCAACCTGCTCAATAACCAAAAACTCCGATCGCTCTGATTTCAGAAATTTTTTTCTTACTGGTGCGTTATAAAAAATATCACGCACATCAATTGTTGTACCTTGATTACGCGCATGAGGTGTTAATATCAGTTGATCATTATGGTATTCAAGCTTCATACCATGTGCCTGCTGTGGCGGCCTGGAAATAATTGATAAACGTGCGACTGAAGCAATACTTGCCAACGCCTCACCGCGAAAGCCCATGCTGGTCAGGGAATAGAGATCCATGAGTTTGGTAATTTTACTGGTAGCGTGCGCGGCAACTGCTAATGGTAAATCTTCGGCGACAATGCCCAACCCATTATCGCTGATTTTAACCTGATTCAAACCACCATAGCCAATATCAATAGTAATATTGTCCGCTTTTGCATCCTGGGAGTTTTCCAGTAATTCTTTAACAATTGATGCCGGTCGCTCAATAACTTCACCGGCAGCAATCTGATTGGCAACAATAGCTGATAACTGCTTTATCCTCATGACAGCTGTTTACTTTGAAAAACAGCTTCGCCTCCTGTGGCAAGATGAGTATTGTTACCAACCAACGCCTCTATTTGGGTTCCATGAGGCGGATATTCCCAGAAATAACCTTTTAATCCCTGGAAAATAGCCTGAGTTAATCGCGTCTGATAAGTGCCACTTGTTAAATTATTTTCTTCTCGCGGATTAGATATAAATCCGGTTTCAATCAAAATGGATGGAATATCAGGTGATTTCAATACCATAAAACGCGCCTGCTCTACTTTATTATTATGCAGCGTTGTAATCGTATCCAGATTGCGCAAGACACGCTGTCCCATATGTAAACTTGCACCGATAGTCGCTGTTTGAGAAAGATCAATTAATACTGTGCGTACCAAACCGCTTTGATCATCCAGACCAGCAAGGTTAACACCGCCTAATTCGGAATAGTTTTCCTTTTCCGCAAGCCAGCGAGCAGCTTCACTCGTTGCTCCGCCCTGCGATAAAGCAAATACTGATGCGCCGTTAGATTGCTGATTTATAAATGCATCGGCATGGATAGAGATGAAGATATCGCCGTTATACTTTCGTGCAATATGTAGACGATCACGCAAGCCAACATAATAATCGCCATGTCGCGTTAAAACAGCCTTCATACCGGGTTGGCGATCAATGATGTCTTTTAATTTTAAAGCAATAGCCAGTGTTATATTTTTTTCCACAGAATGCTTAGGTCCACTGGCTCCGGGATCTTTACCACCATGTCCGGCATCAAGCACAATCACAACATCACGTAACGAGCGCGGAGGAATATGTTTGATAGCCACAGGAACAGGAGCATGGACAGGATTTTGCTTTACTATAGTAGTGGGTGGATGGCTTATTTTATTCGGAGGCGTTATTGTTACTTTTGCTTTACCCGGTAAGATTTTATTTGCCAATACTTTGTTAGCCAGCACTTTGTTAGCGGAAAGATCCAGCGAGAAGGCGTGCCGGGTTGCGGAGTTTTCTCTTCCAGCTGTTGCGCGTAGCATTACGGTGTCAGTCACTTCAAATACCAAGCGTAAAGTATGAGCATTCGGGCGGCCACTGCGTACATGTTTAATCAGTTTATTATTTAACTTTAATTGATTTATATTAAATGCAAGATTTGTATCATCAAAGTCAATAACAACCCGATCGGGGTTAGTTAACGTAAAAACTTTGTGGGCAACTGTGCCGTCAAGACTAAAAAACAGAGATGTTTTCCCTGCTTCCTGTTTCATTTCAACTGCGCGTAAAGCAGCCGCATTTAAGCAGCACGACAAAAACATTAACAGCAAAAAACAAGGTAATCGCATGTTCATTGTTTACTCTCAAGACAAGACAGCATTTTTTCTCCGGTCTCACTCATAGCATCAATATGCAACAAGCGGCCACTTCCTTGTATAACCAAATTAAAACGAAGATCTGCGTCAGCAAGTGCATAAGGTGCACGTTCAGGCCATTCAACGCAGCAAATCGCGTTTTCACTGAAATAATCTCTAAAACCCATATAATCCAACTCCATTTCATCCTGTATTCGATACAGATCAAAATGATTGAATTGCAGGTGCTGCAATTGATAACTTTCCACCAAGGAAAAAGTAGGGCTTTTTATTGCAGAATTAACACCCATCGAACGTAACATAGCACGTATAAATGTCGTTTTACCAGCACCAATTTCACCGCTAAAAATAAGTAACGCAGGGGTCTGCAGACAGCGCGACAGCCCACTGGCTAATTGTTCGGATGCCTGCTCATTTAAAAGACTAAAAACTCTACTCACGGGTTCACCATTAAACGCAGACAATGTATTAAATCGCTGGCAATTAAACCACGTTCGCCCCCTTTACGAGCAGCAAGATCACCTGCATGTGCATGTATCCAGACGCCGAGCCTGGCAGCATCAGCCAAAGCCAATCGTTGAGCCACCAAACCGGCAATTACACCGCTTAACACGTCGCCCATACCGGCACTGGCCATACCTGGATTACCTGCGGCACATACATAGGTAACAGGTTCGTCACCTTGAATTAATGTTCCCACTCCTTTTAAAATAATATTGCCACCGTATTTTTTTTGCAAAGCAACAATAGCGGCATAGCGGTTATTCTGAATATCGTTTGTGGAGCAACCTAGCAGTGCGGCAGCTTCGCCAGGATGAGGGGTTAAAATCCAGTTATCATCTTGTAACGGTGCAGTAGCTAATATCCGCAAAGCGGAAGCATCAATTACCATCGGTAATTGACAGGCTAATACATGTTTGAATAATTGTTCAGCCCATTGATCGGTGCCAAGCCCTGGTCCTATTACACAAACTGTTGCTTTAGCCAGCAAAGGATCTAGATCGTCAGTTTTTTCAATCCCATAAATCATTGCTTCGAGCAAACCAGGTTGAGCAGATTGCGCATATTCTGGTTTTGTCGCAATAGTAACCATTCCCGCGCCAACCCGCAAAGCCGCTTGAGCCGCAAGACAAACTGAACCTGGCATACCACTGCCGCCGCCAATGATTAAAACATGACCGAAATCACCTTTATGGGAATTCCGCTTTCGAGAAGGTAATAAACTGTCAGCCCATTGATTTTTGATTACCTTTGCCATAGGTGGAATAAGCGCTGTTTCGGTATCAATACCTAAATCATGGCCAATAATCTCACCACAATAATCTGGGCCATCCAGGGTCAGCATACCCGTTTTATAACCAATAAAGGTGACAGTAACAGACGCATGGACTGCTTGCCCCATGCATTGCCCTGTATCAGCATTGATACCGGAAGGAATATCCATTGCCAGAACCGGTATACCACTGCTATTAATCTGGTTAATCGCGTTAGCTATGGGTTCTTTTACTGTGCCAGTCAAACCGGTACCTAATAGAGCATCAACGATTAAATCGGCATCAAAATCAGTCATATCCTCCATATAATGGCAGGAAACGCCGCATTTAACGGCCAATAAAGCAGCTGACTGTGCAGTTTCCGGTAATGTTTCGAAAGGTTTATAATAATTGACTATAACCGTATAACCAGCTTTATGAGCAAGACGAGCTAACACATAGCCATCTCCGGCATTGTTACCACTGCCGCAATAAACAATTATTTTATTTGCGTCAGGATATAATTGCTTAAGAGTAGTAAAAGCGGCAAATCCGGCTTCTGACATCAGCTCTTGTTCAGTCATTCCTAACTGGCTGACTGCGAGTTGCTCAAAATCACGGATTTGATGGGAACTAAACAGTTTAGTTGCTGATGTCATGCGGTTTCTCGCCAGGGAAGAATAAGTGGATTATCCAAAGCAATAGAAATTAATCATCATCATTTTTAACCAGTTTTAAAGCCGGTTTATTTTTTGGTTTTTGCTGTGTACTAACCGGTGGCTCGGTAGAAGCTGGTTCATTATATTCATCACCAAACTCCATACCACGTCCGTTTTCTTTGGCATAAATTGCCAGAACAGCCGCAGGTGCTACAACAATTTGTACAGTGATTCCGGAAAAACGAGCAGTAAAGACAATACGATCATTTTCCAGATGCAACCCTCTGCAAGCCGCAGGTGAAACATTCAATACAATTTTTCCGCCATGTACATGCTCTTGAGGAACATGCACGCCCGGATATTCGGCGTTAACCAATAGATAAGGCGTTAAATTATTATCAACAATCCAGTCATAGATTGCACGAATCAGGTAAGGCTTGTTTGAGGTCATTTTCATGATTATGCTGCCCGTAATTGTTTCTCAGCATCCGTCAAGCTTGATTGAAACGAATCACGCTTAAACAATCGCTGCATATAGTTATGCAAAGCTTTCGCTTTTTCCGGTACTTCTATACCAAGTTGCGGTAAACGCCACAGTAAAGGCGCAAGTGCGCAATCCAGTAAAGAAAATTCTTCACTCAAAAAATAAGGTTTATCAGCAAAAACAGGCTCAAGACTAATGAGGCTTTCAGCGAGATACTGACGTGCTTCTTCTGCACCTTCATTGGATTTGATTTGTTGCAATAACTGATACCAGTCCTGTTCAATGCGATGCATCATTTTACGTGTTTCAGCACGGGCTACAGGATAGACAGGCAACAAAGGAGGATGCGGGAATCGTTCATCGAGGTATTCCATAATGATACGAGCTTCATACAGGATAAGTTCACGATCGATTAAAGTAGGCACCGTACCATAAGGATTAATTGTCAACAAATCCTGCCCGGCTTCGCCCTGGCGTGCAGATAGAATTTCAACATTGACACCCTTCTCGGCCAATACAATACGTACCTGGTGACTATATACATCATCACTGTCAGAATACAGCGACATAATCGTCCTCTTTGTAACAATAGCCATCAGCTACTCCTCTCAAGCGTTAACTGCATATTTTTCAATATGCCAAAATGAGCCATTTTACCACAGTTTTAGCAGTCATGCCGATCAACTGTAAACAAATATTTTAGGGATGTATAACACTCTTATCAAATCCGGGTTGTTTTTACGGTAAAGCCGGAGCATATCGCTCTAATAACTGGTGTAGCCTTGATGCATCTGTTGCATCAAGGCTACATTTTCTGGTTTATATTTAATTATTTGAAATATTAACTGCTTCGTTTTCACTACGTAAAATGTTTTTTCCGCGCAAACTATCACGGTAGGTATCGTAATTACCAGAAATTTGCAGGCTATCTTTCAAACAATCGAATTAATATTGTTTTAGTAGTCATATTAAGCCTAATACCCATGAATGATTGAAATGTAAGCAAGTGTCTTATATAATTAATGTAAGAATTAATCTTACATTTCTGAGGTTTTTATGGCTCGCACAATGACAGTGGATTTGGGCAGTGAACTTCGTGACTACGTTCAGTTTCTGGTGGATTCAGGAGATTATAGAAGTAATAGCGAAGTATTGAGAGAATCGCTGCGCCTGCTTCGTGAAAAACAGGCGGCTTCAAAGCTTGAGCAGTTGCGTCATCTTATCGATGAAGGGGAGAATAGTGGTGATCCCTTAATGTGGAGTGCGAATGAATTTCTTGAGCGAATGAAGAAAACACCGCATGCCAAATAAAACATATCGCCTTTATCCAAAGGCCATAGAGGATCTTGAGGCTATCTATTTATATAGTACCCAAGAATTTGGGATCAAAAGAACAGAGGATTATATTTTGGCAATTGAAGCGAGTTTCCAACATCTTGCGGATGATCCGCTAATTTCTCGAAAATGTGATTATCCTAAATTCCCCAGGAATTAGGCACTAGGATCGCCTCGGGTTGAAGATCCGCTAATTCAAAGATTTTCTTATGAATTTTTGTTTTTTCCTGAACGATAATTTTACTATCATAGACTTTACATTTT
>Ga0335397_10007531_pt1 | contig 13847 bp, 15 predicted proteins | sample MAT04_FD_205740 | JGI IMG/M metagenome (GOLD analysis project Ga0335397, IMG submission 205740) | Freshwater microbial communities from Lake Fryxell liftoff mats and glacier meltwater in Antarctica - MAT-04 (spades assembly) (version 2) ...
GCCACGCTGCGGATCGTCGGAGTACGGCTGAGGCTGGGCTCGGTAGTCGTCGGGATGTTCGTTCTGCGGCCCTTCGAACGTGTCTCCACCGCCGCTGCGCGACGAGCCCTCGCCGGACGCGCTTCCCGCCGCATCGGCGTGAGCGGTCGCACCATCGTCGCGGTTGGCACCCCCATCAGCAGCAGACGCGGCTGACTCCGCCCCACCCGTGCTCGGCTCAGCGGCGCTGCAGCCGAGCACGGTGAACGCGAGCAATGCGAGCGCGCTTCCCGTGCACGCTGCGCGCTGATACAAACGATTTGTCGTTGCGTGGCGCATCATCTTCGCCTCTTCCTCGAACGAGCTCTACGGACCGGCATCCGCACACTCGCAGGGACGCGGATCGATGAGGCACCAAAGACGCGCGCTTACGGCCGAAAGACGCCGCCGTGGCCGCGCAGAACGGAGGACGCGTGGCGAAGAAGCGGGGACCGGAGGCACGCGCGGGCAGCGCGGGGACAGGCACTTTGGCGGGGGACGGCGCGGACTCGTCGGGCGGCGTCGTGACGGCACGCGGCGCTGCGAGTCAGCTGATGGAGCTGTTCCTGCACGTGTGTGCGGCGCTCGGCGCAGAGGATGCGCGCGACATCGCCGCCGCGTGGCGTGAGCTACGCAGCATCACGGACGCGGCAGAGCCGGCGCGTGGTGCAGGTGTGTCAGCGCACAGCGCCGACGAACTCGGCGACGATCTGGCGCAGCGGGACATCGACCTCCGCCGCGAGCACGACGCTGCCGTCGTCTTGCTTCTGCGCGAGCGACTCGAGCACGAAATATCCGGGCACGACGTGGCGCGCGCCGAGCGCGCTGAGCACGGGGCGGAGCGCGTAGTCGATCGCGAGCACGTGCGCGATCGAGCCGCCGGTGGCGAGCGGCAATACTGTCTTACCGGCGAGCGCGTACTGCGGCAGCAGATCCAGCCAGATCTTCAGCAGCCCGGAATACGCGGCTTTGTAGATCGGCGTGCCGATGACGACGCCGCGCGCCGTGGCGAGCGCGTTCACGCTCTCGCGGATGCCGGGCGCGTCGGCGTCGCCGCGCACGAGCGCCTCTGCAGGGAGCTCGCGGATCGACACCACGCGAGTCAGCAGACCGGACTCGCGCACCCACTGCTCGACGAGGCGCAGCATCGCCGCCGAGCGCGAGCTCTCCGACGGACTCCCACCGACGATCAGCACGTCGCTCATGCACGCGACCATAGTGCGCACAGCGCCCAAGCGTCGAGCGGAACAGGAGGAAATGGACCACTGGGAAAGAGTGCGTGAGTCGATCGAGCCTCGCGGCATCGACGGCTGAGCTCTGCTCGGCCGCTGCGTTGATGCACGGCCACGCTCGCGCGTCAGCAGCCGTCGAAGACGTACGCGCCGCTCGAGGGTGTGACGAGATCGCGATCGCGCAGCACGATCGACAGATTCGGGAACGCCGCGCAGCCCGCGGTGAAGTCGGCGCGGCGGTATTCGATGACGAGCACCAGGTCGCCGTAAGACTCGGTGTAGACGTCGCACTCGGCGTAGCGATTGCACTCTTCGGCGACGACGAAGTCGGTGTTCATCGCAGCGCGACGACTCACCAGCTCTGCGGAGTTCTTCTGCGCCGCAGCGAGGCCCGCGGTGTGCGCAGCATCTGCGAAGAGGCGCATCGTCGCGACGGCGTCGTCTTCGCGGAGAAGTCCGCCCGAGCGTGCATAGGAATCGAGATTGTCGATCTCGACGGCATCGAATCCTGCGGTGGCGCAGCCGCGTATCCAGCCGCCGACGATGTCCGCGACGGCGACACGCTTCGCTGCGGTGCTCACATCGATGAGCATCTCGTCCCAGTCCGCGTCGATCACCGGGTCGCCAGCGGAGTCGCGCAGGATCAAGTCGGCGTGTTCGGTCATCCAGAACGCCTCCTCGTCGGGCTGGATCTGAAAGCCGTTCACGTAGCAGACGTTGTACAGGCCGGCGGCGATCGGCGCGTTGCGATCGCGCGAGACGATGGTCACTCCGCTCGGCGGCGCGTACGGGCCACCGAGCTGGTAGTCGAGCCCAGCGTTCATCGGCGGGAGCACGATCGATGCAAGGGTGCCGGCGTCGCTGGCGCCGGCGTCGGCGTCGCTGGTGCCCGCATCGCTGCTTCCCGCGTCGTTGCTTCCCGCGTCGACTGCGCTCGCGTCGGTTGCGCTGGCGTCTGCGGTGCTGGCGTCGAGGGCACTGGCGTCGCGCACGGCGCCGGCGTCGGAGCCCGTCGTATCCGAGCCACAGCCAAGCAGCATCAGCGAAGCGAGGAGGAGCGTCGTCTTTTTCATCGCCTTCAGATACACGACGCGCGCCATCGGCGACAAGCGCGCTCACGTCAGCGCAAGACGGCGTCCGCACGCGCGCTCAGTTAGGCATGAGCACATTCACTTCGGCGGACGCTGATCGCATGCGGCGGCGTCGAAGCTCAGGACCTCTTGGCAGAACACGCGATCGCTGCCGGGCGGGGTGGTGCACTGCTCGGAGCGCCCGCTGCCCTCGAAGCGGCCGCGCAACACGGCGAGCTCACCGCAGTTGCGAATCGTGATGCGGTAGTCTACGGGGCGTCCTTCGATGCAGCTCTGATAGTGCGCGACACGCACCGTGTACGTGCCGGGCGGCGCCATCCCACTCGTGAAGAAGACGTGTTCGGTGTCGACGCCGACGTTCGAGCCGCACGCGGCGTTGGCGTCGAGATCGAGGTGGCCGCTCGAGGGCGTGTCGCGGTTCGCGTAGTAGATCGTGCCGCCCGAAGGATCGACGACGTAGAGATCGAGATCGGTCGGCTCGCTCATGTGCAGGGTCACCTCGATCTGACCGGCGCCGACGGGCAGGATCTCGATGGTCCGCGTGATCGGCGGACCGGTGTGCCCGTCGCGATCGACGGTCGCGACGGTCATCACGGTCTGAAAGGGCGCGGTCGCGAGCGCCAGACCACCGGGCGGAATCGGCGCGCGGATACCGAAGTTCACTGTCAGATCGCGCGCGCCTTCACCGAGCACCGCGCCGAGTTCGGTCTGCTGCTCGGCCTGCACGTAGAACGAGCCGCGATAGCCCGCGAACTCGACCATCACACCGCGAATCTCCGGGCCGCGGCCACCGAGCACGCCGAACTGCACGTCCTCGGGCACACCGGCGAGCAGCGGAATCGGTCGCGACGGGCTCTCGCTCGGCCCATGCGCGAGAGCCGGTCCGCCTGCGCTCGTCGGCACTCCAGTGCGTCGGTATTCACCGCCTGCGACGACCCATGGCGTCTCCGCGCCACCGCCCGCGAACGCAGAGTCTGGCGGACGCTGCGCGACGCTCGAGCTCGATGGAACGAGCGCGTCGAGCGTCGCGTACGGGCCCGGGCGATAGCGCACTCGCATCGCCTCGCGTAGCTCCTCCGGCGTCGGGCCGGGCGGCGGACGTGGCACCTCGACGAGGCCACCCGCATCCGGCGTGACCAGCGGATCGAGCTGGCCAGACACGGCCTCACCGAGCGTCGGCGTCTCCTCGCGAGAGAGACCCAGCAGCAGCGCGATCGGCGCCGCGATCACGCACGTGACCAGCAGCAAGCCGAGCAGCACGACGAGCGCCGTCACGGCGCCCGACGTCTTGCGCGCCTCGGGCGGTTCGGCGCTGATGCGTGGCTCGCGGCGGATGCGCATGAAGCTAGCTACGTACGAGCCGGTGCGAAGCGTTCCGCATCAGCGCGCGCGTGCGCCGCGGCCGCGCTCGCGGCGCACGCGATCGATGGCGCGCTGCTCGTGCACGATGCGGCCGGAGAACGGCGCGGCGATGGCGTCGCCGGTCTCTTCGAGCACGGTGCGGACGCGCGCTGGCGTGAGCGCCGGATCGACGGCGATCATCTTCGCGGCGAGGTTGGCGACGTTGGGCGACGCCATGCTCGTGCCGGAGAGCGGCACGCGTGCGCCGGATGGGATGACGCTGTCGACCTCGACGCCGAGATCGAAGAGGCGCACGCGCTCGGGGTTCGAGTTGGTGAACGTCGACCAGTTGCCCCACTTGTCGACGGCGCCGATGACGAGGACGTTCGGAGCGTCGATCGCTGCGGGCACGTCGTCATATTCGACGATGTCGCGGTTGGAGTTGCCGGCGGCGACGACGAACAGCGTCTCCGGGCACTGCGCGAAGATCCACGCCCACGCCTCTTTGCGCCGGCCCTGCACGACCGCGGCGCGCGCGCGGACGGCCTCGTCGGTCGCGTAGAGCTCGGGCTGATGGCGCAGCGCGTCTTCGATGTAGTCGAGGCTGAAGCCGAGGCTCGCGTTGACGACGCGCACCTGATTGGCGCGGATGAACGCAGCGATGCTCGCGACGTTGGCGCGCTCGGCGTCGAGCTCCGTGTCGGTCGGCCCGCGCTCATAGTAGGTGCGATTCTCGCCCGCCCACGCGCTGCGGAAGATCGCGACCTTCGCCTTTGGATTGCCGGCGAGGAGGATGCCGGCGACGTGCGTGCCGTGGGCCCACTCGCCGACCTCGTCGAGCGCGCGCTCGACGCGACGGAGCTCGTCGACGTCGGTGATGCCGCGCTCCAGCTCGAGGACGCGCTGCGCGTCCGGCGACGACGCCATGCCGGCGCGCAGATCCATGATGCCGCGCAGGAACGGCGTGTAGCGCTCGAGCACCGCGGCCTCGGGCTGATACGTGTAGGCCGTCTGCGTCGGCACCGGATCGGAGATCACGCCGTGTGCGCCCGCGGCGTCGCTGAACAGCTGCGACTCGAACAGCGACGGCTGCGTCCCGGTGTCCCAGACGCCGACGACGACCGGCTGTGCGTCGCGTACGCGCGTGAGATCGACGGTGGAGAAAGCGAACGGCGCATCTGCGGTACGTGCTTCATTCTCTGCGCGAACGGTCGCGATGGCGCGCAAGAAGCGATCACGATTCTGCACGACGTTGCGCAGGATCCCCTCGAAGTAGAGGACGCTGCTCGCGGTCTCGAGCGCGACCATCTGCGAGCGCACCTGCGCGACGTTGGCGTCGACCTGCGCGTCGGTCTGAAACAGCTGGAACACGACGGTGGCAGCGCCGAAGCGCGGGCGCGGCAGCTCGCGCAGCACGGTGCCGATAGCGCGCTCCTGCGCGATCGCATCTTCGCCCGCCTGGCGCCGCTCGATCTCCGAGAGCAGCGTCGTCGCGGCGAACGCGGAGTTGCGATTCTTCGCGCGCGCGCGCACCAGGCGAATCGTCTGCTTCGCTTCGTCGAGGCGGCCCGAGACGGTCGCGGCGACGGCGAGATCGAGCAAGCGCTCGACCGCGCGACCAGAGAGCGGGGGAGCCGTCGTCGGATCGGCGCGATAGGCGTCGAGGCGCGCGGGATCGAGATCCGGCTGCACCTCGCGCAGGCGCGCGATCGCGCGCTCGGTGACGAACGCGGAGAGCTCGCGCGCACCGAGCCCATCCCACGGACTGCGCTCACCCGAGGGCGGGGGCGCGTCGGTGGCGGCGACCGGATCGGGCGTCGGTGTCGGCGTCGTCGCGGGGCCCGTAGAGGACGGTCCGCCGCAGCCGAGCAGTGCACAGAGCAGAGCGCTGAAGAGCGGGAGCCGCGTCGAGCGCGAGGAAGCGAGAGAGTCGGTGGCGCGTCGCATGGGCGCGCATCCTCGCAACGATCGCGCTGCGCTGCAAACCCGCGCGACCTGCTGCGCGGCGTGCTGCGCGGTCACCAGCGATCAGCGGCCGCGCGGCGTGCTCAGCCACTGCGCCAGCGTCTCCGGCGAGAGCGGTCGCACATCACTCACCGGGGCGAACGTCTGGCGCGCGACGCGTCGACCGCTCGGCTCGAGCACGACCAACGTCGCGAGCTCGCGGACGTCGTGCGCGTGGCGGAGGCGCGTGTGATCGACGCCCTCGCGTCCGACGTTCACATACACGGGCACGTAGCGCTCGCGGAGCACAGCAGCGGCGGGCGCCTCCGCGAGCAGACGAATGACGGCTTCGCTGTCGGCATCAGCGAAGCCGACGAACACCAGCAGCACGCGTCGGTGCTGACGCCTCGCGTCCTGCTGCGCCTCGCCGAGCGCGATCACGAGCGCCTCGTCGCTGCGCGCCGTCCACACGTTCACCGGTGGCCCTGCGTCGGTCAGCGTTCGCCGATCGACGCTGCCGCAGCCGTCGCAGGCGCTGTGTGCGAGGACGGCGAGCGCGACGCTCAAGAAGACGAGCGCGCGTCCGCAGAGAGCAGCGCGGTGAAGTCGTCGAAGGGCGTGGTGCATGGCGGGCCAGAGGCGAACAGATAGTGCGCCACGCGCCCGGGCGCGAGCGCGGCGATCGTCGACGAGCGCGTGCCATACGTCGGCGTATGGATGCAGACGGCGTCGAGCTCGCGCACCAGCTCGCGCGAGAACGGCGAGCCCCCGGGTGGCTGCGCGATCGACTCGAGCGGCGCGCGCTCGTGGTTCGCGATGACGTCACGCAGCAGCGGAGTGAGCTCGCCCATGCCTGCAGAGCGCTGCGCGAGCTCGCGCAAGTCAGTGCTCGCGCGCGCGGCGGTGCGCGCGGCCTTCGCGAACAGCGGCGCATCGAGCACGTCGTTCGGCAACACGTGCACGCCGGGCGCGACGTCCTCGAACGTCATCGCCGCGCCGACGCCGCGCGCATAAGCGCAGCGGAGACCGCTGGCATCCCCGTAGACGAGGTTGAATTCGTTGAACTCGCGCGCATCGAGCGAGCGCAGGTAGTCCTCTGCTTCGTTGCGACTGTGGCACCCGAGCACACCAAGCGGCACATCGCCGCGCGAGCGCTTGCTCGGAGCGGGGCCCGCCCAGGTGCGCTGGTTCGTGAGCCCGACGAACAGGCCATGTGCGTTCACGCCCATCCACGTTCCGCCGGCGCGCAAATCGCGGCCGCCGACCGCGCGGGTCGACTCGAGCAGCACCAGCGGCGCCGTCGCTTCACGCGCATAGAACTCATCGCGATTCGCAGCGACGAGCACCGGATAGTCGGCGTGCACGCCGACGAGCAGCACGACCGTGCACATCGGCTCTACATAGCAGCCCGTGGTGCTGTCGGCGCTGTCAGCGCGCGAGACGAGTCAGCGCACGAGACGGCCGAACACGATGTCGGTCATCACGGCGCCGCCCGAGAACGTGCCGTGCCAGGCGTACGCGGTGGCGCGACCTGCGCCGTCGGTGAGGAACATCAGCGTCCCCTCGCCGTAGCCACCATCCGCGTCGTTCGCGCGCGTGTCGTCTTGATGCGCGACGCTGGTCGCGTCGGCGATGCGTACGACGTAGGCGCCTTCGAGCCACGGCACCCGCGTCGGCGCGGCGAGCAGGAAGCCGACGTGACCGGTGTTGCGCGGTGGCCAGTCCAAAGGACGCAGCCACGCGAAGACGTCGCCGGGGCGAGCCTCGGCGATGTGCGCGAGGCGCTGCCAGCCGCCGCGCGCACGGTCACTGGGCGCACGCGTGATCGCGCGATGGAAGTCGCGCGCCACCGGTCGCTCGCGGGCGATCGTCGCGAGTGCGCGTGGCGCCGAGCGCGCCATCACCCACGCAGCCATGCCGGAGCAGTCCCACGCGAACAGCCCATCGCGCTCGCGCACGACGGTGTTGTGCTGATAGCGCGTCGAGCGAACGCCCGCGCGCACGCGACCAAGCGTCTCGAGCACGCGCGTGGCGGAGCGCGATGCTGGCGCGGAGGGCGCGAACGGCGGTGCCATGCGCGGCGGCAGATCGAGGATGCGAATCGACGCAGGCAGCGCGGCCGACGCTGGGGGCGCGGCGTTGGCATCGGCGTCGCGCCGATCGTCGGCGCGCGACGGCCGAGCGACGAACGGCAGCGTGAGCCCGACGAGCGCGAGCGCGACGAGCGTCGCGGGGACGAGTCGACGGCGGTTCCACGGTGCCGACATGATGGCCTCTCTCACGATGACCTCCGCTGAGACGCCAGACGCACGGTGAAGTTCTGTCAGAAACGCGCAGCGTCGACCATGCGACGTCGGCAGCGCGCAGGCGCGAGATGGGCGATCGCTCCGGCGGGCTGCTAAACACAGTGCTGTGCGGCTCGCATATTCCCTCGCGGTGGCTCTCTGCGTGATGGGCGCGTTGCACGTGCGTGTCGACGCAGCACGGGCGCAGGCGCCGCAGGCGGCAGCGGAGTCGGCGTCGGCGACCGGGTCGGCGTCGGCGTCCGCGTCCGCGTCAACGAACGATGCGACCTCCGCATCCGACGCTTCGGCCGCGGCCCTCGCCGTTCCTGCGGCGGGCGTCGCGGCGCGTCCCGATGCGCTGATGGACGTCGACGCGGGCGCGCACCGGCTGTTCGTCCGCAGCGAGGCGCGGCACGACACGGCGCGCGTCGAGCGGCTCCATCCACCGCGCGACGGGCGGCACGAGTGGCGCTGCGAGACGCCGTGCACGCTCACCCTCGCGCCCGGCGAATACCGCATCTGGATGAGCGCGGTCGCGCTCGACGAAGAGCTGCGCCTGGGCAGCAGCGATGTGTTCGTCGAGGGTCGGCCGGCGTCGCTGATCGAGCTTGGGCTCGGCATCGGCATCGGCGTCGCGGGGCTCGCGCTGCTCTCGGTGGCGCTGCTGACTGGCGAAGGTGCGTGTTTCGACTTCGGCGACGCCTGTCCCGCGGGTCGCGGCCCGCTCGCGCTCGGCGCGGGGACATTTGCGATCGCGCTCGGCGTCGGGCTGATGATCGACTCGTCGGGGTTCATCGACGTGACGACCGTGCGTCCGTAGGGCGTTAGGGCGCGCCTCGACGATGACGACTCCGACGCTCGATGCGCTGCGCTACGACTGCGATCTGCAGCAGCTGACACCCGCGCTCGCGGGCGCGTTCGTGTCGCTCGCTGCGGACGAGAACACACGCGCGTTTTTCTCGCGGCCGCCACACGGCGCGCTCGGCACGCTGGTGCGCGGGCTGCTCGGCCACGTGATCAGCGACTACGACGCAAACGCGCTGCTCGACTTCTACCCAATGTTCCTGCTGTCGACGGCGCAGTGGCGCGCGCTGCTCGGCGAGCGCGCTACGGGACGGCTGCTCGACATCGGCGCGGGCTCTGGTGATGTCACCGCGGAGCTGGCGCCGCTATTTGACGCGGTGACGACGACCGAGACCTCGCGCGGCATGGCGCGCAAGCTGCGCGCGCGCGGCTACGTGTGCCACGGCGTCGACCTCGCCGAGAGCGCGCTGCCGCACGCGGCATCGTTCGATGTCGTCTCGCTGCTGCACGTCATCGACCGAGCCGCGCGGCCGCTGACGCTGCTCGAGCGCGCGTGTGCGCTAGTCGCGCCAGGCGGGCGGATGATCGTCGCGACGCCGCTGCCGCTGTCGACCCACGTGCACGTCGCCGGCGGCACCGTCGACGCCGAAGAAGTGCTGCCGACGGACGCGCGCAGCACCGCGTGGGAGCCAGCGCTCACGGCGCTCGTGACGCGCGTGTTCGCGCCGCTCGGCCTCGAGGTCGAGCGCTTCGCGCGCGCGCCGTATCTGAGCCGGGGCGACGCGGACGCGCCGGTCTACGTGCTCGACGACGCGATCCTTGTGCTGCGCGAAATGTCCTGACCGAGGACCGCGTACCAAGACGATGAGCGAGTCCCCTCCAAAGAGCCCCGCTGCTGCACCGTCGCAGGCGATTCGCAAGGGAAGGCGGCGCGTGTTGCTCGCGCTCGGCGAAGTCGTGCCCTACGCGCTCGGCGAGGCGCTGCAGGCGCGCCTGCCGAGAGCGCGCTTTCTGCGCATACGTGGCGGCTCCCACAACGTCGCCGATCCCGCCGCCCGCGACGCGATGCTCGACTTCGTCGACGAGGTCACGCCGTCAACGCGCCGCTGACGAAAGTGTGCTGACGCAGCGCACGACGCGATCACGTGTCGACGCGGCGCCGTCGCTCGTTGCACCCTGCCGCATGCGCTCTTCAACAGCCGCCACGCTCCTCCTCGCGCTCGCGCTCGTCGGCTGCACTAGCGACGATCCGCCCGATGCCGCCGCGCCGAACGACGCCAGCAGCGACGCGCCCACGCCGCGCGACGGCGCGACACCCGATGCCGCGCGCCCAGATGCCGCAATCGGCGACAGCGGGAGTTCGCCCGACGCCGGCGCGCCGCGACGTACGTTCGTCTATGTCGGGCTCTCGAATGGCAACTTGCTGACGCTCGATGGCAACACGCTCGAGGAGCTGTCGCGAACCGACACTGGCAACTTCCCCGAGTTCGTCACCGCGACCGCGGACGGCGCGCACCTCTATGCCGTGCAGGGCAGCGACAACGAGGTCATCGCGCTCAGCGTCGCGACCGACGGAACCACGCGCGTCGTGTCGCGCCAGGCCGCGCCGGGAGGGCCAACCCATCTGTCGATCGATCACGAGGCGCGCTTCGTGTTCACCGCGAGCTACGGCTCGGGCGAGATCGGCGTGTACCCGATCGCCGCCGACGGAATGCTCGGCGCGCGCGTGTTCACCGAGATCGCCGGGCGTAACGCACACGCGATCGTCGTCGACGCGCTCGCCGAGCACGTCTACGTCCCGTGTCTCGGGATCGATCGCGTGGTCGGCTACACGCTCGATACGAGCAGCGGCCAGCTGACGCGCGTCGGCGAGAGCGCTGGCAATGGCGATGGGCCGCGGCACATGGCGCTCTCGCCGGACGGATCGCGCGCGTACCTCGTCGACGAGCTGTCGAGTGAGATCGACATATTCGACGTGCTCGGCACTGGGCGACTCACGCGCTTGTCGACGGTGCCGACGCTGCCCGCGACCTTCACCGGCGCGAACACCGGCGCCGAGATCTTGATCACCCGCGACGGTCGTCACGTGTACTCGTCGAATCGCGGCCACGACAGCGTGGCAGTGTTCGCGACGACCGCGGACTCGCTCACGCTGGTCGAGCACGAGCCGACCGACGGCGAGCACCCACGCTCGATGGGTCTGTCGGTCGATGATCGCCGTCTCTACGTCGCCAACCGCGACTCCGAGAACATCGCCATCTTCGGGGTCGACGCAGACAGCGGCGCGCTCACCTACGTGCGCACGCTGACCGTCGACGCACAGCCGTATTTCGTCGGTGACTTCGTCGCACCCTGACGTCGGCTCGCGTCGCGTGTCACCGGCTCGTCGCGATCACTTGAGCAGACTGCGCAACGTCCACGCCGTCTTCTCGTGGATCTGCAGGCGCTGCGTCAGCAGATCAGCGGTCGAGTGATCGTTGGCCTTCTCCAAATAAAACGTGTTGAACATCGGCCCCTCGACGTTCCAGCGAAACGCATGGGTCTTCACGTAGAGCGTGCGTTGAGTCGCAACGCGATCAGCGGCCGCTCGCCCTTGCTGAAGATCTCGCCGGCGCACTCGGCCGAGTCACGCGCGAGATCGCGGCAGGTGTCGGGTCGTGCGGCGTACACCGCGCAGAGGAATCGCCCGCCGTCCATCCGGAGAGCGGCGCAGTGACCGCGCTCCATGCGCATGAACGCTCGGTTGCCGTCGAACTCGACGTACGTCTCCGCTTCGTCGCCCAGCCGCTGATGGTCGTCACCGGTGACGGAGACGTACGTCGCGAGGTGCGAGAAACAGCAGGTGCCACAGGTGGTGCAGTCCTCTGGCAAGGACGAACGCTACCTGAACATCGACGCGCTCACCTGATTCGTTTGCGCCGCGCACGTTCGAGCGGCTGCGAACCCGAAGCTCAGTGCGCGCCGCCGAGGAAAGTTCAGTGGGCGCGTGACGCGGCGCGCAGTGCGTCGAACTCTTCGGGATCGTGCGCGCAGAAGACGCGCAGATCGTTCGGGTGCGTCCGCAGAAGCTCGCCGAGCCGCGCGTGGTTCTCGCGGACGCGCTTGCCATCGATCGCGACGACCTTCTCGAACAGCGTCATGCCGATCGGCGCGCCGCTGCCGTCGATCGTGCCGCGGCTGAAATACGCGTCGCCCGCGTGCAGCAGCCAGCCTGCGCCCGTGTCGACGGCAATACACGCGTGTCCGCGCGTATGGCCCGGCAGCGGGATCGCGAGGATCTCCGGCGGTAGGCCGATCAACGAGCGCACTGCGGGAAAGCCCTTCCACGGCTCGCCGGTCTGCGCGTAGAGAGCCCAGTCAGGGTTGTGCGCGAAGTGCGCCGGGCGATAGCGATTGCTCTCGGCGAAGGTCGGTGGCGCGAGCGCCGCTGCGCGCTCCGCGGTGTGGATGTGCACCTTCGCCCGCGGGAAATCTGCGAGTCCGCCCGCGTGATCGAGATCGAGGTGCGTCGGCAGGATGTGGCGTACGTCGCGCGGATCGTGACCGAGCGCCTTCACTTGCTCGAACGCGGACATCGCGACGCTCGGCCTGCTGAGTCCAGTCGCGACCGTGAAGCTCTTGCCGAGTGTCTTTGCCGGATCGGCGATGTCGGCGAGCCCGATGCCGGTGTCGACGAGCACGAGGCCGTGCGCGTCCGTCTCGATCAGCAAACAGTGCGCGACCATGCGACCGCGGCCAAACATCGGGCCGTGACCGTTCAGCAGGCGCGCGGAGAGCGGACACATGCTGCAGCAGTCGAGGTGATGGACGCGCATCGTTCTGCCGATGGTAGTGCATTGCCGCGCCGACTGGGGCGCCTCGGACCTCTGCAACGACTGCTTCAACGGCGCGAACTCGTTTTGCTGCAACTGCATCTGAGCGCGTCGCGCGTCAGTGGCAGCTGAGCAGTCGGCGCAGCCGCGCGGCTGCTAGCGCACGCACGCAGAGAGCAACACCTCCGGAAACAGGCTGCGCGAGCCGTCGTTGCGCAGCGCGTCCATCGCGTGAATGACCTGCTCATATTCGACCGTCGGGTCGGCGCCGACGATGACCTGAGTCTCACTGCCGAACTCTGACTTCACGCGCGCCGCGCACGACGTGAGCGCTGCCCAGTCGTAGCCACTCGGCGACATCGGCACGGTGATGACGCGACCTTCGGCGGTGGCGGCGCAGCCCGGCGCGAGCTTGCCGCCGGACCCTGCGACCAGGATGCCCTCGGGCGTGAGCGTCACGCTGAGCCCCAGCGCGGCGCTGCGCGGCGTGTGCGTGCCGCGCGTCTGCGACTGCACCTCGATCGCGCCGATCGCGAGCACGGCCTGCGTGGTCGCGAGCAAGAACATGATGATGTTCATCACGATGTCGAGGAACGGGACGATGTTGAGCTCGCCCGCGACTTCCGATGGATCGGCTGCGCGACCCATCAGCTTCTTTCGAACGAGCGATCTTTGTGAGCCGGTCAGCGGACGCGACATGCGCTCTCCCCGCTGACTCGAGTGTCAGCGCGCAATGGACAACGCGCGACGCCGAAAGTTCCTCCCGCGGCGCGCGACATACGCACTTGCGCGGCAGGGCTCCCCACCTCGCCTATGCGGTCCTCGGCGCTCCGGCTATGCTGTCGCCCCGATGGACGCCATTCCTGCTTCGGTCATGGCGGCGGTCGCGGGGAGCGCGGCGGCCGGCAAGAATCCATGGCTGCCGTTCGCGTTGCTGTTCCTGCTCGCGGCGCCGGACTCGATGCCGACGATGTTCATGGACGCGGGCCTGCACGACTCGCTGCACGCGCTCGGCCCGGCGGGTGTGCTCTACGCGCTCGGCACGACGTTCCTCGTGCTCTCGGTGCTCGACTCGCTCGCCGACAAGCTGCCGTTCGTCGAGCGCTGGCTGGTGCCGGTGTCGACGGCGTGGCGGCCGTTCGCGAGCATCGCAGTCGCGTCGCTCGTCGCCGTCGCCGCGTCGCAAGCAGCCGCGCGCGCCGAGGCCGCGCCGGTCGTCGCCGAGGTCGTGCGGATCTTGCCGCTCCCGATCGTCGCCGCGGATCTGAGCGCGCTCTGGGTCGGCACCTCGGTGCTCGTCTTGTCGATCGCGCTCGGCGC
>Ga0335397_10007535_pt1 | contig 13844 bp, 16 predicted proteins | sample MAT04_FD_205740 | JGI IMG/M metagenome (GOLD analysis project Ga0335397, IMG submission 205740) | Freshwater microbial communities from Lake Fryxell liftoff mats and glacier meltwater in Antarctica - MAT-04 (spades assembly) (version 2) ...
GCCGAGCGTCGTCGGCGCAAGCGGCGCGCACCAGCCGTGATTCTCGGCGCGGCGCCATGCCTGCAGCAGCGCGCGCGGCGCAGCCGGCTGTGCGAGGTGCTCTGCGCTCCACGGCGCGGGAGCCGCCGGTGCAGCCTCGACGTGCGCCGTGAGCGCGACCGCCTCGGACGCCGCCGTCGTGGTCGTGTCGTGCATCGCGATCGTCGGTGCGCCCGCGCTCGACGGCGAGCTCGCCGCGACCACTGGTCCGCCCGTGCGGCTCGCGCCGCAGCCCACCATCAGGAACATCGCTACCGTCGCAAAAGTCGTCCGCGTCATGACTGAATCCTCCCGGCGTTTCGCCGCATTGCGCGGAGCCGGCCTTCGCCCGGCAGACTCCACAGCGAAGTCCCGGCTAACACGCAGTCGATCGTGCGGGCAAAAAAGCGGCAAGCGCGGTGTTACGCTCCGCGGCGATGAAACAGCGTGCACTCCGAACCGCCGGCGCTCTCTGGTGCGGTCTATTTCTCGCAGTGATCAGCGCGTGCGGCGACGACGACGAGTCGCCGCCGATGACCGATCTCGGCCCACCGGATGCGGGCGGCGGAATCGACGCCCAGATCGCGCGGCCGGACCTCGCGCTTCCGGATCTCGGTCCGCCCACCGAGGTCACGTTCCCGCCGAGCGGCTCGACCAGCGCCGCATCTGGCATGGGCAGCTTCACCTTCGGCGCCGCCACGGCGGCAGCGCAGATCGAAGACGCAAACCCCGCGACCGACTGGTACCTCTGGACGCGGCCTGAGGCAGAAGGCGGCCTCGGCAATGGCACCTTCGTCGGCGACGCGTCGCGCGGCTACACGCGCGCGGTCGAGGACGTGGACCGCGCCGCAGAGCTCGGCCTCGACTCGTATCGCTTCAGCATGGACTGGGCGCGCATCGAGCCGAACCGCGACGACGTCCAAGAGGACGCGCTGCTGCACTACGACGCAGTGGTCGACGCGCTCGTGGCGGCGGGCATCGAGCCGATGATCACCGTCCATCACTTCTCGAGCCCCGTCTGGGCCGACGATCCGCGCCGCGCGAACGGGGCGCCGTGCACTCCGTCGGATACGGATCTGTGCGGCTGGGCCGATCCGATCGGCGCGCCACTGCTCATCGCGGAGCTCGCCGAGCACGCCCGCATGCTCGCGGCCCGCTATGGCGGCAGTGTCGACGACTGGGCGACGATCAACGAGCCGATCAACTATCTGCTGGCGAGCTACGGCCTCTCCGTCTTCCCGCCAGGCCGAAACCTCATCCTCGGCGGTGACGCAGGCTTCGCGCGCTTCGTCGAAGTCGTGAAGAACTACATCCGCGCGCACGTAGCGATCTACGACGCGATCAAGGCCGCCGACACGATCGACGCCGACGGCGACGGGGTCGCCGCGAGCGTGGGATTCACGCTCTCGGTCGGCAAATGGCAACCTGCGCGCCGCAACCAGCCGAGCCTGCATCCGGCGGACATCGCGGCGGCTGATCGCGTCGAGGCGGTCTATCACTATCTGTTCACCGACGCAGTCCAGTCCGGTGGGTTCGACACCGACTTCGACGGAGTCGTCGACGAGGATCACCCGGAGTGGGCAGACCGGCTCGATTGGCTCGGTGTGCAGTACTACTTCCGCAGCGGTGTCACCGGCGCGTCGACGATCATTCCCGGCATCGAGGCTGGCGTCTGCTTCGGCATGTTCGACTTCGGCGCATGCCTCGAGGCCGCCGATCCGACGCACTGGGTACCCACGATGCGCTACGAGTACTACGCACTCGGCCTCTACGATGTGCTCGTCGACTTCGGCGCGCGCTGGCCGGAGCTGCCGATGACCGTCACCGAAGCCGGAATCGCCACTGAGGTCGGCGCACGCCGCGCCGAGCACGTCGTGCGCACGCTCGAGCAGATCGCCCGCGCGCGCGCCGACGGTGTCGACGTGCGCGGCTATTACCATTGGAGCTTGTTCGACAACTTCGAGTGGGCGGAGGGCTACACGCCGCGCTTCGGCCTCTATCGCGTCGACTTCGGTGGCACCTACGATCGCACCGCCACCGAGGGAGCGACGGTGCTCGGCGCGATCATCGCCGCGCGCACGCTCACGATCGCCCAGCGCAACCAATATGGCGGTCTCGGCCCGATGACGCCGGAGCCGTAAGGCGCCGAGCGGCAGCGAGCAAAGTCGCCGCGACCCAGTGGCCAGCGCTCAGCGAACCTCGACCGGTACGATTTCGGCATTGGCGTCGATGTCGTCCGTCTCCGGTGCGAGCCCGCGAGAGGATGGCCCAGTGACGACCTGACCGTCCGTCGCGAAGCGCGAGCCGTGGGCCGGGCAGTCCCAGGTCTTCTCCGCGGCGTTCCATGCGACCACAGCGCCGAGGTGTGGACACGCTGCCGAGACACGCTGACATACGCCATGCTCGTCGCGGTACACGGCGATTCTGCGCAGGCCTTGGCGAACGACGGCGCCCTCACCAGGCGCGATGTCGCGCTCGTCGGCGACGTCGGCGGGCGCAATCCATTGCAGGTATTGCGCGGCGACGTTGAAGTTCTCCTTGGCGAACGTCGGCAGGGCGCGCAGCGACTTGCGGCTCGGATCATAGAGAGTCGCCCAAGGGTGCTCTCTGCCCGCGATGAGCTCAGGCAGGAGCATGCCGGCGATGGTGCCGTGGGTCATGCCGTGACCCGAGTCGCCCGTCACGATGTACACGTTGTCAGCGTCACTCGGATTTCGTCCGATGAATGCGAGCCCGTCGCTCGGCTCGAGCACCTGCCCCGACCACGACGAGATCACGCTACCGAGCCCCGAGAAGTGCTCGCGGGCCCAGGCCTCGAGCTGCTCCCAGTGGTGCTCCGGGCGCGCGTCTTGCCCAGTCTTGTGATCCTCGCCCCCGACGATGAGTACCTGCGCGCCGTCCTTCGCGAGGCTGCGACGAACGTAGTGATACGGCTCCTCGGTATCCCAGAGCAGCGCGTCAGGCGCGTCGCTGTCGTCGCGCAGCTCGAGCGCCATCGCGTACGTCCGATACGGCGCCTGCTTGGTGTGGATGACATAACGATCATTGATCGGTGTATTCGTGGCCACCACCGCAGCACGCGCGCGCACGGTCTGCCCGCCCTCGGTGACGACCTTGCATCCGTCGTCGCCGCCGCTGACCTCGACGACCTGCGCGCCCGAAAAGACGCGGCCGCCAAGTGCCGTGACCGCCGCCGCCAGACCGGCCAGGTATGTCAGCGGGTTGAACTGAGCCTGCGCTGCGAACTTCAGGCTCGGCCCCTGAAACGTGTCGACGGGGGCAGAGTCGACCATCGCCACCGTGAGCCCGGCGCGCGCGGCCGCAGCGAGCTCGCGCTCGAGCGACGACGCATCGTCCTTCGGCCCCAAGCAAAGATAGCCGTCGACGCGACGGAACGCGCAGTCCAGTTTGAGCTCCCGCACGACGGCCTCGATGTAGTCAATAGCCGCCGCGTGGCTCTCGGCGGCGAGGCGTGCACCTTCGGCCCCATGCAGCGACTCCAGGTGTACGAAGCCGTCGTCGAGCGCGCTCGCAAGATGAGCTGTCGTACGCTCGGTCTCGCCACTCCCGGGCCGCCGCGCATCGAGAACCACGACGCGCTGGCCGGTTCGGGCGAGCTGATACGCGACGGTGAGGCCGGCGATACCAGCACCCACGATACACACATCCGTTTCGAGGTCCCCGTCGAGCCCAGACTCCGCTGCGATCTCCGGGCCGATCGACTTCCACAAGGAACGTGTCGCGCCCGAGCTGCCGTTGTCTTCGCTCATGTGTCTCTCCTGCTCCGAAGCCTATCTGACGTTGAGTGTTCGCCCCCGCAGCGATGAAATACGCGCGGTGTCAGTCGCCCCGTGGGCCACTGGCATTGACCTGTGTAGGTGGCTTGCCGACCGCTGGTCGGTGTATGGCCTGCTCGCTGTGGGGACGGCGACGCGCGATTCTCGGCGTCAGCGTCACCACGCGATTTTCTCGCGCCGAGGTCACGATGGCGTCGACGACGCGCAGATCGAGGAGCCCCTCCTCACCATCGGGCTCGGGCCGCCGCCCCTCGCGGACGCACTCGACGAAATACACGAGCTCGGCGGCGAATTGGTCGCTCTTCCGATACTCCTTCTTGCTCTTGCGTGTGCCCAAGGTCCGATGCGTGACGAGCCCCTCGGCGTATTTTTGCCGAGGTGTTCGTAAGTGCAGCTGTGCGTGTCGGGGATGTCGTAGAGCGCGGCGAGCTGCTCGCGCTTCTCCGGGTCGCCCGACACCAAGGCGACCAGCTTGGCATACCCCTTCGCGTGCGCGAACGCCGGCAAGACCGCGGTCTGCGCGATGTGTCCGAGTCCCACTACCGCGAATCGGAGCGGCTCGTCAGTCCGGCGCGAGCGCACTCCGCGCGCGCCGTTGGGAGCTTGCTTCGCTGAGTTGCGTGTCTCGTCTGACATGGTTCGTCTCCTCTATCGGTTCGTCGTCTCGCGCGTGTTCGTTTGTGGCGGCGCCGTTCTTCTTCTCGCGTCGATGGTGAAGACCCCAGAGACCCACCCCGGTGAGCGAGGTCACGACCAGCGCGCCGGAGGTCAGCGCGATCACCGTGTCGCCTGCCAACGCCCCGTGCGCTAAGAAGCCTGCATTGCCGAGCGCCGTTCCGATGTATAGCCATGGAGAGACGCCCTTCGCCGTCGCCGCGTCCCACTGCCGCTTGAGCTGCAGGAGCACGGCGAGCAGGATGAGACTCCCCGCGACCCAGCCGATTAACTTGGTCTCCATCGCTACTCCGCCGCATCCACGCGGTCGTAGCGCTCCTTACGCGCAGGAACGTGGAGCTCGCGGCGGTAGCGCACGAAGCAGCGGCGCCCAGCCTCGAGGCGCATGAGCGCCCCTTCCGCAAGGTGTGGAGCCAGCTCGGGCTGCTCATGCACCAGCGGATACAGCACTTCATCCCTCCAGCGGTCCGCATGCTTCACGTCGAGCACGCTGTGGAGCGAATAGTAGCGGCGCGCGGCACCGCCGACGCCGAGGCGGTGGAGGCCCATGGCAACCTTCTGGGCGCGGCCGGGCGCAGTGCGCTCGACTGCGCCAAGCGCGCCAATCGACTGGTAGGCGTACTCTCGGCGCGAGGCGAGTCCGGCCATCGTGTTCGCGAGCGCGAGCGACTCCCAGACGACTTCGCTGTTCTGCAGGCGGCGCAGGCGCAGCTCGCTGGCGAGGACCTCGAGCATCGGACCGTGCATGCCGTCAGAGTGGCCAGTTCCCATCTCGTCCCAGTAGTTGCGCGCCAGCTCGAGCTTCGCGCGGCGCGGAATGCGCACTTGCGTCAGCGCGACGAGGTCGTCGAAGCCAGCCTCCCCGGCGAGCTCCTGCTGGAGAAACCAGCGCATCGCGCCGATGTCCGCGTCGTTTGCGAGCCAGTCGAACAGCGGATCACCCTGCCCGGGGCCGTTTTGTTCGAGCGCGTCGAACCACTGGCAGAACCCGGCGGCATCGCGCGGCGCCTCCCACGCGGACGACGCTACCGCAGCCCGCTCGCACGCGAGATAGGTGTCCTCGAGCGCAAGCAGATCCGGCTCGATGGGTGCGGCGTTCTCCGGTGTGCGTGGAACGAGTCGGCAAGCCTGCAGACCAGCGAGCGACGCGTGTACTGTTTGCGCATCCCTCTCGACCTGGTGTGCGCGGATACTGCTCTCGATTCGTGCTGTCGCATCCATGCTCGGATCATGAGCAACATCGATGCCAGTCGTGCGCGTGTGTACAGGTGTCGCGGCGGTCACGCGCGCGGAGGGCGCGAAGGGCGAATCTGCTGCGTGACGCGCATCTCCGACGCGTCGATCTCGGACCGGTCAGGGATGGCGCGAACGCCGGTCTTGACCTCTGACTGGTCGCCAGGGGCGCGCTGGCTGATCCAGTCGGCCGCCATTGCCCGGGCTTTGTCGATCGCTTCGCTGAGGGGCGAACCGCTCTCCAACAGCCGCTGAATCGTGTCGACGGCAGCCGCGCGCGCTGGCTCGGGAAGTCCGACGACGTCGGCGGGCAGCGAGGAGGGATCGAAATCGAGTGGAGGGTTGGGAGTGCTGGTCTGTTTCATGATTTTTCTCCTGGGATTGGGGATCTGTGAGACGTCCGTGCCGGCCACAGATGTGCGCCGGCGCACGGACGTGTGTTGTGTCAGGGGCGGACGACCACTTTGATGCAGCCGTCCTTCTTGTCGCGGAAGGTCGCGTAAGCGGCCGGTGCGTCGGCGAGGGAGACCTCGTGAGTGATCACGAAGGAGGGGTCGATCTCCTTCGATTCGATCTTGGCGAGCAGCGGCGCGAGGTAGCGCTGCATGTGCGTCTGCCCGCTCTTCATCGTGAGCCCCTTGTTCATGAACGCGCCGAAGGGCAGCTTGTCGGGGAAGCCCACGTACGCGCCGGGCACCGAGATGGTACCGGCCTTGCGGCAACACATGATCGCCTCGCGCAGAACGTGCGCGCGATCGGTGCCGAGATTGACCGCGGTCTTCACCTTATCGACGACGGCGTCAAAGCTCCCCGCCGCGTGTGCTTCACAGCCGACCGCATCGATGCAGCGATCCGGGCCGCGGCCACTGGTCATCTCTTGCAGGGTGGATGTCGCCCGACTTCATCGTCGGCATGAACCCGTCGAGCAGGTGCAGGTCTGACCCGCAGATGCCGCTCGCTGTGATCTTCACGATGCAGTCGGTCGGCTGCTCGATCTTCGAATCCGGGACCGTATCGACCCGCACATCCCCCCGCCCATGCCAGCACAGTGCTTTCATCGTCGATGGCCTCCTGCGCGCCCACTCAGCAACGCACGTGCCGCGGTGCCCAGAGCCCCTCTCCAGCGATCTCGCTGTACGAGTGGCGGGCGGCGCAAAAGCCACGTGCCTCAAAATTGCCCCACGCGAGGCGCTCCCCCACGGCGCGCGGGCTACACGTGTCCGTCATGGCCGCAGTCGTCCCCAGCTGCGCATGGCGTCGTTGTTGCTTCCGCGTGGAGCGTGCTGCACGCGCCCATGCTCGAACTCGGCGGCTACCTGCAGGCGGAGCGCTACGAGTTCGTCACGGTCACGCCGACGTCCCATGCGCGCGTGCTGGCGCGGCAACGCACGGCGCGCACGGCGCGGGATGTCCTCGGCTGGAACCGAGCGTTCGAGTTGAAAGCGATCCCGCGGCGGCTCGCCGATCTCATGGAAGCGGCGGACGTTCTCCAAGTCGACGGCGCGCTGCACCGATCCCGTGTCCGCTTCAGCACGCTCGACGGGCTGCTGTTCGCGCACTCGGCCTATCCCACGCACGATGGAGACGCGGTCTTCTTCGGCCCCGACACGTACCGCTTCGCTGCGTTGCTGCGGCGCGCGGCAGGAGAACCCAGCCGCGTCGTCGACATCGGCTGTGGCTCAGGCGCCGGGGGGCTCGTACTTGCGGCGCGCGGACGCTCGCTCGTGCTGGCAGACATCAATCCGGAAGCGCTGGCGTTCGCTCGAATCAATGCGGCGCTCGCCAACGTCGACGCGGAGGTGGTCGAGAGCGATGTTCTCGCCAACGTGACCGGCCACTGTGACCTCATCATTGCCAATCCTCCCTATCTCACCGATGGCGCAAAACGCGCCTACCGCGACGGGCAAGGCCCCTATGGAACGGCGCTCTCCATTCGCATCGTGCGCGACGGCATCGAGCGATTGCGGCGAGGCGCTGGCGGCGGACGACTAATCCTGTACAGCGGTGCAGCCATCGTCGACGGGGAGGACCAGCTCCTCGCGGCACTGCAGCCCTTGTTGACCGATGCGCGAATCACGCAGAGTCGATACGCCGAGATCGATCCGGATGTCTTCGGCGAGGAGCTCGACGAGCGTGCATACCAGGAGGTCGAGCGCATCGCCGTAGTGTCTCTCGTGGTCGACGTTAGGCCTTGATGCAGCGCCTCGCACACGCGCGTTGCGGATAGGGCGCTGCGCCGGGCGGGCCTCTCGACCGCGGCTTCGTGAGTCGATGAGATCCCGAAAGCCTCGGCCGCCGCCGGGGCGCGGCGCAGTGGGGGGATCTGCCTCAGCCCGTGCGCACCTGTTGTGGCATCGAGGATGCCAAGGGAGCTCCCGGCGGCCTCGTAGCACCAGAGCGCTCCGCTCGGAGCATGGCGCGCCCGCGGAGCGCGAGCGCCACGTGGAGCGCCGCGATCGGCACACTGGCAACGACGGCGCCCCACGCGAGCCCCGTCATCGGGTGGGCCATAGAGACGGGCAGCCATTCCCAAGCGGATGGGCCAAACCAGTGCGACGACGGGTGAATCGCAAATGCCAGTCCCACATGCATCCAGCGCAGGCCGGACATGGTGAAATGCATCCAATATTCCGTGCGCGTCAGCCCGCCGAGGTCGCGCCGGCTGGTCTTCTCGGAGAACACATCGATCGACTCGATTGCGAATGCACCGAGGTTGATCCCGACCGCAGCCCAGAGCCACGCGCCGTGCGGGTCGGCGAGCACGAGCGGCGCCGCGCAGAGCGGCAGCAACAGAGCGTTGACCGTGTGCATCCCATGCTCGAGCTGAGAGTCGCGGCGCCGATAGAGGCGATACTTGTAGATATGGAAGTAGAAGCCGTCGACGCCGGCGGTGGCCAGAAACGCGAAGAGCAGGACGATTGATGCGGCGTACATGGTCCGCGTGAGTGCAACGTGCGATCCACTCCCGTTTGCTCATCGGATCGACGAGTGACAGCAAGCGTCACGCGTGCGATGCCTCCGGCGAACCCTCACGAAGGCGAGGTGCCAACCCCTCGGTCATGGGAACTCCACGAGCGCCCAGTATCGGTCGAGCGCGATCATCGTGTCGACGAACGACTGGAAGATGACCGGCTTCAGCAGATACCCCGCCACCTGGAGGTCGTAGGCCTCGAAGCGATCGCGGTCGTTGTTCGACGTCGTGAGCACGACGACCGGGATCCCGCGGAGCGCGGCATCGCTGCGCATCTCGCGCAAGAGCTCCAGCCCGTTCATCCGCGGCATGTTGATGTCGAGGAGGATGATCCTCCGCCGCGCGGGAGGTCCGTCGGCACGCAGGATCTCGAGCGCCTCGATCCCATCACGCGCGAACTGGAGCGGGTTGGTGAGCTTCCCCTTCGAAAAGGCGCGGGCGATATTCTCCGCATCGACCTGATCGTCCTCGACGATCAGGAGATGGACCATGCGGGAGGGATCCGTCACGTGACTCCCTCCGGGGCCGCTGGCCAAGTGAAACAGAACGCAGCGCCGGCGCCCAGCGACGACTCCAAACGGATGGCCCCGCCGTTGCCTTCGACGAGCTTCTTCACCACAGCGAGACCGATGCCGCTCCCCTCGACCTCGTCACGCGGCGCGAGCGTCTGGAAGAGGCCGAAGATCCGCTCGTGGAAGCGCGCCTCGATGCCTGGCCCGTGATCGCGGACGACGATCTCGACGAGCCCCCCGGCGGTGCGCTCCCCCGAGATCTCCACCGGCCCCGTCGGCGCGTGCTTGAGTGCATTGCCCACCAGGTTGAGCAACACCTGCTGCAGCTCGACACGATCGGCGAGGACCTTCGGGACAGCGCCGATGCGCACTCGGTCGGTGGCCAGCATCTGTGCGACTTCGCGCGCGACGTCGGCAGGATCCACCGCCTCTTGCGCGCCTCGCACGCGCCCCGCGCGCGAGTAGTGGAGGATACCGTCGATGAGGGCGTCCATCCGCTCGACACGCGCGGCGAGCAAGCGCAGGTGCTCGCGGCTCTTCGGCGGCAGCGTGTCGCCCACGTCGTCCTCGATCCACTGCGAGAGGTTGCTGATCCCGCGCAGCGGCGCGCGCAGGTCGTGCGACGCCACGTAGGCGAATTGATCGAGGTCGCGGTTGCGCTCGGTGAGCTCACGGAGCGCGTCCTCACGTGCCGACGAGGCAGCCTCGAGCTCGCGGGTCCGCTCCCTCACCCGCGTCTCGAGGCTCGTCGCAAGCGCCGCTTGCGCTTCTTGCGCCGCGACTCGCGCGCTCACTTCGTTGCGCAGCGTGTCGTTGATGGCGCGCAGCTGCGCGGGACTTGCGAGCGACAGAACCGTCGGCGCGACACGCCAGAGCTGCACCGCGGTGGCGATAGACACGAGGGCCGTTGCAGCCTTGACGTAGCCATCAAGGCGGTAGGGCGGCGCCCAGATGGCGATCACCCCGAGCACGTGAGTGGTTCCACAGAGCAGGATGAAGGCCGCGAACAGGCGGAACACCGCGGGAAAGCCCACGTCGGGTCGGCGACGCACGAAGTACACGAGTGCCAGCGGGATGCTGAAGTACGCCAGCGCGATCACCGCGTCGGACAACAGATGCATGGCGATGACGTCGGCCTGCTCCTCCATGCACACGCGGCGCGGCGTGAACACATGGAAGAGCCACGCGAATAGGCTCGTCGATTGGGTGGCGTGATGCTCGTGCATGCGGGAGGCCTTGTGCGAGATGCCACGGGCAGCGTTCGGCGGGATCGCGGGCAAAGAAAGCGCACCAGCGTGCCACGGTCAAGGAAACGCTCGGACCATGCGCGTGGATCAGCGCACTCCGCCCCCATGGTTCCCCATCGTTCCGGGGGTCCGCAGTCCACGATCGCCGACCCGCACGCCGGCGTTCGCCACTGCAAGGTTCCGCCGACGGCTGCCACCTGCCTGAAGATCTCGCTACCAGCGCTTGCCGAATCCAACCGTTCCGTCGACCGCAAAGCGCGCTCTCAGGACTTCCGATGAGTCTGTCGCGACCACCAGGAAATAGGTGCGGCCCGAGGCTTCCAGAAATGCGAACACGCCAGCGAACACCTCGATTGTCGCGCCGAGGCTCACGCCGACGCTCGGCGCGAAGGCGGTGCGCGAAGGCGCCGTTCCCAGAGTCTCGAACGTCTGGTGCAACACCGAGAGGCCGGCAGCGACCCCGATCTCCACGGTCACGATGCCGATATCGACGGCACGCAAACCACGCACGTCGAGCCGAAGCTCGTCATCGTGCGCCGTCACTACCTCGTTCGCATGTGTTCCACGGCAAGCTGACACGCGGGCCGAAAGCGAGATTTGCTCGAGGTCGAGCGCATAGCCGACCACCAGCCCGTGGCAGGGACTCGCACCTTGGATGACGCTCGAGCGTAGCCAATAGCCAAGCGAAAGCGCATGCGCGGAAGTGCGCGCTCCGCCGCCTCGTCGAACGAGATGCGCGTACTCCACGCGAGACAGTGCGGCTTCGTCGACCAACGCTACCTGACCGGCACGAACATCGACCTCACCTTCGAGGAGCTGCGAGCGTCCCCCGACGACGACGAAGTAGCGCCCTGCGCGTAGGCTCAACCGCCGCGCTCGTTCTGCGAGGCCAACCTCGGCGACGACCGGCCCGTCCGCGCCGCCACGCAACACGAGGTAGTTGCGTCGCGCTGGCACGAGGAGACCCCCACTCGTACGCATCTTCGGAGCCGGCACTCGACGTGAGGAAGATGGCTCCGCTGCCGGCAAGCCCGGGGTCGACGTGGATCGCAAAGGGCGGCCGCGCGCGACCGCCTTTTGCACGCGTCAGCGAGCCCGAGCGGCAGGAGTCGAGCACGAGAACACGGAGCGTCGCGGCGGAGCCTCGCACCAGCAACTTCAGCTCTTGCAGCGGAAGCACGGTGTCGCCGAGGTGGAGCGCGCGGGCATCGGCGTGTCCAGAGTAGTAGACGAAGAGGACCGTCTCGTCGCCGGCGCCGCGGATGCGATCGTTGACGGCGATGAGCGCGCGTCGCACGACGTCCGCGCTCTCGCCGAGGAGACTGGTGAGGTTCTGCGGAGGCACACCGCCGAGCTCGCCGAGGACCTCCCCAACCCGCGCCGCGTCACTCTCGGCGAAACGTAGCTGTGACTCGCCGCGCGCCCCTTCATCATTGCCGATGACGACGGCGAAGCGTTCTTGTGCGCGGGCCGGCACCGCGACAGCGCAGAGGAGGAGCCCGACGAACAGCGCTCTCACAGCGCTTCTTTCGTGAAAGAGAGTCGCGTCGCGCTGCACCCTGCAGGCAGAGTCGGCTCATCACGTCGGGCCTCGATGCGCGCGAGGAGCTCGGATGGAGCGGCCGCGGACTCGCAGAAGATCGCCCAGATTTGTTCTTCCCCGAGCGTACCGTCCAGCTCCGTCGACAGCGGCAGTGGGACGTCGCGGCCCGGCTGCGCGCGATAGGGAACATCCTCTGCCGGGAAGTAAGTGCTCACGACACCCGCACCGTCGACGCTCACGATCGTCAGGTACATCGCTTCAGGGTTCGAATAGGTGAAGCGCACCGTGTCGTGCGGGGCAAGCCGGCCGAAATCCTCGCCCCGATGCACGCGTCCACCCCGCATCACGAAGAACGAGACGCTCGATTCGCCGCCCTTGCGACGAACGTCGCTCGGCGGCGATGCGATCACCAACGTCAGTGCCGCTGCCGCAGCCAAAGTGCCGATACCGGTCGCGAGGAGCCAACGACCACGTTTGCGCACTACGGACCGCGGCGGTAGCGCGCGAAGCGGCGCGCCGGACGAAGCGAAGGCCTCGGATTCATCGGTGAGACTCGCAAGCCGCGTTCGGCAGCGCGCGCAAGTGCTGAGGTGCACATCGAGCCTGTCGGCCGTCTGATCATCGAGATCACCTGCGAGGGAGCGATCGAGCCCGAGGTCGGAGAAACACTCGGCCGAGGCGCTACGTCCTGTCAGCATGTCGTCGCTCCCTTCTGCTCAGCCGCTCGCTCAGGTTCTCGAGCAGATGGCCGACGTGTCGGCGCGAGCAGCCCATCACTTCGGCGATCTCTTGGTGGCTCATCTCGTCGTAGTAGAAGTAGATAGCGACTTGGGCCTCGTCCTCGGGGAGACATGCGAGCAGCTGTTGCGCCGCAAGCAGGTCCGCGACGGGGCGCGTGTCGAGTTCTTCGACGAAAGGCGTCACGTGCTGCTCGAGTAGTCGGATACGATTGTTGCGGTCGCGGAGGCGGTTCAAGCAGCGGTTTGTCGTTGCGCGATAGAGAAAGCTCGAGAGCGCGCTGCGTCCATCGAACTGTTCTGGTTTGTGAACGAGGTCGAGAAAGACGTCTTGCAGCACTTCCGCGGACTCCTCCGGCGAGCCGAGCAGCCGACGCGCACGGCGCAACACCGAGTGTCCATAGCGACGATAGGCATCGTCGATGTCCACTCGGTGCGGCATGGCTCAGGTCCAGTTGGGGAGCACGACGTCGAGCGAATCGTCCGTCATCTCGATACTGACGCTCTCACCGGCGGCGGGCTGGAACTGGTCGAAGGTGCTTCCGCACGCCCGCACGGCCGCCTCATAGGCATCCCCACTGAGATCCATGGAAATGCCATCGCGGCAGGTGTTGATCGCAGCGAGTTCCGCCGCCGTGCGCGGTACGAGACGCATCAGATGGTACCCAACCGTCAGGGGCGTGTGAAACATCTCGTCGTGCACGCGCGAGCCCGGCACGACGGCGGCGTCGACGTAGACGAGGACATGGTCTGGCGACGCGCCGAGCATACCGGGGCCGGGAGCGCCATCGAAGATCTCGCGATCGGTCGCGAGGATGTAAGCCACGCCGACGTGTGCCTCGCCGTCGAGACCGTAGTCATTCAGCGCCAACGCGGGAGGCGGCTCGTAGACATTGACTTCGAAACTCGCCGGGAAGCTCCCGGTGACCGGCACCGTGACGCCCAGCGCGTAGTCTCCGCCGCTCGGCGCCGTGACCACCCACGCCAGGCTGACGTCCGCTTCGGCCGGCGTGATTGTGCGCGCACTCGTGAGGGTGCCGTGCACGCTGGCGAGGGCGAGCCCGCGGTCAGTGCCGTCGACCTGCGTGCCGCATGCCGCGAGAACGAACGT
>Ga0335397_10007537_pt1 | contig 13842 bp, 13 predicted proteins | sample MAT04_FD_205740 | JGI IMG/M metagenome (GOLD analysis project Ga0335397, IMG submission 205740) | Freshwater microbial communities from Lake Fryxell liftoff mats and glacier meltwater in Antarctica - MAT-04 (spades assembly) (version 2) ...
ACCTTTACCTGCTGCACCACCTGCCTGTAATGATAAATACTTTCGGCAGATAACAGTTTATTTACATCCTGCAGCAATTCATTCTGCGTTTTACCCTGCTGGTTAGTAAGAATAATTACCTCTTCATGCAATGCAGGATAACCTATCTCTACCTTAAACAAAAACCGGTCGAGCTGTGCTTCGGGCAGGCGGTAGGTTCCTTCCTGCTCTATCGGGTTTTGAGTAGCCAGCACCAAAAAAGGATACTCCATCATATGCGTGTGTCCATCTACCGTTACCTGTCTTTCTTCCATTACTTCAAACAATGCGGCCTGTGTTTTTGCCGGTGAACGGTTAATCTCATCTATCAACACAATATTGCTGAAGATGGGCCCGGGCTTAAAGTAAAAACTCCCTTCTTTAGGATTAAACACAGAGCTGCCTATCACATCACCCGGCATCAGGTCGGGTGTAAACTGCAGCCTGCTAAACTTAACATCTATAATTTTTGCAATGAGTTTAGCTGCCAGTGTTTTGGCTACTCCCGGCACACCTTCCAGCAATAAATGGCCATCGCATAAAAGTCCTATCAACAAAAGATCTACCACCTGCTGCTGCCCTACTATCACTTTGGAAATCTCATTTCTTATCTCCCCCATTTTTTCATTTAATTCTGTAACCGCTGTGCGTTCCTCAAAAAATTGTTCTTCCATTAGTTTCTTTTTTTATAAAATTGCTGAATTTGTTCGTTAAGAGATAACAGCTCAAAATCACTTACCTCACCGGCTGCGCTTATTTGCTGGATGGCATAATATAAAGATTGCACATGATCAAATTCTACACCGCTTTTCTTACTGAGGGCAGTTATAAAATCTGTATTGGCAGTATGTATATTTAAAAAATAGCGGGTACGTATATACTCGTTAAAATAGCTAATCATTTTATCTGCAATATTTTTATTATTTTTTTCTGTAAGATACAGCCCTGCCACGGCTTCTGTAAAAGCAATCGAATTATTTTGCACAGGATTTATCACCGGCACAATGCGCTGTTTTCTTTTGCCCCCAAAAAGAATATACAAAAGCAATAAAGCTAATGTTATCCAGAAAGCCATGGCCAGTGCAGGATGTTTAAGAATTGCAGACAGCGTAGAAAAAGACTGATCATCAGATGGCCGGTAATTTATTTTATTATAATAATTGTCCCAGAATATATTGCCCGGGTGCTCATTCATCAACTGCATCATCTGCTTTAGGTAGAGGTGATTGTTGCCGGTTAATAAAAAATAATTGCTCAGGGTTCTTGGTTCGCAATGCAGGAACAGCCTTCCCTTGCCCCAGAAGAAAACCATAAAATTGGGCTGACCATCCTGGTTATAGCCTGTTATCCGGCCTCTTTCAGAATTTATTTCAGAAAAATAATTGATAAATGGAAGATAATAGTAGGAGAAACTATCCTGCACCGAAAAATCATCGGGCAATAAATTGACAGATGTTTGACGGTATTTACGGGCATTCATCAATACTAACAAATCTGTATTTGCCTGCCGGCAAAATAACTTAGACAGCAGCACCGTATCAATGACGGATGCTGCAATGAATGCCGTATGACCTTCGTAAACAAAATCTATCAGTGATTGTGCATCTTCATCCGTTACATAAAATTTATTGCTGATGTTGATATAAAGCGATGCCGAATCAAAATGAGTATTGTTGTAAAATTTAGAAAATGGTTTTTCACTAAAGTTTACATATTTATCGGGAAAAATATTTTCAAACATCCGGTAGGCAGTATAGGTTCCAAATGGCTTGGTATCCATATAGCCATACCTTTCCCGCAAATCGGGTAATTTACTTTTTTGGGTACAGGAATATAAAAAGCCTGTGCAAACAAAAACAATTATGATATGACGAATGCTTTTAAACAAACCGGTATTTATATTTTTTCATTAAAAGATGTATATTTTTTTTGCAACAAGTCATATTGTGCTGCCGTAAGTGCAAAATTTCCATACCATACATATTCGTAGTTTAAAATCAATTTTGCAAAATCATTACGCCATTGTGCAGGCACTTCATGTACATAACGGCTGTTTGTTTTATCCACCGAAAATTCTATCCATTCTTTATCTCTTAAACGCTGCAGTGTTTTTAAAAACTGGTAACGGATTGCCAACCTGAAATCGCCCAGGTTATAGGCCTGCTGCAATAGTTTATCAAAATTCTGTTCCAGTATATCATCATCTGGCAATACTGCTTCTTCCTGCACACCCACCCTATCCGCTCTTTTAAAAAACCCATTGTTTTTAAAAAGCTGAAATAAAATCACGCCAACAAAAATGGCTGCCATCGTCCATAATATCAACTTTAAAAAAGGAGCATTAAAAATGTTATCCAGGAAAGATGGATTGGGCAAACGCACTTTGTTTTCCTTAGAAGCTTCCTGCTTTTCCTGCAAAGCCTTCAGCAGGCTGTCAAGGTTTTTTACATAACTGAATTCTTTTTTATTTTTCCAGTAGTTTACGGTATCAGGCAAAATAGAAATTGCATGAATGTTTACAATGGTATCTGTAAACAGTTCTTCTGCTTCTTCATAATTTTCATTTTCATCTGCCGGAGTATCTACAGGCTGATCCTGTATCATCAAAACAGAATCAGCATCCGGGTTTTGAGCATAACCGGCATGCAGCATTACAGCAAACAATAAAAATATGACGAAGCGTTTAATCATTGCGGTTATACAGTCGTTTTATAATGTCATCATTTTTTATAAAACGTCCTTTTTTATGCAACAGGATGGGCCAGATTACAAAATACCAAACAATAAAGCCAAGCGATGCAGCCAATATAATTACGCTTACCCACACGGGCAAGCCCTGGTTCATTTCTTTATCATATGTGCGGCCCATGAGGTGGGTAACATAACTTTCCAGGAAAGAGGCTGCTATAAAAAAAGGAATAAGGCAAATCAACACTTTGGCTGCATCTTTTGCTCCCCGCTTAAAGGATTCAAGCCTTGTATAAGTACCCGGAAATAAAATGCCATTGGCAAGTATAAAACCTGCGGTACCTGCAATAACGATAGAGGATATTTCCAGGGTTCCATGAATCCAGATAACCAGCACAGATTGAATGCCCAATCCATTGGCAAAAAACAAATATTGAAAACAGCCCAGCATAACCCCGTTGCTCCATAATATTTTCAGGGTAAAAAATCCCAGGGTAAATCCACCAATAAAAGTAAAGAAAGCCACCCTGATATTATTAAATGCAATGCGCACAAACATGGTAAATGGATTTTCATCCTTATACACACCAAAAGGATCGCCCTTTGCAATATTCTCCTCCGTCATATCTACATAATTACTACCAAGAACGCCTCTTACAAAATCAGGATTTGAATGTGACGACAAAACGCCTATTGTAACAAACAAAATGAAAATAGAAACGGTAAATAAAAAAGTACGATGGTGTTTTTTAAATACAATGGGTAATTCGTATTTCCAAAAATCAAAGATGCGGCTGTACTTTTCTCTTTTATTTTTATAAATACTTTGGTAAATACCGGCAGCAAGGCCGTTTATCCAGCGGGTTACTTTGCTTTTAGGATAAAATGTTTTGGCATAAGACAGGTCATCAATCAGCGTAATAAAACGTTGGGCGGTTTCATCAGGGTCGGTGGAGTTTCCTTGTTGGTATTGGTTCCACTTCTCCACATTCTTCTTAATAAACATCGCTTCTCTCATAGTACCGGTGCTAAGTTTAGCCGTTAGCTTTATGTTAATGGTTATTTGTAATAAGCTTACAGCTATTTAAAAAATACAATTTGCTGCTTTTTTCAATAATAAAAAAATATCGTTTTACCGGTTCGTTTTGTTTGTAATTGTAAATTGCAGTAAGTATGGCCACTGTACAAATCAATACTGTTTTTAATATAGACCTAGAGTTTGAGATAGCCCCTTTTCATAAACGGTTGCTGGCTTACCTGATAGATTTTACGCTGCTGATCATTTATTTGTATAGTTTAAAAACCTTACTTTATGATGGCCTTGATTTAGGCAGGGGCAATATTGGGATTGATATTATAGTTATTTCCCTTCCAATGCTGCTATACTCGCTTATTACAGAAATAAGCATGAATGGTCAGACCTTCGGAAAAAAATTGATGAATATCCGGGTAATCAGTCTTTCAGGCAGCGAGCCTACCAGCGGACAATATGTGTTAAGATGGATCACCAAATTTTTTGAATGGCCATTTTTATTTGGGTATATCTATTTTTCTGACGAAATATTATTTGCCTACATTATCATCACCGGGCTGTTGGGCATTGCTGTATTGATTACGATTTCTCTTTCGCCCAGGAGCCAGCGGCTGGGAGATATTGCAGCAGGCACCGTGGTTATAGATACCAAATCAAACATGAGTGTAGATGATACCGTATTTATGAATATTGACAGTCAAAATTACCAGGTACAATTTCCACAAGTGATGCGTTTGTCGGATAATGATATCAACACCATCAAAACGGTGGTTACACAGGCAAAAAAAAGAAGAAATGAAGACCTGTGCCTGAGGGTTGAATATAAAATTAAATCAGTGTTGCAAATAGAATCTAATATGCCCTCCCTGGATTTCCTGGAAAAGTTGCTGGAAGATTACAATTATCTTGCTACCAAAGAATAAACTGTTTAAATTAAAAAAGGCTGTTTACTCAACAGCCTTTTTTAATATTTATAATTTTTTATTTGGATGCAAACATTGCGGCACCAATGCCCACTACAATAGCGAGCACCATAAATGCCAACCCGATAATCATAATAATTCCGTAAAAGCGATACACCAATTTAAGATTAAGGAAAGCAGCGTTCAGGCTCTCCTGTTCGGTATTTTGCAAAGCCAATTTCATATTTTTCCCAAACCGAAACATAAATAGCGACACTACAAAGCCGATACCTGCAAATACCAGGTAAAAAATGCTAAGCATCACACCTCCTCCCATAAAACCTGCAGTTTGCAAACTGCTGCCCAATGTAGACATAAACGTTCCTGCAAATATTGCAATAACAACATACAACGCCGAAATAACAAATCCTACAATTCCCAGGAACCTGCTCCACATGGCGGTTTCTTTTAGATGAGCATAAGCAAATCCGTCTACCTGCAAATCTGCTGTAATTAAATTTTGATTGTTCTCCATTTTGATAAGTTGTTTTGGTTTAGATGCGAATATTAACAATATTTCTTACATCAACAAAATAAAGATGCCTTTTTGTGAACTGGCTCTGATGAAAATCATTGATTTTAAAAAAATGCATTGATACTATTTAATACCAATTATAAAAAAAGCGTTGACAATTGTCAACGCCTTTTTTTAATTTAATATTTTTAAAATGCCAGCCTTCTTCTACTCTATATTAAACATTTTAAATGCTACAATTAAATTTTTAAACTTCTTTAATATGCCCTGGCAAATAAAACCCTTTGTGTGCTTGGTTTTCCGCTAAGGATACAAATGCCGTCCTCCGGTTTATTATCCAGGGGAATACAACGAATGGTAGCCTTGGTTTGTTCTTTTATTTTTTCTTCTGTTTCTGCAGTACCATCCCAATGTGCCAAAATAAAACCAGCTTTTTCATCCAGCAGTTTTACAAATTCATCCCATGTATCGGCTTTGCGGGTATTCTCTTCTCTAAAATCAAGTGCCTTGTTAAAGATATATTGCTGAATTTCTTCCAATAAATCTTTTACATACATGGCCAGCCCTTCTATCGAAACTGATTTTTTTTCTTTGGTATCTCTCCTTGCCAGTTCCACTACATTATTTTCTATATCTCTTTGCCCAAGGGCTATTCTTACGGGTACACCTTTTAGTTCATACTCTGCAAACTTCCAGCCCGGCCTTGCATTATCGTTATCATCGTATTTAACCCTTATGCCCAAAGCTTTTAATTCTTCTATAATGGCTTTTGCTTTTGCATCCACCAAAGCTTTTCCATCTTCTCCTTTATAAATAGGAACAATTACTACCTGGATGGGTGCAATTTTTGGTGGCATTATCAAGCCCTGGTCATCGCTGTGTGCCATAATTAATGCACCAATTAACCGGGTACTTACTCCCCAGCTTGTGGCCCAAACATATTCAAGCTTATTATTTTTATCGCTAAATTTTACATCAAATGCTTTGGCAAAATTTTGCCCAAGAAAATGCGAAGTGCCGGCCTGTAATGCTTTTCCATCCTGCATCAATGCTTCAATACAATAGGTATCTTCTGCACCGGCAAATCTTTCGCTTGCGGTTTTTACGCCTTTAATAACGGGTACAGCCATATATTCTTCTACAAAACTGGCATATACATGCAGCATCTTCACGGTTTCTTCCTCAGCCTCTTGCCTGGTAGCATGTGCAGTGTGCCCTTCCTGCCACAAAAATTCGGCAGTACGCAAAAACAAACGGGTGCGCATTTCCCAACGAACCACATTGGCCCATTGATTTATTAACAAAGGAAGATCCCTGTATGATTGTATCCAGCCCTTGTAGGTGTTCCAAATAATGGCTTCACTTGTAGGCCGAATGATTAATTCTTCCTCCAGTTTGGCAGCCGGATCTACCATTAATTTTCCTTTATTATTGGGATCGGCAATTAAGCGATAATGAGTTACTACCGCACATTCTTTTGCAAATCCTTCGGCATTTTTTTCTTCTGCCTCAAACAGGCTCTTGGGCACAAACAAAGGAAAGTAAGCATTTACATGCCCCGTTTCCTTAAACATTTTGTCTAACTGGTCACGCATGTTTTCCCATAAAGCATAACCATAAGGTTTTATTACCATGCAGCCACGTACGGCTGAATGATCTGCCAATGCTGCTTTTACTACCAGTTCGTTGTACCACTGCGAATAATCTTCCGCTCTTGATGTAAGTTCTTTGCTCATATTCCTAACCTTATAAAAGGCTTTATTTTTTGTAAATAAATTGATGTTATCCCAACCTTTTTATAGTTATTGCAAGGCTTTATGCCTGCTGGGTTAAGGCGCACAAAAGTAACAACTTCTGCAACTTTGCCAAAGTTTAAAAAAGTACCAGGTTAAATGCAGTTAATAACCACAAGTCTGTTATCTAACAAAATTTAATTTAAGTGAGGCTTATTGAGGTTTATAATTGGATTTGGAGACTTTATACTTTTTAAAACTTTCTCTAAAAAGGTTCTATTATAAAACGTTTTCAACTAAAAACATAGCGTAACAGATTGTTACTATTTGCCATAATATTTATAAAATAAATCGGTTGAATGCTGAGTAACCATATTGTAAAATATGTGAATTATGCAATGATTAAAAAGAATTTTAATAAAATAAATAGTGCTGCATTTAAATAAATAAACAATAACTTACATGTAACCTTATCGTACATATGTCTGCAACAGTAAAAAACAATTCCAAAAAGAAGTCGATAATTTCCCCTGGCGCAGTGGCTTTTATTAAAAATAACAACCCTTACCAGCTTGCCTTTGATAATGCTGCCCAGGCAAATATTATTTCCAGATTAAGCGATGGACAAATATTAATAGCCAACAATACTGCCTGCAAACTACTAGGCTATTCTAAAAAAGAAATATTAACCAAAACAAGGGCGGATATTTTAGATATTAATGAAACCAGCTTTAGGAAAATGCTGAAAAAGAGAAAGGCAGAAGGACAATCTATCGCTGAGCTAAAGGTTTTGAAAAAGAATGGGAAACAGATACTTTGTAGAATTACGTCTTCTATTTTTAAAAATGAAGATGGTACTGAAAATACGATTACCAGCATAGAGGATATGAGCGAAGGTGTAAAAAAGCAGAAAAATATTGACCTTAAAAAAGAAAATATTGTAGCAAAGGAAATTATTATTGCGCAGGAAAAATCACATAAAAGATTGGCAGAAAAAAATGCCTGGATAAAGTACATAGCTAAAACCTCGTATGATGTAATGTGGGATTGGGATATAGCTTCTGATGAAATTTATGTTGGCGATAGTATTAAAGAAGTATTTGGATATACAGTACAAAATAACATTGTAAATTTTAAAGAATTCAGCAACTGTCTTTTGCCGGCAGAAAAAAAATCAGTACTCAGCAAATTAATGAAATCAATTAATTCTACAGATAAAAACTGGAATGATACTTTTTTGTTTAAACATTATGATGGTACTACAGCCACTATCGCCAGCCGGGCAATTATAGAAAGAGATGATAATGGAAAAGCAATCCGTTTAATTGGGGCTATGCAGGATGTAAGCAGGATGCAGGAGCTGGAATTGAAACTGGAACAGCAAATAATAAAACATGAGCAACAGGGGGAAGAGTTTTTATTTGCAACCAAACTTTCCTTTGATGTATTATGGGATTGGGATTTGCTTACCAACAAGGTTTTTAGAAGTGATGGATTTAATGAAATGCTGGGAGATATCAAAAAAAATAACAAGGGTCATATTACCGACTGGAAAGAACACATTCACTCTGAGGATAGGGTGGCAGTTGAAAAATCATTACAGGATGCTATAGGATCATCTGTTTCCCATTGGGAGCAAACTTTTCGCTTTATAAAACATGATGGTACTATTGCAAGAGTTTTTGACAGGGCAAGTATCATTAGGCATGCAGACGGAAAAGCTTACCGCATGATTGGCGCCATGCACGACCTAAGCAAACAGGTGGAAATGGAGGAAAAACTGGATAAAGAAATCAGGTTAAAAGAAAAGCAGATTGCTGATGCCACGGAGGAAGCAAAAGAAAAGGAAAGATCTAACCTGGGAAAAGAATTGCATGATAATATCAATCAACTGCTGGCAGCTTCTAAAATGTACCTTGACCTGGCAAAACGGGGTGGCATAAACAGTGAATCATATTTAAACCGTTCTTCTGAATACACCCTGAAAGCTATTGATGAAATAAGGAAATTAACCAGGGGATTAACTACAGATTTTATCAGGGACTTTGGTCTTGCTACCGCCATTGATAACCTTGTAAAAGATACGATGGAAGTGACTTCTGTAAAAATAACATGCTCCCTAAAAAGTATTGTAGAACCTAAAGTAAATAACAAATTCAAACTAAACGTTTTTAGAATAGTGCAGGAACATATCAATAATATCCTGAAGCACGCAAAAGCCAGCACAGTTTCTATCCATCTTTCGCAAAACAATAAATTTATCAAACTTATCATTGCTGATGATGGTGTTGGTTTTGATATCAATAAAATACATAAAGGAATTGGAGTAGCTAATATTAAAAGCAGGGCTGAAGCTTACAAAGGGGTAGCACATTTTATTACAAAACCTGGTCATGGATGCGTTTTAACCGCAACTATACCGGTTGAAGACGCTACCCTCAATCCTAAATCAAAGTGATGTGCGTATTTTGCCTTTGCTGATTTTTAAACTATTTATCTAAAAAGCTTACTATACACATCCTACAAATTCTATGGTGCCGGGTAGTAACCATAAAATGAAAATTTTAACTGTATTGGTTAATAAAAAAAATCAGTACCAACCATCTGCACATACTAAAATACCTTATTTCCTAATTGACTTAACATATCTAACAATAACTTTGCCTGCATAAATATTTAATTATGGAACAACTAAAAGGTAAAAATGCAATCATCACCGGTGGAAGCCGGGGAATAGGCAAAGCCATTGCAATGGCGCTGGCAAAAGAAGGCGTGAACATCATCATTACCGGACGCAATGAATCTTCGCTGCAGGCAACTCAAAAAGAAATAAGTGAGCTGGGAGTAAATGTATTGTATGCCGTAATGGATGTAAGCAAACGAAAAGAAGTAGATGCAGCCATTGCTGGCATACTGGAAAAATCAAGACCGGTAGATATCCTGATCAACAATGCAGGGATTGGTGCTTTTGGTGGATTTTTAGAATTGTCCCCCGAGCAATGGGAAGAAATTATCCAGGTAAATTTATTAGGTGTTTATTACATCACAAGAGCCATCCTGCCGGGAATGATAGAAAGAAAAACAGGCGATATCATTAATATATCTTCTACTGCCGGACAAAGAGGAGCTGCCGTTACAAGTGCTTATAGTGCATCCAAATTTGGCTTATTGGGACTAACCGAATCGCTAATGCTGGAAGTAAGAAAACACAATATCAGGGTGAGCGCTCTCACACCCAGTACCGTTGCCACAGATATGGCCATTGATTTAAAATTAACAGATGGTAATCCAGATAAAGTTTTACAGGCTGAAGATTTGGCAGAACTGGTGGTAGCACAACTTAAGCTCAACCGCAGGGCATTATTAAAAAGTGCATCATTATGGTCTACTAATCCATAAGTTTTTTTATACAAAGCATTATAATTAATATTAATTGATAAAAATCATGTGTTGATTTTTTAATTTTTGTAAAAAAGCAGCCATCTGAAAGTGACTGCTTTTTACATTTTATACTTTAAAAAAATACTAAAGTATTTGATTTTGTTTATTTTAACAGCGACTTAACGGCATGAATTATTACTATTACATTGTTGTTTTTTTAATTAAAAATATTAGTTATGAAACTTTTTACACTGCTTCTTTTTTCAATCGTTTTCACATCACTGCAAAGTTCATTTGCACAATCTGAAATTCTAATGTCGGATCAAAACCCACAGTATTACAGCAGCAAAGCAAAGTACATGCTTTTGGCAGATTCGATTAACAAATTTCACAGCACCACCCTGCAAAATACCTACGAAGCTTACGACTGGTATGATGCCAAACAAAAGCGGCGCAGCGACCGCCTGCTCTTTAGAAGAGAACTTCGCCTGGAAAGAGCAAGATTTTCCAACAGGTGGAATTATTCTAACTACAATGGCTGGAATAACAGGGACTATTATCAGCCATACAATAATTGGCAAAATGGTAACTACCGTAACAACAATCGCCATTCACTACCCTATTATTTATTTCCCAATTGGTACTGGTAATAAATAACTGTAAACTTTTTTTAAATTATTCAATCAACTTAATGCTCTAAACAACAGCATATGAAAAAAAATTTGACCCTCAGCTTAGCCTTCATTTCATTTATTCTATTATCAGTTTCCTGCAGCAGGCAGGTAACCCGTGTAGACCCTGCAGAACAAATAGACATCAGTGGCAGATGGAACAATACAGACAGCAGGCTCACAGCAGAACAACTTACAAATGATGTATTAAAAGAACTTTGGCTCACTAATTTTATGCAGGCCAAAGCGGGCCAAAAGCCTGTTGTTATTTGTGGCTTTGTAGATAACAAAAGCCATGAACACATAGAGGCAGAAACATTTGTAAAAGACCTGGAGCAGGCTTTTATAAAAACACAAAAAGTAAGACTGGTGCAGGCAGGAAAAAAAAGAGAAGAACTTAGGGCAGAACGTGCCGATCAGCAAACCAATTCTACAGTAAGCACTATGAAAAAATTTGGTATGGAGGTAGGTGCAGACTATATCATGCAGGGTTCTATCAATTCGATTGTAGATGCACACAAGAAAAAGAAAGTGGTGTACTACCAGGTAAACCTGGAACTGACAGATATGCAAACAAACGAAGTGGTATGGATTGGTGATAAAAAAATTGCCAAGTACGTAAAGAATTAATATCAATCCCGGTTTTTCAATATGTAGTAACCTTAGCGGGTTATTGCATATTGAAAAATCTTTTCCTTACAACGCTATTTTATAAAACAGACAACTTCGTATTTTTTGCAGTGCAATTTCCCCGGCATGTTTTCATTTTTTACACCCATACTTAAATTAACTGCAATAATCAGCGCTGCTTTATTGCTGCAATCCTGCGCCAGCTATCATCAAAGAATACAGGATTATCACTCCAGCCTTGCCAATGGACAATTTTCTAAAGCAAACCGGCAAATAGATAATATCAAAATCCTGCAAAAAAACAGGAATAAGCTGCTCTATCTTTTAGAGAAAGGAAAAACCCTGCACCTGCTGAAGCAGTACGATAGCAGCAACCGATATTTTAACGAGGCAGACATGCTGATGGAAGACAGCCGCAGTTCTGCAAAAGACCTGCTGGTTACAGGTTTCCTTAACCCAATGTATCAGCATTACCATCCCGAAGATTTTGAAAGATTTATGCTGCATTATTATAAGGCACTCAATTATCTTTTTAAAGGAGATACAGAAGCGGCCATGGTAGAAGCCAGGAGAATTTCGCTTGTAACCTACAAGCAGGAAGAAAAATTTAATGGCAATACCAACCGTTACAGCAATGATGCTTTTTCGCTGATGTTACAGGGAATTATTTATGAAAAAGGTAATGATATTAATAATGCATTTATAGCTTACCGTAATGCTGCTGATGTATATATTAAAAATAATAATGAATGGTATGGAACCGAAATACCCCTGCAGCTAAAAAAAGATGTAATAAGAACCGCAGCTTTAATGGGTTTTTCTTCGGAGCAAATGAAGTATGAAAAAATTTTTAATTTGAGTTACAGCAGCGAATCAATACCTGCAGCAGGCGAAGCCATTGTTTTTTGGGAAACAGGCCTTGCCCCGGTTAAAGAACAACAAATGTTGCAGTTTAATCTCATAAACAATGGCGGGCGGTTTTATTTCAGGGATCGTGCAGGCTTATATGATATTCCGTTTGATAACGGCGTAGCAGGTTATAATGAAAATATAAGCTTGAACGATATACAAATGTTTGCCATTGCACTGCCCAGGTATACCACACTGCCATTACAATATTACCAGGCAAATATCAGTTCGGTGGCAGGCACATTCACATTTGAAAAAGCACAGGACATTAACACACTTGCCGTGCAAACATTACAACAACGTTTTGTAAGAGAACTATCTACCGCTTTAAGCCGTATGGCCATAAAAAAATTGACTGAAATGGCTGTTACTCCAAAAGAGGATAAAAACAAAACCTATAAAACGGAGGAAGAAAGAAAAAAAGCAGAACGCCGTAGAGATCAGCAGGAAATGCTGGCGCTGGGCCTGAAAATATTTAACCGGGCCACAGAAAAAGCAGATACACGCAACTGGCAATCCCTTCCGGGAAGTATATTTTACAGCCGTATTCCGTTGCAGCCCGGCGTAAACAATTATCAAATAAACCTGCAAAATGCTTCTGGCCAAACCGAAACCAAAAGCATAGAAATAGATGGTACCGGCGTACTGCAGTTTAAAACGGTTTATTCCATGAAATAAAATTTCAGGGCTTGTCTCCTCTTTATTTTTTTGATTTTCCTCGTCTTGCAATTTCTCCAAATACTCAGCAATAGCTACAATTTTATTGTAAACTTAATCTGGTGTTAAGCTAAATAAATCTGAAAAAAACTCAGTCAGGAATCATTTATCTTTAAAGGAGAGATGATTAAGTTTATCAGTTCAAATGATGATGGTCATTTTGTGCTTAGCTTTATATAATCAATTTTGAATTTAATAATTAAAATAAGGAGGGTAATATTATGTCAAATACATTTAAAGAAACCTTTACCATGAAAGGTGAACAGTTGCTCAATAAAATAAATGAACTTATAGAAGAAGGCAACGTAAGAAAAATTTCTATTCATGATAAAACAGGTAAAGAAATAATGTCATTCCCCCTTTCCATTGGTGTAGTGGGTGCAGTGCTGGCTCCTATACTGGCAGCAGTGGGTGCATTGGCTGCATTAATAGGCGAATGCAGCATTTCTGTAGAAAGAGATCCCATGTAATTTCTACCATTCTATATACAAACCGGCTGCGAAAGTTTGCCGGTATTAATCATGCTATTTTTTATTTCTACCCAACTACAATTAGTGAATAATATTTTAGACTGATGAAATAATTTTATAGTAAAATCTATTTATTTCTCAAATGCTTTACAGCC
>Ga0335397_10007538_pt1 | contig 13841 bp, 12 predicted proteins | sample MAT04_FD_205740 | JGI IMG/M metagenome (GOLD analysis project Ga0335397, IMG submission 205740) | Freshwater microbial communities from Lake Fryxell liftoff mats and glacier meltwater in Antarctica - MAT-04 (spades assembly) (version 2) ...
CCCCCCCTCCATCCCCGCCTCGACCCCCGGGCCGGACCGAGCTGGTGTCCGGCGGCGGGGACGGGTACGGGAACCCCCGAGTGAGGCGGGCCAGCGAGGCGGGCGGCGACGGGTGCGCAGTCCAGCACTTCTGGCAGGGCGCTTGCCGATGAAAGCCTCCGCCCTGGCGCGCGCCGCGACGTGAGCGGGTCCGGCCCAGCGCAAGCGGAACTGCTCGGCAGCGCCGGCGATCACGGGAATGTCGCTGGGGACGGGTACGGTCCGAGACTGGAGGTGGAGCCATGATCGGGACGAACCCGAGCACCGGCGAGACCGCAAGTGGGACGGCTTCCACTGAGCAGCGACCGAGTCCCCCCTCGGACACATCTCAGTGGAATGGCTCCCACACGCCTGGTGAGGCGGCCGACGACCCGGCCAGCGGTCACGCACCGGTACCGTCCGGCGGTGCACTGTTGCCGCCCGGGTCTGCGGACCGGGACGCCCCCGCACACACGCCGGGGCCTGGGCCGGGCCGCTCCTCGATGGGGGCCGCGCTGGCGTTGCTGGCCGCGGCGACTGCGCTCCCGGACCCTCTGGACACCGACAGTGCGGTGCCCAACGCTGCCCGTCCCGCCTGTTTCGACAGCCGTCGCGCCGTCGACCCGTCGTGCCGTAGGGCCGTAGGGCCGTCGCGTCGTGCCGCCTACCCGTCGCGCCGCAGGCGGACGGTCGGCGAGGGGCGAGGGGCGAGCGCGGGTGTGGCGGGCGCTACGGCTACCGCACTGGACGAATCCAGCATCGGTAAGGATAAGGTTTGGCTGCCCTAAGTGAGGGCGTCCTTATGAAGGCGGATCCCGTGCTCAAGCGACACCTGCTCATCGGCCTGGCCACCGCGGCCGCGCTCAGCCTCACCGCCTGCGGCGACTCCGGTTCCGACGACGTGGCCGGCCCGGTCGCGCAGGAGCCCACCACCCGCTCGGTCACCCACTTCCGCGGTACGACCGAGGTGCCGGCCGAGCCCCAGCGCGTCGTCGTCCTCGACCTCGGGGAGCTCGACAGCGCCATCGCCCTCGGCGTCAAGCCGGTCGGCGCGGTCAAGGCCCCCGTCCAGGACGGGCTGCTGTCCTACCTCTCCGAGCAGGCAGCCGGCATCGAGCTCGTGGGTGAGATCGGCGAGCCCAACCTCGAGCAGATCGCGGCCCTGGAGCCCGACCTCATCCTCGGCAGCGACGTCCGCGTCAAGGACTTCTACGACGAGCTGTCCGCCATCGCCCCGACCGTCTTCACCGAGACCGTCGGCGTCGACTGGAAGGAGAACCTGGAGATCCACGCACAGGCCCTCGGCCGCGAGCAGCAGGCCGAGTCGTTGATGGCGGCCTACGAGGCGCGCGCCGTCGAGGTCGGCGAGAAGGTCGCCGACGACCGCACCGTCAGCATCGTGCGCTTCGTCCCCGGCGAGATCCGGCTCTACGCGCAGGACAACTTCATCGGCACCGTGCTGGAGGACGCCGGCATCGCGCGCCCGGAGGCGCAGGACGTCCCGGAGTTCAGCGTGACCGCGTCCGCCGAGCAGATCGGCCTGGCTGACGGCGACGAGATCTTCGTCGGCACGTACGGCGACGCCAGCGAGACGGACGGCCCGAAGGTCCTCGGCGGCCCGCTGTGGAAGCGCCTGCCCGCCGTCGTCGCCGGCGACGTCCACGAGGTCGACGACGACATCTGGTTCCTCGGCACGGGCGTCGGCGCGGCCGACCTGGTCCTGGACGAGCTCGAGGAGACGCTCGCCTCCTGACGCCGACGCGGGGCCGCCGCCTCTCGACGGCGGCTCCGCCGGCCCCTGCCCGGCTCTCCCTCAGCCCGACCGCCTGGAGGCCCCGTGCTGCAGCCCGCCAGCTCGCTCGGACACCCTGCGCCACCCCGCTCCCCGCACACTGCCTACCCTTTGGAGTACGCTGGCACCTGCTCGCCGCCGCCGCCTTGACCGTCCCCGTCAGCGGCTACGTCTACGACGTCGCCGTCGCCGGGGAGCGGGCCCGCTCGCTGCGCGGCGTCCTGCCCGAGTGGGCCCGGCTGCTCTACGCGGTCAAGGCCAACAGCTTCGGGCCGGTCCTGGCTGCGCTGGCCTGCGACGGCGGCGTCGACGGCTTCGAGGTGGCCTCGGCCGCGGAGGCCGTCGCGAGCGCCGCCGTGCTGCGCGAGGCCGGCCGTCCCGTCCGGCTCGCCGCCGCCGGGCCAGCCAAGGGGACGACCCTGCTCGCGGAGCTGCTCGACGCCGGCGTCGAGGTGGTGCACGCCGAGAGCGCACTCGAACTCGCCCGGCTCTCCGCGCTGGGGCAGGCCCGCGGTCAGAGGGTGCGGGTGGGTCTGCGCGTCAACCCGCAGCACGTCGCGCTGACCGGCACGCTGTCGATGGCGGGCCACCCGTCTCCCTTCGGCATCCCGGAGGCCGACGTGCCCGCAGCGCTGGCGCTCGCCCACCGCCTTCCGGGCCTGGACGTCGTCGGCTTCCACGTGCACGCCGTCTGCGGCAACCGCGACGCCCGGGCCCACGCCGCGTACATCTCGTGGTGCCTGTCCTGGGCCGTGCGCACGGCCGCCGAGCACGGGGTCGACCTGCGCTGGCTCGACGTCGGCGGCGGGCTCGGCGTCGCCTACGGCGGGCAGGAGCCTCTCGACCTCGCCGTGCTCGGCGAGCAGCTCGCGTCGCTCCACGTCCCCGCGAGGATCGAGATCGCGCTCGAGCCGGGCCGGTGGCTGGCCGCCGACTGCGGCTGGTATGCCGCTGAAGTCGTCGACGTCAAGCAGTCAGGGAGGCGACCTACGTCGTCGTCCGCCGGGGAGGTCCGACTGCGCTGGTACGCCGCTCGCGGCGACATCGCCGCGTACGCCGGGATTCCCGGACTCGACCAGGCGTGCTTGCTCGAGGAGGAGCTGGCGCGCACGCGAGAAGGGTTGGGACCTGGCACGGTGGTACGCAGTCGGACGGCGTGTTCCGTTCGGTCCAGGAGCCTTCTGGCGCCGGGCGATGCTCGGTCAGGGCGGGGTTGCGGCGGGGTGGGGGCCGAGGCGCGCGGTCAGCGCGGTGAGCGCCGCCGGGCCGGAGGTTGTCGTGGTGTCGACGGTCAGGGCAGGTAGAGCGTCGGCGGACGTGGCGCGCCAGCCTGCGTGCCAGGCGCGGACACGGAGGTGCGCGTCGGTTGTGATCGGGCCGCCGGTGAGCGTGACGGCGTACCCGTACTCCCGGACGGGGGTCGAACTGGAGCTGCCTGCGCGCAGCGGGGCCTGCAGGATCCGGCGCAGGACGTCGGGCAGGCCGATGTCAGCCCCGTGCAGCCAGTAGGCGTCGAACAGGAGCCGCCGGACCCGGTCGCCGACGCCTGCGCCGACAGCCTCGGCGTAGCCGACGACGGCCGGGCCGGTGTGCGGGACGAGCGCGGGTGGGCGGGCGGGCAGGTGCTCGCCGGGGAGCAGCAGCTCGCGTACGGCCTCCAGGTCGGCGGCGGCCCGCTCGGCGCCCAGAGCGTCCCGCTGCGGTCCAGGTGCGGCCAGGCGCGTCCCGGGCGCCACGTCCGGGTCGATCATCCGCCAGGCCGGGCGCAAGACGGCGGCGGGGATGCGGTCGGTGCGTTGGCTGGCGAGGTAGGACCAGGGGCAGGAGAACGAGCCGTACAGGACCCCGGATCGCACCTGGACCTCGCCGTCGGTGCGCTGGCGGGGCAGCGGCACGGCCTCGAGGTCCTGCACCCAGCGGGCCGGCTGCTCGTGGTGGACGAGCGGCGCAACGACGGTCACGGGTGCTTCGCGACGGTGAGCAGGACGACGGAGTTCTCCAGGGCTTCGAGGTCGTGCAGTGCGTCGGGGACGACGATCAGGTCCCTCGGACGGCCGTCCCAGCGGTCGTCGCCGGCGTCGAGGCGGACCCGTCCGTGCAGGACGTGGACGGTCGCCTCGCCAGGATTCTCGTGCTCGCTGAGCTTCTCCCCACCGTTCAGCGCAATCATGGTCTGCCGCAGGACGTGCTTGTGGCCGCCGTGGACGGTGAAGGCGCTGCGACCGTTCGAGGAGGTCTTGGCAAGCTCACGCTGCTGGCGGGACAGGGCGGTGAGCGAGGACGTGGGCATGCTGCCTTCTTCCGGTTCTGCGTGCTGGGCGTACGGGTCAGCGGGCCTGGCGGTAGCCGAAGAGCTCGTGGTCCTGGTTGTAGCCGCCGTGGCCGCGTGCGACGTCGGCGAAGCTCGCGACGAACTCGAGGCCCGCGAGCCGGTTGACCCGCTCGAAGCCGAGTCGGGCCTCGTTGCGCAGTCGCTGTGGTTGTCCGCGGCCGAACGGGAGGGGCCCACCGTTCATGTCGTGGGCGAGCATCGTGAGGTGGTAGCCCATCTGCCTCGATCGGGTGGGCGTCGTCGTACGCGCTGCCGTCCGGACCGTCGCCGAGGGAGTGGGAGACGACCCACTTCGCCTCCGGGTCCGGGCGGGCGAGGTCCATGACGGTCTGCAGGGAGACGCCGGCCCCGCCTGGCGCCGGACCAGCCCAGGATGCAGTGTGCTGAGTGATCTGCTCGTGCTCGCCGAGTGCCCGCAGGTCGGACCATGGAGCACATGGAGCGACCCAGAACAGCACATGGCGGGCCGCAAGCGCCGACGTTCACAACCTCTCGCAAGCCAGCTGACGCCCCGACCAGCGCCCCCGCGGCCTGCCCCGCCGAACTCGCTCACCCCACCCTGACCGTCACGCGAGCTTGGCCACGGTGAGCAGCACGGCCGAGTCCTCCAGTGCCTCCAGGCTGTGCACGCTGTCCGGCACGATGAGCAGGTCGCCGGGCGAGCCGTCCCAGCTGACGTCGCCGGCAGCCAGGCGCACGCGCCCGTGGAGCACGTGCACCGTTGCTTCGCCGGGGTTCTCGTGCTCCTTGAGCGACTGGCCGCCGACCAGGGCGACGAGGGTCTGCCGCAGTGTGTGCTCGTGACCCCCGTACACGGTCTTGGCACTGCGCCCGCTGGAGGCCTGCCGCGCCGTCTTGAGCTGCTCACGGGTCTGTGCGGTCAGCGAGGACTTCTGCATGATTCGACTCCTGTCGACCAGCCGGGCCGGTCCGCCCCGGTGATGAGCCCAGTGTCGGCAACCTGGCCCATCGCCATCAGAGCAGAAGGTCCCGGTGCCGCGGGCCTTGCGACTCGATGACCCCCGTGAGGTTCTGCCGCACGCTGGTTCGACGCAGACATCACCTGCCGGCGATCGGTGACTTCTGGGAGAAGGTGCTGTTCAACACCGCCGTCTACAACGGCCGGGCGATGGAGGTGCACCGGCGCCTGCACCGACGCGAACCCCTCACCGCCGCACACTTCTCCCGCTGGGTCCAGCTGTGGGACGACGCGGTCGACGCGCGCCACGACGGTCCCGTGGCCGAGCTGGCCAAGGCGCAGGCGGCTCGGATCGCCGTCGCCATCCAGCGCAACCTGTCGGCCGTCGGCGACGCCGCATCCCAGCGGGCCGAGCTGTCGCTGCGGCCGGCGGCGGCGCGTTCCCGGTAGGCCTGTCAGCCGACCTTCTCCCAACCGCGTCGGGGAGTGCGCGTACCCGGGCCCTCGTCCCGGCTGCGGTAGACGATGTACGGCCGGGTGAGGTAGCCCAGCGGTGCGCTGAACACGTGGACCAGCCGGGTGAAGGGCCAGAGCGCGAACAGCAGGAAGGCCGCCATCCCGTGTGCCTGGAAGCCGAAGGGCGCCGCCGCCATGAGCTCGGGTTGCAAGGAGAAGCGGAAGATGCCGCGGAACCAGATGGAGACGCCCTCGCGGTAGTCGTAGTGGCCGAAGATGTTGGCCACCACGGTGTTGGCCAGGCCCAGGATGATGACGGTGCCCAGCACCAGCCACATGAACTTGTCCATCTTGGTGGTGGCCGAGAAGACCGGCCCGACGGTGCGCCGGCGGTAGATCAGGATCGCCATCCCGACCAGGGTGCAGAAGCCGGCGATGCCGCCGATGCCGACGGCGAAGAAGTGGTAGAGCCCCTGGCTGACGCCGACCGCCTCGGTCCAGCGCTTCGGGATGCCCAGGCCCATCACGTGTCCCATCAGCACGAACAGGATGCCGAAGTGGAACAGCGGGCTGCCCAGGCGCAGCAAGCGGGACTCGTAGAGCTGGGACGAGCGGGTCGTCCAGCCGAACTTGTCGTAGCGGTAGCGCCACACGTGCCCGCCGACGAACAGGGCAAGGCACACGTAGGGCACGACCACCCAGAGCAGCACGTCGGAGGCGTTCATCGGCGGACACGTCCGATCTGCTCAGGCGGGCCGAACGGCTCGAGCCCGACCTCCTCTTCGGGCGGACCTGTGCGGGCCAGCTCCATCGCCCGCTCGAGGTCCCTGGGCGCGGCGGACGGCAGGACGAGGCGGACCAGGTCAACAGCGTCCGCCCACGGCGAGCTGCTCTCCTGCAGCGCCAGCCAGGTGAGCTCCAGACCAGCGCGGTGCTCGGCGAGCAGTTCGAGGCCGGCCTCGAGGTTGCCGGTGGCGGTGAACTCGCAGGCCACCGCAAGATGGTCGGGGAGCTCGTCCGGCACCAGCCGGAAGCCCGCTGCCTTGTAGGCGTGGGTGAACTTCAGCAGCGCCATGCCGCGCTTCCGGGTGTCACCGTAGGCGTGGTAGGTCAGGAACAGGCAGCACCGACGACGCAGGTCGAAGGTGTCGACGTAGGCGCACTGGGCGGCGTGCAGATCGGTCCGGTCCAGGTGCTCCACGACGCGCGTCAGCGCTGCGCCTGGCGCCTCGGGCAGTCGCTGGGCGACGGCGCCGAGCAGGGGCAGCTGCAAGAGCAGGCGTTCGTCGGGATAGCCCAGCACCAGCGACGCGGCTTGCAGGGCCATGCACCGCTGGGTGTCGGTCGTCGCTGTCCGTGACCGCCGGAGCAGGCTCACGGTCGGGGCTCGACGTCGCCGGCCGGATCACCGGTGCCGGCCACGCTGGGGGCGCCGCGGTGCTCCCCCGCCCGGGGTGGGAACAGGTCCTTGCCCTCACCCTTCCCGTCCCAGTTCAGCAGGTTCACGCGACGCGCCTTGTCGCCCGGATCGACGACGACCTCGGAGGTCTGGCGTTGCTTGAGCATGTGGAAGTTCTCCAAGGCGATCGGCGTGGCGCCGCCGGAGGACTCCCCGAACGGGCCGGACGCTGTCATGCCGGGACCGCCGTCGTAGTCCAGCGAGCACTCGGTGGCCAGCTCTTCAAGCGAGTGCGCCATCTGCTGCGGGTCGCGGGACTCGGCGTGCACGGTCGGGATGACGTACCGCTCGTCGTACTTGGCGATGGCCAGCAGCCGGTGCATGTCCTCGATGTCCTCCGGCGTCATGCCGACCGCGTCCGCGACCGCCAGATCCGGCTCACGGCCAAGGTTGACGTCGCGCATGAACGAGCGCATCGCGGCGAGCCGAGCCAGCACGTTGCGCACCGGTGTCGGGTCCCCGGCGGTGAACAGCTCCGCGAGGTAGTCGATGGGGATGCGCAGCGAGTCGATCGCCCCGAACAGGTTGGGCGCGGACTCACCGTCGTGCCCCGTCTCGGTCAGGACGTCGACGACCGGGCTCAGCGGCGGGATGTACCAGACCATCGGCAGCGTGCGGTACTCCGGGTGCAGGGGCAGCGCGACCTTGAAGCGGTTGATGAGCGCCCAGATCGGTGAGCGCTGCGCCGCGTCGACCCAGTCACGCGGGATCCCGGCCTCCTCGGCTGCCCGCTGGACCTCCGGGTCGGACGGGTCGAGGAACACGCTGCGCTGCGCCTCGTAGAGGTCGTGCTCATCGGGAGTGGACGCCGCCTCCAGCACCTTGTCCGCGTCGTAGAGCACGATCCCGATGTAGCGCAACCGGCCGACGCAGGTCTCCGCGCAGACCGTCGGCAGACCGACCTCGATGCGTGGGTAGCAGAAGGTGCACTTCTCCGCCTTTCCGGTGCGGTGGTTGAAGTAGATCTTCTTGTACGGACAGCCGGTCACGCACATGCGCCAGCCCTTGCAGCGGTCCTGGTCGACCAGGACGATGCCGTCCTCCTCCCGCTTGTAGATCGCCCCCGACGGACAGGACGCCGCGCACGACGGGTTGAGGCAGTGCTCGCAGATCCGCGGCAGGTAGAACATGAACGTCTGCTCGAAGTCGAGCTTGATCTTGCTGCCGAGCGACTTCAGGATCGGGTCCTGCTGGGTCAGGTCCGGACCGCCGCCCAGGTCGTCGTCCCAGTTCGCTGACCAGCGGATCTTCATGTCCTTGCCGGTCAGCAGCGACTTGGGTCGAGCGACCGGGGTGTGCTTCTGTGCCGGGGCGGTCGTCAGGGTTTCGTAGTCGTAGGTCCACGGCTCGTAGTAGTCGTCGATCGAGGGCATCGTGGGACTGCTGAAGATGGTCAACAGCTTGCGCACCCGCCCCCCTGCCCGCAGCGTGAGACGGCCCCGCTTGTTCAGCGACCAGCCGCCCTTCCAGCGCTCCTGGTCCTGGTAGGTGCGCGGGTAGCCCTGCCCGGGACGGGTCTCCACGTTGTTGAACCAGACGTACTCGACACCGCTGCGGTTGGTCCACGCCTGCTTGCAGGTCACCGAGCAGGTGTGGCAGCCGATGCACTTGTCCAGGTTCATCACCATGGCCATCTGACTCATCACCCTCATGGCCGGACTCCGCTCGTACGCACCATCAGTACTGGACCTCCTGGTTGCGGCGCCGGATCCGGGTGACCTCGTCGCGCTGGTTGCCGGTCGGGCCGAGGTAGTTGAAAGCGAAGCTGATCTGGGCGTAGCCGCCGGCCAGGTGGGTCGGCTTCATCAGCAGGCGGGTGAGCGAGTTGTGGATGCCGCCCCGCTTCCCGCTCGTCTCGGCGATCGGGACGTCGATGGTGCGTTCCTGGGCGTGGTACATGAAGACCGTGCCCTGGGGCATCCGGTGGCTGACCACCGCCCGGGCGACGACGACGCCGTTGCGGTTGACCGCCTCGACCCAGTCGTTGTCGGCGATGCCGACCCTGGCGGCGTCCTTGTCGCTCATCCAGATGTTCGGCCCGCCACGGGACAGGCTCAGCATGAACAGGTTGTCCTGGTACTCGGAGTGGATCGACCACTTCGAGTGCGGCGTCAGGTAGCGCACGGTCACGCCCAGCTCGTCGATGCTGCCCAGCTCCGGTTCGGCGAACAGGCCCTGCATGTCCAGCGGCGGCCGGTAGACGTTGAGCTGCTCGCCGAACGCCGTCATCCAGTCGTGCTCGACGAAGAAGTGCTGCCGGCCGGTGAGGGTGTGCCACGGCTTGGAGCGCTCGACGTTGATGACGAACGGCGAGTAGCGCCGGCCGCCGTGCTCCGAGCCCGACCACTCCGGTGAGGTGATGACCGGCGTCGGCCCCGCCTGGGTGTCGGCGAAGGTGATCTGCTTGCCCTCGTGCTCGGCGGCGAGGTCCGCGAGCCGCGTGCCGGTGCGCTTCTCCAGCGTCCGGAAGCCCTGCACGGCCAGGTGGCCGTTCGTGGTGGGAGCCAGGGCGAGGATCGCCTCGCACATCAGCGCGTCCCGGTCCAGGCGCGGTCGGCCGTCGGCGACCCCACCGCGAACGGTGCCGTTCTTGTGCCGCAGGTAGTCCACCGGGCCGGTCAGGTCATAGGTGACGCCCTTTGTGGTGGCGCCCAGGGAGTCCGCCAGCGGACCGAGAGCGCCCATCTTGGCGGCGATCTGGGTGTAGTCGCGCTCGACCAGGACCAGCTTGGGGAAGTTGACGCCCGGGACCGGCGTGCTGCCGTCGGCCCGCCAGTCGTGCACGACGCCGCTCGGCATGGACATCTCGTCGGCGGTGTCGTGGGCCAGCGGCACGGCCACCAGGTCGGTACGCGTGCCCAGGTGCTTGACGGACAGCTCGCTGACCTTCTGCGCCAGGGTGGCGAAGATGTCGAAGTCGGTGCGGGTCTGCCACGGCGGTGCGATCGCCGGGGAGAAGGCGTGGACGAAAGGGTGCATGTCGGTGCTGGACAGGTCGTGCTTCTCGTACCAGGTCGCCGCCGGCAGCACGACGTCGGCGAACAGCGTCGTGGAGGTCATCCGGAAGTCCATCGCCAGCAGCAGGTCGAGCTTTCCCTCCGGCGCCTGCTCGTGCCACGTCACGTCGCGGGGACGCAGGTCCTCGGGCGCCTCCTCGGCGCGCAGCGAGCTCTCGGCGCCCAGCAGGTGGCGCAGGAAGTACTCGTTGCCCTTGCCGGAGGACCCGAGCAGGTTGGCCCGCCAGACGGTCAGGACACGCGGGAAGTTCTCCGGTGCATCGGGGTCCTCGGCGGCGAACCTGAGCCGTCCGGCCTCGAGCTCGTCGGTGACGAACGTCGCGGGCTTGTCCCCGGACCGCACGATCGCGTCGCCGAGGTCCAACGGGTTCCAGTTGAAGGTCGGGTAGGACGGCATCCAGCCGAGCCGGGCTGACTGCGCGAGCACGTCCGCCGTCGTCATGCCCTGGAAGTCCGGCTTGGCGGTCGGGGAGGCGAAGACGTCGACCTGGAACGGGTCGTAGCGGAACTGGTCGGTGGCGAGGTACCAGTAGGCGGTGCCGATCATGTGCCTCGGCGGACGGCCCCAGTCGTTCGCGGACGCCATCATCCCGTGACCGGTCAGCGGCCGGACCTTCTCCTGCCCGACGTAGTGGGCCCAGCCGCCGCCGTTGACGCCCTGGCAGCCGGTCAGGGTCGTCAGGGCGAGGAACGCCCGGTAGATCGTGTCGGAGTGGAAGTAGTGGTTCGTCCCCGCACCCATGATGATCATGGAGCGGCCCTTGGAGTCGACAGCGTTCTGCGCGAACTCCCGCCCGATCCGCTCGGCCTTGTGCGCCGGCACGCCGGTGATCTCCTCCTGCCACGCCGGTGTGCACGGCGAGGAGGGGTCGTCGTAGCCGGTGGGCCACTGACCGGGCAGGCCGTCGCGTCCCACGCCGTAGGAGGCCAGCAGCAGGTCGAAGACGGTCGTCACCAGACGACCGGCGACGCGACGGGCCGGGACGCCCCTCACGATCACCGATCCTGAGCCGTCGGCCGAGTCGAACCGCGGCAGCGCGACCTCGACCACCTCGCTGTCGGCGCCGTACAGGGTGAGCAGCGGATCGGTGTCGCCCAGCTCGAGGTTCCAGCGTCCCGCGCCGTCCGGCCCGAAGCGGTCCCCGAGCGTGCCGTTGGGCACCACAGGCTCACCGGTTGCCGCGTCGAGCAGCACGGTCTTGAACTTCGCGTGCTCGACGTCCTGGCCGAGGTCGTGCGCGGTGAGGAACTTGCCCGGGACGAAGGCTGAGTCGCGCTCGTCGAGACAGATGAGGAACGGCAGGTCGGTGTAGCGCTTGACGTAGCCCTCGAAGTACGGCGTCGTCCTCTGAACGAAGAACTCCCGCAGCAGCACGTGACCCATCGCCAAGGCCAGCGCCCCGTCGGTGCCGGGCGCAGGTGCGAGCCACTCGTCGGCGAACTTCGTGGCGTCGGAGTAGTCCGGCGAGCAGACGACGACCTTCTGGCCGCGGTATCGGGCCTCGGTCATCCAGTGCGCGTCCGGCGTCCGGGTGACCGGGACGTTGCTGCCCCACAGCATCAGGTAGGTCGCGTCCCACCAGTCGCCGGACTCCGGGACGTCAGTCTGGTCGCCGAACACCTGCGGCGAGGCGACGGGCAGGTCGGCGTACCAGTCGTAGAAGCTCAGCATCGGCGCGCCAAGAAGCGCATAGAACCGGGCGCCGGCGGCGTGGCTGACCATGCTCATCGCCGGGATCGGGCTGAAGCCGGCGATGCGGTCCGGACCGTACGCCTTGATGGTGTGCACGTGCGCCGCGGCCGCCAGCTCGGTGGCCTCGTCCCACGTCGCGCGGACCAGACCGCCCTTGCCCCGGGCGCTCTTGTACTGCTTGGCCAGCAACGGGTTCGAGACGATGTCGGCCCACGCCTCGACCGGGTCGCCGCCGTGCCGCGTCTTGGCCTCCCGGAACAGCTGCAGCAACACGCCCCGCACGTAGGGGTAGCGCACCCGAGTCGGCGAGTAGGTGTACCAGGAGAAGGCCGCGCCGCGGGGACAGCCGCGCGGCTCGTACTCCGGGCTGTCCGGACCGACCGACGGGTAGTCGGTCTGCTGGGACTCCCAGGTGATGATCCCGTCCTTCACGTAGACCTTCCACGAGCACGAGCCGGTGCAGTTCACCCCGTGCGTGGAGCGCACCACCTTGTCGTGGCTCCAGCGGTCGCGGTAGAAGTCGTCCGCCTGCCGGCCGCCGATCTTGTGGAGGGTGCGTCTGTCGTCGCTCACCTCTCCCCTGGTGAAGAAGCGTCGCGTCCCGACCAGCGCGTGGGTCAGGTCGCCGTCCAGGCGCGGCTGCGCGCGGTCGCCGGTGGTCGACAAGAGACGTCCCTCCAGGTGTCCTCGAAAAGAGGCTGCTGTCGGGCAGACGGGATCAGGGCCGGCTCGTGGCCCCATCAGAGCACGGACGTCCGCCGGCTGGACGTACCCGTCCCACCGGATCCTGCGATCCGGCCCCGAGCGGCAATGCTTACCGCCGCACCGACGAGCCGAGGGAGGACGGTCGCCCGGCCGTGCCACATGATGCGCGCAGGACGACAGACTCCCTGCTCCGGGTCCTTGGTCACTAGCCGCGTGCGTTGGTGCCGCGGAAGATGAGAGACGTGCTGATGACCCCACCTCCACCGCTGGCGGACGAGCCGCTCCCGCACGACGCCGCCGACGACGTGGCGGACGGTCGACAGCCGAACCTCATGCTGGCACTGGCGACCGCGGGTTTCCTGGTGAACTTCTGGGCGTGGTCGCTGCTCAGCCCGCTCGGCGGGCAGCTGCGCGACGAGCTGCAGCTGTCGTCCTTCCAGCAGTCGCTGCTGGTGGCGGTGCCCGTGCTCGTCGGCTCGCTCGGGCGCATACCGGTCGGTGCGCTCACCGACAAGCTGGGTGCCCGGGTGATGTTCCCGGCAGTCAGTGTGCTGACGATCCTGCCGGTGCTGTTCGTCGGCCTCGCCGGCGACACCTTTCCGCGACTGCTGCTGGGAGGCTTCTTCCTCGGCCTGGGCGGTACGGCCTTCGCGATCGGGGTTCCGTTCGTCAACGCCTGGTTCCCGCCGGCCAAGCGAGGGCTCGCCATCGGCATCTTCGGGGTCGGCATGGGCGGAACGGCGGTGTCGGCGTTCACCACGGTGCAGCTCGCCGACACCTACGGACGGGCCTTCCCGTTCGTCCTGGTCGCGGTCCTGCTCGCCGTGTACGCGGTGGTCGCCCGGCTGCTGATCCAGGACCCGTCCCGGCCACGACCAGCCGCAGGCGGCTTCCTGCAGCGCACCTGGGAGACGCTGCGGATGCCGACGACGCTCCAGCTGTCCGCCCTGTACGCAGTGGGTTTCGGAGGCTTCGTCGCCTTCAGCGTCTACCTGCCGACCTACCTGCGGAACGCCTACGAGCTGAGCGCCGGCGACGCTGCCAGCCGCACAGCCGGGTTCGTCGTCCTCGCCGTGATCGCACGACCGGTCGGCGGCTGGTTGTCCGACCGGCTGCATCCGGTTCCTGTCCTGGGCGCGTGCTTCGCTGCCGCTGCGGTCCTGGCCGCGCTCGCCGCCCTCGAGCTGTCGCTGCTGCCGTGGGCCACGATCGCCTTCCTCGGCCTCGCGGCGGCCCTGGGCGCCTCGTCCGGGGCGTGCTTCGCGCTGGTCGCCCGGCTGGCGCCCCCGGACAAGGTCGGCAGCGTGACCGGCGTGGTCGGCGCGGCCGGCGGTCTCGGCGGCTTCGTTCCGCCACTGCTGATGGGCACGCTCTACGGACGCAGCGGGGACTACACCACCGGCTACGTGCTCCTCGCCGTCGTTGCTGCCTCCGCAGCGCTCTACACGGT
>Ga0335397_10007540_pt1 | contig 13840 bp, 10 predicted proteins | sample MAT04_FD_205740 | JGI IMG/M metagenome (GOLD analysis project Ga0335397, IMG submission 205740) | Freshwater microbial communities from Lake Fryxell liftoff mats and glacier meltwater in Antarctica - MAT-04 (spades assembly) (version 2) ...
GAACCGACCTACCGATCCGCACGTACGGCAGGCCGGCGCGACCGGCTGATCCGCAGGAATGCGGCGGCCTCGCCAACTCGGAGCATCGATGGAAGCGTTTCGAAGTCCACGGAGGACCTCCTTCAAGAGCGGGGACGGGGAAATGCGGGCGACCCGACTGAGTGCGGACCGCTACAGAACCAACGCCAACGAGGGGTCCGGATCGGACAAACAACCTGACGCCACAACGGAGGGGGTCGCCCCCGATGAGCCGGGAACGATCACGTTGACCTCTGGCAAGGCCCTCCAACGCCACCGAATCGGACAAGAACTTGCTCGTCGCCCACCAATGGTTCCAACCGTGCCGGCACCGGCAGACATCTGGCGATCCGTTTTCTGGTGGGGTCGAACTGCCGAGTCATCCTCGATCGCGACCTATGAAGGTAGGCCGTGTCATCAGGCCGATTGTCGAGTGGGCCGGCCCCACCCCGTCGCGGGGCCACGGGCAAACGGGCACCAGGTACCCTGTCAGAGATGAGCAGCCGAGCGACGTCCGATGGAGAGCTGACGCACTTGCGCAATGTTGTGGACCTGTCCCCGGAACAGGTTCAACGGATCACTGAGGCATGTGCTGCTGCTTCCCCTGCGACGGAAGACGACACGTGGCGGCTGGCAGACGGTACCCCGGTGACCGAGTCCGAGTACTTCGCTTGGGTAGCAGAGATCCGCGCCAATGGCGGTGCCTGATCCCGATCATTTGGGGTTTGACATCTTCGCAATCGTTCGCGAGTTCGAACGCCAACGTGTCGAGTACATCCTGATAGGTGGTGGAGCGGGGATCCTTCATGGCGCGACCAGAATCACCGAGGACCTCGACTTCTTGATTCGTGGCGGAATGGAGAACCTCCATCGCACCGCGCAGGCCCTTGGCGCGTTGGGCGCGAAGACACAAGATGGCCAAGCTCCGGATCACGACGACTTGCGCGGCGCAAACACCTTGTGGAAAACGCGATTCGGCCGAGTCGATGTCCTCGTGACTGCGACAGGGCCGAAGGGCTCAAGGCTCTCCTATCCCGATCTCGTGACTCATGCGGTCGCCATGAAAGGCATCCCCGGTACGTCCATTGTGGTGGTGGCCAGCCTCGACGATCTGATCCTGATGAAGCGAGCGGCGGGCCGACCCAAGGACCATGAGGCGCTGCCAGAGTTGGAAGCGCTACGCGATGCCGCCGGCGAGTCATGACTACGGCTGACGCCGAACCAAGATGTGGAGGAGGGACACCGTATGCGGGCACTGAGCCCGCTGCGGACTTCGAGGTCTCGCTCACTTCCAGGACGCCCGGGTCCGGCGGATGTAGGCCCGCTGGTGCAGTTCTCCCTGAGCGTGTCGGCGTCTGAGACGCCGGGTGCGGCATGCCGAGACCGATACCGGGCTTCCAGCTGTACGGCGTCGTTCCAGTCACCGGGCGGCTCGAGGTCGCTGAAGCGGATCTCAAGAACGGCGACCAGCTCTGCGACCACAGGGCGATCTTGCCAGATCACGCCGAGGGCCATGCTCCAGATTGCGGGCAGTCGGCTTGCGGCGCAGGCCGTGCACGGCGGCACGAAGGACGCCGAGAAGATGGCGGCCGACATCGCCGGGCAGGGTGTGTCGGTGAAGGGCGCGCAGCGGACGGTAGCCCAGCTCCTCGAAGCGCCGCAGGTGCGCAGGAAGCCGACGTGGGCCGTGTACACGCGGCGGGATCACGCAACTCGGGCGCCTGTCATCGCTGAGGATCGCATCGGCCAGGTGTCGCTCTCGAAGCTGTCGGTTGCCGACGTGGCCTACGAGACGGCACCGGCCGGCAGGCGAAAGGACCATGAGGCGCTGGCCACACTGCGTGGCGACCGCAAAAGAGCTGCCGCCGGAGACGAGGTGCCCGCCCGGGACTTCGTACGTCGAGTTTCCGGAGGGGGCGGGTATCTCGGCCGTGACGTTCCGGGTTCAGCACCTCGACGGCGAGGGTCAGGTCGACGTCCAGGTTGTCGTCGTCCCGGGAAGGCGCCGGAGGTAGACCGTTTCCCGGCAGATGCCCTCGCACGTCCCGCGTCAGACCAGCGGACACCTCGCAGGTTGAAGGGAAACCCCGATAGATTGCCGGGGCGAACAACGGTGGCAAAGGAGTGGATATGAGCGAGTGGGGTACTGGACGTGACACGTGGGGTGCGCCGCCGCCGGCCTACGGCGGTGCGGGCGGTTATCCGCAAGGGCCCAGTTATGGGCTGCCTTGGGGTGCTCCAGCGGCACCGCCGTGGGCGATGGGCCCGGCGCCATGGACTGGTCCGCCGGCGAGCGAATTGCCGCCAATCGATGTGGGACGCGACACCAGGTACCGGGTGTGGGTGCCCGTGGTGTCGTTCCAGGCCGGCGCCCTTCCGGAGGTGTGCCCCCGTTCCGGTTTCCCGTCGGACAAGGCCAAGAAGAAGAAGTTCACGAACCCGGTTGGCATCGAGGCGCTCGCCCTCCTCGGCGGGTTCATCGTGTTCTTCATCATTCGGGCAATCTTGGAGAAGTCAGCTACCGGCATGATCCCCTATGCGGCTGCCCCGCGTCGCGAGGTCCAGAAGCGCCGGTTACTGATCACCGGGGGTGTGATCGTCGCGATATCCGTGCTCAGCGCGGTGTTGATCGATCCCGCCATGCTGATCATCATCGCCCTCTTCGCGGCGGTTCCGCTCATCGGCGCCGGCGACGTGCCTCCTGCCAGGGGCGAGCTCGATCGAGCTGGCAACTGGCTCAAGCTGAAGAACTGCCACCCCGGTTTCGCAGCCGCGATCCAAACCTCCGCAGTCGGCCCGTGGGCTGGTGTGGAGGAAGGGAACGATCCGGCGCTTTCGCCCATCGGATGGATTGCTCTGGGAGTGATCGGCCTGTGCATCGTGCTTCTCCTCTTGGCCGCGGCCGTCTGAATTGGTGGAACAGCACTGCACGCGGCCGCGGGAGGAGGTTCTCCAACGGGGCCATCATAGATATTGACCTTCAGTCGCTTAATCATTCATGATTAGCAATTATGTCGACGGTCGACGATACGAGGTTGTCCACCCAGGATCGGATCCTGGTTGCGGCGGCGCATCTGTTCGCCCGCCACGGCATCGAGGAGGTACGGCTGCGCGACATCGCGGTGCTCGCGGGGCAACGCAACTCCTCCGCGGTGCAGTACCACTTCGGGGGCCGGTGGGATCTGGTGGCCGGCATCCTCGAACGTCACGACCGCACGGTTCGAGGTTGGGCCCCAGCGCTCGACACGCTGACGTTGCCCCAACTCGTGGGTGGGCTCGTGGGGCTCCTCCGGTCGGAGCTGGGGACCGCCGAGGGCCGCGATTTCCTCCGGGTCACGTCGGACCTGATGTCCCGGTACCCGGGTCGCTGGGATATGGATCCCACCACCCATGAGGGCTTCTCGCAACTCGTGGACCGCATCACCGTTCTCCTGAGTCGGGGGCCGCACGACCTGCCACCCAGGGTCGCCCGAATTCGAGCGGTGGCGATGGCCCAGTTCGTGAGCTACCAGATGGCGGAGCGAAGCCGGCTCGTCGACGACCGCAGTCCGCCTCTCGATCGCCTCAACGGGGGAGCACCAACTGGCATCGATGAGGGTCGAAAGGCCGGACGAACGCCATCGTCGCTGCTGCCTGAGCCGCGCTTCGTGGGCAACCTGGAGGCCATGGCCACGGGCCTCCTCGTGGCGCCCCTGCCGGCCGCCCCGCCCAATCCTTCAACGTCAGCGAAACCCCGGAAACGAGCCACGAAATGACTGTGCCATCCCTGCCGTCCTCCCCCTCTCCGTCCACAACACCATCCCAGGGGCACGATCCCCTTGCCCCGGCGCAGCTCGGGCCACTGACGCTGCGCAACCGGATCATCAAGGCGGCCACATTCGAGGGCCTGCCCCTCGTCACCAGGGATGCCGCGCCGCTGGCCGACTTCCATCGAGCCGTAGCCGAAGGCGGTGCGGCGGTGAGCACCGTGGCGTTCTGCTCCGTGGGCGCCGACGGGCGAGGTGCGCCACGAGAGTTGATCGTCACCCCCGACGCGGTGGCCGGGCTCCGCCAGGTCACCGACGCCATCCACGAAGGCGGCGCGCTGGCATCGATCCAACTCGGCCACGCCGGTCCCGTCGCCGCCGCAGCGGGCGCACTCGCCGGAATGGCACCGTCGAAGGTGTTCGCCCCGCAGGCCATGCGGTTCACGCGTGCCGCCTCCGCCGCCGACCTCACCCGGGTGATCGCCGAGTTCGGTGCCGCCGCCACCCTCGCCGTTGAGTCGGGCTTCGACGCCATCGAACTGCACTTCGGTCACGGGTATCTCGTGAGCTCGTTCCTGAGCCCCCGCCTGAACAAAAGGACCGATCAGTGGGGCGGCTCCATGGAGAACCGCGCCCGGCTTGCCCGAGAGGTCGCGGCGACCGTTCGAGCCACGGTGGGCGACAGCGTTGCCGTCATCGCCAAGCTCAACATGGCCGACGGTGTCCCCCGTGGACTCTGGCTCGACAACAGCGTTCCCACGGCTCGGTTGCTCGAAGCCGATGGCCACCTCGACGCTCTTCAGCTCACCGGCGGGAGTTCCTTTCAGAACCCGATGTACCTCTTTCGCGGGGACGCCCCCGTGGCGGAACTGGCCGCCATGTTCCCGCCGCCGCTCCGTATCGGCCTGAAACTGACCGCCAAGAAGTTCATGCCGGAATATGCATTCGAGGAGGGCTTCTTTCTGCCCTACGCCCGACAGTTCCGTGAGGCGCTGTCCATGCCCATCATGCTGCTCGGAGGTATCAACCGTTTCGACACCGTGACGCAAGCCATGGCGGAAGGATTCGAGTTCGTGGCCATCGCGCGGGCGCTCCTACGTGAACCCGATCTCCTCCACCGCTGGACGGCCGACCGCAATCACGAGGGTCTGTGTGTGCACTGCAACAAATGCATGCCCACCACCTACCGGGGCACCCACTGCGTGCTCGTCGATTCCGCCGACCGCCACGGTGTGCGTCTGACGGCACATCCGCGGCGATAACTCCGCTTTCGCTGTGCCGACGGAGCCCCGGAGATCCCGCGGCCAGGGCAAACCGTGTACCAACGAACCCGGCAGAATCGATATCGGCACGATACGTGCCCGGTGTCACACTGTGCCCGCGAGCGACGATTCTGCGTCGCTGACGGGGGAAATGTGACTGAACAAGCAGAAACGCCACCGGCACCGACCGAGCCCCGCGAAACGGGTGACGTTGGTGCCGGTCCCACGACCGGACCGGCCGGGAAGCGGCAACGGCGAATCGTGTTCCTGCTGCCCGTCCTGGCGGCGGCCGTCGGGTTCGGCGCATGGGCGTGGTGGAGTCAGATTCGTGTCGACCCCGTGCAGGTGTCACTCGCTCTGCCCAACGCTCCGAGGCTCGCTTCTGCCGCTCCTGGTCAGACCGTTTACCGCATCGATGCCACCCGCTCCTCGGTCACCTACGAGGTGGAAGAGATCCTGGCCGGCAAGTCCAACGTGGCCAAAGGGACCACTCGGGGCATCGCCGGCGACATCCTGATCGACGCCGATACGCCGTCTGCCAGCAAGGTCGGCGAGATTGTGGTGAACGTGCAGCAGCTCACCTCTGATCAAGAGGTGCGAGACAACCGGCTGCGCCACGAGTACCTGTCCTCCATGCGCTACCCGCTGGCGTACCTTCGAGTGTCCGAGATCACGGGCATGCCCACCCAGATTGAGACGGGCAAGGATTACCCCATCGAGCTGAAGGGTGAGCTGCAGGTCAAGGCCATCACGAAGCCGATCACGCTCGCTGCTGTTGCCAGCAAGACGGCCGACGACGAGCTGAAGGTCGCCGCCACCGCAACCGTGAAGCTGGCGGAGTGGAGCATCGGACCGATTTCGCTTGGCCCCCTCGTGAAGAGCGGCGACGAAGCCAAGCTCACCTTCACGACCGTGGCGATAAATGAAGCGAAAGGTCTTCCCTACGACGTTGTCGAAGCGGCGCCCCTCGCCACGTTGCCGGCGCCGAGTGGCGGCCCTTCGTTCAACGCCATGGTGAAGCCGATCCTGGAGAAGAATTGCGCCTCCTGCCACAACCCCGGTCAGGCCGGGTCCGGTATCTGGACCCTGGAGACCGCTGCTGATGCCGCCAAGGTTGCGTCCGGCCTGGGTTTGGTGACCGGGTCCGGCTACATGCCGCCGTGGCCCGCGTCCGATGTCGGCATTCCGCTCAAACACGCTCGGGCGATGAGCGACGACGACATCCGAACCATCAGCGAATGGTCTGCGGCGCGTGGTCCTCTCGACGTGGATCCAGCCACCAAGATCGTGGCCGCCCCGGACAACCTCGAGGCCCAGTACGCCATCCGAGCCGACCAGCGCCTCACCTACGACGCTCCCTACCAGGGGTCCACCGACAACACGAACGATTACCGGTGTTTCGTGCTTGATCCGAAGTTCACCGAGCCGTCCTTTGTCACCGGTTTCCAGTTCTTGCCCGACCAGCTTTCGGTTGCGCACCACGCCCTCGGATTCAAGGTCGAGGAGTCACAGAAGGAGGCGGTTGCAAAGCTCGACGCCGACAGCGAAGGCACCGGATGGCAGTGTTACGCCGGCATGTCCGGCCCGGGTGGCACGCAGTCGCCCGACGGCACCAGCAAGGGGTCGCAGCTCATCATGGGCTGGGTGCCTGGTCAACGTCCCAACAAGCTCCCCGCCGGCTCCGGTATCAAGATGGGCGCCGGCGATGTGATCGTCGTGCAGGTCCATTACCACTTTGCCCATGAGGCGCCGGCCGACCGGTCAGCGATGGTGATCGAGACGTCGACCGACCAATCGCTCGACGAGGTGCTCACGCAGACCTACCTCGGCCCGGCGGAGATCCCCTGCGGTCCCGACGAACAGGGACCGATGTGTGACCGGAACAAGGTGCTCGAACGGCTCGACGCGGAGTTCGGGCCCACGGCGTCGGTCATCGCCAACGGTTTGATGCTCCTCTGCGGCAAGAAGCTCGCCGACTATCCGGTGCCCACCGATGGGATCGCCCACTCCACCTGCGATCAGCGGGTGCGTCGAGACGGTGAGCTGATCAGCATCACCGGTCACGAACACGAGATCGGCAAGACGTTCCGGATGACGTTGAACCCGGGAACTCCCAACGAGAAGATCCTGCTCGACATCCCCGACTGGGACTTCAAGTGGCAGCTCGTGTACGCCCCGGAGGAGACCATTCAGCTCAAGAGGGGCGACGTGTTGCGAGTGGAATGTTCATGGGACCGCGATCTGATCAAATCGGTCGATCCGATCTACGTCACGTGGGCCGAGGGCACCGAAGACGAGATGTGTTACTCCGCGGTGACCACGAGGCTCGAGAAGAACTGATCCGGTCCGGTCGTGACCTCGTCCGTGCCGGCGCCAGCGACCGCGGCCCGTCAGACCCTCACACCAGTTGGGCGGCGGCGCCGGTGAACTGCGAGTTGTAGAGCTCGAAGTAGGCGCCCCGCTGGGCCAGCAAGGCGTCGTGGTCGCCCTGCTCCACGATGTGCCCGCCGTCCATCACCAAGATGGTGTCGGCATCGCGAATCGTGGACAGCCGGTGAGCGATCACGAAGCTCGTGCGGTTCGACCGCAGTGCGGCCATCGCCTTTTGGATGAGCACCTCGGTGCGGGTGTCGACCGAGCTGGTGGCCTCGTCGAGAATGAGGATCGTGGGGTTTGCGAGGAACGCCCGGGCGATGGTGATCAGCTGCTTCTCGCCCGCGCTCACCGTGTTGGCCTCTTCGTCGAGCACGGTGTCGTAGCCGTCGGGCAGGGAGTGGGCGAAGCGGTCGACGTACGTGGCCCGGCCCGCTTCGAGGATCTGCTCATCGGTGGCGTCGAGGTTGCCGTAGGCGATGTTTTCGCGGATGGAACCGCCGAACAGCCAGGTGTCTTGCAACACCATGCCCATGTTGCTGCGAAGCTCGCGGCGCGTCATTTGGGAGATGTCGTTGCCATCGAGGCGAATGACTCCGCCGTCGAGCTCGTAGAAGCGCATGATGAGATTCACCAACGTGGTCTTGCCAGCACCGGTAGGGCCCACGATGGCGACCGTCTGGCCGGGCTCGGCGATCAACGACAGGTCGGTGATGAGAGGCTTTTCGGCGTCGTAGGAGAACGACACCTGGTCGAACTCCACCCGGCCCCGGGGTGCGGGGTCGGTGAGCGGCTCGGCGGGGTCGGGCGTTTGTTCGGGGGCGTCAAGCAGCTCGAACACCCGCTCCACCGAGGCGACGCCGCTCTGGAGAACGTTGATCATCGAGGCGAACTGCGTCAGCGGCTGCGTGAACTGACGGGAGTACTGGATGAACGCCTGAACATCGCCGAGGCTCATGCTTCCTGACGACACCCGAAGCCCGCCCACCACGGCGATCACGACGTAGTTGAGATTGCCGAGGAACATCATTGCCGGCTGGATCGTGCCGGACATGAACGAGGCACCGAAGGCCGCGGTGTAGAGCGATTCGTTGTGGCGGTGGAACGTCTCCTCCACTTCCCGTTGACGACCGAACACCTTCACCAAACCGTGGCCAGTGAAGGCTTCTTCCACATGACCGTTGAGCGCGCCGGTGTGTCGCCACTGGGCAATGAAACGAGTCTTGCTTCGTGTGGTGATCGCCTTCATCAGGTAGATCGACGCCGGGAATGTGAGCAGGGCGACGAGTCCGAGCAGTGGGGAGATGATCATCATCATCACGAGCACCCCCACGATCGTGAGCACCGAGGTGAGCATCTGGCTGAGCGTTTGCTGCAGGCTCTGGGCCACGTTGTCGATGTCGTTGGTGACCCGGCTGAGGAGATCGCCACGCGGCTGACCGTCGATGTAGCTCAGTGGCAGGCGGTTGAGCTTGTCCTGGACGTCGGCGCGGAGCCGGTGCATTGTGCGCTGCACCACACCCGCGAGCAGGTAGCTCTGCAGCCAGGAGAGCGCCGAGGCCACGATGTAGAGCACCACGACGCCGATCAGCACTCGATGCAGTTCCGTGAAGTTGATGCCGTCAGCGCCCTTCCCGTCGCGCAAGCCGGTGAAGACGATATCGGTGGCATTTCCGAGGAGCTTGGGACCCAGCACCGTGAGCCCAACACTCACCAAGGCGAGCACGAGAACGGCAATGACGCCGACGCGCTGCGGACCCATCAGCCCCACCAGCCGACGGGTGGAGTTCTTGAAGTCCTTCGACTTCTCGGCTGGCATGCCTTGGGTTCCCCATCGACCCGCGATGGAATTGCGAGATTCGGCGGCGAGGGAGGTGACGGGTCCGGCTTGGTTGGCGGGACGGTTGGGGGCGCTCATGCGGCTTCCTCAGCGGTCATCTGCGACGCCACGATTTCGGCGTAGGTGGGACAGGTGTCGAGCAGTTCACGGTGGGTGCCGAGACCGACGGTTCGGCCATCCTCCAACACCAGGATCTGATCGGCGTTGACGATGGTGGACACTCGCTGAGCGACGATGACCACGGCCGCGTTCCTGGTGTGGGGCGCCAGCGCCGCTCGAAGGCGGGCATCGGTGGCGAGGTCGAGGGCCGAGAACGAATCGTCGAACAAGTAGATGCCCGGCTTGCGCACCAGAGCGCGGGCGATGGCAATCCGTTGGCGTTGACCTCCCGACACGTTGGCGCCGCCTTGCACGATCGGTGAGTCGATGCCGTCGGGCATGGCCATCACGAACTCGCGGCCTTGGGCGATATCGAGGGCTTCCCACAACTCATCGTCGGTGGCATTCGGGTCGGCGTATCGGAGGTTGCTGGCCACGGTTCCCGAGAACAGATACGGCTTCTGGGGGACGAGCCCGATTCGGCTCCAAAGGGTCTCGAGTTCGATCTCTCGCACGTCGACACCGTCGACCAACACTGCGCCACCGGTGACGTCGAACAGTCGTGAAACGAGGCTCAGCAACGTGGTCTTGCCGGCCCCCGTGCTGCCGATGATCGCGAGCGTTTGCCCCGCCTGTACCGACACCGAGATGCCGTCGAGCACGGGCGACTCGGCCCCGGGATAGCAGAACGACGCGTCTCGAAGCTCCAGTGATGGCGTGGGTCGCAGCTCCGTGATCGGGGTGAGCGGTGGGACGACCGACGACGGGGTGTCGAGCACTTCCAGTATCCGTTCGGCACAAACGGCAGCGCGGGGGACCATCACCGCCATGAACGTCGCCATCATCACGCTCATCAGAATCTGGGTGAGATAGCTGAGGAAGGCGATGAGGGAGCCGATCTGCATCTCGCCGGCGGCGATGCGGTTGGCGCCGAACCACACGGCCGCCACGCTCGACGTGTTGAGTACGAGGACCACTGCCGGAAACATCAACGCCATGAGCCGGCCGGCGCCGAGCGCGGTGGTGGTGACGTCGTCGTTGGCTCGGCCGAATCGTTCGATCTCGTCGGGCTCGCGAACGAACGCCCGCACCACGCGGATGCCGGTGATCTGCTCGCGGAGCACGGTGTTCACCCTGTCGATGCGTTCTTGCATGAGTCGGAACAGCGGCACCATCCTCGACACGATGAGGGTCATGGTCATCGCCAGCGCCGGGATGCTCACCACGAGGATCGCCGACAGTCCCACGTCTTCTCGCAACGCCATGATCGTGCCGCCGACCGCCATGATCGGTGCCCCGACCAGCATGGTGCACGACATCATCACCAGCATCTGCACCTGCTGTACGTCGTTGGTGATGCGGGTGATCAACGACGGTGTACCGAATTGCCCCACCTCTCGTGCGGAGAAGCCGGTGACCTGGTGGAACAACGCTTTGCGCAGGTCGCGGCCGAACCCCATGGCGCCGCGAGCACCGAACCACACCGCGGCGACGGCGAATGCCACCTGCACCAGCGTGACCACCAACATGATCGAGCCGCGGCTCCAGATGTAGCCGGTGTCTCCCGTGGCCACTCCATTGTTGATGATGTCGGCATTGAGGCTGGGGAGGTAGAGCGTGGCTACGGCCTGCACGAACTGCAGCGCCACCACGGCCCACAGCGCGCGGCGGTAGGGGGCGAGGTAGGTGCGGAGGAGTCGGGTGAGCATGATCAGTCGACGCGCTTTCGGGAGCGGGAGGAACGGGACGGGGGACCGGGGGATTCGGTGCTGGCGGCGGGCAGACGCACGCCATCGAGCAGGAGCGCCACGATCTCTCTGGGCGGAGTGGGGGTACCGTCGCTGATGGCGGGATGGCTACAGGCGAGGGTGAGGCCGTGGAGCAGCGCGGAAGCCTGCGCGGGATCGCGCCGCAGTTGCGCTCGGTCGGGTTCGAACAGGCGGGCCATGGCATCGATACCGCGTTGGCGTCGCTCTCGGCTGGCGTCGGAGTCCGGTGGCTTGGCCATTCCCACTTTGGTCATCAGCTGCCAGATCGACAGGAATCGCTCTTGCACGATGCCGACGGCGATCGCGAGCCGTTCGTCGAGCGGCAAGGTGATGTCGATCTCGGCCAGGAGAAGCTCACCGGGCTCGGGATCGAGGGCGCGTTCGACGGCCGCCTCGATCAAGGACTCCTTGTCGGGGAAGACCCGGAAGATGGTGCCCTCGGCGATCCCCGCTGCCGCGGCGATCTGTCGGGTGGTGACCGCCGAGCCGTAGAGGTGGAGAATCGGCAGGGTGGCCTCGATGATGGCGGCGCGCCGCTCATCGGGGGGGAGCGCGGAAGCTCGAGAAGTGCCAGGGGACCGGACGGTGCCGGGGGCGGTCATGGCGGCGAGCCTACCGTGAGTGAGTGCTCACTCACACCACCCCATTTCCCGTTTTGGTCTCCGAAACGCGTCAAAAGTGAGGCGTTTCGGAGACCAAAACGCCAAAAAGGGGCCTCAGTTGACGTGTTCGGTCCAGGCGTTGCCGTCCCAGTAACGCACCTGGTGCTGCCCGCTGGGATCGGGGAGCCACCCGGCCGGGGCATTGCCCGCCGCAGCCGCCTCGGCCATCTGCGGTTGGGCCTGTGGCTGTGGCTGCTGGGCTTGGGGTGCGGGAGCGCCGGGCAGGACTCCGGGAGGTGCCGCGCCCTCACCCGGTTGCAAAGCACGCAGGCCGAGGACTTCCCACACACCGGCGAGGAACACCAGCCATGGCGCCTTCCACTTGGTGCCGGTGACCTGGCCCGGCTGCACATCCACGTCGAAGGTGGAGTCGCCCATCTTGAAGACCCAGAAATAGGGCGTATAGGCCCGAACCCGATGGCGCCCCGGCGCTACGGGGTACACCTTCGTGCCCCAACCGTGGGGAATCTCCGGACCATCGTCGATGAAGATCTTCGCCGGGAACAGCATGAGTAGAAACGCCAGAGGCATGTAGGCCGTGGTGATCTCGACCGCCCCCATCTCGCCGGATCCGCCGTAGCCCGAGGCTTCGTAGTTCGTCATAGCCCAAAACCCTAACCGCCGCGCCCAATCCGCTCGGGCCTAGTGATACCAACCCGAAACGTCGATGATCACGTGCACCTGGCCGTCGCTGTTCTTTACCCAGGTGTTTCCATCGATCGCCAGCTTCGCCGTGATGGCGTTCGCGATGGTGGTGCCAACCGTCCAGTTGAGGCTCGATGCTGTCGGCTCGGGTGCATCAACGGGCCACAGCGTGAGGAAGGACGACGCCGTGGTGCCCGTGACGGTGACGTTGCCCAGCATCGCCACCGCGCCGGACGGCACCGCGCCGGTGTTGATCGCCGACACCGTGCGCCCCACGGTCGGCCCCCATGCCGACGTCCACGGTCCCACTCGTTCCGGCGGTGGGCGCGAATCCTGAATTCGGGCAGGATCACGGGGATGGAACGGCGAGCCGGAGGTGGGGGAGAAGTAGCCGACCACGTCGAAGATCACGTGAGCGGAACCGGCGTTGTTGTACACCGAGACGGTTCCGCCGGTACCCACCTTGACCGTGACGGCGTTAGGGATGGTGGTGGCGGCGGCCCAATTGAGGTTTGACGCCGTGGGCCGCGTCGTGCCGGTGGGCCACACGGTGAGGAACGAGGACGCCGTCGTCCCGGTGACCGTGGCGTTGAGCACCACGGTGTCGGCATCGAGCGGCACCCCGCCCACGCCGGCAACCGTGACCTGACGCACGGCCGCCGGTCCCCAGGCCGTCGTGAACGGCCCGACCTTTTCCGGGGGAGGCCGTGAGTCGAGCACCCGGGCGGGTGGCAGCGGCACGTATCCGGCGCCGTCGAGGCCCGGGGAATCGTCGTACCAACCAACGGCATCGACGATCACGTTTGCGGAACCGGCGTTGTTGAACAACGACACCATCCCACCCGAACCCACCTTCACCGTGACGGCATTCGGAATGGTCTGCCCCGCGGACCAGTTGACGTTCGATGCCGTCGGTTGGGTGGTGCCCGTTGGCCACAACGTGAGGAAACTCGACCCCGTGGTACCGGTGACGGTGGCGTTGAGCACCACGGCGCTGGCGTTGGCCGGCACCCCGCTGATGCCAGCGACCGCGATGTCTCGGGTGACGCCGGCGGTCCACGGCGTGCTGAACGGTCCGACGTTCTCCGGTGGGGGGCGGGAGTCGAGGATGCGGGTGGGCGCGGGCAGGGCGTGGAACAAGCCCCCTGCGGTGGGCACCACCACATTGCTCGTGTTCGAAGGTGCGCTGGTGCCGATGGCGTTGATCGCGCGAGCCACGAAGGTGTGCGGCACGTCGTTCGTGAGGCCCCCTACGACACACGAACGGGCGGCGGCGGCGGCCGAGCAGGTGTGTCCCCCGGGCGAAGCAGTGATCGTGAACCCGGTGACCGGAGAACCGCCGGTGCCGCCGGGTGTGGTCCAGTGAACGTTGGCCTGGCCCGTCGCCCATCGGGTGGCACTCAGGTCGCCCGGCGGGCCCGGCGAG